>Ga0302286_10000043_pt1 | contig 107655 bp, 86 predicted proteins | sample III_Fen_E2_3_FD_198765 | JGI IMG/M metagenome (GOLD analysis project Ga0302286, IMG submission 198765) | Peat permafrost microbial communities from Stordalen Mire near Abisko, Sweden - III_Fen_E2_3 | ecosystem: Environmental > Terrestrial > Soil > Wetlands > Permafrost | place: Sweden: Abisko...
AATCAAAAGGAGTATTTATACTGCTGGAAGTTTGTAAATTGCTGCAAGATAGAAAACTTGACTTCCAGTGTACTTTTGTTGGTGGTGTTGGGGACATCAGTGAGCTGCAATTCCTGTTAAAATTACAAGAATTAAAAATAGAAAATTCCGTACATTATGCAGGAAAAAAAATCGGAAAGGACAAGGAACTTTTTTTTATAAATACCGATATTTTTATACTCCCCACATTAAACGATTGTTTCCCTTTGGTTTTATTGGAAGCAATGCAATATTCACTTCCTGTTATATCTACTTTTGAAGGAGGAATTCCTGATATTGTTGAAGAAGGTGTTACCGGTTTTTTAGTCCCTCAAAAAAATGTAGAAGCATTAGCCGAAAAACTTGAGGTGCTTATCAGAAACCCGGAATTACGAATTCAGATGGGAATTGCTGCGCGCAATAAATTCGAGAATGAATTTACATTGAATAAATTCGAATCCAGATTTAAGGATATTCTGCAACAAGTAATTAAAAAGAAGTGATTCAATTTCATATTATTGCTGTCCGGTGTATATAATACACCAAAAAAAGATACTCACCCAGATAATTGAAAAATGTATTCAATTTACATTTTACACCTTACAGTATTCAAGTCATAAAAATTAGATACAGGACGATAAAAAAAATATTCGTGTCTTTGAGCAATTTTAAAGGGATGTTCTTTGAGTTAATTTCCGACATTCAATTAATAATGGGAAATAATTTTGTAGAATATTGAATAGCATTATTAAATGAAATTCAGGTATATACTTTTGAAATAATCGGGTGAAATTTATGGCATTTATTTCTATCCAAATTTAATATTAGTCAACCACATGTGTAATCAGATTTACATGATATGCGAATATGCTTTCATTTAGGTCCAAATGGGTCTGTTTAATGACCTTTTAGTTGAAACGTGATATGATTTACATGAATTCGAAAATAATGCTTAAAATGCCACGTGAGCTATTTATAAATAGAATAACAACGACATATAAAAAACGACAACAACTGTATTGAAATCCAATTACCGTATTTTGAAAAGCAGGTATTTTATTTAAAATGGAAGATATTAAATTCAGTTAAATTTATGCATTCTATTGAAATGGACAGAATATAAAAATGTAATAAATATAAACTAATGAATGGTAAATGTGTTATAGATAAAATAACTTATGTACTAACTCATTATATTATTTAATTATGTTACAAAATTACACATTATATAATCAGCCTCTCAACACCATACAACAGCCAAAAGTCCTTATAAATACCTTAAATGCGCACTCTTTTAACACGTCTATAACTGATGATGATTTTAAAAAAGCACTACAATATAGTTACATTTTATTGCCGGATGGTATCAGTGTCGTGTGGGCAAAGCGCATGCTTACCGGAGAGAAAATACAAAAAATTGCAGGTGCTGATTTGTTTTTTTACGAAATGAATCGAGTAAATGCTACAGGAGGTACTTGTTTTTTCCTTGGAAGTTCGGAGAATATATTACAATTGATACGAAAGAGGGCAGCAATAGAATATCCCAATGTTCAAATTCACAGTTATTCTCCACCGTATAAAAATGAGTTTAACGAGGAAGATAACAAGACAATGATTGATATGATAAATACAGTTGAGCCGGATGTGCTTTTTGTAGGTATGACAGCACCGAAACAAGAAAAATGGGCTTATCAGCATTTTACGGAACTACAGGCCGGACATGTATGTTGTATTGGAGCCGTATTTGATTTTTATGCCGGTACGGTTAAAAGAGCTCCCGAATGGGTTATAAAAATTGGTTTTGAGTGGTCATACCGTTTAATTAAAGAACCCCGACGGATGTGGCGCAGATATCTGGTCGGGAATGCTAAATTTATTGGTTATTTATTGATGGAGATTGAGGTAATGATTGAAAAACAAATAAGTAATAATTGATTTATGCTTTTTTCTCTATTCAGGCTGTTTATTTAATTATTCTATAATTCTATTCCTTTTTATTCTCTTTAATCATTTATTATGAAATCTCAAGAAACGGAACTTAAGATATTTTATTTAGCAATTGACCTGATAATTCTGAATATATCCATTTTATTCATATTTTCTATTAATAATGATTATCATCAATTAAACATTTCTGACAAGAGTGTCTATTTGTTGCTTTTAAATTTGTCTGAAGTCATTGCTTATTCAGTATTTTCCAGACGAAATCTCTTTTTACATGATTATTTTTCAAACAGAGTAAGCCGGATAACAAATCGTACATTTATTTTCATTTTAGTAGCTTTCATTTTAGCCCATTTAATTCTCCCCGGAGATATTTCAAACTTATTTTTAGTTGAATGTTCTTTTCTTTTCTATGTTGGGAAAGTAAGTTTTTATTATCTCTTGTATAGTTATTTGAAATTTAGGCGTTCAAAAGGTTTTTATGTGCATCGGGTTTTTATTGTAGGGCTGAATGATATGAGTGTTTTATTACGCCAGTTATTAAATAATAATTTAATGTTAGGATATGAATTTATAGGATACATTTCCGAAAAACAAGAAAAAGGGGAAGATGTATTAGGATCTATGGATGAATTGGCAATGTTAGTAACTCAATATAAAATTGATCTGCTTTTTGTTACAAATTCAGTGTACAACGATAAAATAAAAAGCAGGGAATTACTTGCAATATGTAATAAAATAGGTGTTCGATTAAGATTTGTTCCCGAAAACCAGTATTGGTTTAAAAATAGTATGAATATGGAATCTGTCGGCTCTTTAATGATATTCAATCCACAGGAAATACCATTAGATAATTTGCAGGCTCGTTTTTTTAAACGGATATTTGATGTCTTATTTTCATCGATGGTTATCATTTTTATTATCAGTTGGTTATTTCCAATACTTTGTGTTTTAGTCAAACTGAGTTCAAAGGGTCCAGTTTTTTTTCGTCAAAAGAGGACCGGTATTAATAATAAAACATTCACATGTTTAAAATTCCGGAGCATGCGAATGAATAAAGACAGTGATGAAAAGCAAGCTTCAATAGGTGATGATCGTATCACTCCGATAGGGCATTTCCTGAGAAAATCAAATATCGATGAGTTTCCTCAATTTTTCAATGTATTTATAGGTCAAATGTCGATCGTTGGTCCGCGTCCTCATATGTTGAAACATACCGAGCAATATTCCGAACTAATCGAATACTACCGTGTAAGGCACTATGTGAAACCGGGAATCACCGGTTGGGCACAAGTAAACGGATATCGAGGAGAAACCGATAAACTATGGAAAATGGAAAAACGTGTTGAATGTGATATGCATTATCTCGAGAACTGGACTTTTTGGTGGGATTTAAGAATAATTTTATTGACTCTGGTTGGTAAAAATACCTATAAAAATGCCCTTTAAAATTAGTGTTAAATGTGAATTCTGTATAGAAATATTTTAAAAGCCGGATTTCATTTTTATTTGTTGTTGAATTAATAAAGATAATATTGCATTAAATACGAATTTACTAAATTATAGGTTTAAAAAGACAAGTTGAAAACTCTTTGAGTTTTCAACTTGAAATATATTTATTTGTTTTTCATAGATGCTTGTTTTTCATAGATGCTTGTTTGAATTAAACTGATTTTTAATAACGCACAGAATAAAACTCACTTTACTTTGTGACTTTTAATTTTGAATCAATTAATTTGTTACCATATTTCAATTCAATATAGTTCCTCAAAATTTCATTATCAGCATTTAGTAATCCTTAATATTCCTTTCTTTTAAATCCATTCTCTGGATTTATTTTTGTGAATTCTTTCCATTGATTTTATAAATGAATCAAATAGCAAACTAATCAGAATTCAGCCATTCATTTTGCTCTGAACGCCTGTTGAAATAGTTGTAACTTTCACCAATAATATGTTTTAATTTTGATTTTAATGATAGCAGATTAACTTCTCCGGCTCTAAGATCAATGTTATTTTATATGAGAATGTTTTTTTAACCTGTCTGTTTTACGTGGGTTACTAAAATCCATGATATACCCCCTTTCAATTCCTTCACTAATGATATATTTCAGTTATCTTAAAAAATATGGTTATGACCTTTTCTTACAATTCGTTTAAGCTATCTAATCCATATTACATGATTAAAATGTATAATATGCACTATATCAATTAAATACAACATTAAGACTGCGAATATATTATTAAATATTTAATGTGTTGAATACTAAAAATACGTTATTTAAATTATTTACAGTAATTTAAATAACGTATTTCAGAATATAATAAAAGAATAAATACGACTTTAAACAGTGAACAAATACTACAATAGCCTAATAAAACGCTACATATTAAGAATAATATATTACAAAATAAATAATAATTTAAAAACATTTACGCAGATTTTACTGTTATAGATAAGCTATTTTAAATATGCTTGGTTTTGATGAATTAACAGCAGCAATAGTTTTAAAAATAATAAAATAATAAAATATAAATAACAGAATTAACACTTAAGAAATTATATTTTTTTTTATTCATCTTTAAAAGAAATAGCTATGTTACAAAATTACAAGTTGTTCGATCAGCCTTTAAATACCATCCAACAAAAAAAGGTACTTATTAACACTATAAATGCACATTCTCTGAATACTTCAACTAATGATGAAATATTTAATAAAGCACTTAAGAACAGTAATGTACTTTTGCCTGATGGTATAAGTGTCGTATGGGCAAAGAGAATGTTATCAGGAGAAAAAATACAAAAGATTGCAGGTGCAGATTTATTCTATTATGAAATGGAACGAATTAATGCAATTAGTGGTAAGTGTTTTTTCCTGGGTAGTACGGAATCAATTTTGCAATTAATACGTGAAAGGTCAGCAAGAGAATTCCCAAATGTACAGGTTTTTAGTTATTCACCACCATATAAGCCTGTTTTCAGTCTGGATGAAAGTAAAGTGATGATTGATAAAGTCAATGAGGTGAAACCTGATGTCCTTTTTGTAGGAATGACAGCTCCAAAACAAGAAAAATGGGCTTTTCTGAATTATAGCCAACTTTTGGTCGGTCATGTTTGTTGCATAGGCGCAGTATTTGATTTTTATGCAGGAAAAATAAAACGTGCTCCAAACTGGATGATTCGTATTGGGTTAGAATGGTTATACCGATTGATTAAAGAACCCCGACGCATGTGGCGTCGATATTTACTTGGTAATTTGAAATTTATTCTCTATTTGTTAATGGAACTTGAAATTAACATCGAAAAACACATTACTATAAAAATTAGTTAAGCCAGAAATGCAACAATTTAAAAATTAAAATAATTAATAATAATTTAAATCTCTTTATGGTAATCATTTCTTCATTTATACTGATAAATTAAACCAACTATGAAATCAATCGAAACTGAACTTAAATTCCTGTATTTGATTTTTGACCTTATCATTTTGAATTTAGCATTTTCAATTATTTATTCAATTAATCCGGTTTTAAAAGAATTGGATACTCAGGATAAAAGTTTATATCTTTTATTGCTGAATTTGTCGGTATTACTTGTCAACATGCTATTTTCAAGAAGAAATTTGTATTTACATGACAATTTCTCAAATAAGGTAGCTCACCTAACAAATCGGATACTCTTTTTTATTGCGATAATGTTTATTTTAGCGTATCTGTTTTTATTTAAACGTTTCTCTGTATTGTTTTTATTGGAGTGTACATTAATTTTCTATATCGGTGAACTGATTTGTTATTATGTTTTATATAGTTATTTGAATTTCAGACGTACAAAAGGTTTTTTTGTTCATAAGGTACTAATAATTGGATTAAATGATATGAGTATTTTTGTTCGTCATTTATTAAATAATAATCCAATGTTAGGCTATGAATTTATCGGATATATTTCGGAGAGAAAGGATGATAATTTAAATGTATTGGGTACTATTGATGAATTAATTCCATTAATATCCCAAAATCAAATAGATTTTATATTTGTAACAAATTCGGATTATAATGATTTGAATAAAAGTAAAGAACTGCTTACAATTTGTAATAAGATAGGAGTCAGACTAAGATTTATTCCGGAAAATCAATTTTGGTTTAAAAATGTAATGAATACTGAGTCGATAGGTTCATTAGCTATATTCAATCCTCAGGAGATACCGTTGGATTATTTAGGAGCCCGGTTTTCTAAAAGATTATTCGATATTTTTTTTTCATCCCTGGTCATCTTATTTATTATAAGTTGGCTTTTCCCAATTCTTTTTCTGTTAATAAAATTAGATTCTAAAGGACCGGTTTTTTTTCTTCAAAAACGGACAGGTATAAATAACAAAATTTTCACATGTATAAAATTCAGAAGTATGTGTGTAAATGACGAAGCTGATGAAAAACAAGCTACACGCGGTGATCGTCGTATAACTGCATTAGGACATTTCCTTAGAAAAACAAGTATTGATGAATTCCCTCAATTTTTTAATGTTTTATTAGGTCATATGTCAATTGTAGGACCACGTCCTCATATGTTGAAGCATACAGAGCAATATTCAAAGTTGATCGAATATTATCGGGAACGTCTCTATGTGAAACCCGGTATTACCGGTTGGGCTCAGGTAAATGGATATCGGGGAGAAACAGATGAGTTGTGGAAGATGGAGAAGCGCGTTGAACATGATATGTATTATCTTGAAAACTGGACTTTTTGGTGGGATTTTAAAATTATTATAATGACTGTATTTGGCAAGAAACTTTTAAGTAAATTCATTAAATCTGTTTTAGCAAAATTGAATCATAAAAATCAGAATGAATTTTCAAATGAAAACTCACTTAATTTTAATGAAAACAATAAGTAGCATTAAATAAATATCTGACATGACTATTAAGTCACCAATAGAATATATTTTTTTCATTGAATGTATGTAATTTTGAATGATTAGTTCATTTAAGCAATTAATTAACGAAGAGAACAGTGTTAGTTTAAAAAAATAACATACACACTGTTTAGTATGTTATTTCAACAAAAAAAAATCAACCGACATTGTGATTATGTCGGTTGATAAAAAATAAAACACGTGATTCTAAAACTTATTCTTTGGGTGACAGTAATAATGAGAGGTCTTTTTAAGTAATTATTTTCAACTTTGTAATTTTTTAATTCCCGTAAATTATAATTTAAAGTAGCAATAGAAACTCAATTTTTTTCAATTATTATTTTTTTCTTCTCAATTAGATTCCCTGAATCAGAGATTTGTACAATATAAATTCCATTTACAAGATTTCGGGTATCTATTTCTATATTTGTACCTCTAATAGTTTGTTCTAATGTTTTTTGTCCTTTAATGTTGAAAATTACAATTGAACCATTAACAATATGATTTGCAGGGGCCTCTATAGTCAGATGGTCGGATGCAGGATTTGGATAAATTTTAAAACCGGTTTCAATTGAGGGTACGACCACTTCTGTGATTACCGCCTGTGCCCTTCCAATAATTTTAACAGGGAGAATCGATGAGTTCAAGTTTTTGTTATATACATTAGTGCTCCATCCATAGACATCTCCACAACCTCCATTATTTAAGAGATTATTTGGTTGACCATTCATATCAGTGAAATTAACTTCATTATTCATTATAGTATCCTTAGAACAATCAATAGGATATTGCTTATAAGCAGAAAGTCCAATATTGCTGAATGCTTGTTTTTTTCCGTATATTTTATTGTTTTTTATCGAAATATAATTTCCACTTGCAATCGTAATCCCGTATTGACCAGGATCTACTAATATATTATTCTGAACCAAAACATTTGATCCTCCCTGGTCTCCGGTCATAATTCCACCTCCTGAAGTTGAAGGTCCACCACCTCGAATCCAGTTTCCTACAATTCGAATTGGATCTCCAGGTAGTCCATTAGACATATATAAGCTGATTGCATCTTCAGGATTACTTTGCCCGGGTATATTTTCCCCTACATTATAACTTATGCTGTTTCCACCTCCGTAAACTTCAGCAAATTGTGCAATTTGTCCACGTGGGCCCGGACCTATTACATTCTTCACATCATTATAATTGACTTTTATTCCACTACTTACAACTGCCTCAACCCCTGTGCTAACTGAGTCCATTGAGCAGTTTGTAATTGTGATATTCGTACAATTGTACAAATATACTCCTTCATTTTTAGAAGGTCCTAACTTGCAATTTTGAATTGTGATATTCGAGCAATTTGTGAGTGAGATACATTTCCCGGATGGATTCGTGATTGCTAACATACTTATGGTCTGATTGCTTATACCAGTCCATACTTTAGGTGATGATTTCGTATAAGTTCCACTGTAAGCCGATCCCTGACCATACGAACTAAATTGGAAAATTAACATGAACATTCCAATGAATAGAATTTGTTTTTTCATGATTCTGAAATTTTTGAATGATATTTATTAGACAAATATACTTATAAGTAAAACATATCCAGATGATTACAATGTCATGGAATTTGTTTTACAGGCTGTAGAATTAATTACAGATGATTAATTACATGCAAATCAAGCTGACATTATTAAAATATACAAAGTTTGTTTTGAATTATACTTTAATACTGTCCAACTTGCAAATAAAAATTTAGAAAAGAATAAAAAGGCTAAGGTTTGAAGCTGATTTTGCTTAAGGTCGGAAAAATTACCTGGCAATAACTCGATTAACTATTACATGCAATGGAATAATTTATTTTTGACAATTATTGAAATGCACTTATTACCTGTTGAATCTTTAATGTGAAACAAAAAAAATAATGAAAAATTAAATTATATACCTTCTAAATTACTGAATATTAACAACATTCTCTTTGTTTCCAGAGTCATAGATTTGAAACTTTGTGAGAATTTTGACATGAATTTTAAATTTAATACTAGAATAAAAAATATCGACTACGAATAAAACATAAAATGTTAATGTTTTTAAGGTTAAAAAAGAACTTAACATATTTGTAAGTGTAAATGTGATCAACGTAATAAAACAACGAATCACATTTTATTAAAATACCCAAAGCCTTTTACATAATAACCCGCTTGAATATGAACGAAAACAGTAAATGCAATTTCCTGGATTTATCTAAACAGTCAAAATAACCTTCTAGATATTTAAAATTGAAAGAGAAATAGAAAAAGTCTGATTTAATTTTTTACAACAATTATTTTTCTAACATCGACAACAACGTTGTTTCTTGTGATTTTTATGATGTAAACTCCCATTGCAAGATTACTTGTGTCAATATTCGTGTTGCTTTTATTAATGGGCAGATTTATAAGTATTTGTCCTTTTAAATCAATGATATTTATTTTTTCTGTGATTGGAGTTTGTGTTGTTGTTACAATTAAACCATGTGCATAATCAGGATTTGGATAGATTTTTAGAGTCTGGTCAGTTATTGGTTTTGGTGGAGTTGCTATCGTATCTGCTTTAGCCGCGCGGCCAATGATTTTTGAAGGAAGTATTGTTGAATTTAAGTTTGGATTGTAAACGTTCGTATTCCAGCCAAATACATCACCACAACCTCCATTATTTAAAAGGTTATTTAATTGACCATCTTTATATGTGAAATTGACTTCATTATTCATAATTGTGTCAGAAGAACAGTCAATTGCGTATTGCTTGTATGCTGAAAGACCTATGTTGCTAAACGTTTGCTGTTTTGAGTAAATTTTGTTGTTCTTGATTGAAATGTTATTTCCACTTGCGATTGTAATCCCATACTGTCCTGGATCGACAAGAATATTATTCTGTACAAGAATATTGGATCCGCCCTCATCACCAGTCATAATTCCACCACCGGAGTTTGAGGGTCCACCTCCTCTAATCCAATTTCCTACTATTCGAATGGGATCACCAGGAATGCCATTTGACATATATAAGCTTATTTCATCTTCCGGAAAACTTTGTCCGGCAATATTTTCACCCACATTATTACTAATGCTGTTACCTCCTCCATAAATTTCAGCAAATTGTGCCATTTGTCCACGGGGAAGTGGACCTAATACATTCTTTACGTCATTATTGTTGACTTTTATCCCGGTACTCTTTACCGCAAATACTCCAGAATCGACTGAATCCATTGAACAATTTATTACTGTTATATTTTTGCAATTGTAAATATATACACCTTCATTTTTTGAAGGACCTAATTTACAGTATTGTATAGTGATATTTGAACAGTTTGTTAGTGATATACAATGTCCTGATGAATTCGTGATTGCCAACTTTGAAATAGTTTGGTTACTGATTCCATTCCATATTATTGGAGCTGAATTGGTAAAATGTCCGCTATAAGTTGAACCCTGACCGAATGAAACGCATTGAAACATGAATATAAATAAAACTATTAATGCTATATGTTTTTTTATTTTAATCATTTTGATATTTTTTTTTATTGATCTATTAGCTGAAAAATGCAACTAAAATTAATCAATAAGTCCAACATTTAACTTCAAATTAATGAACTATATAACCAATAGTTTTGTTTACTATATGTTACAGGGAAATCTATATTTTGAAATATTAAAACGAATGTTTTTTGATTTTATTTTTTGATATTCTAATTCCATTATTATTTTAAGATTATTTGTAATAACGCCTTTTTCAAATCTGTTGTATCTGTAAGAGCGTTTTTTTTGACTTGTAATTTGTAAGAAATCTTAGTAAATTGATATACAGTCTTAAAGGTTGAAATTTAGAAACTATAAATGTTATTTATTTATCTCCCTTTATGATTTTAATGCTGCAGATAGTTTGTTTTATTAAAAACACACAACAAATGATTCTGCGTGTTTCAAAAAAATACTTTGATAATAACAAAGGTTTTTTCTCAATGTCATGAAGTTACATATGTTTTAAAGCAAATTTCCACATAAAAATATTAAATACTGATTTTTTTGCAGTATGAGTCAGTTGAGATTTTTAAAAATTGATATTATAAGAATTTCAATTTATCAAAAAAATATATTCAATAAATAATTCGTATTGAATATTTTATAAGTCTGTCATTCTAATAAAACAGTAAATTCTAATTGACACTCAACTATTTTGTAATATATAGATATTGTTGATCAAAAAAATGTATTAATGATTTGAATTGTACACTTGCTGATTTATCTGTAAATAAAAAAATAAAAATTACCGGACGCTCTTCAGTACAGATGTAGAGGAGAGTATTTATCTCTCAGATATAAAGGAGTGTGATTATTATGGAAAGAAACAATTCCATGACATGTAATAAGTAAACTTAAATCCTTTGATTACTTCATAATCTTACACTGAAAGATGGAAGATAATGAAAAAAGATTCAAGTAATTCCGAAATTTTGGGAAATGAGATATTTTTAATAGGCGTATATGCTATTCGAATTAAATAACAGTTATTCAATGTTTAAATAATAACTACTGATACCATTTCTGTTGAATTATGTTTCTTAATTTTTTTTTGTTCTATATCTCTTACTTAAAGCCTTTACACCTTCCAATTATTTTATCAGGAAGAATTGATGAATTTAATCTGGGATTATAATAATTTGTTTTCCAACCAATTATTTCTCCACATCCACCATTATTTAATAAATTATTTAATTGTCCATCTTTATATCTGTAATTCACTTCGTTATTCATTATGGTATCCGATAAACAATCAATAGGATACTGTTTGTAAGCTGATAGCCCTACGTTGCTGAAAAATTGTTTCTTTGCAAATATCTTATTATTCTTGATTGAAATATGATGCCCGCTGGCAATTGTAATTCCATATTGTCCGGGATCAACAAGAATATTGTCTTTTACTATTATGTACGAACCCCCTTTATCTCCGGTCATTATTCCTCCTCCTGAGCTTGAAGGACCTCCGCCACGAATCCAATTTCCAATAACTTGTACTGGATCGCATGCAATTCCATTGGTCATGAACAAACTTATTTCATCTTCAGGATAACTTTGTCCCGGTATATTTTCTCCTACATTGTAATTTATGCAATTACCACCACCATATACCTCTGCAAATTGTACCATTTGTCCACGTGGTCCGGGCCCTTGTACATTTTTTACATCATTGTTTGTGATTTTGATACCTGTACTTGACACTGCAAATACTCCAGTATCTACAGAATCCATTGAACAATTTGTAACTGTTATATTTGAACATTTATATAGATAAACTCCCTCTTCTTTGGATGGCCCTAATTTGCAATTCTTGATAGTAATATTTGAACAATTAATGAGTTTTATACAATGTCCTGTTGGATTTACTATTTCGAGCTTACTGATTGTTCTGTTATGTACTCCATTCAGTTTTATCGGCAAAGAGACGTTGTAAGGTCCGCAGTATGCTGAACCCTGACCAAAAGAAAAACAATGAAAAATAAAAAAAAATACAGCGTTTAAAACAATATGCTTTTTCATATTATTCTAATTGATGATTGTGAAGAGTTAATTTTAATTTATTAAATAAGCACTTTAAAAAGAATACAAATTTACGTGAACAATTAAAATAGAAATTATTATCATTCTATTTTATAGAATGCACCGTTAATTGATAGAGAAAATATTATTTGTAATTATTGAATGAACAATTAAAAGTTTGTAATAGTAATATAAAAATTTAGATATTTCTCTTGATGAATATAATATTATTGAATATTAAATAAAAATAAATTAAAATTTTAATTTTGATTTAACGGAGCCAGACAAATGGTCCCTTTTTACTTAGTTAAAATAAATTATCAGTGTTGAAAAGTCAAACCCTGTTTTCTATGAATATGTTCAACGTGATTTAATGAAAATATTATTCAATTGTTTTTTTCCATTGGATATATCCTATTACCGCCATAATCGTATAAATTATAAATAAGGCAGAAGTGAGGTATAAACCTTTATAATAGAATAACCCAGTAGCAATGCCATCAGCTACTATCCACACCAACCAATTTTCTATTAACTTACGGGCAAGCATCCATGTTCCAATGACACTCAACATACCCACTAGTGAATCAGCTTTGGGTATGGTCGAATCTGTGAATTTAGCCAGTACCAAATAATAGATTGAGTATATGAGTATTGAAGATAAAACAAGCTGAAGTATTAACCGTTTGGATATCTTAGTCGCTGGTAATTTAGACTCCGAATCAGGTTTCCCATATTTCCAGTTATACCATCCGTATATGCTGATTACCAGATAGTAAAATTGCAAACTCATGTCGGCATAAAATTTCGTATTAAAGAAAACGATAATATACAAAACAGAAGATAAAAAGCCAAAAATCCAAAGACTGACTTTTTGCTTGATAGATAAATAGAGATAAATTAGGCTTAATATTACGCCCGCTATCTCAATCCAATTCGTATAAATGTACGTAAATATCATTTCCTTAAATATGTTGTGTTAAAATAAATAACATAAACAATTCTATTCTAAATAAAGTAAAGAGTAACAGGTGTTTTAAAACCTGTTACTCTTTAAACTTATAATTCTTCAAATACAAACACCGAATGTAGAACTCTTTTAACTACTTAAGTATTTTTTCAAAAGCTCCCGGAGTATGTAGTATTTCAATAGCTTTCTGCAACGATTCATTATCGGCATCCATTATTTGGTAATATTCATTCATTTCCCATAGGTCACGAGCAATCAAAGCTTTTAACTGGAGCTTAATAAGTGGTTTTGAAATAGCAAACTGTGCTGTGTCCACTTTTATTTTTTCCTTTTCTGACTCGCTAATCAGAAGCTTTAAAAAAGGCTCATCAACTTCATAATCTTTTTTGAATTTTTCGAATGTTGGATATCTCTTTTTTAAATTTATACGGTTTTTATCAATGTACTGAACGCACACTTTATTTACAACTCCGCGGGCAACAATAGTCCGATGAAAATCGGTAAAGCGGGTAGTATCCAGAGGTACAAAAATATCAGGCATAATTCCACCTCCACCATAAACTGTGCGTTTTAAGTTGAGTGTCTGGTAACGCAATGAATCCGGAAAATGGATACTATCGGCATGGAGTAATTCACCTTTCTTGAAACGATCCACTAAATCCATTTCGTATTTATCATATCCTCCTTTGTAGGATTTCTGAATACAACGACCTGTTGGAGTGTAATAACGGGCAACAGTGAGTCTTAACATCGAACCATCAATTAATGGAAACTGTCGTTGAACCAAACCTTTGCCAAATGTTCGTCGACCAACAATGATTGCTCTGTCCCAATCTTGCAAAGCTCCGGAGACAATTTCACTCGCTGAAGCTGAATACTCATCAACCAGAACAATTACTTTACCGGATTCAAATATACCCGTACTTGTTGATTCTGCTACTGTTTTTGGTTGATTCAGTCCCTGTGTATAGACTATCAGTTTATTTGCAGATAAAAATTCATCGGCCAATTGAATGGCTGCGTTTAAATAACCACCACCATTTCCCTGTAGACTCAGAATAAGTTTTGTCATTCCTTTCCCTTTGAGAGTGTTAAATGCTTTTTCAAATTCCTGAACTGTAGAATTTCCAAAATTATTAATCTTGATATATCCAATATCTTTTCCAATCATGTAGTTGGCATCAACGCTATATAGCGGAATTTTATCTCTGATTATTTTAAATTCCAACAACTCTTTTTTTCCACCACGGAGAATCTTCACGGTTACTTCAGTTCCTTTTGGTCCGCGTAAACGTTTAAAAATATCTGAATTCTGAATTTTTTTTCCATCGACTATTCCGGCTACTAAATCATTGTTGATGTATATTATGCGGTCACCGGGTAAAACTCCAACTTTCTCGGCAGGGCACCCCGAAATGGTCTGGATTACTAAGAGTGTATCTTCCATAATCTGAAACTGAATACCGACACCTTCAAAACTTCCTTCGAGAGGTTCGTTAACGCGATCAACTTCTTCCTTTGGTATGTATAAAGAGTGGGGGTCTAATTCTTTTAAAATCGTTTCCAGAGTATTCTCAACGATTTTTTTGTCATTGATGCTGTCGACGTATAAATTTGAAATAGCAGTCAGAGCATTCGTCAGTTTACGTTGTTGTGCCGAAGAAAACCCTTGTGCAAAAAGTGCAGGTGTCAGAACAAAAAACAGGATGGGAAGAAATATTTTTTTCATTTCAATGTTAATTTTAAACGAATGGCAAAGATACAAAAAAATCATATCTTGTTGACTTGCTTTAAAATTAATAAAGTAAAAGGATTATTCTTTTAACAGTAATATTCAGGTCGAATGATGAGTCATTGATTTAATTAAGTTTTCACCTGCAATTAAATCATCCTCTTTGCAATTCTTAATAACTGAAATTATGTGGTATAAGTCTGTTATCTGAATATGACTTTCATCTGTTTCTAAATATATTTGATCAATTGGAATTATACGTACACTTTCTACGTTGAAATGTTCACCGATAGAAAGTCTGCATCCGACCCTTAAAGCCTGTCTGGCAAGTTCCGGCTTACCCCTGAAACCATGAATTATCCATTTTTGGTATGGATTAAGTCTCTTTTTTAATTCAAAAAGTTCATTGAAACAACCAACACAATGAATGATCAATGGTTTATGTGTTATTTCTGAAAGTGTTATTTGCCACTCAAAAACTTTTAGTTGTTCTACAAGTGAGATTTTACTGTTTTTATCAAGCCCACATTCTCCAATCGCTATAAATCTGTCATCTTTTATCCACTCAGTCATTTTATTCATTAATTCTTCCGAAAATTTGTCTGCATACCAAGGATGAAATCCTAAAGAGTACAACCCTTTGACATTTGAAGAGAAAATATTTTTTGCTTCACTGAAAGAAAGATTCCTGATAACGAATTTATCTGGATCAACATCTGCATGAGAATGTATATTAACGTACATAGTTATATTTATTAGAACGGAAACGTTTCATTTCTTTGGATTTACATTGACAGCAAAATAAAAATACTGTAATATACGAGAAATTATCTGTTTAAATTGTTTTATTTCAAAATGATAATCGTAATATTATTTCTATGAATTATTTTTTTCATCCAACTCGAATTTAATTTGTATTAAAACTAAAAAGAGGAACGCATGGCTATTGGTGTTATACTCTATTCCCAAATAAATTGAACATTAAGGTCTATAAAAACAAGTTTATCCGTATAAATAAATCCTTATTATTTGAAATTTATCGGGGAATTATTGACCATTTAAAAGTCTTCAATCACAAAATGCGAGTAACTGGTTGAGGTTTTTTTGAATGTTTTTTATAATATCAGCATCTTCTGTATTCCCAATTTTAGTTGTCACAAAAATAAAACAAAGTAACAGCATGTTGAATAAAAAACCAATAAGCCTGTCTTTTTGTTGATCTATTCTGCCTTTTTTATTTGCAATTAAAAGGATAATAAGCTTTTCAATATTTTTTTATTTGTCATTGTATTAATATTTTCCGGTTTTTTTTATAAACTTTTGTTTCCGGTAGTATTTACTTCCCATAATTAATTATTGTCTCCAAAGATATAATTTTTCGACGAAAATTTGTACCTTTGCGCTCCAGTTTAAGGAATAAAAAGATTAAAATCAAACACTTAAAAATAAGATATGAATACAAACGAATTATTTAGCACTTTACCGTACAAAGTTGCAGACATGTCGATGGCTGATTTTGGCCGAAAAGAAATTGAATTAGCTGAAAAAGAAATGCCGGGTTTAATGGCTCTTAGAGCAAAATATGGACAGCTAAAACCACTGAAAAGTGCCCGAATTATGGGATCGCTCCACATGACCATTCAAACAGCTGTACTGATTGAAACTCTTGTAGAGCTGGGAGCTGAAGTTCGTTGGTGCAGTTGCAATATTTATTCAACTCAGGATCATGCTGCTGCTGCTATTGCTGCAACCGGTGTTCCCGTTTTTGCCTGGAAAGGTGAAACTCTTGAAGAATATTGGTGGTGTACACTTCAGGCCCTGACTTTTGAAGGGCATAAAGGTCCGAATGTGATTGTTGATGATGGAGGAGATGCAACCATGATGATACATGTGGGTGGAGCAGCTGAAAAGGATGCCGCTACGCTTGATAAACCGGCTGATGGCGATGACGAACGTTTGCTTTATGCAATACTGAAAAATGTACTGAAAGAAGATAGTTCGATCTGGTCACGAATGATTCCAGAAATCCGCGGTGTATCTGAAGAAACGACTACAGGTGTTCACCGTTTGTATCAAATGTTGCAGGAAGGTTCTTTATTATTCCCTGCTTTTAATGTCAATGACTCCGTAACAAAATCAAAATTTGATAACCTCTATGGTTGCCGCGAATCACTGGCGGATGGGATAAAGCGTGCTACCGACATTATGTTAGCAGGTAAAGTTGTAGTAGTTTGTGGATATGGTGATGTAGGTAAAGGTTGTGCTAAATCGATGTTAGCATACGGTGCCCGTGTTATTATTACCGAAATTGATCCAATCTGTGCTTTGCAAGCTTCAATGGAAGGCTTTAAGGTAACTACCATAGAAGATGCACTTTGTGAAGGAAATTTATATGTAACCACAACAGGTAACCGAGATATAATCAGGATCGAGCATATTGCAAAAATGAAAGATGGAGCAATTATCTGTAATATCGGACATTTCGATAATGAAATTCAGGTTGAGAAACTCAAGAAGTTTCCGGGAATAAAACTTGTTAATATCAAACCTCAGGTAGATAAATATATTTTTCCTGATGGACATAGTATTTTATTGTTGGCTGATGGTCGTTTGGTAAATTTAGGATGTGCCACTGGTCATCCATCGTTTGTAATGAGTAATTCATTTACCAATCAGACCCTGGCACAGATCGAATTGTTCACGAAAGACTATGCAATTGATGTATATCGTTTGCCTAAATATCTTGATGAAGAAGTTGCCCGGTTGCACCTCGAACAATTAGGAGTTAAACTTACAGTTCTTACACCCGAACAGGCAGCCTATATCGGCGTTGATGCAAAGGGACCTTATAAACCTGAACATTACAGGTATTAATTTGCAATTAGCTAATTGCATTCTATATTAAAAAGAAACCGCATTCAATTTACTGAATGCGGTTTTTAGTTATCTGGAAGTCGATACCCTTTGTAATTTTAAAATTATCTGATTCGTAACCTGATACCCGCTTTAATATGGGTTTTTGGTTTAATTCCGTTTAATTTACACAGAGCTTTTACATTTGTTCCGTTTCGTGCGGCAATCCTTTGTATCGTGTCATGTTTTCGTACTTTATAATATTTTGCCAATGGTGAAACTTTTACTTCATGTTGATAGTAGAAGGTTTGTTTTTTAGTAATTAGATAGGATCTATTTCGTACATGCCCTGTAGAAAAATCGATAATGTGGGTCGGATTAATTGCATTGCCGATATAGCGAGTTTCAAAATGCAAATGCGGACCGGTGGAATGTCCTGTATTTCCACCAAAAGCAATCAATTGACCGGCCTTTACATTTTGATTCAGCAACACCAGTACAGCTGATAAATGGCCATACACTGTTTCCAATCCGTTGTTATGACGAATGACAATATAATTTCCATAACCTCGTGCTTCATAATCTATAATCCGTACTTTTCCTGAAAATGCAGAACGGACAGAATCACCGACTTTTAATCTGAGATCGACACCATAATGAAACCTGTATCGACGGGGTCCGAATTCTGAAGTGATCATGCCATGTACAGGTACAAAAAAATTAGAACAGTTAATCCGAACAGAATCAGGTAGGCTGTCGATTGGTATTTTATAGGGATTTACATGATCACTTGTCCAGATATTATTGTAGATATCTTCTGCTGGATGATTTTCCATTAAATCATCAGAATTATCGTTCAACATTTCATGATAAACGTTAACCGTATCCCTTTTGGGGATAAGTGAAAATCTGGATAGTTGTGAGAAACAACCCAGAGTAGATATGAAGAAAGCAATTAAAGTAATATATTGTTTAAATGAAGAAGGCATAAAATACATTTAGGAATGCATATTTCTGTATGCATAATTTATAAATCAATCAAAAAATAGAAATCAACCACTATATTTCATCATTAGCATATAAATAGTTCAATATCTCCTGATCGAACTTAAAGATTTCATCATCTGAGAAGAACCGAGTCAATTCTTCTTTTGCATTTTCTACGGAATCGGAAGTATGGACTATGTTCTCCTGAACGCTCACACTCAAATCCCCGCGAATAGTACCAAATGCAGCTTCACGCCCATTAGTTTTACCTGCCATTTCGTGGACAATATGAACAGCATCTAGCCCTTTCCAGCAACAAACGATAACAGGAGTTATCATCATTGCATCTTTTATTCGTTTGAAGTAAGGTCGTTGGACCAAATGAGCATAATGTTCAGCCAAAATTTCATCTGTCAGTTGCATCATTTTTATTCCACACAATTGCAACCCTTTTCGTTCGAATCGATGAATCACTTCTCCGATAAAACCTCTTTGAATTGCACCGGGTTTAATAATTACTAGTGTTTTTTCCATGTTATCAGGGGATTTTAGTTTAGTTTTTTTTTAATGCTGTCCAAAATTAAAAAAATGGTGGTTGTATTCAAAGAAAGTTCTATATTATTAACTTATTGAACCCCAATTTAAGGTATTAGTTTTCATTTTTTTTAATTGATTACTCATTACTCTGTTTTCATTGCTTTCAAGTTGAGGATCTGTTTCAAGTATTTCAAGTGCTACCCTTCGTGCTATTTCGAGCATTTTACCATCCTGGGCCAGATTTGCAATTTTTAAGTCAAAAGGTAAACCACTTTGTTGAGTCCCTTCAAGGTCGCCTGGTCCACGAAGTTTTAAATCAGCCTCTGATATTTCAAAACCATCATTGGTTCGTACCATAATTTCCATACGTTTTCTTGTTTCGACAGCTAATTTAAAACCAGTAAGTAAGATACAAAATGATTGTTCTGCTCCCCGTCCAACTCTACCACGTAATTGATGCAATTGAGATAACCCAAATCGTTGGGCACTTTCGATTACCATTACAGATGCATTTGGTACATTTACCCCCACTTCGATCACTGTTGTTGCAACCATAATTTGTGTTTCTCCCTTGACAAATTTTTGCATTTGAAACTCTTTTTCTTTTGCCTTAAGTTTGCCATGTACCATACTCACTTTATAATTTGGAAATGTTTCCCGAATATATTCATATCCTGACTCTAAATTTTGCAAATCCATTTTTTCGGATTCCTGAATTAATGGATAAACTATATATACTTGTCTACCTGCTTCAACTTGCTTCGCAATAAAACCATTTAATGCCTGACGTTTATTTTCGTAATAATGATAGGTTTGAATTGGTTTGCGTCCCGGTGGTAGTTCATCAATCACCGAAATACTCAAATCACCGTAAACAGTCATTGCAAGAGTCCTGGGTATCGGTGTAGCGGTCATTACTAAAATATGAGGTAATTGAGAACTTTTCTTCCAAAGTTTCGATCGTTGTTCCACACCAAAACGATGTTGTTCATCAATAACCACAAGACCCAGATTGGCAAATTGAACGACATCTTCAATCAGGGCATGAGTCCCTATCAAAATATTAATTTCACCATTCCTGAGTTTCTCATGCAGAATGATTCTGTCTTTGGGGCGGGTTGAACCTGTGAGCAATGCAACCTGAACACCAAGTTCGCCCAGAAAATCAGTCAGACTTACCATGTGCTGATTTGCAAGAATCTCAGTTGGAGCCATAATACAGGCCTGAAAGCCATTATCCACTGCTATCAACATCGCCATTAAAGCAACCAGTGTTTTGCCACTTCCAACATCTCCTTGTAGCAATCGATTCATTTGTCTTCCGGAAGCTACATCGATACGTATTTCGCGTAAAACACGTTTTTGGGCATTTGTCAATTCGAAAGGTAAATGATCCTTGAAAAAAGAATTAAAATTGTGTCCTATCTGACCAAATATGAACCCTTTATAATGCTGATCGCGCCATTTTGTTTGTTGTAGAATATTTAACTGGATGTAAAATAATTCTTCAAACTTTAGTCGTTGTCGTGCTTTGTTGAGTACATCAGCATTCTTAGGAAAATGAACGTTGACTAACGAATCTGTCAGATTCATTAATGAGAATTTTTTCAGTAAATAAGCCGGAAGACTTTCAGGTATGCCCGGTTTAATACTTTGAATTAACGGAAAAATGATTTTCTGAATGGTCTTTGAATTCAGAAAGCTGCTTTTCATTTTTTCGGAAGTATTATAAAATGGTTGTAATCCCATTTTCTCAGGTGGAGGAAGCTGTGAAGCTATTTCTATTTCCGGATGCACAATATTAAACCTGCCGTTAAAAGCAGAAGGTTTTCCAAAAATAACATATTCAATATTAGTATGAAATTTATCAATGACATATTTAATCCCTTTAAACCAGACTAATTCAATAATTCCGTGACCATCTGTAAAAATGGCTGTTAGTCTTTGATTGTGACCATCTCCTACTTTCTCAAAACGGACGATCATACCTTTTACCTGAATAAATGGCATATTCTCCGATATCTCATGGAGATAATAGAACCGGCTCCTGTCGACATATTTATATGGATAATGACGTAATAAATCCTCGACATTATTAATGCCGAGTTCTTTACTAAGCAGATCAGCTTTTTTAGGACCTACTCCTGAAAGAAATTTTATGTCAGTTTGAAAATCCATTTATTTATCCGGATATATATATCCCAAAAGGAATTTTTCTCAATATGTAAATAATGAAAAATGATGTAACTAAAGTCATCAGAGTAACCAAAGGCAATGAAATTAGTGGATGTGCCATAGTCCAGAAAATACCATTATTAAAGAAAATTCCAATAACCAGAATATGAACAAGGTAAATACCGTAACTGTAGTTGCTAATTGCCTGTTGAAGCAATAATATATACTTGTTTTTAATGTTTGAGTCTTTCAGCCAAAGAAAAATAGCAATAGTCTGTACGATACTATTTACCGTTAAGTAGCTATATATTCTTAAATCAAGTTTATGAGCTTCTTTGCTGAAAAAGTATGACGAAACAGCTGATATAAGAATGCTCAAAATAAAGATAATCGAACAATATCTTCTTGTTTTTGAAGTGTTTAGAGTTAGTTTACTTAAAAAGTATCCCAGTAGTAAATAACCTGTATAAAGAAAATACCCAACTAATTTACTCCAGTAGTTTCCTGACCAACAATAAAGGTTTAACGGAATATTTCTGCAAACAACAGTTAGTATTAACCAACCTGCAAGAATGTATAAAATTATTGAATTATTGGTCTTTCGTAATCCGTTTCCAATAAATGGAATAAACAGGTAGATAAATAAGATCATGTAAATATACCAAAAATGCTTGGAAATTCCTTCCTTTAAAAACAAATCAGTACCCCATTGCAATATGGTACTAAATGTTCTTGGCTGATGAATAGGTGCAAGCATAATCCACCTGTATATCCAATATGCTACCATCCAAAATATAAACGGGAAAAGAACTCTGGTAATTCGCCTTTTATAAAAATCGCTTAACTTATATTCCTTTGTTAACAGGGTCGCTCCGCTTAACATTAAAAAGAGAGGAACTGCAAACCTTACAGCACTATCCAAAACATTCCCTATCCACCAGAATTCCATGTTTTTGCAATAAATCATTTTAACTGTAGGGGTGGATACATGAATTATGATAACTCCAAGCGTGGCTAAAGCCCTGAGGGTATCAAGCCACTGAATGTTTTTAGTGGTTAAAACCATTATTTAGTTTGATTTCAGGCATTCAGAATTAAGAATTGTCTCCGCCAGTTCAAGATCAAATCCCGTTGTGATCTTGATATTCTCACGATTCCCTTCAACCAAATGAATTTTTATACCTGATGCTTCAACAACAGAAGCATCATCTGTAAACAATGGAGAAAAACTTTGTTCATATGCTTTTTTTAAAATTTCACTATTAAAAATCTGAGGGGTCTGTACCAGTTTAAATGATCTTCTATCAACAGATAAACTACTACTTTCATCTACTTGTCTGATACTTTCCTCCAAATCCATTACAGGAATGGCTGAACCATATTTATCAGCTTCGTCAAAACAACGGGCTATCGTCTGAATACTCACAAATGGTCGAACACCATCATGTACAGCTACCAGTGCAAAATCATTGATTATTTCCAGACCATTTTTGACTGATTGGTAGCGGGTTTGTCCTCCTGAGACAATTTGGTGAGTCAGATCGAAAAAGTGTTTTTTACAAAGGGACTTCCAAAAATTAATTTGAAATTCAGGCAACACGACTATAAGTTGGATGGAGGAGTTGTATCGGTGAAAGGCTTCGAGGGTGTACATTAAAACAGGTTTCCCTCGTAATTCAATAAATTGTTTAGGAATGTCTGCTTGCATTCTCATCCCTTTTCCACCGGCAACTATAATTGCAATTTTGGTTCTTGTCATGATAAGTTTTAAAAAAAACTAAAGCAAAGATAAGCATTAAGTATTTATTTTTTTATAGTAGATAATAAATAATTGTCAAAAAAATTGATTCTTAGAGTATTACAAAACAAATTATCAACAAATCAGTAGAAGTTGTCTGAAAAACCACAACATTTGTATAACTTTGCAGTCTAAATAAGTTCGAAATATGAAAAGAAAAGATTTTATGTTTGTTGCTGCTTTATTGCTAATCGTAAGTTTTTTACAGGCTCAGCAAAATCAGGATTCAAAACGAAACAATATTGTTGAATCACTTTCAACTACAGATTCAATTACTCATGCAACCGTAAAAATTCATCAGGATAAAAGAATAGAACAATTGTTATCTAATAAACGGAACTCTAATTCAGTTCAAAATCAAAGTACTGCAAACGGATATCGAGTTCAGGTTTTTTCCAGCAATGTTCAACGTGTTGCAAAGAATGATGCTTTTAAAATTGAAAGACAAATACGTGAAACTTTTCCAACTCAAACGGTTTATGTCAATTATTCTTCTCCCTTTTGGAAAGTAAGAGTTGGAGACTTTAGCACACATGCACAAGCTCAATCATTCCGTTCTAAATTAATTGAAGCTTTCCCTAATTTGAGAAGTGAAATATATATAGTTCGTGAACAAATAATCATTTCAGCTACTAAATAAATTTATAAATATAATGGACTTTAATATCAATCAACCAGTTCCTTTTGATGCAGTAAAAACAGAAAAAATAGCTGAACATTACAAACAAATTATCCAACTTCTAGGGGAAAATGTAGAAAGGGAAGGTTTATTGAAAACTCCCGAACGTGTCGCTCGATCATTGCAGTTTTTGATGCAGGGTTATGAGCAGAACCCTGAAGAAATTATTCAGTCGGCAATGTTTACTGAAAATTATCGTCAAATGGTAATCGTAAAGGATATTGATTTCTATTCAATGTGTGAACATCATATGCTTCCTTTTTTTGGAAAAGCACATATCGCTTATATCCCAAATAAGCAGATTACAGGATTAAGTAAAATTGCAAGAATTGTAGAAGTATTTGCAAGAAGAATGCAGGTTCAAGAACGTATGACAACACAAATAAAAGCGTGTATACAAAAAACTTTAAACCCAATGGGAGTGATGGTTATCATTGAGGCGCAACATTTATGTATGCAAATGCGTGGAGTCCAAAAACAACATTCTATAACCACAACTTCTGATTTTACAGGTGTTTTTGAACAGGCAAAAACCCGTGAAGAATTCATGAACCTGATAAATAAAAAGTAGAACTTTTTGTTCTACTTTTTATTCTCCCAACTCGTTGGCGATTCGAACAAATTCGAACAAATTCAATACATGGAAATTTAAGTATTTTTTATTTCTTTAAAATGGAATTTGCCTACAATTGCATTGAAATATTCGGTAATTCCTTCTTTTCCACTTTGCCTGAGAAATCGATTTAAAAAAAACAATCCTCCACAGATTCCCTCCAATGCCCTGCCACCTCCAAAAGTATTGGAGGTTTCAATCTCGTCATTCTGAATGCAAAATTCACTCTGAAACCCTTTTAGTATTGCTTGAGCAGAATTCAGGTTCTCAGGAAGTACATGAAAATATTGTTCCGATTGAATTCAGTTATTCTGATCGTTCATCCTCTTTAGATTCAAAATTTACTTTTTTATCAATGATATATTCAGGTCTGTTTTTTATTTCATCAAATAAATTACCAATATAAGCTCCAACAATTCCTATTGTTAATAATTGGACACCTCCAAAGAATATTATCAACAAAAATAATGAAGTCCAACCGGTGTAGGCATGTGTGAACCCCATAATTTTACCCAGGATAGACCAAATAGCTAATATTATAGAAATTGCAACAGAAATAAATCCTAATGCTGTAGCCAACTTCAAAGGTTTTGTTGAGAAATAGAGTAAAGAAGTTGTGGCCAGTTTAATCATTTTCGAAAACGGATACTTAGTTTCTCCTGCAAATCGGGCCTCCCTTTCATAGTAGAATGGAACTTGTTTAAATCCAATCCAGGATACCAACCCACGAATGTATTTTCCTTTTTCATGCATTTGATTGAATTCGCGAATGATACTTTTATCTACAAGCCTGAAATCACCTGTATCAACCGGTAATTTTACTTCGGAAAAGAAATTGAGTAATCGGTAAAATGCTTTAGCTGAAACTTTTTTGAAGATTCCTTCTCCTTTTCTGGATTTTCGAACACAATATACAACTTGTGCTTTCGAATTTTTAAGAGTTTTAATCATTTCAGGAATTAATTCTGGAGGGTCCTGAAGATCTGCATCAATAATTACTGCCATGTCCGATTTGCAATTGTTCAATCCTGCAGTTACTGCTTTTTGATGACCAAAATTTCTGGAAAAAGAAATAATTTTGATATCTTGATCTGTTTGAGAAAGCATAGAAAGAATATGCCCTGTTTTATCGTAACTTCCATCATTAATAAAAATTATTTCAGATGTATATTCTAAATTAGAAAGAACTAATTTAATTCTATTATATGTTTCAATGATTACTTCTTCTTCATTAAAACACGGAACGATAACACTTAGAGATTTACTCATTCTGTCTTAGTTTTTAAAAGTATAGTATTTACTTAAAATGAAATTTATTAGAGTGTAAACTACAATTGACAAGATCTGGCAATAATATGAATCGATATGAGTATAATGCAATAGTAAATACAGATTCCCTAACTGAAATAAATACGAGAAAGCAAAGGTAACTATAAATTTAAATACTGTAACACTCACTTTTGTTTTACTTTCGAAAGTCCATTTCCGGTTCCATATAAAGCTGTTTAGTAATCCAATGATATATCCCACAAAATTGGAAAAATAATTGGAACAATGTAACTCTTTTAGAAGAAACCATATGCTTATTGCCGTAAGAAGAGTATTAGATATCCCTACAATCCCAAATTTAATAAATTGGACGAGCGATTTGTGATTTTTCATGGTTTCACATTTTCAAGATATATGTTTTTTCTATAAATTGTTACAATGACTGGCCACTTTTTAAAACATTTAATAGGAATCCAGTTCTTGCGATCATGTAGTGCATCCGACATTGAATCTGCTAAAATAGATATATTTGAATATATAAAATATTTACTATTGGAATTATTCCCAATAGTTTTTTCATTTTTACTTAATTCAATATAATCTCTCTTTCCATAAAAACAATATCCACTGGAAATTTCATTATAATTAAACTTCTCACTGTCAATATAATTAAAACAATCTTTTCTCAATTCATAATAAGGCATATGCGCGAGTGTACAATCCCATGATTTTGCTATTTGTTCAGGATATATCCAGAGATTCCCTGTTAACTCGAAAAATATAAAGATTAAGAATACAAGTTTAATTTTACGTTCATCGAAAAATTTAACTACCCCTTTAAGAGTTAGAATAGTAAGTAAAAAAAACTGTGGCATAAAATATCTGGCAGAGAAAGGCATTTGTGTGATAAAAATAAATAGAACATACAAACACAAAAGCAAAATAAAAAATAATAAAAGGACTTTTTCTTGTAGAGATAATTTTATTTTGGATTTAAATGTAATATAAGCAATATATATCCCCGTAAACCAAATGATGAAACGACCGTTCTCAATTGAACGTAGACCAAATTCTGCAAAATGTTTAATAATGCGACTTAATCCCTGAGGAATAGCATAATGCCCCGTATTTGACGAACCGGTAAAAAACCAGCCATTTTCGATGAAATAATAAATGTAGTAAGTGGCTAGTAATAAAAATGTTGGTAGATATGGTAAGATTAATTTAATTAAAGAATGAAGATTTAATTTCTTATTGTCTTTCAAATAAATGAAATAATAATTCACGAAAAACAAAATAACACCTACAAATATTCCGCGCATATTAATACAACATAGAAAAAAAATACCAATGGATAGAATCCATGTTTTGTTTTCTAAAAGTGCCCTAAGTGAAATTACAAATGCTGTGAATAAAATAAAGTCTGGAGATCCTATTGCAAATTGAGTTAATAGGCTTGATTCAATTAATAGAATAAATAAAACCCATCCTGTATAGTCTTCAGGGAATAATAACCTGACTAATTTCCATACATTGTAAATTAAAAATATTGACCAGAAAAATACAAAAACATGAGATACCCAAAGTTTATATCCAAAAACTTTCCATAAGGCAGCCGTCATAATTCCCATTAAAGGAGGATGATAACCAGTTGCAACAATGTCACCTCCCGAATCAGTAGGTATTAACAGCGATCTAAAATCATTCAGGTAATACCAATGTGCTTCTTTCGAAATCTGTTGAATACAATCCCAAAAGTAACAGTCGTTTAAAGATAGTATCATTAAAATGACATATATAAATACTGTTAAAATCAGGAATATTATAATGCTTTTATTTTCTAATAATTTTGGATTCATTTTTTATTATTGACTTTTACCAACTTTGCAAAAATACCCGATATAAAAAAAACGACACTTGATTTTTATTAACTATTTCTTTATTTTCAAATTTGATATTTATGAAATAATTTTACCTGATATTGACGCCAGACAATAGGGTAAAAATAAATTGAAATAAGAAATATCACAGATACTTCCACTGATGAATTCCGGATTGAAATCGCTTCTAATAAACAACCCGAATTGTGAGCAAAAAATGAAAATGAAAATAAACAACGAAGCATAATAAAAAAACTGTTCAATTGTTTTCCAACGCAAAGCCATAAAAACACCTATGACCATGGTGAAAATCAGAATGGAAAAATAACCTTTGTCAGCTTGATTCATAAAGGGATTACGCGAAAAAAAAATCCAGGTATTTGTGTCCCAGAAAATAAATGGCGAAAAAATCAGAAAACTTACAGTGAGAACTAAAGCAGGAAAAAGAATTTTTTGCTTCAACTTCAGGTTTAAATATGGTCTGAAAAAATAAATAGCTAAAGGCAAAATTGCTGTTAATCTGGTTGTAGCCACTAAACCACAGATAATCGCAATTAAAACAAAGTTATTTGAAAGTGTTCGTTTGGATTTTTCGAACCAAAGAATTAGCATAAAAACTAACAATGCATTATTTAACGAGTCACTACGGACCATTACTTCCCACCAATAAGCAGGGGAAAAAAGTAGCAGACAAAAGAAATAGAATGATCTTTTATATGATGAAAAATATTTTTGTACAACAATTGAAGTCAATACTAAGAAAAATATTAGTCCTAGTCCTACATCGCCTAATAAGTAAAACGGTAAATTTAGAAACTGCCAGAAAGGAAATGGTGAAGGATGATTAGTTAATCCAAAATGTGTATGAGTTGAATACGGATACTTTCCCTGAAAAAAGTAATCCCAAAAATAGGTAAGAGCTGACCAACGATCGACTCTTATAGTATTTCGGTCAACTGTAATTAAAAAAAATATTATTCCAGAACAAATCAGTATTATTATGATCCAATATGCTATTTTAAAAAATTGAATGGATTTTATATCTCTTAAATATAGAAAGACAATATATACAAGAACTAAAGCGAGTGTATATAATGAAAGTAATAGGTATTCATTTAAACCTATTCGTTGTGTATATTTAAATATAAATATAGAGTTTACAAATAGATACAAAATTGATGGTAGAATTGTGACTTTGGATAATTTAAATGATTGCATAATTTAAAGTATATTTATATACGGGTGGAATTCGTTTTTTTAAGAAAATTTTTCTCTAATAAATGCCATGATACATAGCCGGTTAAGAGGACTAAAATAATTATTATAAAAGAGACGAAAATAGGATTGTATTTTTCGAAAAAACCAAATTCTGAAGCAATTTTCATTATCGGATAATGAAATATATAAATACCATATGAAATATCGCCATGTTTTGCGAAATTGTTTAATCGGCTGAAACTAAAAGCGATAAAAAACACAATAATTGAAAGTGCAGCCGGTGAAAAGATTTCAACACCAATTTTTCGTTCTAAAAAAAAGATGATTACACTGATTAGTAATAATATTTTTTTGTTTTTAATAAAAAATTCAAAATAATAATATAATGCGATACCGCACACAAAATAGGACATAAATCCTGGGAGTTGTCGGGCTATAATATTATAATATTCAAGTCCACTTGAATTTGATAGATATTCAAAAAAGTTTCTATATATAACAGATATGAAATAAACACCTATAAAAAGGATGTATTTTAATTTTGTTCTTCTTACGAAATAGATTAAAATCGGTATAATTAAGTAAAAACTCACTTCGATTTTTAATGTCCAGAGTGATCCATTTACAGCACAAGATGCTCCCTCTCCTAAGAAAACTCCCGGCAAGCAGGGTTGTATGAAGTTAAGAAAAGTAAAATTTGCAGCTAAGTATTTAAAGAAAACAGGATGAGTGAAATATTCCGAAAATGAGTACTTACTTATTAATGAAAGAAATATTGCACATGTTAGTATTATAAAAATATATGCCGGCAATAAACGAGCAGCCCTTTTTTTTAAATAATCTTTTAAATTAGGTGTGTTCAGATAACTTCGGGAAATTAGAAAACCGCTAATACAAAAAAATGCGGTTACTGAAATGTAAGTACTAAAAAATGGAGCGAATTTTTGAAAAGATTTAACACTTGATATTTCAATTAGATGACCAATAACAACAATAAATGCAAAATAGAAACGAAGGAAATTAAAATTGTTTTGTTTCATTTATTCTAAATTTCGATGTTAAATATAAATTTAATTAGTTTATTACTAATATTTTAGTGATAGTACTATTCGTACCGTCAGGATTTATACACATTGCTAAATAGATACCTGTACTTACTTTTCTGCCATGAATATCTTTCCCATCCCAGGTCGCTAAACTTCCGTTCGAAACTGTTTCACATACCAAATGCCCATTAATATCTGTAATTTTGACTTGTGTTTTGTCTATTAATCCGGTGATTGTTATTACTCCAGTGAAACCTTGACGTACTGGATTGGGATATGCATATACATCACCAAACGTACTACCAGCATCACTTGCATCACTTTGATACGAAATGATCCCTTGTTCAGTTCCAAAAAACACTTCACCTGTTACAGGATTTATAGCAATCGAGAGTATATTATTCGAAAGTAACGGACTGTTTGAAACCGTAAAGTGTTGTATAGTTTGTTGACCATTCTCGGACATTAAATAGACTCCCGATGATTTAGTCCCTATCCATTTACGGTTCGCACCATCAATTGCTATGGCTTGAATATTTTCATTAACAAGTAAATAGTCAGCTAAATTTGTACTGTCATTGCGAGGTATCTTTACACGTGAACATGTGTAATCAGAATCGTAGATTTTTGAAAGATTATTAAATAGAAATGGTCCAATATCTGTCCCAACCCAAACTACACCATTTTTATCTTGTGCGAAACAGTTTAATATACCTGGAAAAACAGAAACTAATTTTGTTTGCCCATTGTTATCTAGTTCTGGATAAATAAATGGATAAATGTTAACAGACTTATCATCAGATTGATCAGTTAATGTTCCATTATCATCAAAAGCACAAATACCCATTGGCTTTCGAGCAGAAAATACGAATTTTTGATTCTTGTTTTGATTAGAAATCATTAATCCTCCCAATGAAGGTATATTATCAACTCCCGGATAAGTTAACTGAATCCATTTTCCATTTGCTAAATAGACCTTAATTCCATACTTTACAAATTCATTCAACAACCATAAGTTCCCGTCTTGATCAAAAGTGCTCCCACCCATCATTTGATATTGATAACTCCCATAGAGATTTTCAATAGTGCTGTTTGTGAAGTTATGATATTTGATTAATTCATTATTTTTAAACTCATACAGACCACTACTATAACTTGCAGCAAAAAAATGTGTTGCATCTTTTGGGTCAATTGCTGTAGAAATTAAATCTGTACATCTAACACCAGAAATTGCTTCTATTGATTTGTAACTAATATTTGTCCAAACATTGTTCTCATATATCATTACATATCCCGGATGAAGTAAAAAGGCCCACCGTCCACCAGGAACTACAAATAATTTCTTATCTGCAAATTTCATATCCCACGGAGAATTTACTGCAGGTCCTGCAGGCTTAAAATAATTCAATATCGGAGTTTCATCACTTATTTGCTTATAAGAAATTATTCCTAAACTGTTTGCCGCAAAGAAATAAATATCATTTTTTAGATCATATTCAGCATCACTAATTGTTCCTATGGTAGTAGTCTGTTTCTTATTAAAAAGAGTGTCAATGAGATATACTGTATTATCAGTAAAAAGATTTAAACGACCATTAGTTGCCTTAAAATCATTTATTGTAATATTTGGAAGAACAGACGTCCATAAATTGTTGGCATCTTGTTTGTAAAGTAAACCACCACGTAATAAAACAAGTTGTCCTCCAAAAGATGATATCCTTTGAAAATCACCACTCCCGGGTAAATTACCCATGGTTGACCAAAACTCATAATTAATAAGGTGGGTATCTGTTACTGAAGCTTTATAAATCGCGGAAGAGGTCAGTGCGTAAATTGATCCATTATTAATTGTTGTATTAAGCACTTTTACCTCTGAAGCATTCGGCCCGATATAATAGGTATCGGAGACTTCTTTTTTTAGCATATTCAGAACGATGATTCCAAAATTACACGAAAGATATGCCTTATTATCATAATATTGAATTTGATTTACATCCTTTGAAGAACTCATTTGTTTGTTATAAAAGTCGGGAATATTTGTAACACCACCTGTTCCCAAAACATCCATGTTCCCGTTTTTATAAATAATCAACAATTGTTTATTCGAACTATCGAATTTAATGCACGAAATATTAGCATCATTTAAGCCACTTAATTTGCTGTAAAACTCGATATTGCCATCCAATTTATCAACCGAAAACAATGCACCTTCACTGATGGCATATATTTTATTATCCGACTGGGTAATTTGAGATATACTATTATATGCAAAATGAGTATTCCATTTGCCCATCGCTACTTGTGACATCACGGAAAAAGAAATTATAAAAAGAAAGATTCCGAAAATCAATATTGTTTTTTTCATGGAGTATGTTATTCTTGTGATAAAGTAAAATATAAAAGCTATTCTCAATTCAATAAAACTTAAATATTTCCATTTTATTTTATCTTGTATTTAGATATTATCAAATGCATCAGTTAGATTCAGAATACAAAAGATAAACTAAAATTAATTCTTGCTTTGCAATAAAAATTCAACCAGCTTTTTTACGGCTAAAGCTCTATGGCTGATTTTGTTTTTTTCATCTGAACTTAATTGAGCAAAACTTAATTGAAATCCTTCAGGTATGAATATAGGGTCGTACCCAAATCCGCTTTCTCCCTGAGGTAAGAGCGTAATGTCACCATTTATTTTACCATCAAAAAACAACGTATTTTCACCTTGTATTAATGCTATTACAGTCCTGAAACTCGCTTTACGATTTGTTTTATTTCCAAGTAACATCAATACTTTGTTCATGTTATTAACAGAATTATTGTCTTCACCTGCATATCGTGCTGAGTAAACTCCCGGTTCACCCCCCAGTTCAACAATTTCCAGACCAGTATCATCCGCAAAACAATCCAATCCAAATTTATCATGAATATAGGTTGCTTTAAGCAACGCATTGCCTTGTAGGGAATCAGCTGTTTCTGGTATTTCATCGTTACAATTTAGGTCGTTTAGACTTATAATCGTAAATTGAGGTTCCAAAATAGCCTTTACTTCAGCAAGTTTGTGAGCATTGTTTGTGGCAAAAACTAATTTATTCATAACTGATAAAATATTTAATTAAAAGCAACTGATTGCAAAGATAATTATTTTCGTGAATATAAAACTAACCCACTATGTTTTAAATTAAGTGAAAAAAAATAATATGTCGTCACGTATTACTAATATACTTTTCTTCAACAAAACAGTTACTTCTCCGCTAACTTCTTTTCTGTTTTTAGTCAGAAGGATGTGCTTTGTTATGTACTGAAATATTCACTCTTGCAGAGATACCCTTCCTGAATTGTATGTTGTTAATTTTCAGACAATATATCCTAATAATCTAAACTTCTAATCAAAAATAAAAATTTTTTGTTCTTGTAAGTAATGGGAACAATATAATGTCTTGTTTTATTATTCTCTAAATACGACCTCTTTATTTGACCTCTAAGTCTCCCGATTGCAAACGGGGAGAGGAAAATAGAACAAAGGTTTAATGAGGTCTTATTTTAAATTATTGAAATTTATTCAATTCCTATTCGTTATCATGTTGTAATTCTTTTTACTATAAAACATTTCCCAATTTTTCATACAAACTTTCTACAATAGAGAAAGCTATCGGAATAAAGTATGAAGATAATTCATTTAAAAATTACTTTTCACTTTTTATTTTCTACAGCATAACCATTTTGGTTAACTTGCTTCCAAAAAGGATTTTCATATTTCATATTACAACTTTCATCACTGTTTTTCAAACACGACTTCATGTTTGAACACGAATTTTCAAGCCCGTATCATTTTACTGTAAATCAAAATTCTGACAATGAATCATTAAATAGTCAGATTTACGAACCGACACTACGCATTCGATATGCATTCACTACCCATTCTGAGGTATTACGGTGGTATTACGGTAATGATACGGTATAATATTAGAGCGCAATATCTCCGCAAAAACACCGTAAAACAAGCATAACAGGTTCTTGTCTTTTGTAAAGGTTAATTGAATGGGTAGTGAATGTGTAGTGTAGGTCTGATTGAAATGAATAGAATAAAGAAACTGAATTTTATAGAAGTACATACATGTTAGAAAAATAATTTCCTGTTGATTAATATATACGGAATTGTATTGTTCCAATTACTTGTTTTGAGTAAATGTTATTTTATTTTGTAGATAAGTACTTTTCTGTCTTAATAAATGTAATATATGTACTTATAGTTATAAAATGAGAGCAAAGATAATTATTTTTATACTTTTTCATTATTTTTGATTTTATCAACATTATGAATAATTTATTTTACAAAAAAAACATTTTAAAAAAGATCAACGTATGAAGAAATTAATTTTTACTATTGTACTAGCAATGAGTTTAGTGGGCGCTTTAAATGCTCAGGTTGAAGGTAAAGCCATCGGAATTCGATTTGCTAATGAATTTAACGGTGGTGAATTGACCTTTCAAACAGCACTTGGAAATGCAAACAGATTGGAATTAAATTTAGGATTAAATAACTGGAGTAATTCTAATTCAGGATTTCAGGTAACCGGAATTTACCAGTGGGTTTGGGGACTTAACTCAGTTGCAACCGGTTTGAACTGGTATGCAGGATTGGGCGCTTCTGCCGGATCTTATACTTCTAACATAGGACTTGGTTTTGTTGGACAGCTAGGTCTTGAATATAATTTCAAAATTCCATTGCAAATTTCATTAGACTGGCGTCCTACAATTTTTAATTCATATTATACTTATTACGGCGGTAATGGTTTGTCACTACGCTATCGTTTTTAATAGAATCTTTCAATACATTAAAAGAGCTTCCACACGGAAGCTCTTTTTTTCTCAAGTTATTTTGATAAATTAGCATAATAATTGTTTTCTCATTTTTAAAAACTAATTTAATGATTATTTGTTACATGTTTTATGAAGTAATTCAATATTTTTTAGTTCTGGTTCAACATTAAACATTGCAATTATGAAAAAAACAATGCTTTCGTTCGTACTCGTTGTGACCATGGTTGGTAGTCTCATGGCACAGGCTGATGGTAAATCAATTGGTATTCGGTTGGGTTATCCACTGGAAATATCATTCCAGACAGGGTTGAGTAATTCTAACCGAATTGAATTAGGTCTTGGAGGTCGTAGATACGGTTATGGCATTAATAGTAATTACTACCAACTCTCTGTATCTGGAGTTTATCAATGGGTTTGGGACTTATCCTCTTTAGCAGGTGGCTTTAACTGGTATGCCGGTGCTGGTGCTTCGTTAGGCTATTATTCATATTCGTATATCAATAATACTAATTCGGGATATCCTGTTTCAATTCTAGGTCAGGTCGGACTTGAATATAATTTTGATTTTCCACTGAGACTATCGTTGGATTGGAGACCCGCAATTCAAATTAACGCAAATAGAAGTGGTTTTATTGGCGATGGAATTGCTTTAGGTGTTCGTTATAAGTTTTAAACGATTAATCAGGATTGAAAAATTTTACTCCCTGAATGATTTTTTAGCAATAAATAAACCACCCAATCGTTTCATACGACGGGGTGGTTTATTTAATTATTACATTTTAGCCACAAGAAGTAATAATTAAATAAAAACACGTTAAAGTAATATTGATAAATTACATTTAAAATGTTTTCTTTTAAAAGTGAATAGAAAAATCAATACGAAAGTGATTTAAACGTTGATCAATTTAAGTTGACTTCTATTCCGTTTTAAAGTCAGCTGTTTTATATTTAAAAGAATTTTGTCTAAATTATTAAAATAAGCAGTACAGTTATGAAAAAGATTTTTCTTTCACTTGCACTCGTTGTGAGTATGGTAAGTGCTATTAAGGCACAGGCAGATAACAAGGCAATTGGTCTTAGGTTAGGTGGTGGCTTTGGCGGAGGTGCCGAAATTTCCTATCAGCAACCATTGGATAAAGCAAACCGGTTGGAAGTTGATTTGGGATTGAATAGTTGGGGTTTTGGTTTAAACGGAATTTACCAATGGGTATGGGATTTATCCGATTTAGGTGATGGATTTAACTGGTATGCAGGAGTTGGTGCCGGTGTGGGAACTTATAATTTTAATTACGGAAATGATATTCATGCCAACCGTGATTTTAGTATTGGTGTACTTGGACAGGTCGGTCTTGAATATAAATTCGAAATCCCATTGACTCTATCATTGGATTACCGTCCCGGGATTTATTTCGTGCCATCTTTCAATGGAAGTTACGATGGCATTTGCCTGGGAGCAAGGTATCGTTTCTAGAAAAATAAAATTAATAGCTAATAGATAAAAAAGAGGAACTCTCGATTGGAAGTTCCTCTTTTTTATTTTCTCATTAATGATTTCTTCGAAAAATTCTTTCTTTCCATGTCTTTTCGAAGCAAATCGTATTTTATAAAAGCATATTTTTCAAGTCTTTTTTAGTTCCGTAAAACAAATTAAAATCCACATACCCTTTAATTCCAGCAGCCCTGTATTTCTCTGTGGTTTGCCAGAATATCCAATCGCAATCAGGGTTGCTTCTGTAATCCACTATCCAGAGTTTACATTCGGGAGACAGACTACCTTTCAAGTAAAGCAGGTAATATTTATATGAACAATACAGAATCGGGTAATGCCCTGTTTTGTCATGAAGAGCCGTCATGAAATCGAGAAGCTGTTTTTGTATATGTTCTTTATCCGGCATCTTTTTCGCAAATTCTGCATCGAGAACTAATGGCAAATCACCCTTTTGAAATTGAGCAATGTTCAGAAAGTTTTTTGCCTGTTCTTTTCCACTGGTCATATATGTGAAAAAATGGTATGAACCAACAGGAATATTCATTTCTCTGAACTTTTTATAGTATTCGGAGTATTTCGGATCCTGTACGGTACTTCCTTCGGTGGCTTTTAAAAAAATAAAGCCTGGTTCCTGTTGTTGAAACTTGACCCAATCGACAATTACCTGGTAATGCGAAATGTCAATCCCCCAAACCCTGTCAACAGGAGTAGTTTCTGCAAATATTTCTTTGTGAGATTCCTTAGTTACGGAGCAGGATTGAATGACCAGAATCAATACGATTAATTTTGTAAATTTAATTTTCACCTTGTTCTTTTAGAAGGCCGTTTTGGGCGAACTTGTTTGTTTTATTAATATATTATTAATTTGGTTTTCGATATAATGTTTTGAGTAAAATACCGACGGAATGACTTGAAAGTCATTCCGTCGGGAAAATAGAACCGAAGTGTTGAAAATAACTCACTCCTTAAAAATTTAGCTAATTGCTTCTACGGCTTTGTTTATAGCTCTAAGAATTCCTTCGGCATTTTTACCTCCGGCAGAAGCAAAAAATGGTTGTCCACCACCACCACCTTGTATTTCTTTAGCCGCATCACGGGCAATGTTTACTGCATTTAGACCTCCAGCAACTAAGTCGTCAGAAAGTAAAATTGTAATGGATGGCTTACCTTCGTAGACACTCCCGGCAACAAAGAAAAGCTTTTCAGTTACTATATTTCTGATTTGAAATGCAAGTGTTTTAATAGAGTCAGAAGATAAATCGGATTGGTAACGAATGGTCTTGATCCCTTTCAGTATGGTAGCTTCATCGATCAGTTTATCGCGCAATGCCATAATTTTTTCGTGCATAAAACCTTCCAGTTGCTTTTTTAACAGGTTGTTTTCATCGACAGATTTTCTGATTGCATTTATTAAATCAGGTGTGTTATTGAGCAATTCGCGGGCTTCAGTTATTACATCCTGTTGGATGTCAAGTAAATTCTCAATACCTTTAGCAGTGATAGCTTCTAACCTGCGAATACCTGCGGCAATGGAGGTCTCGGATACAATACGCACCATTCCAATTTCACCGGTAGCCTGTACATGCGTTCCTCCACAGAGTTCAGTAGAAGTGCCAAATTGAATGACCCGTACTGACTCACCGTATTTTTCACCAAACAAAGCCATTGCACCAAGTGCCTGAGCTTCGGCAATTGGTGTATCACGTCTTTCATTCAGGGGATAATTTTCACGGATTTTTTTGTTGGCAAGTTGCTCAACCAGTTGTATTTCTTCTTTGGTCATCTTTTGATAATGCGAAAAATCGAAGCGTAAGGTATCGGGACTTACAAACGATCCTTTTTGTTCCACATGCGTGCCTAACACACTTCGTAATGCTTCATGCAGCAAATGTGTGGCTGTATGGTTGCATTCGGTAGCCTTCCGTTTTTCAGCATTAATAGAAGCGGTAAATATTTCAGTGACATCATCGGGTAAATGGTTTGTGAAATGAACTGCCAGGTTATTCTCTTTTTTTGTATCAGTAATCTCAATCTTTCCTGATTCGGAAATCAACCAGCCACTATCACCGACTTGTCCACCCATTTCGGCATAGAAAGGAGTATTCGATAATACTAGCTGATAGAACTCATGATTCTTTTGTTTGACTTTCCTGTAACGGAGAATGGTAGTCTCACAAGTTGTAAAGTCATAACCCACAAAAGTAGTATCCCCTTCACGAACTGTAATCCAGTCACCGGTTTCTGTTGCAGCTGCATGACGGGCACGTTCTTTTTGTTTGAGCATTTCTGAATTGAAATCCTCGATATTAACTGTAAAATTGTTTTCACGAAGTATCAATTCAGTAAGATCTAAAGGAAAACCAAACGTGTCGTACAACGTAAAAGCTACTTTTCCGGTAATTTCAGTCTTTTTTTCATTTTTTGAATCTTCCATGACTTTATCCAGCATTCGTATACCGGTTTCAAGTGTTCGAAGGAATGACTCTTCTTCTTCTTTTATTACTTTTTCTATCAGTGAACGTTGAGATATAAGTTCAGGATATGCTTTTCCCATGTTTTCACATAACACTTGAACAAGTTTGTACATGAAAGATGATCGTTGGTTGAGAAAAGTATATCCGTACCTTACCGCACGGCGTAAAATGCGACGTATCACGTATCCTGCCTTGGCATTCGATGGCAACTGACCATCGGTAATAGCAAATGCAATGGTACGTATGTGATCGGCAATCACCCGCATGGCAATGTCGGTTTGTGGGTTCGTGCCATATTCAGAATGACAGATGATACCAATCTCTTTGATAATGGGAGTAAATACATCGGTATCGTAGTTCGATTGAACCCCTTGCAGGGCCATACACAACCTTTCAAAGCCCATGCCTGTATCTATTACTTTGGCAGGAAGTCCTTCGAGTGAACCATCTGCTTTGCGGTTGTATTGCATGAAAACATTGTTCCAGATCTCAATTACCTGAGGATGGCTCCCGTTAACCAGGGTTAATCCATCTATTTTAGCACGATCTTCATCATTCCGAATGTCGATATGAATTTCAGAGCAAGGCCCGCAAGGCCCTGTTTCACCCATTTCCCAAAAATTATCTTTTTTATTCCCATTAATGATCCGACTTTTTGGAAGAAACTGTTCCCAGATAGCAACAGCTTCATCATCTCTTTTCAATCCTTCCGGGGCATAACCTTCGAAAACTGTAACATAAAGTCGATCAGTCTCCAGCTTCAAAACATCTACCAGATATTCCCACGCCCATTCAATAGCTTCTTTTTTGAAATAATCACCAAACGACCAGTTACCCAGCATTTCGAACATCGTGTGATGATAGGTGTCGTGACCAACTTCTTCAAGATCATTGTGTTTCCCGCTAACCCTTAAACATTTCTGAGAATCAGCCACGCGAGGATATTTTATCGGATCATTTCCAAGAATAATGTTTTTGAATTGGTTCATTCCGGCATTTGTAAACATCAGTGTCGGATCATCTTTGATGACCATGGGAGCCGAAGGAACAATTTTGTGCCCTTTTGAAGCAAAAAAATCTAGGAAGGATTGACGAATTTCTTGTGAAGTCATATTGTTTGTGTTGAATCGTTGAAGTCTGTAATTTTTTATTTGTTTCCGATTTTTTGATAACGCAGAATGTATGTGTCGCGAACCAAATAACTCTTCTTGGTTAATAATTTCAAATAAAGACTGCAAAAATAGCTCAAATTTATTATTTTTGCAGCAATAGAAGATATAAAAGTTGAATAGACCCATCGATTTTGATTCAGAATTGATTATTTTAGTATCTTTATCCACCAATTTTCTGCTTGAGTGTTTATTTTTAACATCAAGGTACAATAATAATCGTTTATGGCTAAGAAAAAATTCCACTTTAATACCGAGACTTTAAGCTATGAACAAATAGAACATACCATTGGGCATAAGCTGAAAAGATTTTTAATACATGCACTTTCAGGTGTTTTTTCAGGCATCATATTTTTCTTTATTTTTGTTTCAACTATTCAGTCTCCCGAAGAAAAACAACTTGGGCAGGATAAAAGTCACATGGAAGCTCAATACCGTGTGTTGGAACGCCAATTGGAAGAAGTCCAGTTTGTAATGACTGATTTAGAGCAACGTGATGATAATTTATACCGGGTGGTATTTCAGGCTGATCCAATTCCACTCTCTGTTCGAAGAGGCTCTTCTGCCAATACCGAATATTATGCCCAGTTGCTGGATATGACTAATTCGGAAATTGTAGTATCAACCACCAAAAAACTAAACGAATTAAAAAAAGAACTTTATATCCAGTCAAAATCATATGACGAATTAGTATTGTTGGCAAAAAATAAAGAAACAATGCTTGCAAATCTTCCGGCAATACAACCTGTCTTGAATAAAAACCTTACTCGTATGGCTTCAGGATATGGCTGGCGAATCGACCCGATTTATCATACCCGACGTTTTCATGCAGGAATGGACTTTACAGCTCCTATAGGGACAGATATTTATGCAACCGGTAATGGGACGATAATAGCTGCGGGATGGCAACAAGGGTATGGAAATTGCGTCCAAATCAACCATGGCTACGGTTATCTTACCTTATACGGTCATATGAGTGCCATCAAAGTAAGGATTGGCCAAACGATTAAACGTGGTGATGTGATTGGGCTGGTAGGAAGTACCGGTAAATCAACAGGACCTCACGTTCACTATGAAGTGCATTATAAAGGAGAAGTTATGAATCCTCAAAACTATTACTTCCTCGATTTGTCACCTGCTGATTATGATCGCATGGTTCAAATGAGTAACAATGCCGGTCAAATGTTTGATTAAGAACCTTAACTTCAATAGTGAAATTAAAAAACGAACATTGAATTCTAAACCATGCAAGAGAAATTAGTACATACAGATAATAACTTCAACTCCCCTTTCGGAGTCGGTAGTTTCCCTGTTGGTCCCGGTCCAATAGGTATTTTCGATTCAGGATATGGAGGTCTGACAATACTGGAAAAAATCAGAACTCAATTACCAGGATATGATTATATTTATTTAGGCGATAATGCACGGACACCCTATGGAACCCGTTCGTTTGATGTGGTTTATAAATATACCCTTGAATGTGTGACCCGCATGTTCGAAATGGGATGCCAGTTAGTGGTTCTGGCTTGTAATACTGCTTCGGCAAAAGCCTTGCGATCGATTCAACAATGTAATTTGCCACTCATGGATCCAAATCGCCGTGTATTGGGTGTCATTCGTCCAACTGTAGAATCAGTGGTGTCTTTGACCCGTACCAATCATATCGGATTACTGGCTACTACCGGTACGGTACAATCGAATTCTTATCCGTTAGAAATCAATAAAATAAACAGTGATATACAGGTTACTTCCGAAGCATGTCCCATGTGGGTTCCGTTGATCGAGAATAATGAGCATTTGTCAGTAGGAGCCGATTATTTTATCCGCAAGAATGTACAAAATCTGATGGAAGCTGATCCTTTGATTGATACAGTTATGTTGGGGTGTACTCATTTCCCTCTTATTGAAGATAAAATTAAAGATATTCTCCCCGAAGGTATTGCTGTAGTATCACAAGGTGATATTGTCGCACGAAGTTTGGCTGATTACCTGACCCGTCATCCCGAAATGGAAGCGTTGTGTACGAAAAACTCAACATGTAACTATTTTTCAACAGAATCCATTGAAAAATTCACTTCTTCGGCATCTATTTTCCTGAACGAGGAAATTCATGCAGAACACATTAATTTAGGTTGAAAATGATTTAAATCATTGTTTGTTTCTCTAAAAATTTCTGGAATGTTTCTTTGTAGGAATCTGATACAGGGATATACGTTTTTCCGAAAACTATCCGATTGTGATCCACGACTTTTATTTTGTCTTTTTGAACAATAAAGGACCTGTGAACCCTCATGAAAAACTGATAGGAAAGCATTTCTTCCATTGCTTTCAATGTAATGTGCGATATTACAGGTTCTGCTTCACCTTCCAGAAAAATTTTCAGATAGTCTTTCAACCCTTCAATGTATAAAATTTTAATGAGCGGTATTTGTATCAGCCGGTAATCGGATTTTACATAAATGAAATCATCTGTTTGTTTTTCGTTTACTAAAATTGCTTTCTCGTAGATTTGATGCCAATGAAGGGCTTTGGTGGCTGCCAAAAGGAAATCGGAATAACTGAAAGGCTTCAACAAATATTCCAGTGCATTTACTTTATAACTTTCAAGTGCATATTGATTAAATGCAGTAGTGAATATTATCCTGGTTTTTTCAGGAACTAACCGTGCATATTCCATCCCATTAAGTTCGGCCATCTGAATGTCAAGAAAAATCACATCCGGAATTAATATACTCACCGACTCAACAGCTGTTACTGCTGATGAAAATTTTCCTGTCAAATTAAGAAACGGAGTCTTTAGCACATAACTCTCAAGCAATGTAAGTGCTAATGGTTCATCGTCGATAATAAAGCAACTGAGTGTCATTGTTCATTTGGTTTATTGAGTGGAATGATCAGTTCGGAAATAAAAATATCTCCTTCTTTTACCGTCCTTAAAATATGTTTATGTGGATAAAGAATCTCCAGACGTCGGCGGAGATTATCCAATCCAATGCCTGATCCGCTTTTGTCTTTTTCATCTTTTGGAAAATAACTGTTTCGAATTATGCAATATAATTGTCCTTCCTTGTTCTGATGGATGTTAATGTCGATAAACGATGTTTGTGTTGGGCTTATTCCATGTTTAAAGGCATTTTCAATAAGCGTGATAAACAATAATGGTGCCACAAGACTCTTTGTATCATTTACTGAAATGTTTATTTTCATATCAACTTCCGGATTGATCCTGATTCGCATCAATTCCACATAATTGTGTATAAAATTAAGTTCACGTTCCAATTCCACAAAATTTTCATTGTTCTCGTACAAAACATACCGAAGAAGTTTACTCAATTCAAGCATGGATTTTTGTGCTTCATCGGGGTTAATGGCAATTTGGGCATAAATGTTATTCAGCGTATTAAATAAGAAATGTGGATTAAGTTGTTGACGTAGGTTTCTCAATTCAGCTTCGGTTCGCTCCGTTTGTTCTTGATGTCTTTCAGTTTCAGTCTTATACCATTTCCCGGTTATTTTGATAGTAACACTTAATACGGCAACAGTGAGCAATGATATGATATCCCTCATTAGAAAAAATATGCCATTGGGCATCCCTTCTGGAGGTAATTTGCCTTTTTGTATCATTTGAGGCATGTTGCTTTCCTGCCAGAGATGAACAGCAATTCCTATCAGTAAAATGAGAACAATATTATATATAAAGAATTTCCCTGTTTTCCTGTTGAAGAGAAATTTCTCGGTCAATACAAAATAATCCAAATAGAAAACGGTCATTAATGATAATACTGTTACAGAATGATGCAATACTTTATCCATGATATTAAAATCAGGATATTTCCAGAAAATCAGAAATGGTAATCCGAAAAATAATCCCCACCCTGTGAAGTGGATCAGGAATTGAAGAATATTTTTATTATCTATTTTATTGATTTTTGTTTTCATGTGAGGCAAAGATAGTGAATAAGTAGTAAAATGACCTTGACTTTTGTCAGCTTCTGTATGAAACCTGTAATACGGTTTCCTCAGCATTGTGTACAGAGAATATTATCCGTTCAACACATTGAAATTATTCATATCGTAAAGCTTCAATCGGATCAAGTTGCGAAGCTTTTTTAGCAGGATACCAACCGAAAAATATACCGGTGACTGTACACACCAGGAACGAAAGAAATACAGAATACGGTTGAATCGAAATGGGCCAACTGATAACAAGTTTAATCAGGAAAGAAGCGCCTACTCCAATTATAATTCCAATAATACCACCCGTAAAACTGATAATTATTGCTTCAATCAAAAATTGCGACAGGATGTCTTTCCCTTTTGCTCCGATTGACATACGCAGTCCAATTTCACGGGTTCGCTCGGTAACCGATACGTACATGATGTTCATGATTCCTATTCCTCCAACTAAAAGCGAAATACCTGCAATACAAGCCAGTAGTATTGTTAAGATGTCGGTAGTCGAAGTAAGCATGGTGCTTAGTTCTTTTTGTGAACGCACATTGAAATCATCTTTATCGGCTGCTTTAAGTTTATGGTTTGTACGTAGAATTGCAGATATCTCTGAAGTTGCTTTATCTGTTACATTTTCCGAAAGCGCCGAGGTGAAAATTTCATGGATATAGGTAATTGCCAATACTCGCTTTTGAATCGTAGTATAGGGTGCCAACACAATATTATCCTGATCCATACCCATTGAATTATACCCTTTTTCCTTTAACGTTCCTATAATTGTAAACGGAATTTTATTAAAACGAATGACCTTTCCGATAGGGTTGTCACCATTGGGAAATAAATTTTTTGTAATGGTTTTTCCCACAACACAAACTTTAGTAGCACTTACAACTTGCTGACGTGAAAATATATTTCCTTGATCTATGGTCAATTTTCGGATGTCCAGGTACTCTGGCGTAACGCCCGAAATAGATGCCGGATAGTTATTTCCACCATAAATAAATTGTCCTCCGCTACTTACCGAAGGTGATACCGAAGCGACAAAGGATGTTTTATCCCGAATGGCATAATAATCTTCCAGCTTCAGCGATTGCATATCACTGCTGCTTTGACGCACGCCCCCCATCATCCCTGCTCCGGGTTGAATCATTATCATATTCGAACCCATTTCTGAAATCTGAGACTGAATGCTCTTTTTCGATCCCTGACCAATAGCCAGCATGGTAATGACTGATGCTACGCCAATGATAATTCCAAGCATGGTCAGAAAAGCTCTCATTTTGTTGTTACTGAGTGCCCGGAGAGATATTTTTATTAGATTACCTATATTCATTGTTCCTTTTTTTTAGATTAGCTTTCCCAATATGTAAAATCGGAAAAGATTGATTCTTGACTGTTAACTAATCTTCTTGTTTTGGCAACGAGTCTAACATTTTTTTTGCTGATTCCACTTGCTCATTTGCTACATCTTTTATTACTTTTCCATCCCGAAGTACGATATTCCTACTTGTAAAGGCTGCCAGTTCTGGATTATGTGTTACGAATATAATCGTTCGTCCTTTTGCATGTAATTCCTGAAACAATACCATGATTTCATACGCAGTGCGTGTATCCAGATTTCCGGTAGCTTCATCGGCAAGTATCAGTACCGGATCATTTACTAAAGCCCTGGCAATGGCTACCCGTTGCATTTGACCTCCGGACATTTCATTCGATTTGTGGTACAACCGGTCGCTCAGCCCTACATTTTTCAAGGCATTTATTGCTTTTTCGCGTCGTTCTTTCCCTGTATATCCCGGATTATATTGTAATGGTAATTCAACATTCTCAACAGCAGTTGTTTTTGCCAGTAGGTTGTAAGACTGAAATACAAAACCAATTTTACGGTTTCGCAATGTCGAACGTTCATTTTTATTCATACTGCTTACGGCTACATTGTCCAGATAATATTCACCTTCAGTAGGTGTGTCCAGACATCCCAGTAAGTTTAATAGAGTAGATTTTCCCGAACCACTGCTGCCCATGATGCTTACAAACTCGCCTACATGTATGGAGAATGAAACTCCACGCAGTGCATGAACTGTTTCATCTCCTACCTGAAAGTTTCGTTTTATATTTTCTAATCGTATTATTGATTTGTCCATGATGTTTATCTCGTATTTTCTATAACTGTTGAATAATACACTTGTCTGATTTTTTTACATATACAGACAATTTATTCAATTATCAATTGCCTTTTTTTGAAGCGTTATCTTTGTTCCCTCCCGGACGTTGTGGCATAAATGGACTTTTTTCTGTCGATCCACTTGGTGTTGCCTGATCTGCCGTTAATGATTTTTGATCTAATATCACTGAGTCATTTGCCGATAATCCCGAAACTATTTCTGTATTCGAAACGTCTGCATCACCCATCTCAATAATTTTATTCTTGATACTTGTTCCATCTTTCACCCAAATGATCCGTTGGTTTTCTTTTAGGTTTTTGGCGATTTCTTTATTTTCAAAAACCGTAAATTTATGACTAGTCAAAGATTCCATGTCCGGTTTATAATTGAAGACCTTATTCGGTAAAGTCTGAATATCATTTTTTTCAACCGTGTAAATCGTAATATTTGCAGTTAGTCCCGGTTTTAGTTTCAAATCCAGATTTGGCGTATTTACCACTACCTGATACGTTACTACATTGGATGTAACTGTGGATTTTAAACGAACCTGCGTTACTTTTCCCGAAAACTGATCGTTTGGAAAAGCATCAACAGTGAACGTCACCCGTTGACCTTTTTTTACATTGCCTATATCTGCTTCATCCACGTTAGCCACTACTTGCATCTTAGTCAGGTCCTGCGCAATGTCAAAGAGAGTCGGTGTACTGAACGATGCAGCAACTGTCTGCCCTTGTTCCACAGCACGCGATACAATTACACCGTCAATCGGTGAATGAATGGTGGCATAATCCAGATTGGTTTGTGCTTTTCTCAAATTAGTCTGATTCAGTTTGTTGGTCGATTCAGCTAATTCATAGTTGTATTTAGCAGTTTCAAAATCAATGTCACTGATCAGATTCTTATCATGAAGTTCCTTTGAACGAATAAAATTTTTCTTTTGAAAATTATATTGAGTTTTACTCGAATTCAAATTCAGAAGCTGTGAATTGTAATCCGACTGTAAATTAGTTTTATCCAGTTCGGCAAGGATTTGTCCTTTTTTTACCACCGAATTGTAGTCAACATAGATTTTTGAAATAATTCCTGAAACTTGTGTCCCAACAGTTATTTCGGTAATCGGATCAATGGTTCCTGTTGCAGTAACGGTTGTTGTAATTTTATTTGACGACATTTTTGTGGTCTCTAACTGAAATGCATCTTTAGGCGTTCCTTTTTTCAAAAAGAAGAATCCAAAGGCGATCACAACGACACTCACTACGGAGATAATAATGATTTTTCTGTTTTTCATATTCTGTTTTTTTTTATTTTATTTCCAATGGGATATCCTGATAAATATTCAGCATTTGTACATTCATAATGCTGAGATATTTAGCCTGTAACAGACCTTGTTTTGCTGCAAGCAGATTGTTTTTTTCGGTCAATAAATCAAGCGTATTTTTCAAACCAAGTGTAAATTGCTGATCAATTAAATCGTAACTTGTCTGTAATGCTTTTACCTTTTCCTGAGCAGCCACATACTGGCTTTGTGCCGACAACGCATCCTGATAAGATGATTCAACTTCGGTGAGCAGGCTTTTTTCTGCATCCCGTAAATTTAATTCTGAAGTCTTTTCATTCAACAGGTCAGTCTCTACAGCCGATTTGTTGGCCCGATTCGTAAAAATAGGGATACTTACCGACAGGCCAATTCCATCGTTAAAGCCATCCTGCAGTTGTTTGTTAAAAGAAAGCGACGATATTGTTGAATGATTTGTTCCTATAGAGGCATTTAAATTTATTTTAGGCAAATATCCGGCTCTGGCTTTTTCGGTTTCCAATCCGGCAACCTGTATGTTTAACTTGCTGCTTTTTAATTGAGGCATTACGTTTAGTGAAGTTGCATAGATACTTTGCAGTGTAGGGAGTGGCTTCAGAATATCAAATTCATTTAATACCGGTATTGCAATGCTCAGTTGATCTTCCACTTTCATTTCCAGCAATTGTTTCAGGTTTATTTTCTGTGTTTCAAGATTGTTTTTAGCAACTACCAGTTGGTATTTGTCCGAACTGTATTGTGACTCCAGTTTCGCAACATCTACTTTCGATATACTTCCTGCTTTCAGTAAGTTTTCTCCCCGTTCAAACTGAAATTTTGAAACCTCCACCGTTGCACTGTCAATGTTGACGGTTTCGGAAGCATATAATAGTTGCAGGTAGGATTGAAGAATCGAAAATTGAATTGTTTTTTGTGAATACAGAACATTGAACTGGCCTACCTGTTCCAGTAACTTTTGTTGGCGTATGTTCTTTTCGGTTTTACCTCCATCGAACAATAACAACGAACTGTTGAGACCATAATTCCCGGAATAAGAACTGGTAGTTGAACCTCCGGCAGTCTGTATCGGATAGTTTGTGAAATTCTGATTTACTGAACCCGAAAGATTCGGGAAAAGTTGTGCTTTGGCCAGTTTGGTAGTAATCTTACTTTGTTCGAGTGTGATCTTACTTTTCTGAATCTGAATATTATTAGTCAATGCATAGTTAATACAGGTTGTCAAATCCCATTGTTGAGGTTTGTCCTGTGCCGAAATGCCCGTTGCTATGATTAGCAAGAAGCTTAGAAGGATTGATTGTAGTTTCATCTGTTGGTAATTAATTTGATTCCGCCTCAAAAATACACTGACAGATGATAATGAACAATTTGTTTCGACGAATAGGAGGGTTTTATCGACAAAGAAGTATATAGTGAGGGTTTCATTAACACCTTATCTTCGGTTGTGGTTTTATTATTGTTTTACTCCGGTTTTACAAAGGTCCGTATATACTCCGTATCCTGTCCGTATATAGTCCGCTATAAGTCCATTCCTATATAGATACGGACTTATAGCGGACTATATACGGTGTGAAAGCGGAGTATTTACCGGCTAAAATAAAAGGGGAGTAAAATGGATATAAAAGGATAATAAAAGAGGAGGGAAAAATTACAGTAGTGTGGATGGGTGACTATTGTTACTATAGATTTAAAAAAAATTGGTTTGTAAGAATAATGAAGATGTTGCATAAAAATTCAAAGGAATTTTTCAGATTGTGATTTAACTATTTAAATCTGAGTAGGACCCTTTGCGGATAATCATAAATTATTAATTTTGCAATCTCTTTAGTGCCATGTTGATTTGATAGTTGTTAGTATTTAATATTAAAGTGATCTGATATGAAAAGACTTGAATTTGTATTTTTAGTATTTTTCATCTGCTACAGCGCAAATGCGCAATACAACAAGGGAGTTGTTTTAGAAACAATATTGAAGACTGATACAACATCCATTGGTCAGAAAATTGTTTATCCGAATTTTGAAAACGATGAAGTGTCGGTAGTCAAAGTTACCATTCCTCCGGGCAATTCAACCGGTTGGCACAAGCATATTTTCCCGGTATTTGCCTATGTACTGCAGGGAACATTAACTGTAGAAGTTGAAAACAGGAAAACAATGCAGTTTTTACCAAATACTTCATTTTCTGAAGTCATCAATATCCCCCACAATGGAGTAAATAACGGAAAGGAAGATGTCATTTTAATAGCATTTTTTATGGGTGAAAAAGGAAAACCATTCTCGGAACACTAATAACTAAAATAAAAAATAATTTTCCAACTCAAAACTTCAAGCCCCAAACTTTTAAACTCAAATAAAAATAGCCATCCTGCAATGCATGACGGCTATTTTTATTTCGGATGATCTATTCTCACTTTGGTTGCCAAAAACAATTTTTAGGCGATACGATGGCATCATTCGCCTTTAAAACTTTCATAGCCTTGTCAACTTCCTTGCGTTCAAGACCTGTTAATTCTACTATTTTACCTGCATTTAAAGGCACTCCTGCTTCTTTCATTGCTGTTAATACTTTCTCTGCTGATTCCATAAAAATTTGATTTTAGTCTTTAAACCCTATTGTCTAAAGAAATGTATATTTAATTTAAACTGTTTCGAACATATTCTTTGCTCCCCTTTAGGGGCTGGGGGTTGTTTTTCTTATTCAATATTTCTCCTGACCTTTTTAAGAAACGCCTGCATACGATCTGTATCTTTCTCTTCAATAATATCCAGTAATGTTTTCAGTTCGGCCCTGATATTCTCAAGTTGTTTTGGTGTATTGGGGTTGAAAAGAATTTCAGTCAACAAATAGTCATCTTCCGATAATAATCCCTTAGCAATGTCCATGTGACGTTTGAAAGTCGTCCCCGGAGCTTCCAGCGGTTTCATGACCGATGCAAACACCAGTGTTGAGGCAAACGGGATAGAGAGCGAATAAGCTATTGTTTCATCGTGTTCATCAAAAGTATATTCGAAAATGTTCAGGTGCAACGAACCGTACAAGTCTTTGAAAAAGGCTTTGCCCATATGATCCGATTCGGATATGATAATGGCACTCTGTGTGCTCAGGTTGTCGAGAGTAGCAAAGGTCGGACCGAACATAGGATGGGTAGAAACATATCGCATTCCGGTTGATTCGTAATACTCCTGCAAGCCTGTTTTAACTGAAGCAATATCCGAAATGATACAACTCTTGGGAAGGTATGGTAAAACTCCCTGAAAGGCTTCAATGGTGTATTTAAGGGTCACACAATTAATGATTAGTTCCGGTTCAAATTCCCGGATTTCATCATATTCGGTCATACGGAATGTGTTAAACACAAATCGCAATCTCTTTGGATCGGTATCAAACAAAGCTACTTCATGTTGTATGCACAATACGTCGGTAAGGAATGTGCCCATCTTTCCGGCACCAAGAACTAATATCTTCATTTCAATTTTTATTTGAATGCAAAAGTAAGGAAAAATCCCGTTTTAAGCATTATTACTTCATTATATCATCACTTCATCACATCATCACATTATCTCTTCTTTCTTCTTAATTCCGTATTCTTTATCAATTTTCAAAAAAGGGATGACTGCCAATGTTGGAATAGCGCAAATCATAATCCAAACAAAGAAGTGCTGATAACCAAACATATTCTGCAGCCATCCGGCAATCATACCCGGAAGCATCATTCCTAATGCCATAAACCCTGTGCAAATTGCATAATGGGCGGTCTTATGATCACCGTCAGCGAAATAAATCATATAAAGCATGTAGGCTGTAAATCCGAATCCGTAACCAAATTGCTCAACTGCAACAGCAATATTGATTAATACAAAACTGATAGGCAAAAACCACGAAAGGTAAAGGTAGGCTAAATGGGGGAGGGTAATGGACAATGCCATGGGCCAGATCCAGTATTTTAATCCCTTTCGTGATGCTGCAATTCCACCAACTATTCCACCCAATGTCAGGGATACTACACCCACAGTCCCATATACTAAACCTACCTGTTGCGTTGTTAATCCCAACCCGCCAATAGCTCTTGGATCGAGCAGGAAGGGCGCAGCCATTTTTACGAGCATAGCTTCGCCCAACCGGTAAAGCAACATAAAAACGATGGCTAAAACAATTCCTTTCTTTTGAAAAAACGAAGCAAAGGTAAGGCCGAATTCACGAAATATATCTTTAGCATTCCCGCTTACTTTGGTCGTGTCGGAAACCGGACGTGGCAATATAAACCTGTGATAGATAAAGAACATTACAAACAGGCCGGACAATACAAAAAAAGTGATACTCCAGGCCATACGGATATGACCTGTGAAATGCTCTAATGCTCCCGCTAAAATAATCAACAACCCTTGCCCTGATATCATAGCCAGGCGGTAAAAAGTGCTGCGTATCCCCACAAAAAACGATTGTTCATTGCTATCCAGTGCCATCATGTAAAATCCATCGGCTGCTATATCATGTGTTGCCGAGCTAAAAGCAATAAGCCACAGCACTGCCAGTGTCCCCTGAAAGAAAAAAGGCATGGGGATCAGAAATGCAACACCTGCCATACCTGCTCCAATCAACAATTGCATGGTCACAATCCACCAACGCTTGGTTTTGATAATATCCACAAAAGGACTCCAGAAGGGCTTGATTACCCACGGTAAATACAGCCAGCTTGTATATAAGGCGATGTCGGTATTCGATATTCCCAGACGTTTGTACATGATTACCGCCACCGTCATAGCTACCACATAGGGCATGCCTTCAGCAAAATAAAGGGTCGGTATCCATGACCAGGGGGAAGCTTTTTTTAGTTGATTGTTTTCCATTTTGTAATTTTATTCTCAGTAAATTATGCGGGCATTAAGTTTTTAATCTCCGCAAATGCCTAAATTGGGCTAGATCATTTACCATACAATTAACTCTTATCCCCCTTTAGAGGCTGTGTAAAAAGAAAATTTTTAAAAACAAATACTATCAAATTGATACTTAATATTTAAATCAGGGAATAAGGTTTAGAAATAGTGAGGATTCATTTCTACTGAGGTTGACAAATAAATATAAGGTCTAAATATTTAAAAACCTTATTTTCAAGTATTAAACCTTAGTAGAAAACCGACAACCCACAAAACCCAACCTAATTTACCTTATTTAATAAATAGCTGAACTTTCAATTCGTAAGTAATTTATTCAACGTTATTCGTTTTTACACAGCCTCTTTAGGGGTTAGGGGTAAATTTTCTTAAATTCCGCTCCTCTGAAATAGTGCTGTAAAATCTCTTTGTATTTATATCCTTTTTCTCCCATAACCGCTGCACCAATCTGGCAAAGTCCGACACCATGTCCCCAGCCAGCACCATAAAGTGTAAAGCGTTGTGGAATATGATCGACCAGATCAAATCTGTCGGCAACAAATGCCGAACTGTACAGGTGAGAGTTCGAAAGCCATTTACGTATTTCAAGTTCTTTGCCAACAGTAATTGTTTCTTTCGTCCCGATAATCTTAAGTTCAATGATACGCCCCGATTCTCCACGTTGTATCGGAATCAAATCGATGATTTCACCAAAGTCAATTCCTGATTTGCGTGCAATGAGTTCTGCAATTTCCTGTTGTGAGTATTCGACCTTCCATCTGAAAAAATCGGTTGTCTCCTGATCGTAATTATTGAGTACCTGGGATAAAATGGTTTTATCGGTTGTATTACAAAAAGCAGTGGGCGATTTCCGAATCCATTCAATCGCGTTATCTTCTTTGGTAAGCTCTATATCAAAACCTACCGGAGCATCCACGTTATCAATCACTGGTGTTAAATAGGGATGGTGAACAGGAGCCCAGCAATTTTCAAAAGCCTCTGTTATCCCTCCACACGATTTAGAAAAACGGGCGTCACAAATCTTGTTGTCAAAGATCAAAACTTCTCCCCGTGTAGCTTCTATGGCTGCTTCAACGGCTCGAGTACTTGCTTTGGTAATTCCCTGGTACCGCTGGCAATGATCATCGGCACAAACATCAAAATTCGTATGTGCATCCCGTTCGTACCACTTTTTAATAAAGTTTGGAGTTTGGAGTTTGGAGTCGGAAGATGGTAGTTGGTATTCGGAAGTTGGTAGTGAAATGCCAGAATCTTTTTGCTCCTTACCTCTTACCTCTTGCTCCTTGCTCCTTATTTCCTGTTCCTGAATCGGACAGAGCAACCAACTTCTCGAGATGACAGCATGAGCTTTGAGTAATTCTTCAGAAGCAGTGGCACTCATTTCGCTTGAGATGACACTCGTAAGATAATCTTCGACATTGACAATGTTAATAGCCGTCAGCTTTTTTCCCTCAATAATGAACTTCAACGAACCTTTGAATCGTTGATTTTCCATACGTTCCCAATGAAAATTAATACCTATCACTACATCGATCAAATCAAAGGATGCATTTTCTCCGGTTGGTTGAAAAATCAGTTCATCAAAATGTTCGTCGAGAAAAACAACTTCTCCGTCTTTAATTTTAGCCTTTTGTTTCCCGGAATAAGTACTTCCGTTAGTTGACGTAAAATCTCCGTTCAACACAAACTTTATAGTTCGGTTCGATAAAATTCCAACCTGAATAGATTCGTAACTCATAATTCCAATTTTCAATAATACTCAATAATAGTAATAACGGTAAAAAAGGGATTCATTATAATATCAAGTAAGAAAATTATAATTTGACTCCCTTTCAATTCAACTGCATTGCTCAAAAATGCTCATTATATCTTCTCTGGTTATTTTTTCAAAATGACTTTCGATTGGGGTGATAAATATTCCACTCATTTCAACGGTTGCAGGGCTTACCAATAATTGTTCATCGCCTTTGGCAGTGTATTGCCAGGGTCGGAAAGCTGAACGTGGGAAAATAAATGTATACCAGATTCCATCCTCGTATGAACAAACAATATTCATCAGGGGTTCTTCAGTACTATTACCCTGCCATTGGATATACAGATTCTTAAAAATGTCTTGTGCGGAGATGATGGTATCCGATTCGATACAATAAACAGTTCGCAGGTAGTTTTTTAAACGGAAGAGCTGGTAATTCATCCCCTCTTCCAACAATTCACCATGCATTGGTTTCATTCGTTTATAATCGGTAAGCAAAGGCAAAAAATCGTTGGTACCTGCCTGAAAATGCATGTGGTCGGGTGCCGAGGCCCCACATTTGGGTCCGTTGTAAAACACGATGAAATCATCCAATGCTTCTGCCAACTCCAGCATGTCTGTAAAAAAAGGCTTAATCTGTTGGTCGGAATGTTCTTTGCGGGGAATGGTAAAATGTTGCGGAAAGATAGGGTAGGGATTAACCAATAAGGTATAATCGCTTAAAACGACGCTTTGCTGCTCTTTAGGACGGTTTTCGTCGCACAGAAAACACTTGCGTGCAGCAATAGATTTATTGTCAACACGGGCTCCTGTTGAAGCAATGCGGGCAGGATTAAACTGTATGGTTACCTCAAAATCGCCAAAATTGAATGATTTAGTTCTGACAGTATTCAGGCCTTCATAATTCACACGGGCAAGTTCCCAATTGGAAACCTGCTCGTGGAATAAAATATTTATTTGATTGTTGAGTTTATACATTAAATCTTATTTTGTCTTTTAACATCTTTCTGGATAATTAGTAGTTAGAAAAATGCATAACTTAAACCTGCTGAAAATCCCGCATTAAAATTATTGATAGAGCCATTGTCGCTCTTGAATATGTACTTGTTCAGAGTCGCATAACCGGATAATCTTAATTGAGGTGATAAATAATAATAGGCTGAAAAATTAATTCGGGTAGTAGAATTATGACTTTTAAACCAACCCACTGAATCAAAGATGGAAGATAGATCTTGTTTTGAATAATTCTGATTGAATAATTCGGATATACCGACACTTAAATTAGTTCTGGTAGTTGGATAATAGCCCAGGGTATAACTTCCGGAAAGTCCAATACCGTTGGTGCTTGTTTTATTTCTGATCGATGATTGAAGGTATTGTCCATCTACGTAAGCGGTAGATCCGTTCATAGAAACATTAACAGAGTGTTGCCAATTTAAATTTACCGGCTTTTCATAGTTATAGATCAGGTTTAAATTGCCTCCATACATCCATTTCTCCTGGTTATTCGGATAATTTTCAACTTGTGTTGAACTCAAATATTCATTTTTACCTTTATCCCAACTACCGGAAGGAATAAAGCTGATTTCAAAGGATTGTCCTGATTTTCTTGAGAAGTTTGCACCGTTTATCCAAAGATCATACAAATTCGTAAAATAAGTTGCATCCTGTTTGTTGAGTAAGCTGTTCCTGACAAAAAAAGAATCCACAGAGGCTATTTCTTCCATTAAATGGATTCGGGAGTCGAGGAAACGCTTATTTTTCACCCGGGATATTTGTTGAGAGAAATTAAAAATCTCATCATTCGTTAATTGACGGGTCAATACCCCTTTTTTTGACAGTTCCTCAAGAATATAAATTGCCTGTCGTGCATCTTCTACTGATTCAATTCTGCCAATACCAATACCAATGGAAGGATTCAGTCCTATGTTTAAATCATCTTGATAGTTGTTTGTAAAAACAGATTTGTTTCCGGTAACGTCCTTTGACATGTTATAGTAAAAAAAACTGTTCGCTCCATATGAAATAAAATGGTTCGATGAATAATAATAACGGTTTGAGATATTATAATTCAAATTGGTTGTTGAATTCGAACTGTGTTCGTTATTTTCTTCGTTTGCAGGATTATTTGTATAGCTGTTGAGACTGAAATTACCTGATAGTTGAATGTTTGAAATAAGTTTCCGTGTGTTTTTAAGATGTGAAAATGTTGAATTTACTTGCCCGCTCAAACTTGAATTCTTTATGGAATCGTTGGAGATACCCTGATAAATAAGAGGATTATACGTAGTTGCTTCATTTGAAAGACTACCAGAAGTGCTGAAATTAACATCCAGACTATTTCTAACAATTTCAGGCGTATAATACTTACTAATGTCGTACTTGTACTCCTGGGCAAACGTATTAATAGATACTGCCGATAAAAAAAAACAAAAAATAAAACTTGTAAAGATTTTCTTTTTCATGATACATGTTTTTAAAATTATGTTTTTTTTATACAATAATTATTCCGTTAAATTTAAGATATTTATAGATAACGGGATTATTATTGTTTGTTGGCTTTATATTGTTAGAGTTTTATTAAGTTAACAATTTAAGGGTGTTAAAGTATTTATTTTATATTTATTTTTTGTCTGGCCATCAATTCGATAGTTCTTATTTTATCTTTATACAAATTATAACCGTTCATTTTTACAACATCCAGTGACGCATCCGAATTGTCGTCCCATCGTCGGCACAGATAAAGGGAGGTGTACACCCTTCCTATTTGGTATTCACGGCTGATACGCAAACCCAACGCATAATCTTCACCATAGCTGGTGTTTGGTACTTTAATGTCGCGGAGTACCGGCGTGTAAAATGCACGGGGAGCTCCCAGTCCGTTGATACGCAATGCATTGTTCCTTCCGTTTTCGGGTGTCCATTCTTTATGGTCGATCAGTCCGGGAGCAATTGTTTCCATAGCAAAGTTAGTCATCGTATAGGATCCGATCACCATGGCACAGTTTTGTTCATAGAAGGCATGAATAATCGTTTGCAGTGTGTTTTCATCCTGGTATACATCATCACTGTCCAGTTGGACAGCAAATTTACCACATTCAGAATGGTCGACACCTGCATTCCAGCAACCTCCAATCCCAAGGTCTGTACGTCCTGGAATGATGTGGATAACCCGGTTGTCGAGTGAAGCATATTTATCAATTAATTTTGAGGTCCCATCGGTAGAAAAATTGTCGATAATAATCAGGTTGAACTTAAAATCAGTCTTCTGAATCAGTACCGATTTAATGGCATCTTCGACAGTACGCACCCTGTTTCTTATGGGGATAATAACCGATGCTTCGACCGGAAATTTACTTTCATCGAATGCAATAGCTTTGAATTCAGGAGCTAAATATCCGCCAATATTCTTTAAATGAACTGTACAGGCTGCTTCCATTTCAATTTGCACTGCCCTGTTTTTAGGATCGACGTAATCAAACTGCTTTTCACCACTTTTACGGGTATCAGCTTCTATTTCTGTGTAGAGATATTCGTTTATGTGGATCAATTCAGCCTGTTGTGAGACTTTCAGACGCAGGTTATAAAGCCCGGCATATTGGTAACTGTCCGTTGTTTCCAGAATCGCCTTTTTTAAGCTAACAGCGCTATAAAACAATACTGATCCAAAATTGAAATCATCACGCAAACTGCCTTTCTGATAATCAATCAAGGGCAAATTAGTCCGCTCTTGATTGATGATTTGATAATAATCGGCATATACCAATCCAGCACCTGTACCTTCGGCAATGTGAAAGTAACGTTCAAGTGCATATTGACCGGGTTCCAGTATCGTGTCTTTTATGTAGATTAGCGAATAGTTTGTATCCGACCGATCACCGATCATTTTAATGGTTTCGCTGCTTTGAATAGAATCTATTTCAATAGTCAGGCATCCGTCAATCTGAAGATTACTCCCTTTTTTTATAAGAAGATATACGTTTTTTACTAATGTCGACTGAGTTAGTTGTTGAACTGTTTTCCGGGTTTGAAGGATGTTGTTACACACAACAAAGCAATTAATTTGTTTCATCTTGCTATCTGAATTGTTTTAGGTTGCCAAAATTACGACTAAATTTCCATGGTTGCAACAATAACATTAAAACGTACGAAGGTCTTTTAATTGTTTTATCTCTAAATTTAAAAATACACTCTGTCTACCTATTTGTATTTTCTTAAAAAGGATTCTGATAATTAAGTAATAGTTGATATTAATGATACATTTGTTAATCTACATAAGCTTACATTTCAGCGTCTTGGAAATTATTAATTGTTCATTATTAATTATTAAATACTTATATCTTATCTTTGTGTTCAATTGTATATTCAAAAAAAGAAATTATGATATTGATTGCCGACAGTGGATCTACCAAAACACATTGGTGTTTGGTACAGCAAGGTGTAATAGTGAATGAAATCAGGACAGATGGGATTAATCCATTTTATCAGACAGACATGGAAATCATTGCCCTGCTTGCCGATCAACTCATTCCTAAACTTGAAAATACAGATATTGATCGGATTTACTTTTATGGTGCCGGGTGTGCTTTCCCTGAGAAAAAAATACTGGTTACCCGGGGATTGGTTCGCTTCTTTGGAAATTCTATTATTGAAATACAGAGTGATTTAATGGGGGCTGCCCGTTCGTTGTTTCAATACGAGAAAGGAATCGCCTGTATTCTTGGAACAGGTTCCAATTCGTGTTATTATGATGGAAAAGATATCATCCAAAATGTTTCGCCTCTTGGGTTTATTCTTGGTGATGAAGGGAGCGGTGCGGTATTGGGCAAATTATTTCTTGCCGATTGCCTGAAAAATCAACTTCCTGAGGATTTAAAAAATGAATTTTTGTCCCGGTATGATCTTACTCCTGAGATTATTCTCGAAAACATCTATAAAAAACCTTTCCCTAATCGTTTTTCAGCTCAATTCACTCCTTTTCTGCTTGAAAAGATAGAGGAACCTGTAGTGTTCAATCTCGTTTACGATTGTTTTGATGGTTTTTTTATCCGCAATGTGATGCAGTATCCGCTCGAAGATATCCGGATAGGATGTATTGGTTCAGTAGCGTATTATTTCAGGGATACGCTTGAAATTGTGGCCTCGGAACGAAGAATTGAAATCTCTCAAATTGTTCAGAACCCAATGGACGGATTAGTGAAGTATCATAACCCCAACCTTAAAGGAGAATAAGAAAATACTCAACCCGTAACGGTGTGAAAAATAGGATTAATGATTTTTTATGAAGAATAGAGAAGATTCACAGATAGATACTTCCTTCAATTCCCCTTTAGGGGTCAGAGGTCCTTCTATGATTACCGAACAAAACTCATTACACGACAACCTGGATAAAAAATCAACAGGTCAATTGCTCAACGAAATGAATGAGGAAGACCGGAAAGTAGCACTTGCAGTTCAATCAGCCATTCCCAGGTTGGAAGAACTAATCGATAAAATCGTGGAACGAATGAAACGCGGTGGCCGGATTTTCTATATAGGTGCCGGTTCCAGTGGCCGATTGGGTGTATTGGATGCTTCCGAAATACCTCCAACCTTTGGTTTGTCATCCGGCCTGGTCATCGGACTAATAGCCGGTGGGGATCATGCATTGAGAAATCCTGTTGAAAATGCGGAAGATGATAGTGAAAAAGCCTGGATCGATCTGAGAATGTTCAATATAAATAAAACTGATACTGTCATAGGAATAGCAGCTTCCGGAACTACGCCTTATGTTGTCGGCGGTTTGCGAAATGCCAGGGTAAACGGAATGTTAACTGCTTCCATAGCCTGCAACCCCGATTCATTGATTGCTCATGAAGCGGAAGTCAACATTGATGTCATTGTAGGTCCCGAATTTGTAACGGGTAGTACGCGTTTGAAGTCCGGTACCGCAGAGAAACTCGTGCTGAATATGATTTCAACAGTTACCATGATCAGATTAGGTCGTGTCAAAGGCAATAGAATGGTGAATATGCAACTCACTAACATCAAACTGATTGACCGTGGAACCCGCATGATTATGGAAGAACTGGGATTGGAATATGAACAGGCAAAGAATATTCTGCTTGTTCATGGTTCTGTGAAAAAGGCAGTTGATTTTTATAAGTCAACCCATTTAAAACTATGACAATCATTTTTTCTAACTTTATGCCGTCCCGATCTTGAAAATATATTTCACTTGACGCCTGATATTATTTGTTAATTTATACTGATTGCATTGAATTCACAGGTCTCTACACATTTCTGACAACCGTTACATTCGTTAGCATTGTAGATAAGTACATGTTCCTGAATCAACTTGTCGGCAATATACAGAAATGATTTGTCAATTACCATATAGGGACAGACCTCAATGCATCTCCAACAAGCTGTACATGCATAAATGTTCAAATGCACGAATGCAGTGTGCCTGTTCTCTTGATTGTGAAATGTTGATTCCATCATTTGTGTTTATTGTTGGGAATATATGAACTGAGACATTTGTTTGTGTTGAAGGTTTAAAATGCTAGTTCTTTTTGTGATAACTCAATACTGCCCAGGTGTTGAAGAAAACTGCAAATCCGATTAATGCCAATAAATCATTCATCATTTGGATCGGATTACTTCCTTTCAGATACACCGAACGCATAACAACCATAAAATGTTTCAACGGATTAAATGCCGCAATCCATTTTGCCCATTCGGGCATGCTGTCAATGGGTGTGTATAATCCACTCAACATGATAAATAGCATCATAAAGAAAAACACGATAAACATGGCCTGCTGTAATGTGGATGCATAATTGGAAATCACAATTCCCAACCCTGAAACAGTAAGAATATAAATGGCTGCGAACAAATAGATGGTTGAAAAATAACCGGCCGGTATTAATCCGTAAACAGCCCAGGCAATAATAAAGCCAATGCTGATAACAATCAATCCGATGATCCAGAATGGAATCAATTTAGCAAGTATAAATGTGGCTTTTGGAACAGGACTTACATTAATTTGCTCCATGGTTCCCAGTTCCTTTTCAAAGACAATAGAGATAGCCGGTAAAAAACCGCACAGTAACGTTAATATCATAACCATCAAAGCAGGAACCATAAAAACGCGGTAATTCAAATGGGGATTAAAACGATATTGAGTATCAATTTGAATGGTTGGGGTTAAATTTGTTCCTATGGCCGATGGCAGTAATTCCTGAATGATTCCTGCATTAAAATCGGTTATTATACTCACCAGATAAGTCATCCCAATTCCTCCTTTCATTCCATTCACCGCATTCGCCGAAATCATTACTTTTCCTCCACGGCCGTTTACAATGTTTTTTTCGAAATCAACAGGTATCTCGAGAATAATATCCGACTCATTTTTTTCAATACTTTTAAGTGCTTTCGAATAATTCTGTGATACATCCGTCAGTTTGAAATAGTTCGAGGAAATTATTTTCTGGGTCAGTTGATGTGAATAGCTGCTATGGTCGTTATCAATCACACTTAGATTCAGGTTTTTTATCTCATAGCTGGCTGCCCATGGAAAAACCATTAATACCATAAATGGAAAAACAAAAATCATCTTCGGAAGAAATGAATTCCGTAGAATTTGTTTAAACTCTTTTTTAAGAAGATATTTTATCATAAAAATATATTGTTAACGCATTTGTTTCCAACTACTTATTCCTTACTCCTTACCTCTTACTTACTGCAATTTATTCCAGTCTGATTTTAAATTTTTTCACGCTAATCCCCACTAAAACAATACTCATCAGGACAAGAATACTAACTTCTTTCAACACCGAAGTAATTCCCAATCCTTTGATCATGATCGATTTTACAGCCGAAATATACCACTTCGCCGGTACAATGTCCGAAAGCCATTGTAGTGCCACGGGCATATTCTCTAAAGGAAAAATCATTCCCGAAAGTAGCATAACCGGGAGCATAAGTCCCATACCCGAGATCAACATGGCTGCCTGTTGCGAATCGGTTAATGTTGAAACCAATAATCCAAGAGCCAGGGATACAAAAATATAGAGCAGCGATACAGCTACCAGGCTCGTTAAACTTCCTGCAATCGGTACTTTAAGGACAAATACCGACAATAGCATGATGGTGGCGAAATTTACAAAGGAAAGCACAAAATAGGGTGTGATTTTTGAAAGAATAATATATATCGGTTTCATTGGCGAAACCAGCAATATCTCCATGGTTCCCATTTCTTTTTCCCGTACGATAGCAATGGAGGTCATCATGGCGCAAATTAATAGCATAATCATACCCAATACCCCGGGTACAAAATTGAAAGCTCCGATCATCTGAGGATTATAGAGCATTTTAATTTCAGGAATGATCTGGTACGGATTTGCAGTTGCCCCCATTAATTCCTGTTGATAAGAGGTTATGATGTTGCTGGCATAAAACGTGAATGATGTTGCGGCATTCGGGTCGGTAGCATCGGCAATTAGTTGGATGTGCGCTTTTCCGGTCTGATGCAGTTTTTCAGCAAAATGATCTTCAAATACTACGACAAGTTTTGCTTTTGCATCCCTGAAAATTGGTTCAATTTCATCAGTGGATTGTATCCTTTTCACCACATCGAAATAAGCACTGGCATTTATTCTGTCGATAATCCGGCTACTGGCATCATCATTCGTTGGTGCCAGAACAGCTACTTCGGTATTCTTAACTTCGGTGGTCAGAGCAAAACCAAATAAAATAATTTGAATGATTGGCATCAATAGCAAAATCATCATGGTAGTTTTGTCGCGTAGAATATGATAAAATTCTTTTCGTATAAATGACAAAAGTTGTTTCATGATTAATCGGCTTTACGGGTTGATTTGCGTGCTAACTGTTGAAAAACTTCGTCCATGCTGCTTGCATTAAATTGTTTTTTTAAGTTCTTCGGTGAATCGAGTGCTTCAATCCTTCCGTCCACCATGATGGATACACGGTTGCAGTATTCAGCTTCATCCATATAGTGTGTTGTAACGAAAACAGTGATTCCCCTTGACGTAGCGTCATAAATCAATTCCCAAAACTGACGACGGGTGATGGGATCAACACCACCGGTTGGTTCGTCCAGAAAAACGACCTGAGGATTATGAAATATGGATACCGAGAAGGCTAACTTTTGTTTAAAACCTAATGGCAACGAACCAACCAGTTTATCTCTTTCGTTCCCGAAATTCAACACTTCCATGAGCTCGTCCGTCTTTTCTTTGATCTGCCTGTCAGTCATTCCGTATATTCCACCAAAAAGTTCGATGTTTTCCCACACTTTCAAATCATTATAGAGCGAGAACTTTTGGCTCATATACCCAATATTTTTTTTGACCAACTCGGTTTGATCTTCAATATCGTAACCGGCCACCATTCCTTTTCCTTCACTTGGAATACTAAGCCCGCAAAGCATACGCATGGCTGTGGTTTTACCTGCACCGTTTGCGCCTAAAAATCCAAAGATTTCGCCTCGTTCTACCTCAAACGAGATATGATCTACTGCCATAAAATGTCCGAATTTCTTCGTCAGATTCTCTGCTGAAATTACTTTCCCGGAATGATGTTGAATTATAGTTTCCATTTTTTGCTTGCAGTCTTAGTTTTGACTTAATTCCATGAAACAATCTTCAATGGTCGGTTCAATTTCTCTGATTTCAATATTGGTATGCCCTTTCTGTACCAGGTAATCTTTTAAACCTGGAACTGTAAATTCCGGATTGTCAACGGAGACATGATGTTTATCCCCAAAAGCAAAACAGTTGCTGGTCATTTTATTTTCTCTTAAATCCTTCAATAAATTGTACATCGAATCACTTTGAACCGCCCATAGTTTGTTTTCATACTGCCTGATTATATTTTTTGGGGTGTCTATTTTTAAAAAACTTCCATTTTGTATCAGGGCAATCCGGTCGCATAAACCGGCTTCGTCCATATATGGAGTGGAAACCAGAATGGTAATACCCTGTGCTTTTAAGCTTTTCAACATTCCCCAGAATTCTTTGCGTGATACCGGATCAACACCTGTAGTTGGTTCATCCAGAAACAGTACGCTGGGCTTATGAATCAAAGCGCAACTTAATGCCAGTTTTTGCTTCATTCCCCCCGATAGTTTCCCCGCCCGCCGTTTCTTGAAAGGCTCTATCTGCTGGTAGATATCTTTTATCAGATCGTAGTTCTCTTCTATGGTTGTATTAAAAACAGTGGCGAAAAAGTTGAGATTCTCTTCTACCGTCAGATCCTGATAAAGCGAAAATCTCCCCGGCATATACCCTACACGATTACGAATTTCCTTGTATTCATTGACAACATCAAATCCATTTACTGATGCACTGCCGCTGTCAGGAAGGATCAGTGTGGTCAGTATCCGGAAAATAGTCGTTTTCCCCGCACCATCAGGGCCAATGATACCGAAAATTTCACCTTCAGTCACTTCAAAACTAATACCCCCGACCTCAGAAGGAGTGTTTTTATCACTTACTTCTCCAGATTCAGGCCTTTCTCCGATACCTGCAAATTTACCTGATTCTTTAGCGAAATAATTCTTGGAAATATTTTTGACTTCAATTGCATACATAATCTAATCGAATATTAATCTCATTTACAATTAATCTAAAAGTATTGGCATAGTCCCTTATATCAGGTTGGAATTCATAGATAAAAAATTCCCCTTCAGGAGCTAGAGGTACTTAAAACTTTACATTTCCATACATCCCAATCTTCAGAAATCCATCATTTTTTACATTGATTTTTACAGCATAAACCAGATTAGCCCGTTCGTCACGTGTTTGTATGGTTTTAGGAGTAAATTCCGATTTGTTAGAAATCCAGGCCAATGTTCCGGTATAATTCCGGTCTTTGTCTTTCCCGAAATCTGTAGTGACTTTCACTTTTTGTCCGATTTTTAACCCCGACAATTGATCGGCTGTAACGTAGGCACGCAAAATCATGCTGTTGGTATCTGCAATTTTGAAAAGAGCTTTCCCCGGTGCAGCTACTTCGCCCTTCTCGGCATATTTAACCAGAACCGTTCCGTTAATCGGACTGAGTATCCTGCATTTTTTCAGTTGATCTTCAATTTGTGCAATTTGTATCTTTATCCCTTCACTGTCATCGTTAATCCCCTGGTTTGTGGTGACCAATGTGGTTTTTTGAGCATCCAACTGTTTGTTTAACACGGCAATCTGAGCATTTATATCGTCGAGTTGTTTTTGGTTGGCAGCATTCGCTTTTAATAAATTCTCAACCCGTTTACGTTCGTTTTTCGCAGTTGCGATTTGTTGTTCAATGGCAGCAATTTGTATCCCAACATTCGGCCGGCGGACCTGCATGGATTTATTCCCGGATATTAACTGCATTTTACGTAAATAGAGCTGCAAACTGTCAATCGATCCAACTTCTTCGTCCGCAGTGAGGACCTGGCCCTCCTGTATGTTGAATGCCAATATCCTTCCTGATGCTTCTGATGAAACCATTACTTCTGTCGTTTCAAATGTACCGGCAGCGTCATAATCATCTTTTGATTTTCCGCATGAAATGAAGAAAACTGAAATTACAATACTTAAAAACGAATATTTTATCCCGTTACAAAAAGCCTTTCTTAAAATTACATTACTTGTTTTCATAAAGTTTCTTTTTTCAATTGTAAATAGGTGAATTGTCAATTGTTAGAGTTGTTTTTAAGTTGATATACAGTCATTAATAGTTGAATTTCATGGAGCGATTTTAATTGTCGTGCCTGGTTCTCAGCATTGATTTCACGAATCATGTCACTCACTGAGGCTGTTCCGTTTTCCATTTTTGCGGTTGCAGCTTTCTTTATATTCATACGAAGCTGAATGATTTCGTCATCATTCGAAAGTGTCGATTGAAGTTTGACGATATCATTTTGTTGTTGTTTGGTTGTTAAACTGTTATTGAATAGAAATGTCTCTTTTTGGACATCGACTGTTTTCTTGCTTAATTCCAACTTGTTGATGTTGTTTTTTTGTGAATAGATTCCGCTGATATTCCAGGATAACCTGAAACCTCCGACATAGAATGGTGAAAAGCCAATGGTGAACATGTTTAATCCGGGTTGACCATATCCTCCCTGGATAAAGGCTCCTAGTTTTGGTAAATTTCCTGCTTTCAAAACCGATTTCTGACTTTCGTACAATTTATTTTGAGCATCAAACAGACTGATTTCAGGACGGTGATTCATTGTATCTTTCAGAACCGAAAGATCTACGACAGGTTTGGCTAATTCTGTCTGTTCATCTATTCTTGAACCGGTCAAGGCAATTAACATCATGCAATAAGTCTTACGGCTTCTCTTTAGATCATCATTTCGCTGAGAGGCATTTAGTTGCTCTACATGGACGGCATCGAGATCAGCCTGGTTGGCAATGCCATTTTGTTTATAAGCTTCCAACCGGTTGTAGTTGGTGGCTAAATCATTTTCCAGGATGTCATTTTGTTTCAATTGTTCATTCAATAGCAAAATGCCGAAAAATAATTGATTCACGCGATCTTTCAAGACATATAAATCAACTTCAAGTTTTTGTTTCTCAACTTCGGTACCAGCATATGTTGTTTTCTTTTGCGAAGAGATTACTCCACCATCCCAAATGATCTGACTGGCTTCGAGTACTGCCTGATACTGATCTTTCGCTAACGAAGGCAACGTAACCCCTAATTTTTGACCCAGTACTGCCGGTATTTGAGTGACTGCCGATTGATAAGTTGCTTTTGCCGAAAGCGAAAGTTGTGGCAAATACCCTTTGTTAGCATTTGAAATATTAAACTGAGAAGTTTGCTCGATCAGTCCATACTGTTTTACCAGGGGGTAATTCGCTATTGCTTTAGTCTGGCAGGTTTCAACAGTCAGACTTTGTGCATTCAAATTGAACTGAATTAATATAAGCAGGATGGAAACTAAAATTTGTTTTTTCATATTTTTGAATTCTAATTATCAAATTTATCTATACCTATGAAACACATTTTGTTTTTTTATTTTAGTTAAAAAATACTTGCGGTTTTTGATTTTTAAGGTCTTAAACTTTTTAATATAAAATCAACATTTTCAGCCCGGCGGTGTGAAATCATAAACTCCTTTTGAGAAGCATCCCACTGCAATGCTTTTTCGACAACCGGCAGCATAATAAATAAGGCTATATTCAGCGAAAGCATTGTGACCATCAAATCAATTAAACTTATTTCTCTGACATTTCCCTTCTCTATTTCAATTTGCAATTCTTCATTTAACTCCATGATGAGTTTCTCCGGTAATTCATGAAGTTTCTCACGCAATTCATCAATTTGTTCCGGCCTTCGGGATAATTCGTTTAGTATGAGTGAGGGTATCCCCGGGTTTTTCCGTAATAAATCGAAATGAGATTCAATAATAAATTTCAGTTTATCCTGAAATTTCATTTCTCCCGTATTCTTCATCTCAAAAATCCCCTGAAAGAGCAACTTGAATTTATGTTCGAAAATGACATTGAACAAATTATCTTTTGTTCGAAAGTAGTAATGAACCAATGCCTGATTGCAACCCACTTCTTTTGCAATTTCAGTGGTTGAAGTCAAGGCAAATCCCTTTTCAAGAAATAGTTTTTCAGCGACTTCCAGGATTGCATGCTCTAATGATTGTTCGCCCTTAATATCCATATTTAATAAGTATGTTTAATAGATCTATTAATTGAATGCAAATGAATACATTTTTATTGAGAATACTATAATTTGAAATTATATATTATGGTTATTTAAGATATCCGCGGTAGAATGCATCCTAAAGTTAATCGATAGTTTAGTAACATGTTTTAATTACCCGCAAAACTCCAACATATCTAAAAAGTAATTCTGCTATTTTAGTTGGGGGTTCCCAAATTTATTTAAGAAGAATAGCGGATTTATTCTATATTCTTTTTATATTTGTATTCTGAATACTTATCTGACTCTGAATGGTTTTAGATTGGTTTTAGATTGGTTTTGGATTGGTTTTGGATCAGTAGCTATTCTGATATATCAGTCACTTAACATTCAATTATTAACCATTTATATACCATATATCTATAAAGGTATATGGCATATAGATGGCGAATAAATGAAAGAATTATTGATACTAAAACCAATCCACAACCGTTCCACAACCAATAGATGAATGATAACCAAATGGGATATAAATCAGACTCCTGCAAATCAGAAGTCACAAGAAGCAGAAGTATGAATATTAAATTCAGGAATTTTATTCCGCACATTAGTGTTTTTAATCAGATGTCTTTACAGATCATTATTTTAAATAGAATGTGGGAGGATTGAAATAAAAAAAGGAACAGACTTTTTAAAAAGTCTATTCCTTATTATTGAAGTACTTACAATTAAATAAAATTGTAAAGTAAGTTGATTTAGTTTTTCTTAAATGATATTTAATTTTTAGTACCGGAAGCTTTTAAAACATCAAGCAATTCACGGAGATCCACTGTGGCATAAGTTGATGAGTGATCGGACATGGCGTAGGGTAATACAAGTTCATTGTTATGAATAAAAGAACCGCACGAATAAATAACGTTTGGCACATACCCTTCTCTTTCCGATTCGTTCGGAACCATTAACGGACTGCTCAATCTCCCGATTTCGATTTCAGGATTTTCAAGGTCATATAAGGCTGCTCCCAATGAATACTCACGCATTGATCCGACAGCATGGGTAATCACCAGCCAACCTTCTTTGGTTTCGATTGGTGATCCGGCATTGCCTATCTGAACTAATTCCCATGGATATTTAGGGCGTTGAATGATTTTAGCTTCACGCCATATATTGATACTGTCAGAATAAGCAAGATAATTATTTACACCATCGATCCGGCACAACATAGCATATTTCCCGTTGATCTTACGTGGAAATAAGGCCATTCCTTTGTTTTGGGCTATTTCACCATTAATCGGTAAAATTTTGAAATCATAAAAATCTTTTGTGCTGATTAATTTAGGCATTGTAGCCATTCCATCATAAGCAGTATAGGTTGCATAATAGGTTATTTCACCATCATCACCCGTAAATTTGACAAAACGGGCATCTTCAATTCCTTTTTGTTCAGTAGCTGAAATAGGGAAAATAACCCGTTCGGAAATAGCTGAATCAATCGAAAAATGAATCTCGTAATGTGATGAAGCCAGCCACATCATTTGAATAATTATTTTTAATTGATCTTCGGTAATATCGGGATTTTTACGCGCCAGTTCGATATTCCGCATTAATTCACCATAGGTAAAATTATCATTCAGATTATCTAAGACAAAGGCCGCTGAGATTGTGTTTTTTTGATCCGGAGCTTCATCCGGAGTGTCAACAATCAACGGAGTAATTGCATTTTCCTGAACCTGTATTTCATCCGGAGTCTCAATAAGAGCGGGAACTATAACATTCACATGTTCCTGCATTTCATTCAATTTTTTCTGAAATGTTTTTTTCTCATAAACATTCCGCTTAATTACATCTGCTTCTGCAAGCATTTTACCCACAGGTTCGATGGTGAGATTATTGTTTTTATCCAGTGTTCCCGATCGAAAAACAATCGATGAAATATGTCCTTCGCCGGTAGCCCTGAAACTGAAAATGACTCTCTTTTCGTCAGCACTTATTTCGGACTGATCGGGATGTTCAACGATTGAAGGATTAAAAAAAGCAGCTGATTCAATTGAATATTCCATTGTGAAATAGGAACCGATCAAAGCTTTCTGAGATAAACTTAAGTCCTCTTCATTCACTTCAATTTTATCGAAAATAGGGGCGAGCCTGTCAAAGTATTTTTCGAATACTTTGGATATATTCCTGTGACGACGGGAATAACCTCTCAGTAACTGACTCATGGCAATGTTTACATCCTTTTCGGGCATTGCCAAAACTTTTCTGATAATATCTGCTGACCTTTCATCGCTTATATATAAAAATCGGGCAATGATTCTCGAAGGATCGGGTGAGAATATAAATTTCTTTCTGTTAACTGCTACTTGCATAATTTTAATTTAAAAAAGCTGATTTATCTTTTGATGTATAACCTCTAACCCGCTAAAAGTGAGCTTTTATGATCGTTATAGAATGTAATTGTTTGTTCGATGTTAGTTATCTATGAAAATTATTAGTTTTTGATGAAATTGTGACTCGAATAATTAAACACTAAATAATTTAAAATATTGAATTATTCTGACAGTTTTAATAAGTTTATAAGATTCTGTTTTGATAAAAAAAGAGGTTCATTATATTTAAATTGTATGAATAATGCAGTAAAAACTACATTGATTTATACCCTGTTAACAATCGAAGCGGCAAACATGTAAATAAATAACTGGAAATAATATTTCCGGTTTCTCAATCAATACTCAAATGTACAAAAAATGATTCAGTATGGTATCGAATTATTCATATAATATCAGATTATGTTCACTGACTCTGTTTAAAGTGCAGATAGTCAGAGTTTGTATTTTTTTTATGTGAAATTAAACTAATCTGTTTTTCTATTCTAATTTTTCAATTTTAAGAGAAAAGTAACATTTCATATTATTTATGCCTGAAAATAAAACTTTAAAAATACCGGTTATCTGATTTGTTTGAACTGTTGAAATCTTTAGGATGCGTATTCAATCTCATTCTTAATTATTAATAATAGTTTTTAAAAAAAAGGTTCTGCGTAAATAGATTCCTTCAATTTTAAGTCGTAACTCAAAAAATAAAGTAATTTATTTGTCAAATATATAATTCAGTAAACATTACAAAGGTGTATTTGTTTTGACTATAATTAAAACTATATTTTTCAACTATTCAATGATTATAAATAAAAAGAATGCAAATAACATATTCAAAATCTTCTGATTCATTAGTTCTCTCTCCCGAAAAAGCCTCTAAACAAAAATCGTTTGATTCTTTTATAAACAAATTCAAATCTGCACTTGAGACAGCATTTCACCAGGATAACGATATTGATCAATTAAGTATTCAACGAGGATTACCTAAAGAAGTATTAGCAAAAATCATGTCTGCTCATCCCATGTCCCTGTGTATTCCCAAAGAATACGGAGGAAGGGGAGGAACAGTTCAGGAAAATCTGACTCTATTGTCAGCTGCATCCTATGAATCATTGGCTTTGTCATTGACCATAGGCATAAACAGTGCTCTTTTTCTACAGCCGGTTGCAAAATACGGACAGGAAAATGTCAAGATGCCTATTTTCAAACGTTTCATAGAAGAACAAAACATGGGTGGATTGATGATCACTGAACCGAACTATGGCAGTGATGCGCTGAATATGCAAACATCGTATGTTGAAGAACCGGATTATTATCATATTCGGGGGACAAAACATTGGGCAGGATTAACAGGACAGGCTGATTTCTGGGTGTTAACTGCACGAAAACAAGCCATGAACGGTAATCTTCAGCGTGATGTCGATCTGTTCGTGTGTGATAACAGTGCACCGTTTCAAAAAATCGTAGTGGACGAATATTTTGAGAATTTGGGTCTGTATCAAATTCCTTACGGTCGGAATATCCTGGATGTGAAAATTCCAAAATTACAACGTCTTGAACCTAAAACAACCGGTGTTCAAATGTTGCTGGATCTTTTACACCGCAGTCGGATGCAATTTCCGGGTATCGGTCTCGGATTTATTAAGAGAATGCTCGATGAGGCAATCGCACATACCCAACAACGATATGTTGGCGGTAAAAATCTTTTCTCGTACGATCAGGTACAAGAACAATTGTCAAGTTTGCAAGCAAATTATACGGTATGTTCGGCACTTTGCACAAAAAGCAGTGAACTGGCCGATATTCATAATGACTTAATGCCTCTGGGTTTTGAAGCCAATATTATCAAAACTGTATCATCAGATTTAATGCAGAAATCAGCACAAACGTTGTTACAGCTGGTAGGAGCGATTGGATACCGCTTAAATCACATTGCAGGCAGGGGAATTGTCGATAGTCGGCCTTTCCAGATATTTGAAGGAGCTAATGACATTCTTTATGCACAAATCTCCGAATCTCTGATTAAGTTTATGAAAAATGTGAAAGAGGTGAATGTATGGGAATTTCTGAAAGACCATCCGCTTGCAATCCGGGCTGTAGACCACTTGAAAGATTTGTTGGACTTTAATCTGGATTTCCAAATGCCGCAACGAAAACTCGTTGAATTAGGAAAAGCAGTAAGCCGGATTGTGTCCATGGATCTAGTACTTAAAATGGGAGAAAACGGATTCCGTAAAGATTTGATAGATGGAGCTGTATCTATGCTTCATCAGGAAGTTTCAAATTTAATGACGACATTCTCATTTAAACAAAATACTACTGTCGTTGAAAATTATGAAGCCGGCAGCTCATGGGCAAATCTTGCAACCACTTAAATTTAAAGATCCTTGCTCTGATCTTTGATTGTTCGAAAAGATTGTCCAAGGCTTTCGATAATATCCCCTGCAATAAGCGATTCTTTTGATTCTTTCGATAATGCCAGGTCACCGGCAAGTCCATGAAGATATACGCCTATTTTGGCAGTGTTTACAGATGTATAGCCTTGTGCCAGTAAAGCAACCAATATCCCGGTCAGAACATCGCCTGAGCCGGCTGTTGCCATGCCGGAGTTCCCTGTGCTGTTAAAGAATAGGTTTCCATCAGGGGTTGATATCGATGTGTGTGCTCCTTTCAAAATGATGATTAAACCATATTCTATTGAAGCCTGTTGTGCTTTCAACAGGCGTTCATAGGAAGAATCGCTTTTTCCAAACAACCTTTCAAATTCTTTGGGATGTGGAGTTAAGATACTATTCCCGGGAAGTTGTTTCAATAATTCTTTATGCCGTGAAATGATATTCAGCGCATCGGCATCAAACACACATGGTTTATTCAATTTGGCAATGAATTTATCCAGCATGTGTGCAGTTTCTGAATTGGTGCCTATTCCAGGTCCGATAGCAACAGCTGTATATGCTTCAATTGAATCAACATCCCTGATCAGTTCGTCGCTTGTATCCGATTGAAAAATGACTTCTGGATTTGCTGTCTGAATGATAATTCGGTTTGCTCCAGGACCATGTACTGTGACAAGGCCTGCACCGCTTCGCAAAGCTGCTTTTGATGATAAAATCGAAGCTCCTGCCATGCCTTTTGTTCCGGAAATGATGAGTGCATGTCCATAGGTTCCTTTGTTAGAAAAATCGGGTCTTATTTTCAACAACCCGGCTATGTCATTTTCTTCCAGGTAGTATAAATTGCTCGGAGTTAATGCAATTGCTTCCGGATGAATGCCAATCTCTATAACTTTCCAATTGCCGAAATAGGGTGCATTATCTGCCATGAAGAAAGCGAGCTTTGGAAATTGAAGACTGAAAGTAAAGTTTGCTTTGACAATTAAAGAATCTTCCGTCAGTATATTTTCTTCACCCGATAACCCCGAAGGAATATCTATTGAAACGACTGTAGAGCCTGATTGGTTCATCCATTGAACAGCCTCTGCATAGATACCGGATAATGGACGACTTAATCCGGAACCAAACAATCCGTCAATGATAATTGCACCCTCTGTCGTCTGAGGTGCTTTGAATTTTTCGGTCAGCTCTGTCAAAGAGAAAGGGAACGCCGAAAGTAATCGTAACCGGTTTATTTCACAATCGGGTGACAACGAACCGGTATGAACAAGGAGAACATTAGCCGGATAACCTGAATGTAGTAACATTCGGGCAACTGCTAATGCATCGCCACCATTATTACCTTGTCCGGCAACAATACATACTGGTTTGTGAACCGGGAAAATCTCTGTAAACGATCCGTAAAGTGCATCTGCTGCACGTTCCATTAAATCAATAGATGCAATTGGTTCATTCGCGATGGTATACTGATCCATCTGTCGAATCTGGGATGTAGTGAAAAATTTCATGTTCTGTATCGGTTAATGAAATTAAACTCTAAAATTGTGTGTGAATTCTAATGTAAGATGGTATCCCATTTGGATTCAATCCACCCTTTTTGCTGGTCTTTCTTAAGAAATGTCCATGCCACAATACGACTTACTTTCGTCCCTTGTCCCATGGGGATAGTTTTTACTTCCACAGCACCTGCACTCTTAAGTGCTTCATAAACGCTTTCGAGATGAGATTGTTTTGAAATTTGAGTAGTAAACCAAAAACAGTTTGAACCGAATTGTTTACTTTGACGAATCATGTCACGAACAAAACGTTCTTCACCGCCTTCACACCAGAGCTCAGTAGTTTGACCTCCAAAATTTAGGGTGAGGGTAGTGATCTTTTTATGATTCAGGCTACTTAATTTCCGAAGTGTACCTTCCTGTGCTTCTTCGAGAGAAGAATGAAAAGGAGGATTACAGATGGTGATATCTACCGGCTCATTTCGCTCCATGATGCCATGAAAAATGTCTTTCGGATTATCCTGCAACCGTAAATCAATATTTCTTTTTAGAAATGCATTGTAATTTACTATCTTACTTGCTGATTCTATAGCTACCGGATCAGTTTCAGAGCCAATAAATGACCAACCATATTCTTTGTTTCCTATGATAGGAAACACACAACTGGCCCCAACGCCAATGTCCATACATTTCACCCTGAAACCTGTAGGTATTCTTCCGTTATTACTGCTGCCTAATAAATCGGCTGCATAATGGATGTAATCGGCTCTCCCGGGAATCGGCGGACATAAATATCCTGTCGGGATATCCCAGTAATCGACGCCATAGTACTGTTTTAAAAGGGCCTTGTTTAACCATTTTACAGCTTTCGGATTTGCAAAATCAATCGATTCATCGCCGTAAGGATTAAGTTTCACATATTTTCCCAACTCGGGACATGTTTCTGTCAGGAGTTTAAAATCGTATCGACCTCTGTGTCGGTTACGTGGGTGAAGTACGGTTTTTTCAATTGGATGATCTTTTTTTATATCGGACATTGTATTTTGTTTATTTTGTTCCGCGTATTGTGTGTCGCGTTTGGTGATTGGATTAGTTGATTGATTGATTTGAATCGGGCAATACTTTGTTTAGTAATTTGCGTTTTTTGATTTCATACAGATCAAGCCGTCGGTCTTTGAGGTTTTTTACAGCTCCAAAATTATGCAGTTCCCTGATCAGGTCAAGATCCACATCGGAGATTAAGATCATTTCGGTATTTGGTGTTGCTTCCGATTTGATACCGGTGGTAGAAAATGCAAAATCACTTGGCGTGAAAACCATTGACTGAGCATACTGAATGTCCATGTTGTGCACTTTAGGTAAATTCCCGACACTTCCGGCAATAGCCACATAACACTCATTCTCGATAGCCCTGGCCTGAGCGCAATAGCGTACCCTGGAATAACCATTCTGAGTATCTGTAAGAAATGGTACGAAAAGAATATCCATTCCTTCATCGGCCAGTAAACGGCTTAATTCGGGAAATTCCACATCGTAACAAATCAGAATACCAATTTTACCACAATCGGTATCAAAAGTCTGTAAGGTATTTCCGCCCTTCATTCCCCATGCACGTTGTTCATCAGGGGTAATATGCAGTTTTTCGAAACGTTCCACCGATCCGTTACGTTTACATAAGTACCCGACATTGTAAAGCGTATCGTTTACTACTTCGGGCATGCTACCGGTAATAATATTGATGTTATGGGCAATCGATAATTTTGAAAACTCTTCAACAATGAGCGAAGTGTATTCTGCCAGTTTTCGTATAGCCTCCGCTTCACCCATTTTATTGTATTCAGCCATTAAAGGAGCATTAAAAAACTCAGGGAAAAGTGCAAAATCACTGTGATAAGCGCTCAGCGTATCCACGAAGAATTCAGCCTGCTGCATCAACTCTGTAATGTCTTTGTAAGGGCGCATTTGCCATTGAACAAGTCCGAGACGAACGATCTTTTTTATATCTTTAGCTTGTTTCGAGGGCTTTTCATAGTAAATATTATCCCATTTTAATAAAACAGCATATTCACTCGATGCTTTATCTCCTTCGAGATATCCCTTGAGTACCCTTACCGGATAAAAATCGTTTGATAACTGAAAGTTAAGTACAGGATCTGAAATTTCCCTGGACTTTACTTTCTCTATATATTGTTTCGGACTCAGTTCGGATTCGTAAGTGTGGTAATTGGGAATCCTGCCACCAAATTCGATACCCTTTAGATTCAGCTTTTCACAAAGTTCCTTCCGGTAGTCATAAAGACGTCGTCCCAGTCGGAGTCCTCTGAACTCTGGCTTAATAAATACATCTATCCCATACAACGTATCTCCGTTCTGTGTATGGGTGTCGAACGTGTAATTCCCGGTTACTCTTTTATAAGTGTGTAATTCTTCAAACTGGCTATGCTCGATTATAATTGACAACGCACACCCGGCAATATGTCCATCAGCTTTAATAACAATTTGCCCTTCGGGAAATTTATCAAGCAATGTCTGAATCTGATCTTCTTCCCAATATGGGTTTGGTATAGCCTGATAGGCTACAATCATAGCCTGTTTTATTTCCTGATAATCGTCGAAGGTTAAAAACTCAAGTTCTATATTCTCTATTTTCTTTGTCATGTAAAGCTATAATTTTGGATGTAGGAAACGGAATTGCCGGTTTCCGGTTGCACAGTCTTTGTATCAAAACTGATTTTTGTATTCAGTTGATTGGGAATGATCAATTCAAACGGATCATTTTAACTGATACCGATCGTTAAGTCGCTGATTTAATTTTGTAAAAGTACAAAGGTACTATATTTCAGTCATGAAAGGTTCATTTAAACGATTTCAATCCATATATTTAAGTTTATACTTTGAAATTAATTCATCTTGGCTAACAAATTAAAAAAATCAGTTGCGAATTAATGTTGATCTTAAAAAAGGCCAGAAAATACAGGTTGATCTTAATTTTTAAGGCTCTCAATAACCGGCGATTTTAACTCCAGTAATTGAATTTATAATGTTTCATTTTCAAAAAAAAATAAACCCACCTGTTTCTCAATAGATGGGTTTGTGTTCAATATCTGGGGTATTTAAATACTGCTTAAGGAACAGATTCTTAAAAAAACTATATTGTAAAATTCAACCTGATATTATTTATGATTACCCGCAAACAATTCATTTATAAGGAAATCAATTAAACAGCGGGTGATTTAAAAGTGAATGGGCGGGAATGAATATAAAATTAATGATGCTAAATAATTTGAATTAATGAATAGTTCAGAAGTCATGCCCGGTAATTGGTTGAAAACCAACGAATCAATCAACTAAGAAGAGTGTCCGTCCGATATTATCAAACCGGTTTTATTCAATTTACAGCTGTGGGGGTCTGCTTCTCTTCAGGATAAATGAAAACTTTTTTTCTCACCGAGCAGGCATTGAAATATCCCAACGCACCATTCGTGATATTTGAAACCGGATTAGCCGGTGACGTTGAATGACCGCCATCCCTGTTTGCAGTCCTGAAGTATTCGAATACTCCATGATCAATGCATTCAAGCCATACTTTAATAGAGTCTCCGGCAACGAGTGGCGGAGTAGCGCTAGTTGTCATAAACGAGTAACTTATGCTTTCAAACTGAGTTGATTTATCCCCGAAAACGCTGAATCCGGGTATCTGTTTTCCGTTAACCAGATGAATAACCTGGTAATAATTATCTTTGTTTGGAGGATTAATTAAATCTAAAGCAATTAAACCTCCCCCGTAGAATGATTTTTTTAAATAGATCGTGTCAATTTCAACAGCCTCAGGCATGGTTGATACTGAAGTGTATGTTTTTTCATCGATAGTTACTTTAAGCGTGTAGGTCCGGCCAACAATTCCCTTTAAAGTCGATGTGACATAATTGCCCGGTGTTGCCTGAGATAACTCTTCCGATTGTCCTTCGTTGTCAGTAACCGTCACAGTGGCATTTGTAACCGGAGGAAATACATTCGACTGGTCAAAGTTTACAGTTTTCGTAATGTTTACAACGTAAGGTCCCGGTTCATCATAAATGTCTCCCTGAATAACCAATTGAGGAATAGTGGTATTCAGGTCCAGCTGAATTACTTTTTGGCACGAGGTCAGTAAAACAGCAATTAAAAGAATTGTAAAAAGGAGGGCTCTATTCTTTCTCATTGTTCTAAAATTTAAAGTTGTAAGAGAATGACGGAACAAACCTGAATAAAGTTGTTTGAATAGCTTCTGTTTTAGAAGGGTCATCTTCATTATTCTGGAAGGTAATGGTATATGCATTCTCTTGTCCGTAAGTATTGTAAAGCGAAAAAGTCCAGCTTGATTCAAATTTAGGGGTCTTTTTTACAATCCAGGTGGCACCGATGTCAAGTCGGTGGTATGCAGGCATGCGGCTTGCGTTTCGTAGGGAGTACAGCATGATCGTTTTTCCGTCAATCTCATATTTCCCACTCGGGAAGGTAACGGCATTGCCTGTATTATAGACCCAGGTAGCCGATAATATCCAGCGCTTACTTAATTCGTACATTCCAACTATCGAAATATCGTGTGTCCTGTCCTGCCTGGCCGGATAATAGCTTCCGTTGTTTATAGCCTCGAATTTCCGTTCGGTGCGTGATAAATCGTAACTGATCCAACCGTTAAATCTACCATATTTCTTTTTTAGAAACAATTCCAGCCCGTAAGCACGTCCCGATCCGAATAGTATTTGTGATTCGACATTCTCATTAAAATTCAACTCAGCACCATTCTTATAATCAATCTGGTTTTGAAGGTATTTATAGTACACTTCAGCCGAAAATTCATACATGTTATCATTGAAGTTGCGGTAATATCCTAACGATACCTGGTCGGCTATTTCGGGTTTTACATTGTTGCTGCTTGGAATCCATAAGTCGGTTGGATTTCCCGATGTTGAATTGGATATCAAATGCAGATTCTGTACATTTCTTGAATAAGAAGCTTTCACCGAGCTTTGCTGATTGAGGATGTAATTGAATGTAACACGGGGTTCGATGTTGATATACGTTTTTACTAATTTCCCTGCCTTGTAATATGTAGTGTCTACTGGTGCTCCAAGAGAATCGTAGGTGTAAAAGTTACCCGGACCCATGGAACTGAATGCACTGACTCTTGCACCATATTCCATACTGAATTTATCTGAAAATGAATATTGATGCGAGACGTAAAATGAATTTTCCCATGCAAATTTATTTGTCAAAGTTTTCATGTCCACCGTGCTGCTTGCTGTAATAACACCCGGAATGATTTTGTGATGAATGGCATTAAAGCCGAATTTAATGGTGTTATTCGATCCCAGAAAGAATTCGAAATCCTGCTTGATACTAAAATCCTGAATCCTGGAAATGATATTCAATTCAATTCCGTTGGTGATATTGATTCTGTAATCGTAGTTGCTAAAAATAAGAGACGTGTTAGAAAACAAACGGTCCGAAAATAAATGATTCCATCGAAGTGTACCTGTGCTGTTACCCCAGTTAATACCAAAAGTATTGCCCAGACCCAGCACGTCTTTTCCGAAATATCCCGAAAGGAATACACGGTTGTTGCTGTTAATCTTATAATTGGCTTTTGCATTAATATCATAGAAATAGAGTTGAGCCTGATTAAAAGTTGTATCCTTCGAAAGTTTCAGAAACAAATCCGCATACGTACGCCTTGCAGAGACGATAAAAGAGCCTTTGTCGCTAAGCAGCGGTCCTTCGACAGTCAGACGGGAGGATATAAGCCCAATGCCACCATTCACGCTTATTTTTTTATTGTTTCCATCGTTCATCTTGATATCCAGAGCCGACGAAAGCCTTCCGCCGTATTCGGCCGGCTCATTGCCTTTATAAACCGAGATGTCTTTTATAGCATCCGAGTTAAATACCGAAAAGAATCCCATCAAATGTGATGCATTGTAAACCGTTGCTTCATCAAGCAGTATCAAATTCTGATCCACGGCACCTCCCCTTACATTAAACCCACTGCTTCCTTCACCAGCCGATTTAATCCCCGGCAACAATTGAATCGTTTTTAAAACATCCTTTTCCCCAAACAGCACCGGAATGTTTTTTATATCTTTCGTATCCAGTTTTTGAACCCCCATTTCGAGTTTGGTGATGTTGTCATTCTTGCGTTGTGAAGTAACAACCACTTCGCCTAACGCATTTTCATGGGATTCAAGCAAAAAATCTATTTTACGGGCCTCACTCAGATCGATCTGTTGAATTTCAGGCTTGTAGCCCATGTATTGTGCTGTGATTTGATATTGTCCGGTAGGCAGGGTTAATGAATAGAAACCGTAGGTATTCGATGCCGTACCTTTCGAAGATAATTCTTTCACTGAAATGGTTGCTCCTATAAGATCTTCCCCCGTTTTAGCATCCCGGATATAGCCGCTCAGGGTAATGAGTGATGCTGCAAGGACCGGATGTAGAAAGATAAAAAGTATACTGAAAAAACAAATGAATTTTTTGTACATATTTTTAATTTGGATACCCGGAAATGTCTGAGTCTAACGATGCAAATGACTTGTAAACAGACAGAAACTCCAGCGATATCGATTGAATGTTTATATCATAAAAAAAAGGGCCGGTAAAATTTAGTCCTTTGATAAATGAATCAATTCTTTCATTTTACAAAATTTCATTCCTGTAAAAAGGCCATTCTATGTTTGTCCTTTAATTCGACCAGGCTGAATTCACATTGAATAAAACGAGTTTTATTGCTTTGAATTAATCTGTTTGATGTAAAGCAATGAAATCTATTCTTCTAAATGGCTACAAAGTAATAAATTTAAAAGTTCTTACAGTGCATATTCTCGACTAAAATGTGAATTTTATCGATTTTTTCCTGATTTTTAATCAAAATGTTATTCACATTTGCAAAATAATATGTTACTAAAAAATGCTTACCAACTCAGAAATCTGTAAATCTCTTTTTTGAAGGTCGATACTCTCCGGCTTTTAGGTTTCCTGCAAATTATAAATTGTTAAGATTGATAAATCGTAAGAGCCGGATTATTCATTTTTATTACATATTTATACTCAACGAGTCATTTAATATTTTCAATGACAGTAAACCGGAAAATATGAATATGGAGTCAAACAAGTATTTTGTGCTTGTTAAAAAAAGCATGAAGAGTCACCCCGTAAATTTCAACCCGGGATTGTAATACCCCTTCCCTTTTTTTCTTTTCTGTTCTTTCAGTTATTCACACCTACGAGTATTACCCTGTTCTTGTTTTATATTGCAGAATGACCAGAGGAGATTGATTGGGTGTTGATAGAGTATTTATAGAGCAGGGCCCGAACCCCCTTAGAATTATGAACGTCTTTATGAGAAAAACAGAGGAAAATTAGTTGATTGGTTAATCGGTTAATTGGTTAGTTTGCGCTGAAAAAGAGAACTCAAAAAAATCAGGAATGATGGTTAACATTGAATGATCAGACACTAAAACAGTACATCTCACTTTGGGAGTAAAATAGTTGGTTCTGATTATTTAAATTTACAATGTTGAATTTTAATCTGCATTGTATCATTTTTTATTGATCAGGAGACTGCTTATTGCCATTTCAAAAAAAAATAAATCAGGCTTTAAAGCCTGAATGAGTCATTTCAGGACTCATAATTTCCGTTTCAGTATGCTTTTGGATCAAAAAGCTGTTTAATAACATACTTTTGTATCATAAAATAACAAAGCAAATTTATGAAACGAACAATTTTTTCATTAGTACTTTTCCTCATCGGTAGTCAGCTACTCATCGCACAGGAAAACAAAACCACAGGACTATCGCTTCAGCAATGCGTGCAAATGGCGGTGAAAAAAAACATCAATGTGAAAACTGCCCGCATTGATGATCAAAAAAGCAAATATAAAATGGATGAAGGCTTTGCAGCATTATTCCCAAAGGTGAATTTCAACGGCAGTTTAACCGACAATGTCCTATTGCCAACCACCGTACTCCCCGGCGAATTTTTGGGTAAACCCGGTATGATGATTCCATTACAGATGGGAAGCACATACAGTGCGAGTGCCGTACTAAGTATCAGCCAGGTTTTATACAACCAGACAGCACTGACAGCAGTCAAAATATTAAAGAAAATGTCCTCAGTAAGCGGCTTGAGTGTGGAAAAGGCCAGTGAAGATGTTGCCTTCGATGTGGCTAAGCTCTATGCGCTGGAACAAACCACAGAAGAGCAGCGCAAACTGATTGACAAAAATATTTTACTGATCGAACGGTTGAGGGATATTACCAAAATAACGATTGACAATGGCATCGGCAAACAAGTTGACCTTGACAGGGTGAATGTTAATCTTGAAAACCTGTACACTCAACAAAGCAATACGCAGGCTGCACAGGAACAGCAATTGAACATGATTAAATACATGCTTGACCTGCCGCTTGATCAGGTTATTATGTTGACCGATACAGCTGAAATGCAATTAATGAAAAACGAACCGGTTTTACAAACGGATTTCTCGAATCATGTAACGATCCGATTACTCGAATCGCAAAGAAATTTAAGTCTGTTAAATAAAAAAGTTGTTACGAATGGCTATCTGCCTACACTTTCTTTATCAGGACAAGCTGCCTATCAGGGACTTCAGGAAAAGTTCAGTACCTATTTTAAAAATAGTTCGGATAACAAATGGTATCCCTATGCAAATTTTACAGTAACCCTGGCGGTTCCTGTATTTGATGGGTTTGAGAAAAGATCAAAATCACGACAGGCTAATCTGGATATTCAAAAAGCACAGGAAACATTGGATAATACCAAAGAAAGTTTCAGCATGAATTACAAGAATGCCATGAATAACTACGTGAACAACAAAAGCACCGTTCGACGTCAGAAACAAAATCTGGAACTGGCCGAAAAAGTATACCAGGAAACCACTCTCAAATATAAAGAAGGAATGGCAGCCATGAGCAGTCTTCTGCAGGATGAAATGAGCCTGAGTAGTGCACAGGGAGGTTACCTGACCGCGTTATACAACTTCAAGGAAGCCGAACTGAAAATTATGTCATTAAATGGAGAAATTAAAAATCTGATCAATTAATGACAACATGTTTACACGATCAAAACTTCAATCTAAAAAAATATAAATAATAAGATAACAAAATATCAAGATGAAAAAGAAAACAATCATCATCGTAACAACACTTGTTGTACTACTCGGAGCTATGGCACTAACACTGGCATCCAACAAAAAAGTAATCGACCGGAACAAGGAGGTCAAAAATACTGAGACTAACATTGCCGTAACCCTGGTTTCGACCGAAATGAAAGAAACAAACGGGAATCTGGAATTAGTGGGAACAGCACAACCAAGCAAAGAGGTGAGTGTAGCTTCCGAAAGTTCGGGTAAGATCGTACAGGTAAATTTCAAAATGGGTGATTTTGTTGCCAAAGGAAAAGTGTTGGCTAAAATTGATGATACCTACAAACGGTTGTCTTATGAAAATGCCAAACTGACTTACAACAAGAGCAAAGAAGACCTCACCCGTTACGAAGCATTACGTAAAGGAGATGCAGTATCCGATACCCAATTACGGGATATCAGGCTGGCATTCGAAAATGCTGATATTGCACTGGCAAATGCGCGTAAACAATGGGATGATACCCGGATTACAGCACCCTTCAGCGGTTTTATTACTTCCCAAAATACCGAGCTTGGCGCCTATGTCAATGCCGGGACAGTCATTGCCGGAATCGCTGATATCTCGGAATTGAAAGTCGTTTTGGATGTGTCCGAATCAAATGCCTATGAACTTCATCCGGGACAGCTGATTAGTGTTACCACGGATATACATCCAAATGCTGATTATAAAGGCAAAATATCAAATATCAGCCCGAAAGCAAGTGCTTCACATACCTATCCTGTGGAAGTTCTGATTGCAAATAACGGGAAAGACAAGTTGAAAGCAGGAACTTATGTCAATGTTAGTGTGAATATGGGTAAGAGCGGAAAAGCATTGATGATTCCACGCGATGCCATTGTGAGCAGTGTAAAAGATCCTTCGGTTTATCTGGTGAAAGGCAATATCGCCAAACTGGTTAAAATTACTACCGGCCGCAGTTTTAATTCAAACCTTGAAGTGGTTGCCGGACTGGGCGTAGGTGATAAAGTGGTTACGAACGGACAGATCAATCTAACCGACGGTTCAAAAGTATCAGTCATCAATTAATTTTAATCCAACTATTTTATTATGAATATAGTAGAAACCTCGATAAAAAAACCTTTGATTATCGGCGTAATTTTTACGCTGCTGACACTCGGAGGATTAATATCATTCAATCAATTGAATCTTAATTTATTGCCTAAGTTTGAGATTCCTGTGCTAACGGTACAGACGATCTATCCGGGAGCAGGAGCTTCTGAAGTAGAAACTACGGTGACAAAAAAGATTGAAGATGCCCTTTCAACTCTTGAGAACTTAAAAAAGATCAGCTCCACATCGATGGAAGGCGTTTCGGTGATCGCTGTTGAGTTGAATACAGGCGCTGATGCCAATCTGGCAGTTCAGGAAGCCCAACGCAAAATATCAGCCATAAAATCAAACCTTCCATCAGAAGTCAAAGAGTCGTCGATTAATAAAATAGCACTTGATGAAAAGGCTATCCTGACTGTTGCTGCTTCTTCAACTTTACCTTCCACACAGTTTTACAAATTAGTGGAAGATCGCATTCAATCCCGGTTGGCTAAACTTCCCGGAGTAGGTGCCGTAAAAATAAGCGGAGGTAAAGAACGTGAAATCAAGGTGAATATTGATGTTGAAAAACTGAAAGCCTACAAGCTCTCGACACTGCAGGTCTTGTCGGTTATTCAGTCAGCCAACATGGAAATTCCGGCAGGAAATGTAGAAAATAAAGCCTCCGTATATTCAGTTCGTTTGGCTGCAAAATACTCAAGCCTGGACGAACTTCGTAATACAGTTATTGCTACTACCCCTAATGGGGGAAAAGTGAAAGTAATGGATGTGGCGGAAGTTGAAGATGGTGTAGCCGAACAGAAACTGATAAACCGTATCGATGGACGGGATGCTATTGGTATCTCCATTCAGAAACAGAGTGATGCGAATGCTGTAAAGGTCTCCGATTTGGCTAAAGCTGAATTGAAAGCCATAGAAAAAGAATATGCATCCAATCATGTTAAATTTGAAATAGCAACAGATGATTCAATTTTTACCCGTGCATCGGCTGATGGTGTAGTAATAGACCTTATCCTGGCCATTCTGATTGTAGCACTGGTTTGTTTCATCTTCCTTCATAATATCCGGAGTGCCCTGATTGTTATGGTTGCGGTACCACTTTCGATTATCCCTGCATTTATCGGTATGTATATCCTGGGCTTCACATTAAACATGATGTCGTTGATGGCTTTGTCACTGGTAGTAGGAATTCTGGTGGATGACTCCATTGTAGTGATCGAAAACATGTTTCGTCACATGGAACAGGGAAAAACAAAATGGCGGGCAGCTATCGACGGTTGTAAACAAATTATGTTTACCGCTATGGCCATAACACTGGTTATTGTGGTGGTGTTTCTTCCCATGGGACTTAGCGGTGGATTGATCGGGAATATCCTCAAAGAGTTTGCTATTCCGATTGTTATCGCCACGTTGTGTAGTTTGTTGGTCTCGTTTACCGTAACTCCCCTGTTGATGTCACGTTTTGCAACTATGCCGGACGATGAACGTCCGACACTATCCGGTCGCTTCTCACGCTTTATCGAACGCACCTTTGATTCTGTAAAAAACTGGTACGGAAATGTATTGGGTTGGGGATTAAAACACAAAGTAACTGTACTTGGATCGACATTAGTCCTTTTCTTCGCTTCATTTGCCTTGATTCCAACCGGATTTATTGGCTTTGCCTTTATGCCCGATACCGATAAGGGTGAATATACCGTTACATTGGATATGAATCCGCAGGTAAACTTGTATCAAAACAACCAGATTACCATGCAGGCTGAAAAAATAATTAAAAGCATCCCTGAAGTTAAGAGCATTTATACCAACGTGGGGATGTCGGAAACCAGTACTAAAAACAACGTAACCACCATTTCGGTTAAACTGGTTGAGAAAAGCAAACGAAAACTGGGTGTTACTGAATATGCCACCCTGACAAAAGGCATGATCATGAAACAGATTCCGGGTGTTCGGGCACGGGCTGCAGCAACTTCTATATCCGGTGGAGCTAACGAGCCAATACAGCTTATTGTACAGGGCGCTGACTATGAAAAGGTCCAGGAGGCAGCAGCCATGATTTTAGGAACCATACGCCGTACTCCGGGTACTGCAGATGCCAAGTATTCGATCGATGATCCCCGTCAGGAGGTTCAGATAAAACTTGATCGTGAAAAAATGGCGACTCTTGGTTTATCGGTAAGCGATGTGGGTATAGCTCTTCGAACTTCGTTGAATGGAAATGATGATTCAAAATATTCCGAAGGAAGTAACGAATACCGGATCCGTATTGGTATCGACAATTTCGATCGTACAAAATCGGATGATGTTTCCAAACTGACTTTTATAAACAAAAAAGGAGAACTGATTGAATTGAATCAGTTTGCAGAAATAGGGTATGGCCTGGGGCCTTCCGCACTGGAACGTACCGACCGAATCTCTTCCATCACCGTTAAATCGAATGTAATCGGCCGTCCTTCGGGAACAGTAGGTTCTGAAATTACCACAGCCATTGCCGGGAAGATTCCTGCGGGTGTATCCATTAAGCCGGGTGGTATGATGGAACAGCAAAGTTCAGCTTTCGGAAGTCTTGGTTTTGCTTTCCTGGCCGCTATTGTATTGATTTACCTGATTATGGTCATACTTTACAACTCATTGACAGATCCTTTGATTGTATTGTTCTCGATTCCATTGTCGTTGATCGGAGCTTTCCTTGCTCTTGCCCTGACGATGAATACCCTGAATATCTTCAGTATTATCGGATTGATTGTGCTGATCGGGCTGGTAGCCAAAAATGCTATTCTGCTGGTCGATTTCACCAATAAAATACGCCAGGACGAAGGGTTAAGTACTTACAGGGCTCTTATTGAAGCAGGAAAAGACCGAATGCGTCCAATCTTGATGACAACTTTCGCCATGATATTCGGGATGATGCCTATTGCCCTGGGTTCAGGTGATGGAGCCGAAATGAAAAACGGTATGGGTTGGGTAATCATTGGTGGATTGGCAAGTTCCATGATCCTTACTTTAGTGGTCGTGCCGGTAGTTTATTATATTTTTGATCGTATCGGTTACAAAGGACGTATACGTAGCAGAAAAAGACTGGTTAAAAAGGTATTGGCCAGACAACTGGCAGCAAGTATTGCGTAATTCAAAGTCCCTGACAACAGCTATGCTGCTTCAGTATAGTTGTTGTCAGTTTTATTTTTTATCCATACCCATCACTGATGTAAATCAGGTTGGACTAAATTAACTTACCATGGATCAAATAGACGAAAAAATTTCCAGGATATTGAAGTATATGGGCATTCCCAGCGAAGAGGTCAGGCCGGATGCTTCATTTGTAAAAGACTTTGAATTTAATGATTTTCAATTCAATTGCCTGGTGTATTATATTATTAATTACTTCGACATTCCTGTAATGGAAAGGGACTATTCGCAACTGACTACAATAGGCAGTACCAAGCACTTCATAAGAAGAAAAAAAGGATTTTACAGTCGTTCGCTAAGTTCAGTCAAAGTAAAAAAAGAAACAAAAAAAGCGATTAGTTATTAGCCGTTGTTTCCGAAACAGCATTTATTGTTGTATTTTTATCATCACAATTAAAGATAACATGAAACACAAGGAATTTCATCCATTCACCAACATATCGGCATTAAAATTATCGTTAACGATAAGCATTCTTTTGAATGCCATTTTGTCTTTAGGATATATTTATAATAAAAGTATAGGTCAGATAAGCGGACTCAGGTTTCTCTTTGCTTTTTTGTCCGATTTTATTATGTTTTATGTGTTGTATATGTTTAACTTTAAAACAATCCTTCATAATTGGAAAAAACCGATAAAAGGATTGATCGTAATTTTAGGGTCACTAATCATTGCCATCGTTTTAAGTTTGTTATATTCGAAATTTGCCATTCGATTCCTACCTTCAATTCCGATCCCTGACAACTATTTGTTAATTACGAACTTGATTAAAGGTTTAATTATTTATGTAATGGTTTTATTATCAACATCATTGTTCTATTCTGTCGATCAACGCCAGAAGACTTTACTTGAAAATGAAAGACTGATTGCCGACAATATCCGTATTCGTTATGAAGTATTGAAAAATCAGGTCGATCCTCACTTCCTTTTTAACTCACTCAATACGCTCGATGGCCTGATTGGCATGGATACCGACAAAGCCCACGAATATGTCCAGCATTTATCACAGGTATTTCGCTATGCCATCAGTAATAAAGAAATTATGTATCTCAGTGAGGAACTTAATTTTACCGAATCGTATGCTCATCTTATGAAAATACGGTACGGTGAGAACTTTAAGATTCAGTATAATATTGATGAGAAATATAAAACATGGTATATTATGCCTATCAGCCTGCAATTGTTGGTTGAAAATGCCGTAAAACACAATGTCATCAGTACCAAGTATCCCTTAGTACTTACTATCGAAACCACACCAAACGATACCATTCGGGTGCTTAACACCATTCAACTAAAAAAAGAAGCAGAACAAGGCGAGGGTATTGGACTTGCTAACCTACGTGAAAGATATGAACTCTTGTTTCAAAAAGAAGTATCTATCACCATGACGGATGTCTTTTGTGTGGAAATACCCTTGATCAAAGAACTGGAAGACACTAAAATAAATAACAACAGAAATGAAAGCATTAATAATAGAAGACGAGCTTGTTGCGGGCCAGAATTTGCAACGTTTGATTAGTCAGATTGCTGATGACATTCAGGTAATTGCTGTTTTGCAAAGTGTTGAGGAAAGCATTGACTGGTTTTTACTTAATCCCACTCCGGACGTTGTTTTTATGGATATACATTTGGCCGATGGTTCTGCTTTCTCAATATTCGAGAAAGTACAGATTACCTGTCCGATTATTTTCACCACCGCTTATGATGAGTATGCCCTGAAAGCCTTCGAAGTAAACAGCATTGATTATCTGCTTAAACCGATTAATATGAAAAGCCTGGAGCGCGCAGTCCTAAAACTACGTAGCCTGGTGTCAACCAAGACAGACAATGCCGACCTGATATCCAATGTGCTTGCTGCTTTCAAACAGACAAAGCTGGTTTATAAATCAAGCTTTTTAATTCCATTTAAAGATAAGTTCATACCATTGGCTATCAATAAGATTGCCTGTTTTTACAGCGAAAATAAAATGGTAAAAGTTGTTACAGAGGATAATCAAATGTATACTATGGATAGTTCGCTCGAGGAGATATATACCCAGCTGGATCCGGCACAGTTCTATAGAGCAAACCGCCAATACATTGTTTCTCATGAAGCTATCAAAGATATCACTGTCTGGTTTGGCAGCAAAGTATCGATCAATCTGACTGTTCCTGTTCCTGAAAAAATAATCGTGAGCAAAGCCCGCGTAGCTGAGTTTAAAGCATGGTATACAGCTTGATTTTAATTACGACAAACTTATAACTGAACGTTTTATAAAGCGGATGCGGCATATGAATACCCGGGACTAACTATCCGGCTCATTCATCTCTGTTTGCATGGATGAAAAGTATAAACCAGGTTTAAACTTCACTCTGATTATCATTACCTATCAGGCAATTAATAATATGAGTTCACTGAAATCAGACACCCAATTAAAAAACTCATTGCTGAAATGACTGTCCGAAATCTACAGATAAAATTTTATACTTCATATTTATTCGATAAAAGAAAATTGATGAATTCAGAAGTACCTTGTTTTCCCTCATTCGAATAAAAATCATAATACTTAAAATATGATGTCTACCCTGCTTAAAAACGATTCAACACATACTGCATTCGTCCAATTAGACATTGAGTCGTGTACTGCCTGTTGGAAATGCATTGATACCTGCCCCGAAAAAGTAATTGACAAATCTTTTCTATACATTGGCAATACACTCATCAATAAGCATGTACTTATGTTCAATGCATGTGAATGCACCGGTTGTCTGAAATGTATTGATTCCTGCAAGTCAGATGCAATCAGTAGTACTGAATAAAGATTGTCAAAAATGGATTCGTGTGATTTATGCTTCATTCATTTGTGAATAAAAAAACAACAACTATCTTTGTAAGAAAAATATACAATGAATTTTGAACGTTCCGAATCATTACGATTCAATTATTACGATATATTCTTCAGCTACTATTTCAATAATGAACGGAGTTGCACGCAAATGATTACTGATCATATGATGGCTTATGTTTACTCCGGTGAATTGATTTTAGAGGAAGCAAATCAAAAAACGGTGGTTCATAAAGGGGAGTGTGTATTCCTTCGAAGAGATAACCGGGTAAAAATGAACAAACAGCCTCTGGGAGAAGAGCAGTTCCAGGGAATATTCATGATCTTTAAGCGCAATTTTTTACGTGATTTTTATCAGAACCTGGATAAGAATGAGCTACCCATTGAAGCTGAAAAGCATAAGCCGAGCGTTATTAAATTGCCAAAAGCAGCTGATATAGATAGCCTGTTTCAATCAATGACTCCTTATTTCGATTCGGATAAAGAACCGGCTAAAGAACTGATGTACCTAAAATTACACGAGGGTGTGTACTCTCTACTGAATATAGATAAACGGTTCTATCCTGCTTTGTTCGATTTTACCGAGCCCTGGAAGATAGATATTCTCGATTATATGGAGGAGAATTATATGTTCGATCTCTCTGTAGAAGCAATAGCCGGCTTTACTGGACGAAGTCTGGCAGCATTTAAAAGGGACTTTAAAAAGATTAGCCTGCTACCACCTCAAAAGTGGTTAATGACAAAAAGACTGAAAGTGGCGCATGATAAATTAGGCAGTGAAAATAAGAAAGTCTCCGATGTATACCTGGAGGTTGGGTTTAAAAACCTATCGCATTTTTCGTCAGCTTATAAAAAACAGTATGGAGTGTCACCCAGCAAGTAAAAGTCATCTGATAAAAAGAATGTAAAATAGCTGATTGCTATTATTCCTTAAAATAAAACACACCCGCTACCTGACCTGGAGCGGGTGTGTTTGTATAAAAATAAGCAGGTTAGTTTGCTCCGGTAAACCGAATCATTTTTTCGTGTATTGGTCCAAAAACTGTAGTTCTCTGTCTTGCCGAAGATGAAAATCCGGCTGAGTTGCTTACTTTATCAACGGTTGATTTAGCCATTTCACGTGCCGAAGGGGCCATTGATTTGAAATTGAATGTCCCGTTATAGGTGCCTGTAACAAGTGATCCAATACGGTCGTAAAATGAATATTTCAGACTGTAATTTTTAGAATCATTAGTTACATCGACTGTTCCGGAAATAAATCTTTTCCGTGATGTTGCATTGTAGTACCAGGAACCGTTTGCAATAAGATTGTCTTTAAAAAGAAATAAATTCCCCGGAACAATGGTAAACGGTTTTACAACAAAATCTTCGAACTGCGACTTAGTCAGTACTTTATAAATTCCTGAAGGGATACTGTTTGTATAAAAGTCGTATGTGTCAAATTGCACAACAAGTACTTCGCCATCCAGAGTACTGGAGTTTAAATCGACATTCGCGGTTTCGAGATACAAAATAAATGTGTTTGAAAGACTCATATTATAGTAATCACCTGCAAAGAATAACTCACCTTTGGTGAATTGAGGGTTTACTACTTCAGGCTTTTCTGTTTTATCGATAACAGAAATCGGTCCTGAATAAGTGAAATGAATTATTTCAGTGGTTTCGGTGGTCAGATCACCTTCAATGTTATAGGTGGAGCCATTGATACTGACAGTATATTGTCCGCTTTTTACAAGGGTATAGTCCACCTGATTGTTCTCTATCGTTACTATATAGGTTCCATACGGTATATAATTTCCATTCTCTTCATAGTAATCTCCGGGAAGGAAGATGTTTACACCACCTGCATTATTCTTATAAGTCCCTGCAGGCAGGGAAGTCGTTGATGCAGGGAGAAGCGTTTCGAAATGAATAAACTGCCCATACCCTGTGACAGATTCGGCTGTTTGATTCAGCTTGAATGTCTCCGAAAGAAAATTCATGATAAATACATTGTTATCGCTTGTTTCTATAGCCAGACCGTAATTCGACACAAGAGACTGATTTAATTTTAAGAACGTTTGTGTGAATGTAGTGGTACAGGTAATCTCTTTGGAACCTGCATGAATTACAATGCGGGCTGATCCGGATGATAATGCTTTGACAACAACAGAAACGTTGAAAGATAACAGATCCGGATGAATATCATTTTTTGAAGTGAGTATCGTGGCTGTGACAATGGAATTGTCCGATGCAGTAACAGTCACAGGAACTTTAATCTGTTCGCCGGTATAGCTCACAGTTACTCGTATGGTGTCCGACTGACCAACTTTCAAATTGATATCCTGCTTATTTATTGACAGTTTAGTGGCATCGTCTGTTTTACAGGATAAAAAAAGAAACAGGAATACAGGAATAAAAACTATAGATTTTAAGATAGCATTCATAGATAAAAGTTGATAAAATTAAACATATGCAAACAATGCACCTGCAAATATAATGTAATTACTTAAAATAAATGCTGTTTTTTATTTCATCTAAAGAAATTATTAAAAATTACTTAAATGTTAAAGTAGTATCGATTTAAAATCATGATATTATTTTTCATTTTTTTATAGTATCACTTTTGATTTATTTCCTGTAAATATTAATTGAACCACAGAGAAAATATTCTGTGTGGTTCTCGTTTCTCATTTGCAGCTTTGAATATATAGACTCAGAAAAAACATAAAGCCGGTATATTCCTCTTGGTTTCAGGATAAATATACCATTAAATCACAGAATCTAAACTTTTTACAAAATGAGATTGTACTATTTAATTGTGAGTCTGTGCCGGGTTAAAATTCTCAACACCTTATGCCAAAATCAGCTGTCTCTTTGCAAGTATATTTTCCATTCCCCACAGTTCCAGTTCGCGAATAACCGGTGTAAGGCTTTTGCCCAGTTCAGTCAGCGAGTATTCCACTCTTGGGGGTATTTCCTTGTATTGTACCCGCAGGATCAGTCCGTCGGCTTCCAGCTCTTTCAATTGCTCGGTAAGCACTTTGCGTGAAATATCGGGGATGCGTACGGCTATCTCACCAAACCGCCGGGTTCCTGCTGTAAGGGAGTACAATATAATGGTTTTCCACTTTCCACCTATTAGTTCGAGAGTTGCCGTTACCGGGCATTGGGTCATTTCTTTGAGTCTGGTCATACAGGTTACTTTCAGGTTACTACTATTTTCAAGGTTACGAATAAGTAACCCGTTTCGAATATAAACTATTATTAGTTACTTTGCGTAACAAAAGTAAGGAAAATATCAATCATTGGTTGGGTTGTTGAAAAATGAGTATATAATTAACTATAAAAATTCAATCAAAACAGCACAAGGATTGTTTGAAATCTTGAAGTCCTGCCTAAGAAGGAGGAAAAATAAAAACAGGTTTATAATTATAAAAGAAAGGAAACAACAACATGAAAATCGGAATTACCGGAGCAACCGGACAGTTGGGTCACCTTGTGGTCGGCAAATTGAAAGAAAAAGTATCGGCTGAAAGTATTGTAGCTTTAGTTCGTAATCCTGAAAAAGCGTCAGAGTTAGGCGTGGAAGCCCGTGCATTTGATTACAGCAAACCCGAAACCCTGGTCGCTTCGCTGGTTGGAATTGATAAGCTGTTGCTGATATCAGGTAATGAACTTGGTCAGCGCCTGCCCCAACATCTGTCAGTTATTGCAGCTGCAAAAGAGGCCGGTGTAAAACAATTTGTTTATACCAGCATTTTACATGCCGATACTTCTGCGCTTGGATTAGCCGGAGAGCATTTGGCTACAGAAGTTGCACTGAAAGCATCTGGCCTTGCATACACAATCCTTCGTAACGGTTGGTATACCGAAAATTATACAGGTTCAGCCAAAGGTGCCATTGGTGCCGGAGCCTTTATCGGATGTGCCGGTGATGGTAAAATAGCTTCAGCAGCCCGGGCGGACTATGCCGAAGCTGCGGCAGTAGTACTGGCAGGTGAAGGTACTGAAAACAAAATCTATGAGTTGGCCGGAGATACGGCTTATACCTTGACGGAACTGGCTGCTGAAATATCACGTCAGACCGGTAAAGCGATCCCATATAACAACCTGACAGAAACGCAATATACAGATATCCTGAGGAGTTTCGGATTACCCGATGGCTTGGCTGAAATGTTGGCCGATTCGGACACAGGTGCATCGAAAGGAGGATTGTTCGATGATTCTCACGTACTTTCGACACTGATTGGACGTCCAACCACCCCACTGACTACAGTATTGGCTGAAGCAATCGCATAAAGAAACTTACATATGATCATTTGAGCTATACAGCAAAAATGTTTGAGCCGCAGAGAAAACCATTCTCTGCGGCTTTTGTTTTAATTTTGCAGTGTTGAAAATAAATCAGCTTTTAAAAATAGACAGGAAGAAGAAAATGGCAAAAAATGTTGTAGTATTATCCGGTAGTCCAAGGCGTGGTGGAAACTCCGACTTGTTGTGTGACCGCTTTGCAGAAGGTGCATGTGATGCAGGGAACAAAGTGGAAAAGATTTTTTTACGGGATAAAAAGATTAATTATTGTACCGGTTGCGGCACGTGTTTTAATGGAAACAAACCTTGCCCGCAAAAAGACGATATGGCTGGTGTATTAGCTAAAATGATTGCTGCCGATGTCATTGTTATGGCGACTCCGGTGTATTTCTATACGATGAACGCACAAATGAAAACACTGATTGACCGTACCTGCGCCCGATATACCGAAATAAACAACAAGGAATTCTACTTTATCATAACCGCTGCCGATGAGAATAAAAAATCGTTGGAACGAACATTGGAAGAATTCAGAGGATTTACACTCTGCCTTGACAATGCGAAAGAAAAAGGTATTATTTATGGTACAGGCGTGTGGGAAAAAGCCGAAGTAATTGATAAACCGCATATGAAAGCATCCTATCAGATGGGGTTGGCTCTTTAAAAAAACAAACAATTAACTTTTAAACAATAAATAATAAACTTGATTATGAATAATTTTATATTTCACAACCCAACAACTATTTTATTTGGGAAAGATCAATTGAACGGTATCGAAAAACTGATACCTGCTAATGCAAAAGTGTTGATAACTTACGGAGGTGGAAGTGCCAAACGCAGCGGACTTATCGAAAAGGTCAAAGTCGTACTGGGCAATCGCAAAGTCGTCGAGTTTGCCGGTATTGAGCCCAATCCGCATTACGAAACCCTAATGAAAGCCGTTGAAGTGATTCACAATGAAGAAATCGATTTTCTGCTGGCTGTAGGTGGTGGTTCAGTTATTGATGGAACCAAGTTCATTTCACTGGCTTCGTTTTTTAAAGGCGACGCTGCTGATTTGCTGAAATATGGTTTTGCGCCGATTACTTCAGATATCGTTGAACACGTATTGCCAATCGGTGTTGTCCTGACTTTGCCTGCTACCGGTTCGGAAATGAATAACGGTGCTGTTATTAGTTACGAACACGGAAAATATCCGGTGATGAGCGACATGGTTTATCCAAAATTCTCGGTACTGGACCCAGTGTACACATTCACCCTACCTGCTGTTCAGGTAGCCAATGGGGTAGTAGATGCATTTGTACATACAGGCGAACAGTATATTACTTTCCCGGTTGATGCCAGAGTTCAGGATCGTATGGCTGAAGGAATTATGCAAACATTGATTGAGATTGGAGCAACCACTGTCGCTGAACCTGAAAACTACAACGCACGTGCCAACCATGTCTGGGCAGCGACCATGGCTTTGAATGGTATTATTGCCGTTGGAGTCCCTCAGGATTGGGCTACACACATGATAGGTCATGAACTGACGGCAGCTTTTGGTATTGACCATGGTCAGACATTGTCCATAGTTTATCCGGCACTTTTGGCTGAAATGAAAGAGCAAAAAAGTGCTAAATTGTTACAATATGCCGAACGTGTCTGGAATATTACTACCGGTAGCGACGATGATAAAATTGATTTGGCTATCGCAAAAACCCGTGAGTTCTTCGAAAGTCTGGGTATTAAAACCCGCTTGTCGGAATATGGTGTGAAAGCCGGGCAAATTGCTGACATAGTTGATCAATTGAAAGCTCATGGAATGACCGCCCTTTCGGAAAGCGGAAAAATTACGCTGGAAGTAAGCCGGAAGATTCTGGAAAGAGCATTTTGATGTAAAAATTGATCCGATGGCTTCAAGTCATCGGATCAATTCTTAAAAGTACTCGCTGAGAATAAAAACAAACTCATAAAATGACAATCTTATGATAAATAATCCTCTAAGTGTTATAGTAGTTATCGGTGCCGGATCCATTGGTCAGGCCATTGCACGGCGCGTCAGTGCAGGGAAACACATTCTGTTGGCCGATTTACATAAGGAAAATTACGATGCCGCTGCAAAAGTCCTCAATGATGCAGGCTTTAAAGTGAGCACTGCTACGGTAGATGTATCATCCAGAGAATCGGTTCATGCACTCGTTGAAACTGCCACCGCCCTTGGTCCTGTCACCGGATTGATACATGCAGCCGGTGTTTCACCTTCGCAAGCGTCACCAGCCACCATATTTAAAGTCGATTTATATGGCACAGCATTGGTATTGGAAGAATTTGGAAATGTTATTGAAAACGGAGGATCGGGTATCGTGATTGCCTCACAATCAGGACATCGTCTGCCATCCTTGACACCCGAAGAAGATAAAGCATTGGCAACTACACCCACCGAAGATTTGCTCTCACTTCTCATCCTTCAATCTGAAGCAGCAGATAGCTCGCTATACGCGTATCAGGTATCAAAAAGAGGAAACTCATTGCGGGTAAAAGCAGAGGCTGTGCGTTGGGGAAAACGGGGAGCCCGAATCAATACGATTAGTCCGGGTATTATTATTACACCGCTTGCTAATGAAGAGTTGAGTGGCCCCCGTGGAGATGGTTACCGGCGAATGTTAGAGATATCACCTGCCGGAAGAGCCGGAACACCTGATGAAGTTGGTGTTGTTGGCGCTTTGTTGATGGGACCGGACGGTGCATTCATTACAGGCAGTGACTTTCTGATGGATGGTGGTGTTACTTCAGCATATTGGTACGGAGAACTGGCTCCGAAACCGTAATAATTTAATTAGAGATAAATCCAATTTTAATAAAAATAAGATATGAAACGGATATTAAGTATTACGTTATTAATAGTTTCCGTACTGTTTTCAAAGTCTTTTGCACAGGGAAAACGCATCGAGACTAAAGGGTTTGCTGTGTTTTCAGGTGACGGGCAATTTAAACCCTATGAATTTACGCGTCATGCTATTGGCAACAATGACATTGAAATCAAATCTCTGTATGCCGGCGACGAATGTCAACCTTAAAATAAAAATAATAATAATAACCATGAAAACAAATATAAATAGTAGTTTTTGGATTTTAATCTTACTGTCTTTGGTATTCAATTTGAGTGTAGCTGCTCAAGATCAATCAGAGGTTGGTCGAATACCTTCAAAAGGTATGGCTAAGTTTTCCAAAGATGGAAATTTTCAACCCTATAAATTTACACGTCATGCCGTTGGTGATAACGATGTTTTAATAGATATTCTTTATGCAGGTATCTGCCACAGTGATATCCATACAGAACGAGATGATTGGTGGAGCGTAAAGTATCCACTTGTTGCCGGACATGAAATTGCCGGTCGAGTAGTTCAAGTAGGGAAAAACGTAACTAAGTTCAAAGTCGGTGATTATGCCGGTGTCGGATGTATGGTGAATTCATGTGGTGAGTGTGAATATTGTAAAAGAGGGGAAGAACAATATTGTTTAAAAGGCAATGTTGGAACCTATGCATCACCTGATTATTTCCATAATAACGAACTTACACAGGGAGGTTATTCCAATAACATCGTTCTCTCTGAAAACTTTGCAATAAAAATACCGAAGAACGCAGACCTGAAAAAAGTAGCACCATTACTTTGTGCAGGTATTACTACTTATTCACCTATTCATTTTACTCATGTGAAAAAGGGTGATATCATAGCTGTTGCCGGTTTTGGTGGATTAGGACATATGGCAGTACAATATGCAGTTGCTCTGGGTGCAAAAGTCACAGTGTTCGACGTAACGGACAATAAACGTCAGGATGCTCTGGCTATGGGGGCTGTGAAATATGTAAACGTGAAAAATCCAAATGAACTGAAGGGGTTGGATAATACTTATCGTGTCATCTTATGTACAATACCTTCTAAATATGACCTTTCTATGTATTTGAAAATGCTGAAAGTAGATGGTGATATGGTCGTAATCGGTCTGCCTGCATTCTCAAATAGTCCAAGTATAGACGTTACTAATTTAGTTATGGCAGGTCGTCGAAAGTTATATGGTACACAAATTGGCGGTATCCGTGAAACGCAAGAGATGTTGGATTATTCAGTTGCGCACAACATTTATCCAAAAGTTGAAATCATAACCGCTGACAAGATAGATGAAGCATATCAGAAAGTCCTGGCAGGTGAAGTGCGATACAGATATGTGATTGATATGACTTCTTTTAAGTAATTTATTTCATTAAGAAACAAAAATACGAGTAAGTAAAAGTTAAACAGTTGAGAATATGAAAAATACAATAACAATTTTAACGATTGCAGTAATTTTATTCTTCAGCCAAAACAATAAATTAAATGCACAGGATATGAAAGAACAAATTCCTAAAATCAGTAATTTTCCGGTAGGTGATAAACTCCCCGAAATGTATTCCGACTACTTTATCGGTCAGGCTTATCTGGCTCCATTGACAAAGAACAAAGATTTAAATTGTCCGATATCGAATGTAACCTTTGAACCGGGTTGCCGGAATAACTGGCATAGCCATTCAGGTGGTCAAATTCTTGTTACGGTAGGAGGGAAAGGATATTATCAGGCTAAAGGCGAACCGGCACGTTTGCTTTTACCGGGCGATGTGGTTGAAATTCCGGCAAACGTTGTTCACTGGCACGGGGCTGCTCCCGACAGTTGGTTCTCCCATTTGGCGATCGAAACAAATCCTAAGGATAGCAAAAATACGTGGTTAAAACCGGTGGATGACGAGCAATATAAAAAAGCAACCGATGTATCAAACAGTAAGGCGATCAACCTGACTACAGCGGCCATTAAAAATCATGAAGCATTATGGCCCGGTTATAACTCAAAAATAGCTCAAACTGATCCTGAATTGATACAGGTATTCGATAATTTTGCGTTCGATGATGTGATAAGATATGGAAACCTGGATACCCGGACCCGGGTAATGATGATTCTGGGATCTACCATTGCATGTCAGGCACAATCAGAATATAAAATGATGATGAATGCAGCTCTCAACGTGGGTGTTACTCCCGTTGAAGTAAAGGAAATCCTATATCAATCGGTTCCATATGTGGGAATATCCAAAGTAATTGATTTTATTTCCCTAACCAATGAAATATTGAACGAACGGGGCATTCAACTTCCACTCGAAGGACAATCCGTCACTACACCTGAAACCCGTATGCAAAAAGGACTGGCGATACAAAAAGAGATATTCGGTGACATGATTGACAAAATGGTTGAAGCATCACCTAAAAATCAGCTCCATATCCAGCAGTATTTATCGGCTAATTGCTTTGGCGATTATTACACCCGCAACGGATTGGATGTGAAAACCCGCGAATTGTTGACTTATTCGATGCTTATCAGCATGGGTGGGACAGAATCGCAGGTAAAAGGCCATATTGTGGGTAATGTGAAGGTGGGTAATAACAAAGAAACCCTGTTGAGTGTCACCACACAACTATTGCCGTATATTGGTTATCCAAGGACTCTGAATGCTATCAACTGTTTAAACGAAATAATCCCCGAATAAAATGAAAACAAAAATTATCTTAATTACATTTCTGGTTCTGTTAATCCCAGGTATTCAATTGAATGCTCAAATAACAGGTAAGAAAATCCTGGTAGCTTATTTCTCACATAGCGGCAATACACGAGCTGTTGCTTATGACATTTGTAAAAAGGTGGATGGCGAATCCTTTGAAATAAAGACGGTGAAACAATACCCGGCCGATTACAATACCGTTGTGAAACAAGCTAAACAGGAGCAAAAATCGGATTATCGTCCGGAACTTAAAAGTAGATTAAAAGATATCAGACAGTATGATGTGATTTTCATAGGTTTCCCAAACTGGTGGGGTACTTATCCGCAAGCAGTAAAAGTATTTTTATCCCAATATGATTTTTCCGGAAAAACGATTATCCCTTTTTGTACACATGAAGGCAGTGAACTCGGACGTAGTGTTGCCGATCTGAAAAAACTTTTCCCAAAATCGCATATCCGCGAAGGACTGGCCATTCGTGGTAGTGCAGCGCACAATTCGGATAGACAAATAAATGAATGGCTGAAAAAATTAAAGATCATCAAATAAGTACTGACTAATGCATTGGAACACCCTGAATCGTTGATATTCAATTATCCTCTATTCATTATAACGTTACATTAAGAGTGCCCTTTGAGTTGAATTTAGGAGTGTATTGTGAGAATGTATAATTTATTTATCTTTGTACTGATACTCTGGTTTTAAACAAAAAAAAATCACTTGTCGTATGAAAGATTTTAATCCAATAATTGAATATTGTTTTAAGGGTCAATTTGTATCCGATGAAATCAAACAAGTGTTTGTTTCTCTTTTACACGAGTTTAAAGTAAAAAAAGGAGCTACGTTTTTACAGGAAGGTGCTATATGCAAACATATTTATATTGTTGAGACAGGTTTAATCAGGCAGTATTTTTATAAAAACGGGATTGAAATAACCGAACACTTTGCATGGGAGAAGCAAGGTTTTGTTTGCCTAGAAAGTTTTATTGACCGCAAACCGTCCAGGTTAATTGTTGAAGCTCTGGAAGACAGCGTTATCTACGGCATACATAAAGACGAACTGAATGAGTTAACAGAGAAATATCGCACTATAGAATTAATGTACCGTGGAATATTAGAAATGTCGTTACTAATATCTCAGAAGCGAATGTATACCATGCTTTTCGAAACAGCCCGTGAACGTTATCATAATTTTATGAAAGTTTCTCCATTCTTATTGAATCGTGTCCCTTCTATGTATATTGCCTCTTATTTAGGCATAACTCCCGAGACCTTCAGTCGTGTAAAGGGTCAACAATAACCTCATTTTATGTTTTACAGCATATCCCCGGTTGGTATTCATCAAAAAAATACAGGACTCTGAAATTCTTGATATATATCAATTCCTGTCACCAAATAATACTTGATATTTGCAAAGAATTACTACGAGAAGTGTTCGGAGTAATCATGTTGTTAATCAAATATCAAATTATTATGAACCCAAATAAAATCATACTGGTCGGTAGCCTTTTTTTTCTTACTACTCAAGCAATGGCTCAGGCTCAGGTGGCTCCGATAACAGCCACCATTACTTTTAATGGCAAAAAGTTTACCGATCTCAATGGAAATGGGAAACTGGATATTTTTGAAGATACCCGTTTGCCTATTGATACCCGCCTCAATAACATTGTTTCCTTGATGACCGATGATGAAAAAGCTAATATTATGACTGGTATTGGAATGCCAGGTTTCGACGGGGTAGCACCCATTATAGGGTACGTGGAAACAGGAAAAGTGCCCGGAGCCGCAGGTGGAACCTTTGCAATACCCCGCTTGGGAATCCCAACTGTAACTGTCGCCGATGGCCCTGCCGGATTGCGTATTGCCCCTACACGTTCCAATACGGATAAAACATTCTATTGCACTGCATTCCCTGTAGGAACAGCATTAGCTTCAACCTGGAACGAAGCCCTGGTAAAAAGTGTAGGGAAAGCTATGGGCAATGAGGTCAAAGAATACGGGGTGGATGTATTACTTGCTCCGGCATTGAATATACACCGTAGCCCGTTGTGCGGAAGGAATTTTGAGTATTATTCCGAAGATCCGTTAGTCGCAGGTAAAATAGCGGCAGCTTATGTGACTGGTGTCCAGTCGAATGGTGTGGGTACTTCCATCAAGCACTTTGCTGCGAATAACCAGGAAACTAATCGCCTTGGAGTAAACGAACACGTGAGCGAAAGAGCAATGCGTGAAATTTATTTGAAAGGATTTGAAATTGCGGTAAAAGAATCTCAGCCGTGGACAGTCATGTCGTCGTATAACCTGATTGATGGTACGTATACTTCTGCCCGTCGCGACTTGCTTACCGATATTCTTCGTTCAGAGTGGGGCTTTAAAGGGTTAGTCATGACCGACTGGTTTGGCGGCTACCCAAGTTTTAATGCTATTGCCAATCCTGCCTATGTTAGTGATGTGGTCAAACAGGAAACTGCCGGAAACGACTTGTTGATGCCGGGTTTAAAAACTCAGAAAGAGGCCATCCTCAAAGCAATAAAAGACGGTTCATTGTCGAAACAAACGGTTAATCAGAACGTCAAAAGAATCATGAAAATGGTGTTCCGTTCTCCTGCCATGGTGAATTTTAAATACTCAGATGCCCCAGATTTGAAAGCGCATGCGCTCGTTTCCCGTCAGGCTGCAACTGAAGCCATGGTATTGTTGAAAAATGAACATAATGCGTTGCCTGTTGCCGTCTCTTCAATTGCTGCCTTTGGTGTTACAACCTATAATTTCTATGCAGGTGGTACCGGTAGTGGCGATGTAAACAAAGCGTATATTGTATCGTTGTTAGAAGGATTGAAAAATGCCGGTTACAGCCTGAACAACGACTTGCAAAATCTGTATGAGCCTTATATTAAACAAAAGACAAATGAAGAAAATGAACGTCGCGCCAAAGAAGGTGTGATGGCTTTGGGTGTGAAAATTGCCGAAATGAATCTTGATAAAACTCAATACAGCAAAGTGGCTGCAGGTTCAACCATAGCACTTGTTACTATTGGTCGAAGTTCAGGCGAAGGTGCCGACCGCGGTTTAAATGATGATTTTAACCTGTCACAAGGAGAACTGGATATGATAAACAATGTTTCGGATGCTTTCCATGCACTGAACAAAAAAGTAATTGTCATATTGAACGTTGGTGGTGTTGTTGAAACAGCCAGTTGGAAAGACAAAGTAGATGGTATCTTATTGGCCTGGCAAGTGGGACAGGAGGGAGGAAACGCAGTAGCCGATCTGCTTTCAGGCAAAGCAAATCCATCGGGAAAACTGACCATGACATTCCCAATGCAATACAGTGATGTGCCAACGGCTAAAAACTGGGTGATTAATACAAAGGTAAGCTGGATGGGAACTGATGAACCGAATCTGCAGGAAACTACGTATTCCGAAGGCATCTTTGTGGGCTATCGTTATTACAATACGTTCAACGTAAAACCATCCTACGAATTTGGCTACGGACTTTCATACACCAACTTTGAGGTTAACAACCTTCAGTTGAGCAACAAAACTTTCGAAGGAAATATAACGGTTACTGTCGATGTGAAGAACTCAGGAGAAAAAGCAGGAAAAGAAGTCGTTGAATTGTATTTGTCAGCACCTGCCGGGAAATTGCAAAAGCCAACTTCCGAGTTGAAAGCCTTTGCTAAAACCAGACAATTGAAACCTGGAGAAACACAAAAAATCACACTCTCTATCAAAGAAAAAGATCTGGCGTCGTTCGATGAAAAAGCGAGTGCCTGGGTAGCTGAAGCCGGAACTTACAAAGTATTGGTTGGAACTTCATCTTTGAATATCAAGCAATCGGCAACTTTTACGCTGCCTGCTGATAAAATTGTTGAAAAGACACACCCAGCTTTTGCTCCTGATATAGCCTTTGTCGAATTGAAGAAATAACTAATTTTAGTAGGGTATTTATGCCAACTTTTCCACAGAAGAATTTTTTTGAAAATGTCAATAAAATATTGTGTTCAGGTATAAGAAAATTGATTGTATTAGTTGTTTTATAAGTTATTGATAAAGTGGAGAATGCCCCGGTGTTTTGAAATAAACATCGGGGCATCATTTTTAGTCGCAATTACCACAATCAGAACAGCCGTTACAAATGAGTTTGCTGCTACATGTGTTACATTGAATGCAATATTGTGGTTGATATAAGAGCTGAGTATTTATCCGTTCACCAACGTTATTGGTTAGCTTGAAAATTTGAGGTCTTCATGAATAATTCATGCCGGACTCAAAAGCCATTTGACTTTGTAACTGCTTTTGAAGCAACTGAAATGTTCTCCCGTTTTTTATAAAATTAGTTTCAGTCTCGATAAAGCAGAAAGTAACGCTGTATTTCTCACACTCCGTTCGCAGTGTTTTAATCGAGTCAAAATCGCAGGAACGTGCTCCATCATAATTTTCCCCTCCGGCAATTATCTGTTCTATTTGAACACTCAGAAGGTATTTCTCAATAGATACTGGCCCAATCAGAGGAGCTGTCATTATCCCCTTATGTTTGAAGGGCAGTTGAAGCAGGATCGGAATGCGTTCGTCTGCTCGTCGCTGGATATGCATAACATGCCGGGAACAAATAATAATTTCTCTCCAAAATTTCTTCGTAAATATGAGAATCTGAATAACATCATATCAAATGCAGTGAAACATTATATCAGTGATGTCAAAAGCGCTGATTTACCAAATGAACAGGAAATGTATTGACTAATTTGATGTCTTTATAGATTTAATTGAGCCAATCAGAAAAAATGTTTGAGCCGCAGGGAAAACCATTCCTTGCGGCTTTTGTTTTAATTTTGTATAATGAAATTCAAAGCAAAATTGAATCCTAATTATAATTAAACAGTCGTGGAATCAAAAACAGTAAAATACAAAATAAAAAGAGCGATGTGAAATATCGTTTCCTAATTGAGATATCTTCTTAGAAGAAATAATGTTTGATGTTTCTTAATGATCATTATTCTAAATTTTACAGAGTTATCTATTTAAATAAAATTGAAAAATATGGAAAATGTACTATTAAATAATGGGGTAGAAATGCCAATTTTAGGTTTCGGGGTCTATCAGGTAACAGATCCTGACGAATGTGAAACGAGTGTCTTTGAAGCAATAAAGTCAGGATACAGGTTAATTGATACAGCTCAGGCTTATGGTAATGAAAAAGCAGTTGGAAAAGCTATTAAGAAAAGTGCTGTTGCAAGAGAAGAACTCTTCATTACCACTAAACTATGGGTTTCAGACGTAAGTTATGATAAAGCGAAGACTGCTTTCGAAAGCTCATTAAAAAATCTGGGACTTGATTATCTCGATTTGTATCTGATTCATCAACCCTATGGTGATGTCCACGGGGCGTGGCATGCTATGGAAGAATTGTATAAAGAAGGAAAAATCAGGGCCATTGGTATCAGTAATTTTCAACCCGACAGGGTAATGGACATGATCGCATTCAATGAGGTTGTTCCTGCAGTGAATCAAATAGAAACCCATCCTTTCAATCAACATATCGAAACTCAAAAGTTTTTAGATGAAAATAAGGTTCAGATAGAGTCATGGGGTCCATTTGCTGAAGGTAGAAACGATATCTTTAAGAACGAACTGTTATTCTCAATTGCTAATAAATACAAGAAAACAATTGCACAGGTAATTCTTCGTTGGCTGACTCAACGAGGTATTGTCGCTATTCCTAAATCAGTTCGTAAAGAGCGGATTCTGGAAAACTTCAATATTTTTGACTTTAAACTAAGTGCCGATGATTTGGCAGCTATTGCAACCCTTGATACCGGGAAAAGCCTGTTCTTTGACCATCGCGATCCTGCAATCGTGAAGTGGATGGGTGGAAGAAAATAAAAGTGATACAAAAAAAATAAAAATGGAAACAAGAAAATTAGGGAATAGTGGGCTGGAAGTCTCGGCCCTTGGACTTGGTTGTATGGGCATGAGCTTTGCATATGGCATTATCCCCGACAAAAAAGAAATGATTGCGTTGATTCGCAAGGCAGTGGAAAGTGGTGTCACGTTTTTTGATACCGCCCAGATTTATGGTCCTTTTGCCAACGAATTGCTGGTAGGGGAAGCTTTGGCTCCGTTTCGTGAGGATGTGGTAATTGCCACTAAATTCGGTTTCCATTTTCAGGACGGAAAGTCAATAGGTTTAGATAGTCGTCCTGAATATATCAGACAAACAGTCGAAGATTCGCTAGAGCGACTTAATATTGAGACTATCGATTTGCTGTATCAGCATCGTGTTGACCCCAATGTACCCATTGAAGATGTCGCCGGAACAGTGAAAGAACTGATTCAGGAAGGAAAAGTAAAATATTTCGGATTATCGGAAGCAGGTGCAGAGACCATTCGCCGTGCACATGCTGTTCAGCCGGTTACTGCTCTTCAGAGTGAATACTCCTTATTCTGGCGGGAGCCGGAAGCCGATATAATGCCTGTACTCGAAGGACTGGGTATAGGTTTTGTGCCTTTCAGTCCTTTGGGAAAAGGTTTCCTGACCGGTAAAATCAGTGCAGATACTGTATTCGAAAAAAATGATTTCAGAAATTCTGTTCCCCGTTTTGATGTGGAGAACCGGAAAGCTAATCAGCCGCTGGTCGATTTAGTGACTGATATCGCTGCTCAAAAACAGGTAACACCTGCTCAGATAGCACTGGCGTGGATACTGGCTCAGAAACCCTGGATTGTCCCAATTCCCGGAACAACAAAAAAGGTACGGTTAATGGAAAATATCGGTTCTGTTTCTGTGAAACTTACTACCGAAGACCGGCAACAAATTCAAGAAGCAGTCTCTAAAATTGCCATACAAGGTGACAGGTATCAGACTGCAGCACAAAAGATGATTAACCGATAAGTGAATCATTAAATAGTTTTTATTCACGGTCCAGGAGTTGCTGAACCGTGATTTTTTATTTAAAGTCATTTCTACCAAAATACACCCTTGATTTTTATTTTAAGTGTATTAGACTAATTTAATCGGAGATAAAAAGGTTTGTTCCCAATTCTGATTGTCTGTCAACTAAACAGACAATGAAAATAGTTGTTTGAAAAATTGAATAATTAATTATCGCTCGGAAACACAACTGATATAACAACCAACAGACATGAATTAACAGGATGCGACCTACTGCAAATTTAAACTGTAAAGTTCTTTGAAGATTAATGAATTAAACAACAAATGTAAAAAATGATTGAAGAGGAATAATGTTTGTTCAGGTTTATAAGAATTAATTGAAGAAAAAAAGGAATAAAATATGATTTATCCCTGATTTACAATATTTTGGTGAACTTTTCTTATGTCTGTTGCGTTTGATTTTCATGGTTATATTCTATTGTAGATGTATTATTCTTTTTT
>Ga0302286_10000045_pt1 | contig 107081 bp, 81 predicted proteins | sample III_Fen_E2_3_FD_198765 | JGI IMG/M metagenome (GOLD analysis project Ga0302286, IMG submission 198765) | Peat permafrost microbial communities from Stordalen Mire near Abisko, Sweden - III_Fen_E2_3 | ecosystem: Environmental > Terrestrial > Soil > Wetlands > Permafrost | place: Sweden: Abisko...
CCTTTTTACAAATTTAAGAGTTTGTAATAATTACCTTAAAAAAATCCAATTTTAACAGATTAAAGTTGATAAATCAGTGAAACCCTGTATCTTTGGCGCAAGTTTGATATTGTAAGAAACGCTGGGATAATCTTAAAACAACTCAGATGTTTCTTGAACGTGCGCAAGGTGTGTTAAAAGATAAGGTTTTAATTATGAAGCGATTTCTTCTTGTGGTTTTTTTAGGCGCTTTCTCTTTTGGACAGATTGTTGCCCAAATTAATACAGACCGTATGATTGACATAGGACGGAATGCTTTGTATTTTGAGGACTATGTATTATCTATTCAGTATTTTAATCAAGTTATAAAAGCAAAACCTTATTTAGCAGAACCTTATTTCTTTCGTGGTGCTGCAAAATTGTATCTTGACGATTTTGCCGGTGCCGAAGAAGATTGTTCAAAAGCACTTGAACGCAATAACTTTATGGTTAATGCATACGTTTGCCGAAGCTATGCCCGCCTGAGTTTAGGAAACTACGACGGTGTTGTTGCTGATTGCAAGAAGGGGCTTGAATTTGATATTGAAAACAAAGTCCTTATGCTCAATATGGGTTTGTCACAGATTTCTTCAAAACACTATTCAGAGGCTGAAATTAGTTTTAATGATTTGATAAATCATTATCCTTCCTATGTGTATGGCTACATGGGGCGTGGCCAATTATTTGTGGAAAAAGGTGATACACTTTCGGCTGTGGATGATTTTAGCAGAGCTATTTCTGTTGATCGTTTTTATGCTCCCGCAAGGGCTGGTCGAGGATGGACTTATATGATATTGCGTAAATATGCAAATGCACTTCCGGATTTGAATGAAGCAATTCGTTTAGATCCTGAAAATCCCGGATATTATATTAACAGAGGCTTAACAAAATACAATCTAAATGATTTGAGAGGCACTTTGGATGATTTTGATCGAAGTATTCAATTGAATCCCAATTCAGCCCTGTCTTATTACAACAGAGGAATTATCCGTTCCCAGGTTGGTGATGTGAATAGAGCTATTGAAGATTTTGACAAGGTCGTATATCTGGAATCTGATAATTATACGGCAATTTATAATCGCGGGCTGCTAAGACACAATGTGGGTGAATATAAAGGCGCGATCTCAGATTTTACAACTATTATCAATGAATATCCTACTTTTACGCCCGCCTATTATCAACGATCTGAATCACGGAAAAAAATTGGTGATGCAAAAGGTGCAGACAAGGATTATTTTGCTGCCTGGAACATTGAGAACAAATTGAAAGCCGAACGTGCTGCACATAAATATACCGCATCTTCACGGTCTGCGTCATCCGATACAACAGATGTTGACAAAAAGAAGAAGAAACATGATTTGACAAATTACAATAAAGTAATTGTCGCTGAAAATGGGATCGAAGGTATGAGCAAATATCAAGATCCAATGCGAGGACGTGTACAAGATGTAAATACCGAAGTGGAAATTGAAGCCGTTTTTTCTCTTTCTTTTTATGAGAAATTTAGACCCGGTCCTGAAAGACGAACAATGGATTACACACATTATTTGACCGAGTTGTCAAATGCAGGATGTGAAAAAATGCGGAAATTACTTATTACAAACCAGGAACTTTCTTTGACTACGGAACAAGCAGATGCCCATTTTAAATCAATCGATGACTATTCTAAACTTATAAGTGAGAATCCAGAGTCGGCAGCTCTCTTTTTTGCCAGAGGTGTTGATTTTGCTTTGGTTCAGGACTTGACAAATGCCATTCAGGATTTGACAAGAGCCTTGCAGTTAAATGACAAAATGGTTCTGGCTTATTTTGAGCGAGCCAATCTCCGTTTACGAAAAATTAATGTAGAATATGCTAGTAAACCCAATGAGGAAAATTCAATAGTTAATACTACAAAAAATACTCAGCGCAACAATAGTTCTACCAATAGATTAACGTTATCCAAAACAGGTGACTATGTTCTTGGAGAGAAGATCTTTGGGTCGGATTATGATTTGATAATGCATGATTATGAACGAGTTCTGGCCTTAGACCCTAATTTTATATTTGCATATTTCAATCGTGGAAATATTCATTGTATGCAACGTGATTACCGTGGCGCCATAATTGATTATACAAAAGCCATAGAGATTAATTCTGAATTTGCAGATGCCTGGTTTAACCGTGGTATCACTCAAATTTATCTTGGCGATAGAGAAAACGGTTTAAGTGATTTGCGTATGGCCGGACAATTGGGAATATATAAGGCATACAATATTATTAAGCGGCTTGGAGGAGAGTAAAAAGAAATAAACAGTCAAATTGAAAGGTGGTTGACCTTATGCCATGTCAGATGCATAAGTATATGATACGAGCGTTTGAGTTTAAAATATATATTAGTGCTAAAAAACAAGAGCGCGAATGGTGAAACTACTCTCTTTGATCTGTTATTTAGACGTACGTCTCAGTAGTATTTAGATGCACATGTCAGCACTATTTAGATGCACGTCTGAGTGATACTGAGATGTGCATCTAAATTATAGATTGTCCTCTGTAATTACAAAACCCCATAAGGCGTTTTTGAAACAAGTCACACTATTGCTTAGTCTACAAGTTTTTCCTTTAATTCTATTTGGGCTTGCAATTTTCACTTTTCCCCCCAGAAAATCCGTCATAATTGTCTGCTAATAGTAAAGCCCTCTGTTTGTAAAAACAGAGGGCTTTATGTTTTAAGGAAGAAGTCGCATCAATGCGATGTGTGAAAACTCCGATCGACAGGATTTGAGTGCCAAGCTTACTTTGTAATCCGCTGCGCCCTAAGGCAATTCTTTCGAAGTGCGGCCCGCCATTGCTGAACTTGAGCTATGTCTCGGTGTTCTTGAATAATTTGATGAGTCTACCAATCAATGTTGATACGGCTTCTCTACCACAAACATATACATAAAATAGGTGTAAAGCAAGTTTTTCAGGCATTATTTAATAAAGAAGCCCCAAATAAATTCGGGGCTTTTTTATTAAATAAAATTTTTTATCAAGCGTTTTTGGCTTGTTCGACAATCGCTTTAAAAGCTTGTGGCTCATTCATAGCCAAGTCAGCTAAGACTTTACGATTTATTTCAATACCTGCTTTATGCAAAGCACCCATTAAGCGGCTGTATGATAGACCTTCCATGCGGGCAGCAGCGTTGATACGCTGTATCCACAATGCACGGAATTCGCGTTTCTTGACTTTGCGATCGCGATAGGCATACTGCTGGCCTTTTTCCCAAGTATTCTTGGCTACTGTCCAAACATTCTTTCTCGATCCAAAATATCCTCTGGTTAAGGATAAAATTTTCTTTCTTCTTGCTCTTGAAGCAACGTGATTGACTGATCTAGGCATTTTGTTTCTTTTTTTTGAATGTTAGCGTCATACTACACAGATGAACTTTATTTAGCTAAAACATTCGGTTAAAAAATGATTTGTAATTTTCTTGTTTGGAATCTATTTCATTCCCAATAAAGACTTAACGTTGCTTAAGTCGGTTTTGTTTACCATTCCCATGTGGGTGAGGTTGCGTTTCTGTTTTTTCGTTTTCTTGGTCAGAATATGACTTTTGAAAGCGTGTTTACGCTTGATTTTACCTGTTCCGGTAAGAGTAAACCTCTTTTTGGAACCGGAATTAGTTTTCATCTTTGGCATTTTGCTCAGTTTTAGAATTTATAATTGATTTATTATTTATTGGAATAGCTTTCTTTTTTGGTGCCAGCATGATAATCATACGTTTTCCTTCAAGTACGGGCATGCTTTCAACTTTTCCAAAATCTTCCAGATCATTTGCGAAACGAAGTAACAAAACCTCGCCTTGTTCTTTGAAAAGAATAGAACGACCTTTAAAAAACACATAAGCTTTCACTTTTGATCCTTCTTCCAAGAACGCTTTTGCATGCTTGAGCTTGAAGTCATAATCGTGATCATCTGTTTGAGGACCAAAACGAATTTCTTTCACTATAAGTTTTGTAGATTTCGCTTTTTGATCCTTTTGACGTTTTTTTTGCTGGTAAAGGAATTTTTGATAGTCAATAACTTTACAAACGGGAGGAACTGCATTTGGTGAGATCTCGACCAAGTCCAATTGTTGTTTGTCAGCAATATTCAAAGCTTCTTGTATACTATATACACCTTGCTCCAGATCATCACCTACTAAGCGGACTTCTTTTGCCCGGATACGATCATTGATCCGGTATTGCATTTTCAAATCAGTGCTCTTCATTCAGATGTTTTAAATCTCGTTTAAATTTTTAAATGTTTGACTATTAAATTTCTACCAAGCAGTCATCATATCTTTGACTTCTTTGTTCAAAAGTTCGGCAAAGGTAGTAATTTCCATTGAACCTTTATCTCCTTCACCTTGTTTTCTTACAGAAACTTCTTGTTTTTCTGCTTCTTTTTCCCCGACAATCAACATGTAAGGGATAAGTTTTAATTCATTGTCCCGAATTTTGCGGCCTATTTTCTCATTACGGTCGTCAATAAAGGCCCGAATATCTTTATCATTCAAGTATTCAACAACAGATTTGGCATAGTCGTTGAATTTTTCACTAATTGGTAAAATCACAACCTGATCTGGTGTTAACCATAATGGGAATTTACCTGCAGTATGTTCAATCAATACAGCAATAAACCGTTCCATTGAACCGAATGGAGCACGATGAATCATAACCGGGCGGTGTTTTTGATTATCGTTTCCGATATATTCCAGCTTAAAACGTTCAGGCAAGTTGTAGTCGACCTGAATTGTCCCCAATTGCCAACGGCGACCAATAGCATCTTTTACCATAAAGTCCAGCTTTGGACCATAAAAAGCAGCTTCACCGAGTACAACATTTGCTGCCAGGCCTTTTTCTTTACAAGCTTCAACGAGAGCGCTTTCTGATTTTTCCCAATTTTCATCGCTTCCAATATACTTTTCTTTGTTGTTTGGATCACGAAGAGAAATCTGGGCTTCGTAGTTTTTAAAATTCAGCGCTTTAAAGATAATGAAAATGATATCAATTACGCTCAGAATTTCTCCTTTAACCTGATCGGGACGGCAGAAGATATGTGCATCATCTTGTGTAAAGCTACGTACACGGGTCAAACCGTGAAGTTCACCACTCTGCTCATAGCGATACACCGTACCGAATTCTGCATAACGCAAGGGCAGGTCTTTATAGGAATGTTGATTGTTTTTAAAAATTTCACAATGATGCGGGCAGTTCATTGGCTTAAGTAAGTACTCTTCACCTTCTTCGGGCGTATGAATAGGTTGGAAAGAATCCTTGCCATACTTGGCCCAATGTCCGGAAGTGACATATAGTTCTTTTCTCCCGATGTGAGGTGTTATTACCTGTTGATAGCCGAATTTTTTTTGGATATGCGTCAGAAATGCCTGCAGTTGATTACGTAATATGGTTCCCCGGGGTAGCCAGATTGGCAATCCTTTCCCAACCGTGTCACTGAACATAAAAAGTTCAAGGTCTTTGCCAATTTTACGATGGTCGCGTTTTTTAGCTTCTTCCAGTAAGGTCATATATTCATCAAGCATCTTTTTCTTTGGGAAAGAAATGCCGTAAATACGTGTCATCTGTTTGCGTTTCTCATCCCCACGCCAGTATGCACCAGCCACGGATAAGAGTTTGATGGCCTTGATGGGCTCCATACTTGATAAGTGCGGTCCACGGCAGAGATCTGTAAAACTGCCTTGCGTATAAGTAGTGATTGTACCGTCTTTCAGTTCCGAAATGAGTTCGGTTTTGTATGTTTCACCTCTGTCTCCGAACAATTTGAGTGCATTGGCTTTTGAGATATCTTCACGTATAATCAATTCTTTATGAGATGCAAGTTCAAGCATCTTCTCTTCAATTTCTCCCAAATCCTGTTCTTTAATAGGCGTTTCACCAGGATCTACATCGTAATAAAAACCATTTTCTATGGCAGGTCCTATTCCAAATTGAATATTTGGGTATAATTCCTGCAGCGCTTCGGCTAAAAGGTGTGCGGAAGAATGCCAAAAAGCATGTTTGCCTTGTTCGTCATCCCATTTGAGCAACTGAATAGTGGCATCTGAGATAATAGGACGGTTTAAATCAATAGTTTCACCATTAACTGAAGCAGCTAAACAATCTTTTGCCAAGCGCGGGCTGATGCTTTCTGCTACTTGATATGCAGTTGTTCCTTTTGGATATTCCCGAACCGAACCATCTGGGAAACTAAGTTTTATCATACAAATTGTGTTTTATAATACATATATAATGTACTTTTTAGTACGCTTTATCTGTTGGCAAATTTACTGCATTAATTTGAGTTGAACAAGAGCGGTTTCTATGTTTTCTATGTTTTCAATCATTAAAGATCGCTTACCGTTATGTTCACGCAATTTGGTTCTTTTCATGTTTTCTTGAGTATATCTTAAAATGCCGTCAAAAGCCGATGATTGGTAAAAAGCTGAATGTTGGTTACTTACAAAGAAACATATCATCTCATTGTTCTTTAAAACCAACTTTTCCATACCAAGATTTTTGGCATATCGCCGAAGACGTATTACCTCAATTAAGCCGGAAGCCACTTTCGGAATAGGGCCGAAACGGTCAATAAGATGATTCTCAAAGGTTTTTATATCAGTTTCTGATTCTAAATTGTCCATTTCCCGATAAAGGTCCATCCGCTCGGATGATCCGGGAACATAAGTATCCGGAAACATAAGTTCAAGATCTGATTCAACGGTGCAATCGGAAACATAGGTTGGTAGCCCTTCTTTATCAAGTGAATGTTTTTCATTAGAGAACAATTCCGGGAATTCCTCGTCTTTAATTTCCTGAACGGCTTCATTGAGAATTTTTTGATAAGTCTCGAAACCAAGATCAGCGATAAAACCACTTTGCTCAGCACCAAGCATGTTACCTGCACCCCGAATATCAAGATCCTGCATGGCAATATTGAAACCACTTCCAAGATCGGCAAAATTTTCGATAGCTTGCAAGCGTCTTCGGGCTTCCGGGGTAAGATTATTTAAAGGTGGTGCCAGTAAATAGCAAAAAGCTTTTCGGTTACTGCGTCCAACACGGCCACGCAACTGATGCAAGTCACTTAAACCGAATTGATGTGCATTATTAATAAGGATGGTGTTGGCATTTGGGATATCAATTCCGGATTCGATAATAGTCGTGCAAATCAACACGTCATAGGCATAATCCATGAAATCAATAATGATCTGTTCCAGTTGATCACCATTCATTTGGCCGTGGGCAATAGCCGTTCGTGCTCCGGGGACACAGCGCTTTACTACGCTTTCTATTTCGGTAAGATTCTGAATTCTATTGTTGACAAATATGGCCTGACCTTCTCTTCCCAACTCAAATTCGATCGCTTCTTTGATGATCGTTTCGTTAAATGTGTATATTTCTGTTTGAATCGGATATCGGTTTGGTGGGGGTGTAGAAATAATGCTTAAATCGCGGGCTCCCATCAACGAAAACTGAAGTGTTCTGGGAATTGGCGTCGCTGTCATTGTAAGGGTATCCACATTGACTTTAATTTGTTTAAGCTTTTCTTTCGTGCTCACTCCGAATTTCTGTTCTTCGTCAATGACTAATAAACCTAAATCCTTAAATTGAACATTTTTACCTAAAAGTCTATGTGTACCGATTATTATATCTATTTTCCCATCTTTTAGATCCTTAAGTAATGCAGTTACATCAGATGATTTTCTTGTCCTGCTAAGATAATCAATTTTACATGGGAATTTTTCCAAACGTTTTTTGAAGGTCGTATAATGCTGAAAAGCCAAGACTGTAGTTGGTACAAGTATAGCTACTTGCTTGTTGTCTGTTACAGCTTTAAAGGCCGCCCGTATGGCAATTTCTGTTTTTCCGAAACCCACATCGCCGCAAATGAGTCTATCCATTGGACGGTTGCTTTCCATGTCAACTTTTACATCTGCAGTAGCTTTTGTTTGGTCCGGTGTATCTTCATAGGCAAAAGAGGCTTCCAGTTCTTGTTGTAGATAACTATCCAGACTATAGCAAAAACCTTGTTCATCTTTTCTTTGTGCATAGAGTGCTATTAATTCACGGGCAATGTCTTTAACTTTCTTTTTGGTACGCTCTTTCAGTGCTGACCAGGCGGTACCGCCCAATCTATTGATAGGTGGCTCTTCTCCTTCCTTTCCCCTAAATTTGGAGATACGATGCAAATTATGAATGCTTACGAAAATCGTATCATCGTCTTTATAGACAATTTTAATGATTTCCTGCATTTTACCATTAATTTCAGTACGGAAAAGTCCGGCAAATCGACCGACACCATAATCAACATGTACAACATAATCTCCATACTGAAACTGTGTCAGCTCTTTCAGACTTAATGCCAGTTTTCCACTACTGGCTTTGTCAGAACGTAAATTATATTTATGATAGCGTTCAAATAACTGATGATCCGTAAAGCAGGCAATTTTTAGTTCATGATCGACAAAGCCCTCATGTAGTGTTTTGGATATTGACGTAAATTTAATCTTGTCTCCCCGGTCTTCAAAAATTGCCTTAAGACGTTCAATTTGTTTAGGGCTGTCACTTAGAATATAGAGTGTATAGTCTGTTTCACTGTAACGTTTAAAAGCCTGACTTACCAGGTCAAAGTTCTTTCCGAAAATATCCTGCGGAGAGGTGTTGAACTTTAAAACCGAGTGTTTGGTACTAAATGCTTTTTTTCCAAATTCAATCCACTGAAAAGCTTTGGCTTTTATGGAAAATTCAGTATCATCCATTAGATTTTCCCTGGGAATATCTGTTGTCTCGTTTGTCAGTTGTTTGAGCCTGTCACAGACAAACTCATAATCTGAAAAACAAAGGATCGCCTTTTTATTTAAATAGTCGGTGAATGGAACAAGTTGAGCTTGACTGTTTTTTGAAAATGGAATAATATGAATGGTTTCAACTTTCTCAATGGATAGCTGATTTTCAATAGAGAAAGTGCGGATACTTTCTACTTCATCACCGAAAAAGTCGATGCGATAGGGTAGCTCATTACTCCAGGAATAAACGTCAATCAAACTACCTCTTACAGAATATTGCCCGGGTTCATAAACATAGTCGACCCGTTCAAAACCGAATGTATGCAGTAGCTCGATTACAAAAGCATTGTCAATATGCTCTCCTGAGTGAAGATCAAGTGTATTGTCATTGAGTTCGTTGACTGCAATTATTTTTTCCAGCAATGCATCAGGATAGGTTACAACAACAATTCCTTTTCCCTGACGCAAAGCATTTTGAGTTTCTGTTCGAAGTATCGTATTCCCCGGATCGTTCTGCCCATATTTGAGAGACCGCTTAAAACTGGCAGGATAATAAAAAACCTTTTCAGGACCTATTAGCTGAACCATGTCATGATAAAGATATCCGGACATTTCTGCATCTTCATGAACCAAAACAAAGTCATTGTTGCTACCTTGATATAAAGCAGACAAGCAAAGACTTACAGTTGACCCCACCAATCCTTCAAGAAACAGGCTATCACTTGTTTCTGACAATACCATTTTGCCCGCATTTAGTTGCGGGTGCTTTTGATAGAGTTGAAGTAAACTACTAATTTCCAAACTCTAAAATTATAAAGATGTTTAAATCGATGCAAAATTATAAAATATCTGCCGTTTTCCTTTGAAAAGTGAGCAAATAAAGAATAGAATAAACAAATAAACCCTTATATTTGAATCCAAATTATATCAAAACGGCACAGGCATGACTTCTGATTCTATTGTGATAATTCCTACTTACAACGAAAAAGAAAATATAGAGTTGATAATTAGGTCTGTATTTGATTTGCCAAAATCTTTTGATATTTTGATTATCAATGACGGATCTCCAGATGGTACAGGCGATATTGTTCGATCTCTTCAAAAGGAATTTCCGGATTCTCTGAATATGGTTGAACGGAAAAAAAAGTCCGGTCTTGGTACAGCTTATATTTTGGGTTTCAAATGGTCATTAAATCATAGCTACGATTATATTTTTGAAATGGATGCGGATTTTTCGCATAATCCTAAAGATTTGATTCATTTATATAAGGCCTGTTCAGATGATAATAGTGATTTGGCCATAGGATCACGTTATGTGAATAATGTCGTTAACGTAGTTAATTGGCCTATTGGTCGGGTCTTAATGTCTTATTTCGCTTCTGCATATGTACGTTTTGTAACAGGCTTGCGGATTTTTGATACGACTGCTGGATTTAAGTGTTATCGTCGTAATGTGCTTGAGACTATTGAATTGGATAAGATTCGTTTTAAAGGTTATGCTTTTCAGATTGAAATGAAATTTACTGTTTGGAAATGTGGCTTTACCATTAAAGAAGTGCCTATTGTTTTTTCAAATAGAAAGTTAGGTGTTTCAAAAATGAATGGCGGCATTTTTAATGAAGCGGTATTTGGTGTTATCAAGATGACCATTAGAAGTTGGTTCCGAAAATATCCTCAAAAGCGAAATGTTTCATGACGCCTTTACTTATTCATAATGCTTTAATTATTAACGAAGGTCATTCTTTTACTGGCTCCGTTTTAGTTGAGGGTGAAAGAATCGTTCGGGTTTTCGATAAAGATATATCTTTAGATGTATTGAATACTTGCAGAGTTGTTGACGCTACAGGTAAATGGCTTTTGCCGGGTGCTATTGATGATCATGTCCATTTCCGCGATCCTGGTTTAACCCATAAAGCAGATCTGACTACAGAGTCGAAAGCTGCATTAGCCGGGGGCATTACATCTTTTATGGATATGCCGAATACGTTACCTCAGACAATAAATATTCAGACATGGAAGGAAAAAATGGAACTTGCTTCCGAAAAGTCCTATGCCAATTATGCCTTTTATCTTGGCGCAACCAACGATAATTTCGCAGAATTGGAAAAGGCTGACTTTAATCATGTTTGTGGTGTGAAAGTCTTTATGGGCTCATCTACCGGAAATATGTTGGTGGATAACCATGAGATTTTGGAACGTATTTTCAGAACAGTACCTTCTATTATCGCTATTCATGCAGAATCGGAAGCTATTATAAGAGAGAATAAGGCGAAATATATAGAGGCGTATGGCGGATTTTTGCCACTTAGATTTCATCCTTTGATACGAAGTTCAGAAGCATGTTATGCCTCTTCATCCATGGCCGTGGAATGTGCATCCCGCTTTGGAACAAGATTACATATCTTACATATAAGTACGGCAAAAGAATTGCAGCTTTTTGAGAATAAGCCGCTTGCCGAAAAAAAAATTACCGCCGAAGTCTGTGTACCTCATCTTTGTTTCGATAATACAGACTATGAACATTATGGAAATTCGATTAAATGCAATCCTGCTATCAAAACGATTCAAGATAAGGAAGCTCTACGTGAGGCTGTATCAACCAATTTGTTGGATGTTATTGCAACAGATCATGCTCCGCATCTTTGGGCGGAAAAACAAGGGGATTGTTTGGTAGCGGCTTCAGGAATACCTTCTATCCAGTTTTCCTTGCTTCTAATGTTGGAACTTGCTCTAAAAGGTGTTTTTACTAAAGAAAAAGTAGTGGAAAAAATGTGTCATGCTCCTGCTGAACTTTTTCACATCAATAAACGCGGATATATTCGTGATGGATACTATGCGGATCTTGTATTGATTAATCCAGATATATTCTGGACACTTTCTGGTAAGCAAATAATTTCTAAATGTGGTTGGTCACCCTATGAGAACCAGAATTTTCATTTTGGTGTTTATCAGACTTATCTCAATGGTAAATTGGTTTATCAAAGTGATAAGTCTTTAAATTGTAAAGCAGCCAAAGAACTTACTTTCAATAATAATTGATCAGCGTTCTATATTTTTGGCTTATACTGGAGATACAGGAAGAAAAACAACCTTATAAAAGTCTCAAGTACTGATTGCCCGATTTTTAATTTCAAGGTTGTATATCTTCGATTTTCGTATCGCCTTCTTCGATTTTCATATCATCATTCCCCGTATTACCAGTCTCATCAGTTTGGGCACCTTCAGTTGTAAACATACTGTCTGATACAGCTGTAGAGTCTGCTTTTGGGGTATATGGCGTTTGGCAGTTATAGGGTACAGTGATTTCTTCCTTTGGCTCTGAAAATTTGGCACGATATTTTGATAAACTTTTATCAGCCATCACTTTTTCCATAAAATACCCGAATATGGGTAAAGCTGTTTTAGCTCCTTCACCCATTTGACCTGTCCTGAAATGCACACTACGGTGTTCGCCTCCGACCCATGCACCACCGACTAAATTCGGGGTAACGCCAATAAACCATGCATCAGAATGATTATTGGATGTTCCGGTTTTTCCGCCAAAGTCTGTATTGTAATGAAAAAGGTCAAAAGACCATAAGGCTTGTGTTGTAGCCATGGGTTCCGTCAATCCGGCACGCAACATTTGAGTCATCAAAAATGCCGTTTGGTATGGTATTGCTCGTCTCTGTTCTTCTTTATACTCATATAGGACTTTACCATCTCGATCCTCAATACGGGTTACCAAAACAGGATCATGTGTCATACCATCGTTTATTACTGTACAATAGGCATTGACAAGTTCTTCCAGTGAAACATCTGAAGCACCAAGACTAACGGCCGGAATATTGTTTAATGGAGTCTTAATGCCCATAGCATGGGCTGTTTCGATAATGTCATTAATCCCGACTTCCTTTGCTATTTGTACAGCAATACTGTTAATGGAGCGTGCAAAAGCAGCTTTGAGTGTCAAGTTTTGTCCGGAATAATTTCCATTTGCATTACGTGGTATCCATTGAGCGGGTTTACCTTTATCCATGACATCCCACTCAATATATTTATCTTCCCGGTAATCACAAGGACCAAGACCTTTATTAAAGGCTGTTGCATAATCAAAGAGTTTAAAGGTAGAACCTGGCTGACGTTTGGATAAGACTTTGTCATATTTCCAGAAATTGAAATTAATATCGCCGACCCATGCTTTAATATAACCTGTCTGAGGCTCCATAGCCACAAAACCAGCATGCATAAAATGTTCCATATAGCGAATAGAGTCCATGGTATTCATTGTTATCACTTTCTGACCTTCTTTGTAATCAAAAACGGTCACTTTATGTGGTAATTTCATATAATAATCCACTGAATCAGGATTGTTAGGATATTTTTGCGTTAAGCTTTTGTAACAAGCTGTTTTCTTTGCAATATCTTCAATAAAATCTACGATTTCCTGATGTTTCTCATCTTGCCATGGATTTTGTTTTCCCCAATGGTTGTTAAAGTTATTTTGAACGACACGCATCTGTTTATCAACAGCATCTTCAGCATATTTTTGCATACGTGTATCAATGGTGGTGTATATTTTTAGACCGTCCGAGAAAAGGTCAATATTATTATCTTTGCACCAGTTCTCCAGAGAAGCAGCTACTGCTTCTCTAAAGTAAAGGGCATTTCCATCATAATTTTTTTCAAGTTTATATTGGAGCTTGATGGGCATTCTCTTCAATGAATCGTAATCAGCATAAGTGATTATTTTATGTTTCCACATGTTTTCAAGAACAATATTTCTGCGTCTTAAACTGTTTTTAGGATTAATACGTGGATTATAATATGTTGTAGCTTTTAACATACCAACCAATATGGCTGCTTGTTCTGTGGTAAGTTCTGATGGTGTGTTGTTAAAATAAGTTTTGCACGCTGTTTTAATTCCATATGCTCCGCTCCCAAAATCAACCGTATTGAGATACATGGTAAGTATCTTTTTTTTGGAATAAAACATCTCAATTTTTACAGCCGTGACCCATTCTTTGGATTTCATTACAAGTAATCGTATACCAGGTATGTATCCAATGAGTCCTTTAGAATATTGAGAGCGTGTTTTAAACAAATTTTTCACTAATTGCTGAGTAATAGTGCTTGCTCCACGCGCTCTTCCATGAGTCATATCAATGGCTGCTGCGAATAAACCTTTAATATCAATACCAAAATGTGAGTAAAAACGTTCATCTTCAGTGCTGATAAGTGTTTTAATTAATATAGGAGAGATTTCTTCATATTCAACCGGTGTCCTGTTTTCACGAAAGTATTTTCCGATAATTTTGTTGTCGGAACTATATATAATTGAAGCAATACTTTGTTGTGGAGCACTGATACTCCTCATACTTGGCGATTTTCCGAAAAGCCAGAGAAAGTTGATATCAACACAAAACAAAAATAAGAAGACGAAAAGCATCAATTCAATAAGAATGAGCAATAATTTTTTATACCATGCTGCGCTCTTAAAGGACGTATTATGGCAAGTAATTAAAGCTTTGAAAAAATCTTTTAGAAGAACCAGCTTTATTTTTATCCAATTAAGAATAGCTTTAATGATAATCATAAGATGAATAGACTAATTTGGCTTTTTAGAACTTATCAAACATACTATTTATGCACTACAAATTTATGTACAATATTAACTTCGTTTATTTTTTTGTTGTCCTTTCAACATTTTTTGCTGATCTTTTTGCATTTGTTCAAGACGGGCAGAAAAACCTGATTTTTTGACAGGCTTTTTTTTGTTTTCATTCAACCGTTCTAAAAGTTTTTTATCATTTACTGTAACTCTGATTCCATATGTTTGTGCGATTGTAATTAAGGTTGAAATGAAAAAATAAAAACTTAGTCCGGATGAATATTGATTGAACATAAACAAAAACATCACCGGCATCAGATACATCATATATTTCATACCTGGCATCTGCGTAGATGTCGAGGGTTGGGTTTTCATATTGATATGTGTGTAAATAATGTTGGTTACGGTCATCAATAAACAAAATAGACTCAAATGATTTCCGAAATATTTTGTTACAAAAGGAATGTTTCCTGACCATGTTAGAATGGCATCATAGGTGGAAAGATCATTTGCCCACAGAAAACTCTGTTGTCTTAACTCAATGGATGAAGGAAAGAACGAATACATTGCAAATAATATTGGCATTTGCAATAACATCGGCAAACAGCCCCCCATAGGACTTACTCCCGCTCGTTTGTATAATTCCATTGTCGCCTGAGAACGTTCTGCAGCACGATCATTACCTGGAAATTTAAGATTTATTTCCTGGATCTGTGGATTCAATACCCGCATTTTTGCAGATGAAACATATGATTTATAGGTAAAAGGGAAAAGAATCAATTTTATTGAGATAGTCATTAACAAAATAATTATCCCATAATTATGAAGAAAATGACCAAAGAAATCAAACATTGGAATGATGATTCCAACATTTGCCCAGCGTACCAACTTTCCACCTAGAGGTACAATCTCGTCTAAATTTAGCTTTTGATCTTTGGCTATACCCTTGTCATAACTTTTTAGCAAAGAGTGTTTAATAGGTCCAAAATAGAATTGCATTTTTGCTGATTGTGAACCGTGTAAGTCAAAATCAACAGTGGAGGCCATTGCATAGCTTTTGATGTATTTTGAAGTCTTATCTTCTACTTTAGACGATAAGGCATTAGAAGTGAATCCTTTATCCGATATTACAACAGAAGCAAAAAACTGGTCCTTAAAAGAAACCCATTTTAATTTATTGGCAATTGTTTTACTGTCATTTTTTGATTCACTAAGTTTCTCAACTTCATCTGAAACGAACTTATAGTTTACGCCAGAATATCTTTCCTCAAATGTGCGGCCCTGTTCTTGTTGACGCATTCGGATAGCCCAGTTAAAATCCAGGGAATTTGTATTTGACATCAACACATTACCCAGATTTTTCCCTTTTATTTCAAATGAGATTCTGTAGTCATCTTTTTTTAACGTGTAGATATAATCCAGCCACGAACTGTCATTAATTTCAAGACGATAAATAATTTGCAATGGATTATTTGATGCTATTCTTTTAAAGTAAAGATCCTTTGTGTTGATTAAACGACTTTCAGTTGAAAAGAAAGAAAATCCGAAAGAAGATTCAGATTCATCAAAAAGTATTAAAGGTAAAGAGTCATATGTCGCAAACTTTTTTAAACGAACTGAAGCAATACGTCCACCTTTGGATGACATAGTCAATTCAAGCAAATCATTTTCGATTTTAGCAAGAGAGTCCTTTCCTGTTGCGACTGAAGCAAATGCCCCCAATTCTATCTTTTGTTTGTTAGACGTATTAGACATTGAGTCTTTTGTCCCGTCAGTATTTTTAATACTGTCTGCCTGATGTAAGGCGTTTTGATTGACGGTTGTAGTCATTGCAATAGAGTCACTTAGACGTTTTTGCTCTCTGGCTGCATCCATTTGTTGTTGCGAGGGCTTGTTTAGTAAACTAAAACCGATAACTATTAATAAGATCAAAAGGAACCCAGTAATGGTATTTTTATCCATTTTTACAATTTAAATTACTTTTTAATACAAGCTTTAATAAAATCAACAAATAGAGGATTAGGATTTAATACCGTACTATTATATTCTGGGTGGAATTGAGATCCGATATACCATTTCATTTCGGGCATTTCAACAACCTCGACTAATTGGGTGTCCGGATTGATGCCAACGCATTTCATACCTGCCTTTTCGAATTCTATACGATATTTATCGTTAAATTCAAAACGATGTCGATGCCGCTCTTGTATTCTGTCTTCTCCGTATGCCTGATAAGCATGGGAGGATTTATCCAGCGCACAATCATAATTGCCAAGACGCATAGTACCACCATAATCTGTTATACCTTTTTGGTCTTCCATCATGTCAATAACATTGTGGGTGGTGTTTGGATCAAGTTCAGTGGAATTTGCATCCGCATAACCCAAAACATTGCGGGCGAATTCAATAACCATACATTGCATACCAAGACAAATACCAAAAGTTGGAATGTTATGTTCCCGCGTATACTTTAAAGCGGTTATCTTACCCTCAACACCACGCTGACCAAAACCTGGAGCAACAATCACTCCGTCGAATCCTGCCAGTTTCTGCTTGATATTAGCATCTGTGATTTGTTGTGAATGAATGAGTTCCAACTTTAATTTTCTGTCATTGTAAGCTGCTGCGTGATGGAGGGATTCTGTAATAGATTTATAGGCATCAGGCAATTCTGCATATTTTCCGACAAGACCAATCCGCACTTCTTCGGTGGCACTATTCATTTTACTTAGAAAATTTTTCCAGGGCTCCAGATCAGAAGGCCCATCCGTTGGCATGCCAAATTTATTAAGAATAATCTTGTCCAGCCCTTCCTTTTGCATTAAGAGCGGCACTTCATAAATCGTTTTGGCATCAATACATTCTACGACGGCTTCTTCTGCAACGTTACAAAATAATGCAACTTTTTTACGTATAGTGTCATTCAGCGAATGTTCGGTGCGTAAAACCAACGCATCAGGTTGTACACCGAGCTCCTGGAGTTGCTTTACTGAATGCTGAACAGGCTTCGTTTTTAATTCTTTTGCCGCTGCCAAATAAAGTACATAAGCTAAATGAACGAAGAAACAGTTTTTGCCATTTTCCCATCTGAATTGTCGCACGCTTTCAATAAATGGTAGAGACTCAATGTCTCCTACAGTACCTCCGATTTCTGTTATTATAAAATCATATTGGTTTTTCCCAGCCAGAGAACGGATACAACGTTTGATTTCATCTGTGATATGAGGAACAACCTGAACAGTCTTGCCTAAATAGTCTCCACGGCGTTCTTTAGAAATTACATTTTGGTAAATACGTCCCGTTGTGATATTATTTGCCCGTGTCATACGTACATTGAGAAATCTTTCGTAATGTCCGAGATCCAAATCTGCTTCGTATCCGTCGCTTGTGACGTAGCATTCACCATGTTCATAGGGATTAAGTGTTCCGGGGTCAATATTAATGTATGGATCAAATTTTTGGATGGTAACCTTGTACCCGCGGGCCTGTAGTAATTTTCCCAGAGAAGAAGATAGTATTCCTTTCCCTAATGAAGAAACTACACCTCCGGTTACGAAAATATATTTTGTTTCTGCCACAATAATTTTAGTTTTGATAGGTGAAAAAAGAATGCAATTAATATAATTTATATCAAAACCGCAAAAGTACGAAAAAACTTTTAAAAATAATGTTTTACATTTGCCTGAAAATAGGTAGACATGAAAAAAGACATCATCTTATTCCTCCTATATATAGGTATACTTTCTCCATTTTCTTTATCTGCTTCAGATATCATACAATTTAGAAAAACGCCGATAGAAGATACAACTTCTCTAACCAATATTTTAGCTATTGCAAAAACGATGAAGGATACGGTCTCTTCTGCCAAAAATCTTCATTCTGTTAACAGTATTGGGATAAAATCCCGGGAAGAAATAGACACTATGCTGAATTCTTCAGGCCGAATTGTCAACAATACAGTACCAGAAAACGTAAATTTGTTGAAGTATATACAACAATATGATATTTATAAGAGTATGGTCTATCCGAAACCTTCAAAGGCCTTTAGTCAGGAAGAATTGGATTCTCCAGAAATGAACCCTCTTTTTATGCCATTGGTACTTAATTCCATCCATTGTGACTATAAAATTGAATGGCAAAATAGACACGAGCCTGAACCAAAATGTCTGCTTGAATCTGATTCATTGGATTCTCTTTTAACAGACATAAGATCAAAGCAATATATTATGGGACTTATAAATGGAATCCTTTTGTCTGCTGAAATTAAACAATTGGGAACTATTAAATATGATCAAAAAAAATTGCCACAATCTGAAAATTTAGTTTATCGTCTTGATTCAAACAAACCTGCAATTTTGATGAAGGTGGTTAATTCAGTTTATAAAGGTAAACCTTATGAATTTGAGTTACCGAAAACAGAACTTAGTCCGTGGACAATAAAAGGTTATACAAAACTTCAATTTTCACAGACTTATGTTTCACCTAATTGGTCTGCAGGAGGAGAAAGTAATATGGCAGGTTTGGCTGACCTCTATATGCAAGCAAATTATTCTGATCTGAGAAATGTGGAGTTTGATAATAATATTGAGGCTAAAGTTGGGATTAATACCGTTTCTTCTGATTCGCTGAGAAATTTGAATGTTAGTACAAATGAGTTGAGTGCTAATAGTAAAATAGGCATCAAAATGCACAATGATTTTTATTATTCTTTATCTGGAGAATTCGAGGCTCAATTGCTTAATAATTATAAGACGAATTCCATGACTTTAACTTCTGCTTTTTTCTCGCCGGCTAAATTGTTTGTTGGCTTAGGAATAGACTATAAAAAAAATGATGACAAAAAAGGTTATAATCTTTCTGTCATGCTTGCACCCTTCACATACAAATTGAATTATTTGAATGATATAAAAAATTTTGATGTATCATCTTACGGGATTAAAGACGGTCATCATTTTGGTAGTGAGCTGGGTAGTAAGGTCTCTGTAACACTAAACTGGAAATTGTCTGACAATACCCAGTGGACTTCCAAGTTCTATTACTATACTAATTTTTCTTATGTAGATGCCGAATGGGAAAACACATTAGATATGACTTTGAACTCTTACTTTTCAACCCAAATTGATCTATACCCTAAACTTGATGATCGTTTAAAACGTACTCCCGGTGAACCTTTGGTGCAAATGCAAGAATTACTTAGCTTCGGTTTAACTTATCGTTGGAGATAAAAAGGTATTAGGCCAAATCAAGGACGTAATTAAAAGATTGGTTCCGATTTTTTGATTCAAAAAAAGCCAATCAGGCATATTCAAAACAGGATTTTGTATCTTTGAGTGATTTTTATTAGATTGATCATGAAAATAATTGATACACATGCCCATCTATGGCTGAAACAAGATGCAGAAGTAGAGGGAATGAAAATTAAAACCATGGAGAATGGGCGTTCTCAATTTATGGGTGAGGTTCGTCAGATGCTTCCTCCGTTTATTATTGATGGCCAAAATACAGCTGAGATTTTTCTTTCAAATATGAATTATGCCCAAGTCTCTGCTGCTGTCATTACTCAAGAATATATTGACGGTTCTCAGAACGAGTACCTATCTGAAGTCCAGAAAAAATATCCGAATCGTTTTCTTTGCTGCGGAATGGTTGAAGCACGTCGACCGGGATATTTTGAACAATCCAAAATGTTGATTGATAAAGGTTTTAAAGGAATTAAACTTCCGGCTGGAAGATTAATTATGTCTGATAAGCGCGTATCATTGACCAGTGATGAAATGATACAGATGTTTGGATTGATGGAACAGAATGATATTTTTTTTCATGTTGAGTTGGCAAATGGTGATATTCAAGTTCCTGAAATGAACGAAATTATAAAAGAATTTCCTAAATTACGTATTGTGATTGGTCATTTTGGAATGGTAACCCGTCCAGATTGGCAGGAACAAATCAAGTTAGCGCGTAATCCAAATGTGATGATAGAGTCTGGAGGAATTACGTGGCTGTTTAATGATGAATTTTATCCTTTTACTGGAGCCATATGGGCCATAAAAGAAGCTGCATCATTAGTCGGTATGGAAAAACTGATGTGGGGTTCCGATTATCCAAGAACCATAACGGCTATAACATACAGAATGTCTTATGATTTTATCCAAAGATCCAATTTGCTCACAGAGCGAGAAAAATTACTTTTTCTTGGAGAGAATGCCAAAGCATTCTATGGATTCAAAGATCTGTTAGATTTACCCTATATCAAAAACATGTCAGAATAGTATCGATAATACAATAAAATATATTTTATGAAAGCAATACAAATTATGCAACCAGGTGAAATCAATTTAGTTGATCTTCAAAAACCTGAAGTAAAAAATGGTGAAGTTTTAGTCAAGATAAAATACGTTGGTTTCTGTGGCTCAGACCTAAATACTTTTTCTGGAAAGAATCCAATGGTTAAGCTTCCAGTTATTCCCGGACATGAAATCGGAGCAGAAATTGTAGAAACAGGACCTAATGTTCCTGTGTTTCTTCAGCCAGGTTTGCCCTGTACGATTAATCCGTACACGAATTGCGGGAACTGTCCTTCCTGCAGGAATGGACGTCCTAATGCCTGTCAGTTTAATGAAACTTTAGGTGTACAACGCAACGGAGCCATGGCAGAATATATTTCCGTGCCATGGAGTAAAGTCATTATTGATGCTGAACGTAAACTTTCTTCAGAAGATTTTGCATTGGTTGAACCAATGAGTGTGGGATTTCATGCAGTTTCAAGAGGTCAGGTAACGGATTTGGATATTGTTTTGGTTATCGGATGTGGAATGATTGGTGTAGGAGCTATCGTTCGTGCCAGCTTGCGTGGCGCTAAAGTAATTGCCATGGATTTGGATGATGAGAAGCTGGAATTGGCCAAGAAGTTGGGAGCAACATACATTATTAATTCTCAAACTGAAAATGTCCATGAACGTTTGCAGGAAATTACAAATAATTTTGGCCCGGACTTGGTTATTGAAGCTGTTGGAGCTGCCATAACTCAACAAGTTGCAATTAATGAAGTCTCTTTTACAGGGCGTGTTGTTTTTATTGGATATGCGAAAGGAGAGTCTGCTTTTGAAACTTCAAAATTTGTATCTAAAGAATTGGATATAAGAGGATCACGGAATGCAATGCCTGAAGATTTTAGGGCGGTGATGGAATATATGAAGAGAGGAACATACCCGAAAAATGAACTTATTACAGAAATATACAAACCGGAACAGGCCCAATATGCGATAGAGACCTGGAAAAAGAATACTGGTAAAACCTTTCGTATATTATTAGAATTTTGAGATTATGGCTGAAACTTTTTATTGACGTTAAATATAATATTTTTTCAGATGAAAGAATTAATTTTGGTAACAGGAGGTACAGGGTATATTGGTTCACATACAGTTGTTGAATTGATAGAAGCTGGCTATGAAGTCGTAATTGTTGATAATTTGTCTAATTCAAATGTGAAAGTCATAGATGGAATTCAAAAAATAACAGGCACCAAACCTGATTTTATGGAATGTGATTGCGCGGATTATCATGCTTTAAAAGCTGTTTTTGTAAAGTATAAAACTATAAAGGCTGTTATCCATTTTGCGGCCAGCAAAGCTGTTGGGGAATCGGTGCAGAAACCTTTGCTTTATTATCGCAATAATTTGATGTCTTTGATAACGGTTATGACTTTAATGTCGGAGTTTCAGTGCAAGGGGTTTGTGTTTTCCTCGTCCTGTACTGTTTATGGTCAACCAGATGTTTTACCAGTAAATGAAAATGCTCCGATTAAACCAGCTATATCCCCCTATGGGAATACAAAACAAATAGCAGAGGAGATTATTCAGGACAATGATCATGCCGGGGCGGCATTTAAATCTATCATTTTACGGTATTTCAATCCTATAGGTGCACATCCTTCTGCAGATATAGGTGAGTTGCCTCTTGGTGTACCTCAAAATTTGATACCGTTGGTTACACAAAATGCTGCTGGTTTACGAAAAAAACTTTTTGTATTTGGCGATGATTACAATACTCCTGATGGATCTTGTATCCGTGATTATATAAATGTAGTAGATCTTGCCAAGGCTCATGTTCTTGCTATGAAACGATTAATGGAAGATAAATCCGAAAAAACGGTTGAGATCTTTAACATTGGTACAGGTCGAGGTCTTTCAGTTTTAGAAATTCTTAGAACTTTTGAGAAAGTAAATGGTGTAAAACTTAATTATGAAATTGTAAAACGCAGAGAAGGTGATATAGAGCAAGTCTGGGCAAATCCGGAATATGCAAACACAGTCCTTGGCTGGAAATCTGAGACTTCTATTGAAGATACTTTGCGTTCAGCATGGAAATGGCAACAACATTTGGGATAAAAGCAAGGATTTTTTCAAGGACCATTTATTTTCTTGAATATTTTTGTAAAAGCCTCTCGAAAGCGGGGCTCTTTTTATATTCAGCGAAAAAGTGGTTCAGACTATCCAATAGATTCTTATTTTCTGGTTTTATTGCCCAAGCTTGAAATTGTGTAAACCCAATTGGTGTTTCAATATCTACCCCGGGATAATATTTCAGAAACGCTTCTGCAATATATTTATCGCATACTGCAAAATCTACTGTTCCTTTTGCAACATCTCGCATTAAATCTTTAGTCGAATAACCAATATGTTCTTTGATATATATTGAATCACTGATCTCATTTGCTAAATTTCGAAGTCTTTGAATATTAGGAGAGTTTTGAGATACAGAGATACTTTTCTCTTTTAATGCAATCTGATCACGGATTGGATTATAGTTGGCATCCTTTTTCCTTTGTATTAGAACCAGTTTGCTTTCCAATATGGGATTGGTATAGGTGACAAATTTGCGTAGCTCCGCAATGACAGGCAGAGGACCAGAAATAATATCACATTTTCCAGACTTTAAAAGCTTTATACGCTCCTTGAAATCCGGTTCCTCAATATATTCCAGTTTTAATTTGTATTTATCAGCAAATGCTTTAGCCAATTCATAATGAAAACCATGATACCCCTGTCCATCTTTGTAAAAACTAAACATGTCTTCTTCACCACAAACCCGGATAATGCCACGTTTATAAATATACTTAAAGTCTCCAACTTCTTTACTTCTTTGATTTATTTTAGAAATCAAGGTGAATCCAATCCAGAAGATGGCGAAGGCTATTATAAAGAAAAAAGAAACTTTATATTGAGGTTTAATCATAGAAGTTCCAGGATAAACCGACTTTAAGTATTGCCGGATTCATCGGGTAATGTGGTGCTGAAAAATATTCGGGACTGGCGAATAGACTACTCAAATGAGAATACATTACAAAAAAGCGCATACGCTTTAACTGAAAATTTCCATATAAATTCATAAAAGGATAATTCCCGATTTTAACATCCTTCTGAGTATAGAACTGTTCGGTAGCTGGCATATAGGCTGGTGCATAGTAAGAAGTATTATAACGACAATCAACACCAACATAAGAAGTCATTACTTTAGAGATAAGAAATTTCAAATATATATTAGAATAGACAGATATGTCAGGAAGAGGTAGAACATTTTGATTACTTGAAAGCTGATAAACAGCTTCATTGTCAAAGTTTAAAATACCAGATCTTAAGTGCTGTTTCCATTTTAGAGATAAAACCTGAATATTTCCTGAATATTGGTCTGGAACAGCTGTGTTGTTGAAATACAATAAGTTGGTCATGTTGTTAACTCCTACCTGGGCATCGAAACCTATATCCGGAATAGATAATGTACCCTGAATCTGTGTTTTGTATTCGTTTTTGAAAGTATTATCCCAATTAAAAGAATTTGAATAATAATGCTCCATGAAGAAATCTGGATGAAGATTTGTTATATATCCGTTTGCCGAAAGACTAACAGGATGATTCCACAAGCTAAAAGTTGTGTTTAAGTTCCCTTTTAATTCAAAGTCTCCAAGGTTCTCACCGAAAATACAAATTTTTGCCAATGCATCATAGGTTAAAACCGAACCTTTCCTTTTTGAAAGTTCTCCTCCAGCCCAAATGAGGCTTTGGTTGTGAAACGTATAGCGACTAAACGCATTTGACGTGTCTCTTTGAGAAGCAGTTGGCGAAAGTTCCATATATTGTCGAAAATCATGTTCAAGAAAGCCTGTCAAGCCAAATTTAGCCCATTTATGAAAGCCTTCACGCAAAGAAATGCCGAAAGTATTACGGATTAAAAGCAGAGAAGCTGTATCTGCAGTATAGCTATTACTAATATTCGTAATACTATCATAATAAGCAAGATCTGCACTTGTTGCTCGATAGCTTTTTTGACTTTTATCAATATACAATGTGTGAATTATACTTGTTACTGGTACAAATTCAACGATTGTGTCCCGGGCAGCCAAATTATTTTTATTATTCTTTGTCTTTAAAGTTTTAATATTTGTAGAATCCTTAATAGCCGATGTGTCTTTAATTAAAACCTGCTCAAATCCAATATTATACTTTTGGTTAAAAAAAAGCTGTAAGTTCTTAATCTGGCTTTTTGCATCTGACAAAGCTACTGGAATATTCATACTTTCGAAAGCAGAATAACCTCCACTCATTAGCATCGGATCTGTTATATAACGATCGTCTGTAATCCCCCCATTTTCATAGTTCTCCAGATAATTGTTGGATAGTTTCCAGAAAGCCTCATATCGGGGACTTTGATAATTACCGTTGAAATTGGCCAAATGACTTCTTGCAGAATTTTTCGTATAGAAACCACGTGCAAAAAGTACCTCATAATCAATGCCTAAATTTAAGTACTTATTGGCATTTACTGAAAAGAGAAATTTAAAATCTTCTTCCTGAGAGACATCATTGCCAGATGTGGTTAAATATTTTAAATTTGTATAAGGTGTTGTGGTATTGAGATATACTTGTTCATTTGGAGAGGTTATCCAGTTGTCGTATGAATTCATAAAGAGAAAAGGCGTTTTTTGAGTGCGATCCATAAAAACTTTTGATATGAAAGGTGAACCAATATTCCCAAGGTTTTCAGAAGCTATTGTGTTATTCCTCTCCGGAAAAGTTTGATTCTGAAAATTTAAGGTTGCCGTATCATAATTGATCGCTTTTTTTTCACCTAAAAACTCATCGACTTTCCAGGATTGAATTCTTGAAAGGTAGACTTGTTTTTTGCTGGTTGAATCCTGTTTTTCCTTTTGTTTATCTTGTTTATTGTCGCTTCCAGATGAAGTGTTAAAATTGAATTGAGCCGTTGCATTTAGGCTAATCCCAAACAAAAAAAGGAAGAAAAGAAATTTTGTGTAAATGTGCATACTAAAGATACGGATTTTGCCCCCAAAGATACAATCTTTGACGGAAATTTAGAGAAGGCTCATCGTAAAAGATATAAAGTTTACATCAATTGGTTTGTGAGAACTCTCTTTCATTTGGTTTTTTTAGTATTTTTGTTGAATAAACTATCATTTTATGTCTCCTGAAAAAGAAATCCAGGATTTGCGGAATGTCTTAAACCGTGCCAATTACGATTACTATGTTTTATCTTCGCCTGTAATATCTGATTTTGAGTACGATTCGAAATTAAAACGTTTGCAGGATCTTGAAGACGCCAATCCTGAGTTTAAAGACGAAGCATCACCTACACAACGTGTTGGAAGTGATATAAATCATAATTTTAAACAAGAAACTCATCATTATCCGATGCTGTCATTGGGAAATACTTATTCTGAAGATGAAGTGAGGGATTTCTATGAGCGTACTCATAAAGCACTGAATGAACCGTTCTGCTTGGTATGCGAACTTAAATTTGATGGTACATCCATATCTCTTACCTATAAAAATGGAAAGCTGGTTAAGGCTTTAACGCGTGGTGATGGACAAAAAGGAGATAATGTTACGGATAATGTCAAAACGATCCGTAGTATTCCATTGACACTTTTGGGCGATGATTATCCGGCTGAATTTGAAATTAGAGGGGAAGTATTAATGCTTTGGGAAGTCTTTGAAAGATTAAATGGGGAGAGAGAAATTCAGGAAGAACCTCTGTTTGCCAATCCAAGAAATGCTGCTTCAGGTACACTTAAATTACAAAATTCATCTGTTGTGGCTTCCAGGAAATTGGATGCTATTTTATATTATATTCTTGGTGAATTTTTACCTTTTGATGAACATTATGAAAATCTGAAACAAGCAAAAAAGTGGGGATTCCGCATTTCAGATGCAATGAAAAAATGTGATACACTTGAAGAAGTTTTTGCATTCATCCACTATTGGGAGACTGCACGAAAGACTCTTCCATTTGCAACTGACGGAATAGTACTTAAGGTAAATTCTATTTTACAGCAAAAAAACCTGGGCTATACTGCAAAATCACCTCGTTGGGCTATTGCTTATAAATTTCAAGCTGAAAGAGAAAGAACAAGACTCAATTCGGTCTCCTTTCAGGTTGGTAGGACAGGTGTTGTTACACCAGTTGCTAATCTGGAACCTGTTCAACTATCAGGAACAGTTGTAAAAAGAGCTTCATTACATAATAATGATGTCATTCAATCCTTGGATTTACATATTGGAGATCAGGTATTTATAGAAAAAGGTGGAGAGATTATCCCCAAAATAGTAAGTATAGACCTTACTGCTCGTTCTAATGTTGGAGAAAAAGTCCATTTTATAAAGATCTGCCCGGAATGTGGTACAGAATTGATACGTTTTGAAGGTGAGGCCGCTCATTATTGCCCAAACCAAAGTGACTGTCCGCCTCAGATTAAAGCTCGGCTTGAACATTTCATTCATCGTAAAGCGATGAATATAGATGGTTTGGGAACCGAAACCGTTAACACTTTATTTATGGCTGGCATTGTGAAAAACCCGGCTGATCTGTATCAATTAAATGGATACACTTTGTCAAATCTGGAACGGTTAGGTGACAAGTCTGCCAGAAATATTTTGAAGAGTATTAGAGAATCTAGAACTGTACCTTTTGAACGTGTATTGTTTGCTTTGGGAATTCGTTTTGTAGGAGAGACTGTGGCAAAGAAAATAGCAAGAACCATGTATTCGATGAGTGCCATTGCCTCAGCTACGGTAAATGATTTATTGAATGTAGAAGAGGTTGGGGTGAAAATTGCTGAAAGTGTCGTAAGTTATTTTACTTCTCCAGTTAATCAAAAATTAGTTTCTGACCTGAAGGCTGCTGGTCTTCAAATGGAGATATCGCCTGATTTAATTTCCGAGAAAGGAGATGCATTAAGTGGTAAAAATATTGTTATAAGTGGTACATTCATAGAGCATTCACGTGATGAGTATAAAGCAATTATAGAACAGAACGGTGGCAAAAACTCAGGCTCTGTTTCTTCTAAAACGAGTTTTATTTTAGCGGGTGAGAATATTGGACCTGCTAAATTGGAAAAAGCGGAGTCCCTTGGAATTGAACTTATGAATGAAGCTGATTTCCTGAAACTTATTGTTCATTAAAAATGTAAAAAAATGATTAATATATTTTTAAAACAAAAGATTAAAAAGCTCGCAAAAAATTACGTTCGGACTAAAAGGTTTCGTACATTTGAGAATATCCACGAAATAATTATATTTTTTAATATAGAGAATCTACTTGAGGTAGAACATTTTGTTGAAACACTTATTCAGTATGGTAAAAAGGTGAGAGCCTATAGTTTTGACAAAAAGAAAAATAAGCACCAACTTCCTGAAATCTATCATATCTTGACAAAAGATATGTTTGAGTTAAATGGTATACCTAAAAAACAGAAATTATTAGCTTTCACTCAAGATTATGCAGATACATTGATTGATTTAACAATTAATCCTTCACCCGTATTTCAATATCTTTTTTTGAATGCGCCTGCTGATTTCAGAATTGGGTTCAACAAAGGAAATGCGGCACTCTATGATCTTCTTATTGAGCGTAACCAAGACCAAGAGTTCTCTTTTTTTCTGGCTCAGATGCTTTTTTATATGAAGAGCCTTCGTACAAAATAGTATTTTTAGTATTTTTGTCAGCTCTTTTGCTCCCACCTGTAAAATAGCGTTTTGGGAAGTGAAAATAAAATGCAGAATTCGTCTAATTTCAGAATTAAATGATGAATAATAAATTAAGGGGAATGGGTGTGGCTTTGATCACTCCATTTAAAGAAGACGAAAGTGTTGATTATGACGCATTGGGACATTTGGTGGATTACCAGCTCAAAAATGGCATAGATTATCTTGTCGTACTTGGAACGACTGCTGAAACAGCGACTATGACTGAAATTGAAAAAAAGGAAGTCTGCCACTTTATAATTGACCGGGTAAAGGGACGAGTTCCATTAGTACTGGGCATAGGCGGTAATTGTACCCGTAATGTTGTGGAAGATTTGCAGACAATAGATCTTACCGGTATTGATGCAGTTTTAAGTGTTACACCTTATTACAATAAACCATCCCAAGAGGGGATATACCAACATTATTGTGCTTTGGCAAAAGTTACAAAACGACCTTTGATTATGTATAATGTTCCAGGGCGTACCGGAGTCAATATGACTGCCGAAACAACTTTGCGTTTGGCTCATGAGTTTCCAAATATTATTGCTGTAAAGGAGGCTTCAGGAAATATTACACAGGTAAACGAGATCATTAGTAACAAACCGGAAAAATTTATGGTTATTTCTGGTGATGATGGCATTACTTTTCCATTAATAGCGCTGGGGGCTGTTGGCGTCATTTCCGTAATAGGAAATGCTTTACCAAAAGAATTCAGTAAAATGGTTCGCTTAGAATTGGCTGGGGATTATACGAATGCCTTGAAAATTCACCATCGCTTTACCGAATTATTTAATCTTTTATTTGTGGATGGTAATCCTGCAGGAGTGAAATGTATGCTTCATGCCATGGGATTTATTGAAAACAAATTACGTCTTCCGCTCGTGCCGACTCGTTTAAATACATACGAAAAGATACGTAAGGTGTTGGACGAATTGAATATACAGTACTAAAAGCTAAAATATGAATATTTCTTACAATTGGTTGAAGGAGTTCCTGAATTTTAATTTAACCCCGGACGAGACTGCAAAAGCTCTTACCTCTATTGGTTTGGAAAACGGAGCGATAGAAAAAGTCGAAACGATAAAAGGCGGGCTTGAAGGGTTGGTTATTGGGCAGGTTTTAACTTGTGTGCAACACCCGAATTCAGATCATTTACACTTGACAACTGTTGATGTTGGTCAGAAAGAACCCCTTTCGATTGTATGTGGAGCACCTAATGTTGCAGCAGGGCAAAAGGTAATCGTTGCGACAATTGGAACAAAGCTTTATAGCGGGGCAGAAAGTTACACGATTAAACGTTCGAAGATACGTGGTCAGGAATCATTTGGAATGATTTGCGCTGAAGATGAAATTGGTATTGGGACCAATCATGATGGAATTATTGTCTTGCCTGATACTGCAGAAGTTGGCATGACGGCAAAAGCGTATTATGGCATGGAAAGTGAATATGTCCTTGAAGTTGATATTACACCTAACAGAATAGATGGAAGCTCTCACTATGGTGTTGCTCGAGATTTGGCTGCTTTATTGAAACAGACAGACTCGTCAATTGAATTAAAAAGACCTTCTGTAAATGACTTTAAGATCAATAATGTAACCTATCCAATTAAAGTAATCATTGAAAATGATGAGGCATGCCCAAGATATGCAGGAGTAACTGTCTCCGGAGTTCATATTACTGAATCGCCCAAATGGCTACAGGATCGTTTGCGTCTTATCGGCATACGCCCCATAAACAATGTAGTTGATATAACAAACTATCTTTTGCAAGAAACAGGTCAACCCCTGCATGCCTATGATGGAGATAAAATTAAAGGAGATATAATTCGGGTACGTACGGTTAAAGATGGTACTGTTTTTAAGACGCTAGATGAAGTTGGACGTATTTTGACTGATCAGGATTTAATGGTATGCAATGTTGATGAACCAATGTGCATTGCCGGTGTTTTTGGAGGATCTGATTCTGGCGTAACAGAAAGTACGACAAAAATATTTCTTGAAAGTGCTTACTTTAATCCGATCTGGGTACGAAAGACTGCTCGCCGCTTTGGACTGAATACCGATGCCTCATTCCGTTTTGAACGTGGAATAGACCCTAACAATACGATCTATGTGCTAAAACGTGCAGCAATGATGGTTAAAGAATTGGCGGGTGGAGATATTTCAAGCGAAATAATAGATACGTATCCAAAACCAATTGAAAACTTTAAAGTATTCCTTGGCTTGACTAAGATTAGTCAACTGATAGGAAAGGTTATTGGATATGAAAGAATAAAATCTATTCTTTCAGCCCTTGAAATCAAGATATTATCTGAAAAAGAGGATGTCCTGGAACTTGAAGTCCCTGCTTATCGTGTTGATGTCCAAAGAGATGTTGATGTTATTGAAGATATACTTCGTATATATGGATATAATAATATTGAATGTAGTAATACGCTTAAATCAAATATTTCCTATTCAGTTAAACCTGATGTACATAAGTTGCAAAATTTAGTTTCTGAACAACTTACGGCTTCTGGGTTTAATGAGATTCTGAATAATTCTTTAACCCCTTCGGCGTATTATGAAAATCTTCTGTCTTTTCCAGCTGAAGAATCAGTGATGATCATGAATCCTTTAAGCTCTGATTTAAATTCTATGAGACAGACTTTGCTTTTTGGAGGTTTGCAAAGCATCGCTTATAACCGGAATCGCAGAAATCAGGACTTGAAATTCTATGAATTTGGCAATTGCTATCATTTTAAAGCTTCAGAACGTAGTAAGGAAGATCGTTTATCGCCTTATAATGAAGAGTGTCACATTGGCATGTGGTTGACTGGTAATAAATGTGCCCAAACCTGGATCCATCCGGAAGAAAAGGTTTCCTTGTATGAATTGAATGCCTATATTCAGAATATATTTTCCCGTCTTGGTATCAAACGGGATGAACTGGTAATGGAAGAAGGTAAGGACGATATATTCGCACATTTCTTGATTTTCTCAACCAGAGGAGGCAAGCAAGTTGTAAAGATGGGTGGCGTTCAGACTTCAATACTTAATAAATTTGACATTGATTCTGACGTATTCTATGCGGATATACAATGGAAATATTTAATTGATTTAATTAAAAAAAATATAGTCAGCTATTCTGATTTGCCAAAATATCCAGAAGTTCGGCGTGATTTAGCTTTATTGATTGACAAGTCGGTTCATTTTTCAGAGATTGAAAGCGTTGCTTACTCTTCGGAGCGAAAATTATTAAAATCCATATCTCTTTTTGACGTTTATGAAGGTAAAAATTTGCCAATAGGTAAAAAATCGTATGCAATCAGCTTTCTTTTACAGGATAAAGACCAAACATTGAATGACAGACAAATTGAAGCTGTGATGGCTAAACTGATTAAAAATCTTGAACAAAAGTTGAGTGCCAGTTTACGCTAAAGAACAAATAGTTTGGGAAGCATCATTTCTATTGTCCTAAAAAGCATAAAAATAAGATTAATTAATTTATATGGGAAGAGCGTTTGAATATCGCAAAGCGAGAAAACTTAAACGATGGGGGAATATGTCCCGTACGTTTACGAGAATTGGTAAAGAAATATCTATAGCTGTAAAAGCTTCAGGTCCGGATCCCGGATCCAATCCTCGTTTACGCGTTTTAATCCAAAACGCCAAGGAAGCCAATATGCCTAAGGATAATGTGGATCGTGCCATAAAAAAGGCTGTTTCTAAGGATTTTGGTGATTACAAGGATATGGTTTATGAAGGATATGGTCCACATGGTATTGCTATTTTAGTGGAGACCCAGACAGACAATTCAACCCGTACTGTAGCAAATATCCGAAGTTACTTTAATCGCCATGGTGGTTCTTTGGGGACGACGGGTAGTTTGTCATTCATTTTTGACCGTAAATCTGTTTTTAAAGTAATACCTAAAGGCGGAATTGATATTGAGGAACTTGAACTGGAGATGATCGATTACGGAGCAGAAGAGATGGAAATGGATGAAAACGAAATTGTGATTTATGGCCAACCCGAAGACTTTTCCCGTATTCAAAGCTTTCTGGAAAATAATACTTACGAAATAATATCTGCAGAATTTGAACGTTTCCCGAATGATACGAAAGATGTTACCCCAGAGGAGCGTGAAAATGTTAATAAGCTGATAGAGAAATTAGAAGATGACGAAGACGTATCAAATGTTTATACCAATATGTCTCCAGAGCCTGAAGATTATGAATCTATGGATTCATAATCTATTTAGATTACTTCTGCGACGATAAAGTTACTGCCACCCACGAAAATCAAATCGTTTGGGTGGTAATTTTTTTTTGCAGCATCCATCGCTAAATCTACAGTAGGATAAGTCTTACCTTGTAATCCGTTCTTTTTTGCCAACTCTAAAAGAATTTTTTCATCCAATGATCTGGATGATTGCACTTTAGTGAAATAATAGATGGCATCTTTTGGCAATAGCTTTAAAACGCCATCGGTGTCTTTATCATTTACCATTCCAAAGACAATATGCAGGGTGCAATGTGGTGTACATTTCAATTGCTCTGCGATATATTTAAATCCACCTACGTTATGTCCGGTATCACAGATTATTTTAGGGTTTTCACTTAGAGTTTCCCATCTACCACGTAAACCTGTATTTTTAATTACATTTATAAAGCCTTTATATACAGAATCTTCAATAATTTTGAAGCCTTTCTTACGTAAATTTTCAATTAGAGTAAGCACTGTCCCTGCATTTTCTTTTTGATAGATACCACCAAGTGGACAGGATATTGGTCTATAATCTTTTATGCTTCCTTTGCAAACTTTGAGTTGATGAATATTATTGATATATTGATTTTCAATCTTGAATTCATTTTCGGCAAAATGGATAGGAGCGGAGAGTTTTTCTGCTCTATTTTCGAAGATACTTTTTACAGAACCTTCGGCATGCCCAATTATTAGAGGTGTATTTTTCTTAATGATTCCAGCTTTTTCATAAGCTATCTTTTCCGGTGTGTCACCCAGTAATGCAATATGATCCATACTGATATTTGTAATGACAGATACGACGGGCTGAATTATGTTCGTGCTGTCCAACCGACCTCCGAGCCCGACTTCAATGACAGCGACATCTACATTTGATTCTGCGAACCAACAAAATGCGAGTTCTGTAGTTAATTCAAAGAAAGACGGTGATATTTCTTTTGAAATGTCTGATTTGAATTTATCTATAAAAGAAATGACCCGTTCTTCAGTAATGGGTATCCCATTTACCCGAATACGTTCTCTAAAGTCCTTTAAGTGGGGTGACGTATATAATCCAACCTTATATCCGCATTCCTGTAAAATAGAAGCGGTAAGGTGTGAAACTGATCCTTTTCCATTGGTCCCACCAATATGGATGCTGGGATATTTACGATGTGGATTATTACACCATTCACTTAAGTATAGGATATTTTTAAAACCAGGTTTGTAGGCTGAGGCTCCTTCCATTTGATAAACAGGGATCTGACTGAAAAGATAATCAAGTGTTTCGGGATAGGTCATTATAAGAAAAATTACAGAATAGCACAAAGATATCTAAAACCTCTTTACTATGCAATAAATTATAAACCCAGAACTTGACTGTTCATGGTCTGATTTGAAACAACTTTTTGTTTAATAAACGGTCTATTATTTATATATTTGTCCGTCGTTTCAGTTCTTAAAAACTTTGGAAAAATGAAAAGATATTTGCAAATTTTGTTTGTGCTTTCGCTTTTGTTTTCTGGGTGTAAATCTAATCAGGAAGCATACAATGCAACCTACCGAAAGTTTAAGGAAATGGAAAAGGAGAATTCGGTCATTAAATCCCAGGCCAGAACCCCAATGGATGTTCCTCAGGAAGTCATGTCAAAGGACTCAGCCTACACACATGTCTCGGAAGCTTTTACTATTATAGTTGGTCAAGAGAAAAATGTTTCAGTTTATAATATTGTTGCCAAAAGTTTCATTAATCAAACGAATGCCAAAGGTTATCATGAACGTATTTTGAATGATGGTTACCCTGCCGTGTTGGTACAGAATGAAAATTCGATGTTTAGAATTATTATAGCAGCTTTTCAGTCAAAAGAAGAAGCCGAGAAAAAACTGGAATTGCTTAAAAAAACATTTCCTACAGCATGGATATTGGCTAGAAAATAATCAAGACGCAATTACCGCAAAATCTTCAATATGGTTGTCAACGTAAGATGCGATGATAGAAGTGCAATCCTCTTCAATCTCAAAAAAGCGTTCTTCAAGTTCATCAAAAGCTTCATATTGCTCATACATGGCAGTAAATTCTTCATCTGTGGTCTCTCGCTCAAGATCGTTTTGGTTCGTGTCGTAAATTTCCATAGCTTTGTACACGATTTTAGATAATTCCTGAGCTCCAAAAATTTTCATAGATTTGGCAAAAGGATTTCTAAAGATATAATTGCCATAACCGTTTTGAATGAGCTGGATAAAACCTCCTTGCATGATCTCTTCGCGAAAGAAATGATAAGCAAGCAAGCTGTGTTGCCAGCCATTGAGCAAACCCATGGTCGCATTGTCAAGTTTGTTGTCCAAAGTCTGCAAATAAGCATCTGTGAAAACGGAAAGAAAAGCATCCATGCTTTCTTTGGATGCTTTTTCGATTTTTTGGCTGGAGATTTGTACAGACATAGTTGAGCGTTTAAATATATATTGCAAATATCGTTAAATTTGCATGGGCGCCAAAAAACCTGACAAAGAATCTCCGTTTTTTTGAATAATTGATTGAATATATATAAATGGATAAATTTCGTTTTTTTAGTATTGGAAGTGGAAGTAGCGGCAATTGTTATTATTTTGGAGATTTAAAGCGTGGTATATTGATTGATGCCGGTATCTCATCCAGAACGATTAGAAAGGAGTTGAAGCAAATTGGAGTTGATTTCTCTCAGATTATGGGCATATTCATCACCCATGATCATCACGATCATATTAAGTCAGTCGGGACTTTAGGCGAAAAATTTCACATTCCCGTGTACGCAACGGCTAAAACTCATGAAGGTATTGACCATAGCTACGGAATGACACAAAGATTAATTGGAAGCAAAAGATTTTTGGAAAATGATCAGGAAATGGAGATAGGTGATTTTAGCATAACTTCTTTCCCTGTTTCACATGATGGAACAGATAATGCTGGCTTTTTTTTGAGATATGGGAATCATCATATTATTGTTGCTACGGATCTTGGATATGTTAATGATCCCATTTATAAATATATTCCAAAGTCGGATATTGTTATTCTTGAGGCAAATTATGATTTGGAGATGTTGAAAAACGGACGTTATCCAGAATATCTGAAACAACGTATTTTGAGTGATACCGGACATTTGGGCAACCATGAAGCTGGAAAGTTTTTAGCAGAAAATTGGCATTCTGAGTTACAACATATATATCTTTGTCATTTGAGCAATGACAACAATCATCCTGAGCTTGCAAAAAAAACTGTTGAAATATATCTGAATGATAGAGGAATACATTGTGGGTCAGATGTGGAAATTATACCTTTAAAACGTTCCACTTCAGAACCTGTTATATTTGATTAAAAATTATCGGTTATTGAATCGGATAAATAATGAGTAATCTTCTTTGGCAATACATAATTATGTCCATTTTGGTCGGGGTGGCCGTTTTGTATTTTTTATACAAGTTATATCTCCGTTTCTTCTCAAAGAAAAAATATTCACCTTGTGATGATTGTGAAGGCTGCGCATTAAAGGGAAAGTATAAAGAAAAAAAATGTCCAAAGAGTTTGCATCCCCCAAAATAATGTCTATCTTCGCAGCCGCTAAAGCGAAATGGTACCTTGGCCGAGTGGTTAGGCGCCGGTCTGCAAAACCGCATACGGCAGTTCGATTCTGCCAGGTACCTCGTTTTCGTAAACATTCACCAATCTTTTAAAAGGTTGGCGTTTTTTTATATAAAATTTAATAATCGAGTTAACAAAACAACTTTCTTTTTTGTTATAGATGCGACAATATAATAAACATCCAAGTAACAAAATTAAGAAAAATGGGAACAGATTCTCTCTACGTTATTACGATTAGCCGTCAGATAGGAAGCGGTGGGTCCGATATTGGACAGCACTTGTCCAGAAATCTAGGTATTTTTTATGCAGACCGTGATATTATTAGTGCTGCTGCTAAGAAGTTTTCAGTATTTGAAAAAGACCTGGAATCACTTGAGGAAAAAACTTTATTTTGGAAGACATTCATGCAAACTTGTTTAACGTCATCGGATAAGCATCAGTCTTCTCAAGTTATTTCTCCGACAGACACGGAATTATTTAAAACTGAATCAGAGATTATAAAGCATATTGCAGAAGAGCGCTCTGCTGTTATCATTGGACGCTGTGGCTCATATATCTTTCGTAAGCACCCATATCATATTAGTTTATTTGTGCATGCTGATATTGCATTCAGAAAAGAACGTATACAAAATTCGTATAATTTGTCAGAAGAGAGTGCCTTAAAAATGATAGCTCAGAGTGATAGAGAAAGGTCACATTATAATCATAAGAATACAGGTGAAGACTGGGCAGATGCCAAGCGATATAACCTCTCAATAGATACAAGTAAAATAGGTCTGGACAAATCCGTTGAATTAATAATGAAATATTTGGAATACCGTTTTTCAAAATTCAAAATACAGTAAAAAAAAGGATGGCAAGGGTAATTCGTCGATGGATAAGAAAATAGATTTTAAGATACGTGAAGGGGAGGAATTTATCCCTTTGATTCAATTGCTGAAAATTGCACAGGTGGCAAGTTCCGGCGGTGAAGCTCAGGCTATGGTTGTGGGAGAGAAAGTGAGTCTTAACGGTAAAATCGAGTTGCGAAAGCGAGCCAAGATTCGTGCTGGAGATGTGGTAACTGCTTTTGGTTTTGAAATAAGTGTGAAGGCATGAAACTTTAGATGATAATAATTGCATTCTATTTCTTTACTTTGTAGTGCAAACTAAATATTTATATATGATACGTAAATGGCTAATTAGTACAGTTGCAGTTCTTCTACTGGCATATTTCTTACCTGGAATTAGAGTGACACCTTTTTGGATGGCTTTTCTGGTAGCGCTTGTTTTTGGAGTCCTAAATGCCGTTGTTCGTCCGGTATTGATCATTCTTACTATACCGGTGAACATTTTGTCATTAGGCCTTTTTTCTTTTGTAATTAACATCATAATTGTAGAAATTACCTCTTTTCTTGTGAATGGATTTTATGTTCAGAACTTTTTATGGGCTTTGGCATTCAGTATTGGAATGTCTATTGTTTCAGGTATTATCGGAATGATTTGGAAAAAATAATTTATGGCATTGAATTAAGTAAAAAGAGGTTGCTCCGAATCCCCACGGAGCAACCTCTTTTTATTAGAAAGTGAATTTTATTCCAGATCTTACCGATCTTCCGGCTTGAGTCAAGCCTCCAAAATCAGCATATTGTGTATCGAATAAGTTATTTACATCTGCATAAAGACTTATGCCCTTTTTTGCCCATTGAAAGCGGATATCAGCTAAGAAATAGGGTAGGTAGGCCGTCTCTTTTCCAGTTATGAAATCGGTATAACGACCTGCACGGTCTTGCCAGTTAAGATTCCATGATGCATTGAGTGTGCCTGATTTATAATTATTGAAAATATAATGTTCAAAGTGGAGGCTGATTTTGTTTTTTAAATAATCCAGCGCATATTTTGACTCGAAACCTTCTGCTTTTTTGTTTAGAGAAAGGTAAGAATAACTAAGCCTGATGTTTTGAAGGAAGCAATTGATAAATTTGTATTCTGTAGTAATCTCTCCTCCGAAAGCATTGACTTTTGTCAGGTTTTGACTTTCCCATTTTGTGGAATCCGGTTCTTTTACCCAATCGATGACATTCTCCCCTTTCCTGTAATAGGTTGCCATGGTTGATTTAAAACCTTGATTCAGATATTTAAGTCCTATTTCATAGGTGGTTGATTGCTCTGGTTTTAAATTTGGATTGCTGATTTGTGTGGCACTATTATAATATAAATCCGTAAAAGTAGGAAGTCTTGTCGCCTGATTGAGGTTAAAGAAGGCACTTAACGGAGATATTATTTGACAGGAAACATCTATTCCGCCATTTAAATAGTTCCCGAAGTCTGTATTGTGATTCCAGGAGATGCCTCCAGAAAGATTTAAAATGCCAAGATAGAACGTCTGATCAATATAGGTACGGTAATTCGTCCGATTCTTTTCTTTAGTAAATAGAGCGTTTTTATCGAGGAAATCAGTTTTTTTAACTGTCATCTGATCACCAAGTACATTGCTGAAAATGTGTTCATTCCGGATTTCAATACCGACGATTGTCTTGCCAAATTTTGTTATGCCAACGGCCTTGATATTTCCTCCAGTCAAATCAGTTTGATGATAATTATGACCCGTATACCAGCTTGGAGCGTTTCCCATGTTTCGGAAAAGCTCGAATCGATCGTGGTGTTGTCTTTCATAAGCTTGGGCTTGAATATTAACTTTTCTTATTGTCTTTTCCCAGTTTAATGCAGAGAAAAGAGTCTTCGTGCATTCAAACTGGTTGGGGTAGCTGAAAGTATAAAAACTATTGGCTCCGTAAGCTTTTTGCTGATAACCTAATTGAAGTAAAAAAATTCCTATGGATTTGTTTTGATACCCGATTTGTACATGACTGTTGAAAAGTTTGAAATCGGTATTATCCATATATCCGTCACTACGTTTGTAAGAGACAGAACTTCCAACTTTCCACGGACCTTTATTAAAATTTTCGGATGCCGTTCCGGTTAAAAATCCAAAGCTACCGCCTCCGATATCCATAGAGCCTTCATTCTTAGTGTCTGAGGCATTTGAGGTAATAATATTGATAGCTCCGCTGAAGGCATTTGGTCCAAGAATTCGTGCTTCTGAACCCTGAAGAATCTCGATTCGTTGTATTTGTTGCAGGTCAACTGGCAGATCGAGGCTGTAGTGACCTGTTTGCGGATCGGTGATATTGACACCGTTTAAGAGAATCATAACTTGATTGAAAGAACCTCCGCGGATACAGAGGTCAGCTTGAACGTCGTCAGAGCCTCGTTGTCGAACATCGATTCCAGCGACTTGTCTGAAAACATCATTGATTCCAGAGACAGGAGAAGCAGAGATCTCAGAATGCTCCATCACACTCACCGTGTGCACCAACTCTGTCCAGAGCTTAGGTTGGCTTCCCGATATTTCCACTTCGTTTAGCGGCACATTTTTTTTCGTGCGTGTACTGTCAGCCTGTGCAAAAACAGTTTGGTATTCAACTTGCACTAATGTGCAACCAAAAGTGACCATCCCAATTTTTACAACTTTGTTAAGACTGGCAAACACCGCATAACCTTTGCGCGACCAACGCCGGAAGCAGATTACCGGTTTTTTTTTTGTTAATTCCATAAATAGTTTTACTGATTTTTAATTAATAAGAATTGATTATTGATACAATCGGGGATTTCGTGTATATAATGAGTGACATAAATCAGGGTTTTTCCCTGACCAGCACAATAGTCTTCAATTATCTTTTTTGCTTTTAGTTTATTGGAAACATCAAGTCCGTGAAGTGGCTCATCCAGAACAAGCAATGTCGGTTCTTTTACAAAAGCGCGGGCTAACAGGCATAATCGCTGTTCTCCCGATGAAATTGACAAGAATGATTTATTCCTTAAATGAATAATACCAAATATAATCATCCATTTTTCGCAAGATTGAAGTTGTTCTGCATTACATTTTCGATATAAGCCTATTGTATCAAAAAGACCTGATCCTACAATATCAATACAGGAAACATTTTTCATGTAATAACTATGCATTTCGGGAGAAACGTAACCAATATGTTTTTTTATATCCCAAATGCTTTCTCCTGAACCACGTTTGCGATTAAAAAGTCTGATATCATTGGCATATGATTGTGGATTATCAGCACAAACAAGACTAAGCAATGTAGATTTACCGGCTCCGTTTGGGCCCAATAGCGCCCATTTTTCTCCGTCTTTGATGGTCCAGTACAATTCATTTAGGATGGTACGTTTACCATAATGAATGTGAATATTGCAAAGCTGAACAATCGCATTTTCTGAATCAGCTATATCTTCAGGATCTTCTCCTTTTGCAGGAGCAAAGTCTGCTTGTGTATATTTATTGAAAACGCGTTCTTTTTTTTTGTTTTGCCTTAAGGGAAACAACTTATTTTGTAGAGTGGAATCGGCAAAAAAAGCACTGCGACTTAAAGCTTTTATCAAAGTCAATTTGGAAATTGGCTGGACATTCGTCACCATTTCAGGTATATCATCTGGATTGGAAAGAACAAAGATGAGCTGAAGACCATCAATAACTGCCAGTTCTTCAAGAACTGTATTCATTTGATCTCTGGACTCGGTATCTAATCCTATGAAAGGGTTGTCAAGGATAAGAATACGAGGGCGACTCATTAAAGTACGAACAATCAGAAATTTACGGAGTTCTCCGCTTGAAAGTTCTACAAGTCTGCGGTTTATTAAGCTTTTTATGGAGAAAAGTTTAAATATTTTATCAGAATAGACTTTGTCTAAATTTGGTCTTAGCAACGTTTTGATAATCGGTGATTCTTCCGCTTCCTGTGAATTCCATCGCTGCTGGTAAGTTGATGTCCCGTAGCTATTTGACAAACTGGATATATCACGAAAAGCCATTGATTTGACAGATTCTGAAACCTTGCTATTGGTGGCTTCAAAAAAAGGATATTCTATAATACCCGATTTTAAAGCATATTTACCAGTCAGCGTATCAATAAAAATAGTCTTTCCAGAACCATTTGGACCAATTATAGCCCAATGCTCACCCTTCTGAATCTGCCAATTAAGAGGTTCAGAAAACTGCACTTCAGGGTTGCGTAAAACCGCTTCATGCAGCCGAATTAATGTATTCATACTTATTTAGATGCTTCCCAATAGCATCTTTTAGGAGAAACTATGGCTCCGGAGTCTTTTAGTTGTTTCATAGCCTTATCGACATCTTTACGTTCAAGACCTGAAATTTCTACAATTTTACCTGCGTTAACCGGACTTTCTGCTTTTTTTATAACCTCTAATACTTTTTCTACTGTGTCCATAAATTTTTAAATTATTCAATGTTTTAAATATCGGAATTGAATTGTTACAAGGATGTATTTGATTGAAATTTATTGGAAGCGATAAAACTCAAGTTCTTGCTCCATGCTTCCATTTAATTGCAAAGTGGCGAAGGTCGCCATCGTAACCCTGACATTAGCTTCTGTTACCTGGATTTTATTTCCGTTTTCAAGGAAATCAAGTCCCATAAAGCCGCAATAGTTATTAAAAAGTGGGTCTAAACGGGTTAAAGCATTTTCTAATTGACCTTTAAGAAAGTCAGGAAGATGCCGGGCTTTTTTCATAAGTCCACCAGCATAGTTTTTTCTATCTGTAATTTTCATCTCAGAATAGCCAAAAATAATATATTTTCCGGGTGCCTGGCGGAAGATTTGAATGCTTCGTGGTTCACCATCTGCAGCTTCTTCCCGGAACCAACATGCAGGATGTTTCAGACTGGGGAGTTTCATGCCACTTCGGTCTGATGCATGAAATGTTGCATAACCACCAGCCCCAATTTCCCGTTTGAAATAACAATTCTCTTTTTCATCGAAAGGATAAATCTTTGGGTCAATAATATTCCAGGCAGGTGTCAGATCACCGAGTAACATTTTTTGTTTTATTTTGTTGTTATATACCAGGAAATCCGAATAGCTATAATTGATATTCCAGCCCTTTTTCAAAGCTAGATAGTCAGCTTCAGGATGAGGAATGGCCACATAAATATTTTTTATTTTATCGGATATAGCCACATCTTTAAGCCTGGTGTATAGTGAAACGCGGGGATCTCCAGTAATGTTGGCAACCAATAATCGGTTCCGTTTCGGTTCCGTATGCTTGATGGCATACTGGTTTACAGCTATGTCCAGATCATCTAAAACGTTGGTCAGCATGTTTTCGCAAGAAACAATATATCTGTGTTTACCCAAACATTCGTCCAGAATACTTCTTGGATCAAAAGTATATAGCGTTTCATAATTTTGAAGCGCAGGAATATCCTTTATGCAAAGATCGCCGTATTCAATCGAGGATATGGTTTGTTCCTGAAGCATTTCTTATCTAAATTGTATCTTCTTGCAAAGGTACCTTTTCACCCAATAAGACGAATGGTTTTATCTTATAAATTTGGATTAAAAGAAAAAGATGTCCACTTTTGCAGGCAAATCAGATTTTGCAAATATTCTTTTAAAGATTATGGAGAATACGAAATATAAACTATATCCTTATCGTTGGGTTGTACTTAGTGCATATATGCTAATTATAGCTGTCAATCAGCTTTTGTGGATCACGTTTGCACCAATTACGAGCGATGCCGCTAAATATTTTGGTGTTTCAGACATGCAGATTGGATTTTTGTCTATGTGTTTTATGATTGTTTTCATTATCTTTTCAATACCCGCTTCATGGATTATCGATAAATATGGTATCCGTATCGGTGTCGGTATCGGTGCCTTGTTTACCGGACTTTTCGGATTAATGCGCGGACTCGTTTCAATGGATTTTAATTCTGTACTGATGTCTCAGATTGGAATCGCGATTGGTCAGCCCTTTCTTCTCAATGCCATCACTAAATTGGCGGCACGTTGGTTTCCTATTGAAGATAGAGCTACAGCATCTGGACTTGGTACTCTTTCGATGTATATAGGCATTTTCGGAGGAATGGTTTTGACTCCATATTTGACTTCAAAGACAGGAATCGCATTTACACTTTATATCTATGGTATAATATCTGTGGTTTCAGCAGTTCTTTTTTTTATGTTTATTAAGGAAAATCCTCCTACACCACCCTGTAGGCCAGATCAGGAAGAACGTTCTCTTGTTTGGGATGGTTTTAAGAATATCTTTCATATAAAAGATTTTAATCTGTTGATGGTCGTCTTTTTTATAGGCCTGGGAATATTTAACAGTGTAACTACATGGATAGAAAACATTCTGGGCCCGAGAGGTTTTACCGCGACACAAGCAGGAACAGTTGGGGGTGTTATGATTCTGGCCGGTATAATGGGTGCGTTTATTATGCCAGTGCTGTCGGATCATTTTCGGAAAAGAAAGCCATTTATTATTTTGGCAATTATCGGTGCAACTTTTGGATTGGCGGGAATCACTTTTGCAACAAGTTACTGGCTAATGATGTTTTCAGGAGCTGTTCTGGGGTTCTTCCTACTTAGCTCAGGCCCTATTGGTTTCCAATATGGTGCTGAAATTACTTATCCGATTTCTGAAGGAACTTCAAATGGGTTCCTTTTGTTAATGGGGCAAATCTCAGGTGTTGCATTCATCTTTGGTTTGGATTTCTTTAAATCCCCTACAGGTTCAATGACTCAGCCATTAATTGTACTTATCGTCTTGTTGGTTTTATTGGTTTTGCTTACAACAAGGCTTAAAGAATCTGTTTTAATTGCAGATAACGATGAATAAAAGAACTTGTTCCTGTTTCCCAACACGGAGGTATAGTTATTAGAATATGGTTTTAGTATGAAAAATATTTCCGCCAACAGCTCTATTCAGGAATTGCTTTTGCAGTCTCCATCACTGATGGTTATTTTGCATTTGACAGGGATACGAGGGTCTCTTGATGGTAAAACAATTGGGCAAATCTGTAAAGATAAATCCATCAATGAATCTTTTGTGTTGAACCTTATAGATGTATATACCAGCGAAAAGTTTGTACTAGGAGAAACTTTGCCAAGCTACAGCATTCTTCAATTATCGGATATCTTGTCAGCTATTTATCCACATTTTTTGAATCAGTTTGATAATCTGATTCCAGATATACAAAAAGTCTATCATAAGCTGGCCTCCCAAAACAAGAAGAACCTGGCAAAAAATGATTTATTTTTACTCGAAAGTATTTTTGCAGAATACCGGCAACTTCTTTCAGATCGGCTTATCGAACAAAAACAGACAGTTTTGCCACATATTAAGACAATCTATGAATTATATTATTGTCCGGATTATACTTCTGAACGTTCGGATATCCTGAATTATAGTCTGGAATTTTATAAAAGCAACGGAACATTTATAAATCAGGTTTTTGAAAAAGTCAAGCATCTGCTTGAACTGATTCTTGAATTGAAATCCGACGATTTAAAATGTTTCAACAAAGTATATGCTTTTTATCAGCTGAATAATGATATTTTGGCACAAGACCGCATGGAGCAAAATCTACTTAAGCCTTTAATCTTGCAAATGGAAGAAAGTATCATTACCACGTTTCATGTCAAGAAAAAAATATTTCAGCGGAATACCTATTTGCCTTTACCTAAAGGAAGCTTATCTTCCGATGTACTTAGTTCCCGGGAAATAGAAGTGCTACAGCTTGTTGCCCAGGGGTTTCTTAATAAAGAAATTGCTGACAAACTGCATATTGGACTTACAACCGTCATCTCTCACCGCAAAAATATCGTAAACAAGCTTGGTATTAAAACTGTTCCGGGTTTAACAGTTTATGCTTACAGGCAAGGCTATTTGGATAAGTCAATCCTCATATATGAGGATTGACTCCCTTTCTTATTTTAACTTCTTTTGCACAAGGTTATCAATAGGTGTAAAATATGAAGTACAAGATTTTAATGTTATTGTTTTTGCCGGCAATGATGCTGAATGCAAAAACAAAAGAAAAAACAGTTGCCCAGACTGAAAAGAGGGCTGTTGTATCACACATGAAGACTGGCTCAGACAGTGTGTGTATGAATCTCAATGAAGTTGTGGTCGCAAAATCAATGCGTGAGAACGCTTCCCTTGATCAACTGCCGGTCTCAAGTTCTTCTCTGTCCGGTGAAAAATTAAAGATCTTAAATGCCCAAAACTTACAGTCCATTTCGGTTTATGTCCCAAATCTTTTTGTTCCTGATTATGGTTCAAAAATAACTTCGGCTGTCTATATGCGGGGTATCGGGACACGTATGGATATATCCGCTGTGGGTTTTTATGTGGATAATATCCCTTATCTGGACAAATCTGCTTTCAATTTCGAATTGCAGGACATTGACCGGATAGATGTGTTGCGTGGTCCCCAGGGAACACTCTATGGCCGTAATTCTATGGGCGGACTAATTCACATTTATACCAATTCACCTTTTAACGCACCTGAATTCATGGTTCGGTTATCCTATGGATCTTATAACGATTTGAATGTGCAGATTTCTCATGCAAAAATTCTAAATCCAAATCTTGCCTTCTCCGTATCAGCCAATTATCATAAGAATGATGGTTATGTTAAAAACTCTTACAATCAGGATGATTGTGGAAGTGGACAATCTGCAGGTGTTAGGACAAAACTGTCTGCTCGTCTTTCGAACGGATGGAAAGCAGACTTTAGTGCGAATTATGAATACAGCACACAGAATGGTTATCCATACGCGTCTTTAACTCAAACAAATCCGGTAGTCAGTTATAACGATCCATGTTCTTATAAACGGAATCTCCTTTCAACAGGTATATTGCTTGAAAAAACATTTGGATCTGTGGTCTTTAATTCAATGACAGGATATCAGTTTCTGAATGACGATTTAAAACTTGATGCGGATTTTTCATCCGCTTCTCTTTTCTCTCTTAACCAAAAGCAAAAGCAACATAATTTGACACAGGAATTTGTTTTGAAATCCAAGGATAAAAGACCTTATGAGTGGGTAGTCGGAGCTTTTGGCTTTTATAGAAATATGAATACGGATGCACCCTTTCAATTTGAATCTGACGGTATAAATATGCTGAATGAAGAAATTAACGGAGGCATACCATCTTCCGCAAATATGACGGTCAATATTACAGATAAAGGATTTTCGGTACCCGGTCTATTTAAGGAGAAGAACTATTCATCCGCACTCTATCACCAATCAACCTATCATTTTCAAAAGCTGAAAGGTTTGACGGCGATTGCCGGTATACGTCTTGACTATGAGAACGTCGGGCTGGATTATGCAACGTCTGCAGCAATGAATTTTGATTACAGTATTTCACATAATGGAATGAATATAGGCGATGGACTTACCTCCGATGTGGCCTTCAATGGAAAGACGAATACGGGCTACTGGCAAGTCGTCCCTAAGTTTTCACTTCAATATGATTTAGGCAATCATAGTCAGGTTTACGCTTCTGTTTCGAAAGGATTTCAATCAGGAGGATACAATATTGAAATTTTTTCCGACTTAATACAGACCGAATTACAAAATGTAATGTCTCAACAGATGAAACAGAGTATGGCGAAAAAGCTACAGGCTTATGTAGCTATGGGTATGCCACAATCTGTTGTTGACGGCATTCTCGCCAATATTCCGGATGCTGAAAATATCAAAAATGTAAAGGAAGCAATTGCCTATAAACCTGAATATAGCTGGAATTATGAATTGGGTACACGTCTTGAACCCATTGAAGGAAAACTTCAGATTGATGCTGCTTTGTTTTATATTAATTGCTATAATCGTCAAATCACCGTGTTTTCTCCAAATGGTTTTGGCCGGATGATGACAAATGCTTCCGGTAGCTATAGTGAAGGCTTTGAGATAAGTGCTCTTGCAAAACCACTTGAAAATTTCAGATTGAATGCTTCTTATGGATATACGAAAGCAAAATTCACGAACTACAAAGATTCTGTTACAGCAACAGATGGAACGTATAAACAAGTGAATTACGCAGGAAAGAACGTTCCTATGATTCCTAAGAGTACACTTTCCCTGGGTGCTGATTATACATTGAATATTAATTCTACTTTTTTGGATAAAATTATCCTGGCTGCTCAATATACAGCAGCAGGTCCGATTTACTGGTCAGAAGCAAATGACACGAAACAAGCATTTTATGGCTTGAATGATGATCAGATCTCTTTTGTAAAAAAGACAATTCGATTGGATTTTTGGATAAAGAATGCCTTCAATCAAAAATACAATACATTCTATTTTGAGTCGATGGGGAGTTCTTTCGCTCAACAAGGAAAGCCTCGTCAACTTGGGCTGACCCTACAGTGGTGCTTCTGAATTTAAATTTTGCAGATTATTGAAACACCGTTGGTGCAGGTTTACCGATTTCGAAATTGCTTAAGCCAAAATCGGTAGTCTCTAATGAGTTCGTTTTATATACATTATGACCATCACCTGGGATTATTGGGTAGAAGGAAATGGAAAGTTGGAATGTATTAAGAATCAGGTGTTCATTCTTAATAAGAATACCTAAGCCAATGTTTGAACACAACCTTTTGTGCTTAAATCCTGTTTCGGCATCTCCAAGCATACCCAAGGAATAAGTGAAAAACGGACCGAAGCGAAATCCTATTAGATCCCATGGAGCATAGGCCTGGGTTTGCGAGGTGAACATGATACGTCTGGTGCCCGATAAGTTATTGCTCTCAAAGCCTTTAATACCAAAACCATCATTAAGGGTTAGGCTATCGCAAGAGAGCCGGTTAATGCCAATGGTTAATTTTGGTTCCAAAAATTGTCTAAACCTCCAATTACCAATTTCAAGCAGTTTTGTGAAATATTTAATGTCAGCAACAAAGACTCCCTCTTCTGATTTTGATGAATGGAAGAAACTTTCGTATTTGAAGTTGGAGCTTAAATACCCCCAGGGATAATAATTACCTACAGAAAAACGTGCACCTAAAAACAAACGCCCGCAATCGTGTTTTATCTGGTAGCCCCCTGTCAAGGCGTAAACTCTTCCTATAGGAATATCTTCCGGAACACCATATTTAAATACATATTTGTCCTGTACATATTTTCTTGAAGAAAGACCGACACCAAATAGAAGGAAATTTTCATTTGAATAATTACGTAAAGGATCATATGTTTCTGAAGGATTCTCAAGATAATGGACACGCAGATATCTTGCCGTCGTAATTAAATTGGTGGTACGTTCATCTTCTGTATTACCTTTGAAAAGCTGGTAGGCATAACCTCCCCAAAAATCTTGAGTTTGAAATTCCAGATTAATAGGAGCATAGATTGAATCATCGCCCATAAGGTTTGCTTTCTTTGACTGGCAAGCGAAAGAAACACCACCTGCCCACCTGGCAAGAGAAGAATAAAACGGACGATCAATGGCAACACTTTTTAAGTGGTTGTTTTCATTGTCAAATTCATAGTGCAACGTAGAACTAATATAGGTGTTTCTGATGTTTGGAACGTAATAATTTGTACTGAAAGAATTCGGCCCGCCTGTCATGTCTTTTGTATAGCCAACACGAACCTCGTGGCCTGAACCTATAAAATTTTGTTCAGTAAGATTCATTATATTGCTTGAAGGAGATGTTGAAAAATTGGGAATCAGACTCCAGTTATCCAGTACACGTATATTGATATCGACCGAATCGGACATTTCTGAAGTTGGTCTTGCAGAAAAAGAGACATCTCTGACAAAGTCCTGACTTCGCACCAAACGTTCAGATTCCTTGACAAGCAATGAATCAAATCTTTGGTTTTTATTCAAAAGCAAGAGGTTCCGAATCGTAATATTCTTAGTCTTAAGATGCCATTCATTCCCGGCTCTTAAAAATATGTTTTTTGGAGACAGGAGGGTGTCGGCAATTGAATAGCCAAACGGATCCAATGTCTCAATGTTGATTTTCCGGATAACTTTACCTTCAAAATTGCTGTAGACCTTTTGACTCACTTCCTTTTTTACCGGATTAGTCAGATGTGGTTCAAATATTAAACCGTATAGATACTTCGTAATCCTGTTTCGCTGGGAATAAGATTCAATATTATCATAGATATGGGCCGTGTCTTTCCTTGCAGAACGCTGTTGCGAAAATGCCGATTCACTGAGAAGAAACGAAAAAAGAATCCCTATGAAAATCTTGAACTTCATTCTTATTCACAACTACTAAAAAATATAGCTACTTTTATCCTTTGGAAATATAGGAGACACACTTCTATCTCTAAACATAAAACGTAAAATTAACAAAAAACAGCATTGATAAACTAAATTAAAAAAATAAAAATGGAAACAGGAAGCCTGGCAAAGAGGTCCTTAAATTTTCCCCTGACAAGGATCATCATCGGAATTATTGTCGTATGTGGCATAGTCGGCATTGGACAAATTATAACAGGAACATTACTTAAATTGACATCATTGGATAAAGACATCGATAAATTGATAATCGGTGCCGTTACAGCCATCTTGTCAATTCTTAGTTATATCCTTCTTTTTAGAAAGTATGAAAATAGAGATATAACCGAGTTGTCTGCAAAGAAACTTGGCAGGAATTTGATAGTCGGTGTTTTGCTTGGCGTATTTCTACAGGCACTGACTATCGGCGTAATTTACCTTAAAGGAGGATTCTCTATCCTTTCAGTCAATCAAGACCTGTATTTGCTTCTTCCTTTGGGTGTAGCATTTACTACGGCAATATTTGAAGAAATAGTTTTCAGAGGTATTATTTTCAGAATATTCCAGGAAAAACTCGGCAGTTATATTGCCCTTGTCATTTCGGCGCTTATATTCGGAGCAATGCATTTTTCAAATCCGCACAGCTCTGTCTTGCTGGCCCTTGGAGTGGCTGTATCCGGACTATTGCTTGGCGCGGCATACATGTATTCAGAAAACTTATGGTTCCCAATTGCCATTCATTTTGCCTGGAACTATACTCAATCAGGCATATTCGGGGCAATCCTGTCAGGAAATAAAGTCGGTGAATCTTTGTTGATTACAAAAATAAAAGGTGCGGCGTGGCTTACCGGTGGAAAATTTGGTCCGGAAGGTTCTGTTCAGGCAATCTTAATCTGGCTGGCGGCGACAATCGTGTTGCTGATTATTTGCAATAAGCAGTTCAAAATCTATAAACCATTCTGGAAGTTATAAACGGAACTATAACAATATGATTTTGAACAAACATTTCAATAGCCATCCTTAGAAATTCCCGATCACTTTGTAAACCATCTGTTTTATTTCTTCCTGTGTCGGGTTTAGCTCTTTGGCCGTAAAGTTACCATGTTTGATGTCAATCCGTTCGAAGACCATCAGGTATAAATTGAAGATGATCTCAATACTTAGCTGATAACGCGGTCCCAGAAACGGACTGATCTGTTTTATTACATCATACGTCTTTAAACGATAGTGATCGGCCAGTACGTAGTATTCTTGAATAAGATTACGAAAACCATTATCAATTGCAGTTAGGCCGTGAGCCATATCGCTCAGCTTCTTCCTGTCCAGCCCGTTCTTTTTTATAATGTCGTCTGCAAAATAATTTAGATGGTTGAACTGGTCTTTTTGAAAATCCCGGATGATATGGATAAGATAACTAAATATAGCGCAGGAAGTTGCTGATTCTTTTACATCAAAGTCAGGAGCAGTATATTGTCCGTCTATTTCTGTCAAACCGCATAGATGAACAAAAATAGAAGCCGGAGCGACAGCGGCACCCTGGGCATAATCAAGAAACGCCTGCAGGTTTGGGAAACCATCATTCTGAATATCGTACAACATTGATTTGGCAAAGGCATTCATTGGCCATACCGGAATCTTGTACTTCTCAAAGGTTTCAACAATCTCGTTTTGCCCTGGACTGTTGTTGGAAGAATCGGTTATGGCATTGATCCAGTCTTTAACTTCTGTGGCCAACTGTTCCTTTTCAACATCCGTGATTATTTTATGATTTGTCTTATAGTTGTCTACCAGATCGTCGACGGAGCGCATGAGCTTATAACAGACTCTGGCTGCTGCATATCTGTCTTCTTCCCAAAAGCTTGCGGCAATCAGGATGTTTGGGCGATCTATGATCTTTTCAAAATCTATCTTGTTAAATATCTCAAGATAGTTGATCGGTCGGGAACTCATTGCTTATTTTCTTTTATTATTCGTTGCGTTGTCAGTTTTGAAGACATCAAAACCAGCGGAACGCCATTGCCTGGATGTGTGCTGCCTCCCACGAAATACAGGTTCTTGTAACGGTCGTGCCGGTTATGGGGACGGAAGTAACCCATCTGAAAGATATGATGGCTCACACTTCCGAAAACAGAGCCTTTTGATATATTTAAAGCCTCATTCCAGGTCTTTGGCATAAAACAAACCTCAAATTTGATATGTTTTTCAATGTCTGTCAATCCCTCTTTCTGTAATCTTTTGAGGACAGAAGTTCTTGCTGTTTCTTTAAGATGGTCCCAATCCTGATCTTTCTTCGGGTCAAGATAGCCGACAGGGACGATAATGGATACAGAATCCTGATTTGCAGGCGCAGCAGCCGGATCAGAACCGGCGAAAGAACGCACGTAGAAGCAGGGCTCTTCAGCCATTGAGTTTTCCTCAAATATCTTATTCAGGCTTTCTTTATAGTTCTCGGCAAAAAAAACGCTGTGGTCGCCTATTTGAGGATACACCTTGTCGAGTGCCCAATAGAAGGTGATGGCTGAACAGGAATATTTCATCCGTTCCAATCTTGCCGAACGTCTTTTATCCGGCAGCAGCTGGTCATATACGTAAGGTAAATCTGCATTTGCAACAATGATGCCGGCTTGTATTTCATCTCCATCCTCAAGGATAACACCTTTCGCTCTGTCTTTTTCCACAACAATTTTACTTACCGGCTTATTGTAATGGAACTCAACCCCTAAATCCATGGCTGTTGAGACCAGCTTTTCAACGATACTATACATTCCGCCAATTGGGATATAGGAACCTTCAGTCAGTTCGGCTGCAGGCAATAACGAGAATAGGGCAGGCGCTTTAAAGGGATTTTGCCCGACATAAATATTCTGGAATGTAAAGGCCAGCTTGAGATGAATGTCTTTAAAGAATTTTCCGATATAAGTCATGTGCCTGGTATAGACCTTTAACTTAAACAGGAGCCAGACGTTTCTCAGGTTGATAAAATCGAATAAAGAATAAAAGTTTCGTCCGAGCATTTTAATCATTCCAAGCTGGAACATGGCATATCCGCCCTCAATGTACGATTGAAGTTTACGGGAGCCACCCGGTTCGATCTTTTCGATTTGAGCTTGCATCCGAATCTTGTCAGTTGTGAAATCGAATGCTTTTCCGTCGGCAAAGTATAATTTATAAATGACAGACAGGGGTTTAAGTGTCAGGGTATCTTCAAGATTGAGGCCAAGAGAGGCAAAAATATCCCGATAAATGGAAGGCATTAGAAAGATCGTTGCACCAAGATCGAAGCGGTGTCCATCCCGGACAATCTGTCCGCAGCGTCCCCCTGGTGTTGGATTCTTTTCGTAAACCTTTACCTTGTAGCCGTTCTTTGCCAGTTGAATGGCCGTAGCAATACCTCCTGCGCCTGCCCCAACAATGACAACGGTTTTGTCCTTTTCCATAAGTCTTTTAAATTTCAAGACAAAAATAATGAAATTGTTATTAATTCAACTTATAATGTCCGTGAGAGACAATATAGTCTTGTTTGTGTCTGAAAATTTAAATTTATAGATATGGCTGTTTTGTGCGTTATGTGAACTTCCTGGATTTCTTGAATTTCCATTCCTTACCGCAATCAAAGCACTTGTAAGTCTTTCTGAATATGGGGAACAGGACGCCCAATATAAAGTAGACGAATACAGACAGTAAATTCGGCTCTTTCTTTTTTCCGATATTTGTCGACTGGCAAAAAGGACATATTTTTGTGTTCGTTGTTTCATCAGAAGTCACCACCTCTATGGAATCTTCTGTATCTGCCTTGTCGTCATCGGTCTTTAAATATCCTCCTTTTTGTAATAACAACCTGGCTTTTTCATAGTCGCTTTCTTTGACCTGTATTTTGACACCACCGATCGCATTTGAATAAAAATTGTATACCTGAGCCGTGAGTTCATCTTTAAGTTGCGACTCTATTCCCTCTGATCCCAAATATCCCTGAACCATATATGTATCCTGGGGTAATGTCATTGTTAAAACTGTGATCCAATTATCCATCGTTTTTAAATTTTAAGGTCTGCTGTGCGATACAATTTGTATTTAAATCCGAATAACAACAAGTGTGCCTGAAAAGTTTATTACTTGATGTCTGCTTATTTATTAGGTTCTTTGGTCTTTCCGGGAAGCAAAGGCGGGGAAACAGAAACAGTCAAAAATCCATTAGCTCAACTTGCTCTAAATCAATAATATGGCAAAGTGAAAAATCATCAGCTGATGTTTGGGTAATCATCAGCTGATGATTACCCAAACATCAGCTGATGATTTTTATTTATCAGGGACGAATCTTTTCTTTATCCTTCTGTCCGGATTGCCGGCGCCCCGACAAAGCAATTTCCTGCAGGAAGTGTTTCGCTTTTCATTAGTACAGAAAGAGGCTCCAAGATAGAGTCATCTTCCATTTTTGAGTCGTAAAGCACGGTCGACATACCACCGACACTACAATTCTTGCCAATATCCACATACGACATTTTCATCACGCGGTCTTCGAACAGATGTGTCTGAAGCGTACAATTGTCGTTCACAACCGAATCGTCACCCATCTTAACCAAATCAAATTCCGTGATTTGAGTCGTATAAATACAATTTCTCTTTCCTAATTTACAGCCAAGTAAGCGCAACGGGTATTTAATAAAAGGCGTTCCGGTAAGAATATTGAGGAAGAAAAGTACCAAAAAATTCTCATAAATACCTGTTACCAATTCACTTCTCCAGACAAAGTTACTCCAGAGCGGCTGCTTCTCAGGCTTATATTTACCAATAACCACCCATTTAATCAAGGCTGTAATTAAGGTAGCCAGGATGCCGGCTCCCAGATAGAGCAATGGGAAAATAAGCATTAACTCACCGATTTCTCTTTCAACCTGCAAATAGGAAGCCGCATCCGTGATCAATGCCGCCATAAGTATAAAGAGCGTTGTTGGCATTACGACACGGAAAAACTCTATCGTATACCTTTGAATAAACAGTTTTTTTGTTGGCTTATAAGTCCGTTCAGCCGAAAAGTCGCGGTTTATGTCTCTCTTGGGCAGAAAAACAGCAGGAGAACCAAACCAGGATGTACCGTCTTTTGCCGGTAAATCCTTGTCGTTCATTTTTGTAAGCACACCGACCAGCACATCATTACCCAAATGCGTATTGGGACTTATTACGGCACTGTTGCCAACGAACGTACGGTTTCCGATATAAGTCTTGGCGATTTCTATGTAACCGTTCCGGACATGGGAAGCCCCGACTGAAACCGAATCGGCTAAAAAACATTCATCTCCGGTGACCAGCATATCCGGAGAAATAAACTCAACGGTCGAGATTTCCACCCGTTTACCCATCTTCACACCCAGCATCTTAAACCATATTTGTAAATAGAGTGTGGTATAGAGCGTACCGATCACCTGCAGGCTAAGTCTCATCAGTTGGTCGAAAAACCATTTTTTATAGTAAAAGACACTGTCTACCCGATAATTGCCTTCTTTAATGTTTCCAAGCAACAGCCATTTTACAAGGGTAATAATGATCGTAAGCAACACGACAAAAGACAATCCGACGAGAATAGTCATCCAAAGAAAGTTGTAACTATCTGTAGCATAATCTACATGGGCAATCATCATCATTCCCGGAAAATAGGCAAGCATGGTGATGAGCGGAATAAGGAAGACACCGGAGAAGGAAAGGGCTGCCAGCTTTTTCGACCAAAGCCGGACGCTTGGTTTATACACATTCGTCCCAACTTTGACAGCCGGAGAACCGCCCCAGTTTTCATTCTTAGGTATTGTGCAACCTTCCTGAACAAGCGTGAGATCTTCAAGGGAACTGTTTTTCTCCATCTTCGTATTGTGTGCCAGACAACATCTGATACCGACGAAAGCTTTGTCTTCCAGTTCTATCTTCCCGATTTTTAAGTATCCGTCTGCAATAATATAACCTCTCAAATGAGAGTCGGTGCAGATACTTACATTATTTCCAGTTTTAAATAAATCAAATGCAGAAATGGCTGAAGTGCCTATGTATGTATTCTTTCCGATTTTGGCACCCATCAACCGAAGAAAAATATTCATGAGTTCTGTTCCGGTAAAGTAAGTGATCGGACAGACACTGATCACTTTATCAACAATCCAGAATCTAAAATAATAACTTCCCCAGAGTTTGTATTTTCCGGGTTTGATTCTTCCTATGACTACCCACTTAAAACCAATTGCAAAGGCGGAAAGTACGGGCAATATGGCAAAATACATGGCAAGACTCATGAACAGAGCAAACAAAACGCCCGTTTCTGCTTGGTAATAATAAGAGTAGAAGAAGAATGGGCCGAGCCACTCCAGACCAAAAAGCAAGATTATGAACAATAGGGATATCCCCTGACAAACTGAACAAATAAAATGACTTACTTTGGAAGGTTTGCAGACATCCCGCTTTTTTTGTTCTTTTCCGTCATCTTTTGGCCTTTTCTTTTCAAGCTCACGGGCAAGATCGGAGAGTATCGGAAACTTGTAAAGGTCAACAACAGACATGTTTTCGAACATTTTTTGTTCACGCATTTCTGAAACAACAAGAGCGGCCAGTAAAGAATGTCCGCCCAGATCGTTAAAGAAATTGTCATCCATTGAAATATCTTCTCTTTGAATGTTCTTTGCAATGACTTTTACCATTGCACGTTCCAAATCAGTCGAAGGTGGAAGGATCTTTTTCTCTGCAGAAAATCCCAATGGTGTTTTAGGAGCCGGCAACTGTCTCCGGTCTATTTTTTGACTTGAGGTCATGGGCAGAGCCGGAATAACATCCAACGTGGAAGGTATCATGTAATAGGGCAGCATTTGACGTAACAGTCTGGACACCCCTTCACGGTTCAATTCGCTGTCTTTATTAAGCACGACATAGGCGGCAAGTTGTTGCGTGTTGTTATCAAGGGCTACAGCGGCGGCTTGTATGCCTTCACAGTTCATAAGCAGACCTTCGATTTCCGCCAGTTCTACCCTGAATCCACGTACTTTGACTTGTGCATCGGCTCTGCCGAGGAAGATTATCTCACCATTTGGTGCCAATTTCGCCAAATCGCCTGTCCGGTAATATCGTTCTTTGACCCCTTTGAACTTGTCTGTCTCGACAAACTTCTTTGCAGTCAGGTCTTCCCGGTTTAGGTATCCACGTGCAATGCTCTCGCCACCGATAAGGATTTCACCTTCTTCGCCGTCCTTTACGAGCTCCAGCTGATCGTTGACCAGCAAAACATCATAACCGTCCAGCGGCCGGCCGATCGTGACATCCTCGTCTAACTTCAACACCGAATAGGTTGCAATAACAGTGGCTTCCGTAGGCCCATAGGTGTTGTAAACCATTCTACCCTGTTTGCACCACCGGAAGGCAATATCCTTTGTACAAGTTTCACCACCGAAAATCAGGATTTTCAGTCCGGGAATATCCTCCTTTACCATAGAAAGCAGGGTAGGAGCACAGGAAAGGAACGTAATGCCCAGTTTATTGAGGATAGAGGCAAACTGATCACCTGAACGCATAATCTCAAAGGTTCCGATGACCAAAGTTGCACCGACAGAGAATGGAATCCATAACTCTTCGGTTGAGGCATCAAAGGAAACTGAAAACCCCTGTAATGCCCTGTCATCATGCGTTATCGGATAAATCTTTTGGGCTGCATGAATGTAATTTATAACATTCCTGTGTTCCAGCAACACGCCTTTGGGCTTGCCTGTTGTACCTGAAGTGTAAATCATATAACACAGGTCGTTCGGAGTACGCTCCAAGTCCGTCGGCTTTGTATCTGGAAAATTGTCTAACTCATCAAGTTGATGGTCAATGTTAAATATCGGAAGCGGATCAAGTCTCTCTCCGATACGTTCCAGGATCGTATCCGACAGAACAAGCAGTCTCGCCTTCGCATCATCCATTATAAAGTTTACCCTGTCGCCTGGAATTTCCGAATCAAGAGGTATATAGGCAGCTCCGGCTTTCAGTATCCCGAGCATAACAATTGGTTCTTCTGCACATCTATGCAACAATATGACAACTTTATCTTCAGGCCCGATATCTTTTGACTTCAAAAAATTCGCAAACTTGTTTGCTTTTCGTTCTACTTCAGCATAGGTGTATTTTATCTCACCTTGTTCGATAGCGGTTGAATCCGGATACTTATGAGCAGATTCCTCGAAGAAATTCTCTAAAAACATAAGTGAAAAAAAGTTATTTAATTAGAGACTTAATAGCCTTATTTTATAAGTAAAGAGGTGTTTGTTTTAGTCTTTCAGGTCCTTTTTTTGTTTAGTCAAAGGCACTACTCCGGCCATTTCTCCGATTACATTGACCAATTCGGAACCTGTTGGAACCACGATCTTGGCGTTCTGACCCAGCGATTTTTCAAGGGCTTCCAGTTTCCGCAACATTTGTGCATTACCAACAAAGTATTTATCTGCCGCATCATTGACCAGTCTGATGGCTTCAGCCTCACCTTCTGCATGTAAGATGGTCGATTGCTTAACACCTTCGGCCTCTTTTATTTTGGCTCGTTTTATACCGTCTGCAACTGTTTCGGCAGCAGTGGCGGAGTCAATGGCCGCTATCTTCTCATTCTCGGCTTTCACGACTTTGTTCATGGTCTCCTGAACATCTTTTGGCGGGTCGATCTCTTTCAATTCCGTGCGTACAACTTCAATTCCCCAGCTTTCGGCTACAGAAAGCAGTGTGTCATATAATTCGGCATTGATCTTTCCGCGTTCGCTGTTGGCAGACCTTAATGTCAGGGTGCCGATGATATTACGTAAGGTCGTACGGGCCAGATTAACAATCTGCCATTTGTAATTGTTTACATGGTAGATGGAGCTTTTGACGCTCTCTTCATCAGATTTAACCCTGAAATAAACCTGTGCATCAACACTTGCATTCAAATTGTCGTTGGTGATGATTTCCTGTGGATCTGCATTGACCATCTGTTCTGTAACATTGACTATATACATTTTATCAATGAACGGGATAATCCAGTGAAATCCGGGATTGGCAAATTTGTGGTACTTCCCAAGTCGCTCAATCAAACCGCGTTCTGTTGGCCGTATGATCTTGATTCCTGACAAAAAAAGGATGATGACAAAAATAATCAAAAACCAGTAGTAGTACATTTTAGTCGTTTTTAAGTATGTGTTTATTCGTAACAAATATATCTATAAATAATGGTTCAAGCATTTAATTATATCGTATTATCTGAAAAAAATTAACTAAAATCAGAAAAGGGTTCAGAATATGGCGCAAATAACAGGATAAGTGCAGTAAACGTTCTTTTGGGTGTAAGTATCTTTCCTCTGCTTTTTTCATGATTGTATCCTTTTCGCTCTGTTCTACTCCTTTTAATTGTATCCTTTTCGCTCTGTTTTGTTAGATGGTGTCGGACTAATTATGCATTACTTTTATCCTTGATGGAAATGAGTCCTAGAAAGCACTGTTTCCGGTAGTTCTGCCCGTAGTTATAAATTGGGATGAAATCATTTATTTAAAGACTTTATATGTCAGAGAATTTTAAAAATTCAGAAAAGGTAGTCATTCGAAAAAATGTGAAAGTGAAGTTGAATGCAAATAGCAAAGACAAATTGTTTGATGCTATAACGAATGCAACTGCTTTACTGGTTCAGAGTGAATGCTTTAATGATAAGATAGATAAAGCACTTGAGATTATTTGTGATGCAGCAAAGATAGACAGCATCAATATTTTTGAGTTGAAACAAGAATCTCAAAATGTGAACACGTCATATTCTCTGGTTTACGAATGGACAACCGATTCTGGAATCAAGAAAATAGAAAGTTCTGATTCGAATAATCTTTTTTATGAAACAGAGACTTCTGGCTTGTTTGTGACACTTAGTAGAGGTGAAATATATTCTGGAATTAAATCGGATCTTCCAAAATCTTATAAAGTTTTTTTTGAGGGCGAGGTCAAGTCTTTTTTATGGATACCGATCTTTATAAGAAAGAAGCTATGGGGGTTTGTCGGTTTTAACGATAACACAGATATAAGAGAATGGACGGTTGATGAAGATCGTCTGTTATCTGTTGTAGCTGGTACAATAGGATCTGTCTTTTTACGAAAAAAGAGCACGAGGAGTTGATTAATGCGAAAGAAAGGGCTGAAGAGAGTGATAAACTTAAAACTGCTTTTCTTGCCAATATGAATCATGAAATTAGAACGCCAATGAACAATATTATTGGCTTTATTTCATTATTGGAAGATTCTGATCTTACCAGTGAGACGAAGAATGAATATATGAATGTTATTAAGAAAAGCGGGGAACGTCTTTTAAATACGATTCATAGAATCATTGATTTATCAAAAATCGAAACCGGTCAGACGCAAGTTTGTATGGATGATCTCAATCTTATTGAATTATTGGATAGTTTATACACTTCGTTTAAACCAAAGGTTGAAGCGAAAGGACTGACTCTCAATCGTGCTTTTCGTGTTTCTGACGAACAGGCGTTTATTAAGACAGATAGAAATAAGCTTTATACGATCATGTCTAACCTGATAGAAAACGCATTGAAATACACGAAAAGTGGTTATGTCGAATATGGATGTTCGATCGAAGCAGATTTAGTGCAGTTCTATGTAAAAGATAGTGGAATCGGAATTTCAGAATGTAAACGGAAGATCATTTTTAGTAGTTTTGTGCAGGCTGATGTTTCACGTTCCCGTTCATACGAGGGTTCAGGGTTGGGTCTTTCTATATCCAAAGCTTATATTGAAATGTTGGGAGGAAAGATTTGGGTTAATAGTAAAGAGAATGTTGGAAGCATTTTTTCCTTTCAGATACCAGTCAATTTTACTGAAACGGAGCACTATTCCCCGATAAACAGGGATATTGCATTTTCATAGGAACAAAATTCGATTTATTCAAAGTTTGAATCGAAATAATCATTATTTTTATACCGCTAAATCATATTGGGTATTTTGAATTTCTTTATCTGTATATTCTATAGATAAAGAGCAGTTTGTTCTATTTTTTAAATTTGGTAGGTATGAAAAAGAATATTAAGAATAATGTTTATTGGGTTGGCAAGAATCATTGGGACTTGCGTCATTTTCACGGTTCGGAATTTTCAACGGAAAAGGGTTCTTCCTATAATTCCTATTTGATAAAGGAAGAGAAAACCGTTTTGATTGATACTGTTTATCGGCCTTTCTCTTCGGAATTCGTTCGAAATTTAACTAAAGAAGTAGATTTAAATAAAATCGATTTCATTGTTGCCAACCATGCGGAGCCGGATCATAGCGGTTCCCTTCCTGAACTGATGAAACTCATTCCTGAAACGCCGATCTATTGTACCGAGAATGGCATTAAATCTTTGACCGGTCATTATCATGAGGATTGGAATTTTGTTTCTGTTAAAACGGGAGACCGTATTTCTGTCGGTAATGGAAAAGAACTTATTTTCATTCAGGCAGCAATGATTCACTGGCCGGACAGCATGTTCTGTTTCCTGACAGGTGATAATATTCTGTTCAGTAATGATGCTTTCGGACAACATTATTGTTCGGAGCTTTTGTTTAATGATCTGGTCGATCAAGGTGAATTATGGGCAGCAGCATATAAATATTACGCAAATATCATTACACCTTTCAGCCATCTCGTAGCCAGGGAATTGGATGAGATAGGCCGAATGAATCTGAATATCGAGTGTATATGTCCGGCTCATGGTATTGTTTGGCGGGATAATCCAATACAGATAGTTGATAAGTATGCCGAGTTTGCGTCCGCTTATCAGGAGAATCAGATTACGCTTATTTATGATACAATGTATGATGGTACAAAGACAATGGCCGAAAATATTGTGAAAGGTATTTCTCAGGCTGATCCTTTGATAAATGTTAAACTTTTTAGCGCTTCTTCTACAGAAATAAGTGACCTTATTACTGAAATCTTCAAGTCCAGGGCAATTATGATTGGTTCTCCGACTGTTCATAATGGTGTATTGTATACGATTGCAGGATTGATGGAATTTATAAACGGAATGAAGTTTAAAAACAAAAAGGCAGCAGCCTTTGGCTGTTATGGATGGCATGATGCTTCTACAAAAATCATTGAAAGCGGTCTGAAAGAGGCTGGATTTGAAATTGTTATGGATCCGATAAGTGCAAATTGGAAACCTGATAATAATCTTGTCAATAAGTGTATTGATTATGGCAGGCAGTTCGTTTCACTTTTAAATGGTCAATAACAATTCAAATTGGTAAGCCCTGTTCACAGTTAGATATGATCTTTACGATATTTTTCTACATATTCCTGTCAACGGCTGCTATATCATTCTTTGTTTCTTTTCTGGCATGGAAAAGAAAGGATGTGCATGGGGCGGCGGAACTTGGCTGGTTGATGCTTTTTACAGGTATTTATTCTTTTTTTGATGCGTTTGAAGCTGCTTCGACTTCTGTAGCTGAAAAGGTATTCTGGATAAAGATTGCATACGTTGGAGCTGTCCTAGTCCCTGTTCTTTATTTCGTTTTCATCATGCGTTATACAGGCCATAAGAAAGTTGGCTATTTGAGATACAGGCTGTTATTATATACGCTTCCTGCTATAACACTGATATTTGCTCTTACAAATGAAAAGCACCATCTTATCTGGACAGGCTTTTCGCCCATTTCGGCTCAAACGAACCTAATGGAATATTATCATGGCATTTGGTTTTGGTTGGGCTATTTGACTTATGATTATATTTTGCTTTTCTTTGCAACCATTTCATTGTTTGATTTTATCTTTCGACATAAAAACGTTTTCCGCAAACAAGGGTTTCTTATTTTTCTTGCAGGAATATTGCCTTGGATCGGAGGTATTGTTTATTTGACTAATCTGAATCCCATTCCGGGATTTGACATATCTCCGGCGAGTACTATGTTGAGCGGCATTCTTTTGATTGTTGCCATCTTAAAAGTAGGATTTCTTGATTTAATCCCGATAGCCAGGGAAATGCTGGTTGAAACTTTGGATGATGGTATTATTGTATTGGATGCCAAGAACAGGATTCAGGATATCAATGGGGCTGCCTATTCTTATTTAGGGCTGTCTGATAAGCATATCTTGGGTTTACCTGTCGATTCTTTCGGTTCGCCGAAGCCATTGCTGAATGCTGTTATATCTCCTAATTCCTTCGATCATTTTGAATTGGAAAACGAAAACGAGACAAAAACACTAAAGATCATTAAGCAGAATATTGAGAGTGAGTCAGGCAGCAGGTTGGTTGTTATTCGGGATATCTCAGACCAGATTTCCAAACAGAGGGAAATCAAGAAGAGAGACGATCTGCTTAATGCTATCACCAAAGCAACAACCTTGATTATACAAGGAGAGGATCTTGAGGAAAGTATGCACGGAAGTCTGGATATTATCGGGAAAGCTACCGGTATTAATAGAATATATATTTTTAGGAGCCAGATTGATACAGAGGGCATAAATCCTGTTCAGAGTCTTATTTATGAGTGGATTGATGATTCTGACCGAACTCAAATTGTGGAGAAGAGGGTAGGCCATTCTTTCATTGAAATTCTAATACCGGATTGGTATGACAGACTTATTCAAGGGCAAGTCTGTTGTGGAAAAGTCAATGATTTCAATCAAAAGGAAAAAGCCATTCTGGAATCACAAAATATTAAATCTATCTTTGTCGTACCAATATTTATAGATAAAACATATTGGGGATTTACCGGTTTTGATGATTGCTCGTGTGAGCGGGAATGGACTTCAATGGAAGAGCGTTTATTGACAAATGCCGCTGGGACGATTGTTGCTGCATACGTACGAAAGAAAAATCAGGAAGAGCTTATTGTTGCAAAGGAAAAGGCTGAAGAAAGTGATCGGCTTAAAACCGCTTTTCTGACTAATATGAGCCATGAAATCAGAACACCCATGAATAGCATTATGGGGTTTGTCTCACTTTTGCAGGAACAGAATTTAACGGAAGAAGAAAGAGCTGAATATTTCGGTATTGTCAGGAAAAGTGGAGAAAGGCTATTGAATACCATTCAGGATATCATAGATATTGCGAAGATTGAATCCGGGCAAATGGCTATTGATAATGAATGTATGAATATCAATGAGATGAATTTAACACTTTATGATCTGTACAGACCTGAAGCGGTGATCAAGAATCTAAAGTTTGATTTGCCGGCACAAATTCCACCTGATTCGTCCATCATTAAAACGGACAAGGAAAAAGTTTATGCAATAATGACCCAGTTGATAAAAAATGCGCTGAAATATACGAATAAAGGATTTATAGAGATGGGATGTAAAAGGGAACCAAATCAGGTTTTGTTTTATGTTAAGGACTCTGGGATAGGTATATCGGAAGATAAATTTCAGTCTATTTTTGACCGGTTTGTTCAGATTGACGGATCAAATACCAGATCTTATGAAGGTTCCGGATTAGGTTTGTCTATATCGAAAGCTTATGCGGAAATGCTTGGCGGGGAAATCCGGGTGGAGAGTAATGTTGGTAAAGGAAGTGCTTTCTACTTTCAATTGCCTGTTTTGGAATTATAGCAAATTGGTCTTTATTGATATAAAAAAGAGAGCCGCTTTTATTAAGCGGCTCTCTTTTTTATATCAATATGTTAATCATTCCTGATTAATTGGAATGATGGAAACGATTGACCGATCATCTTTCCTTTTGCGGAAAGAAACCGTACCGTCAGTTAATGCGTATAAGGTGTGATCTTTGCCAATGCCTACGTTTTCACCTGGATGGTGAGGCGTACCACGTTGACGAACCAGGATATTTCCTGCTTTTGCAGTTTCTCCACCAAAAATCTTTACGCCTAATCGCTTGCTTTCTGATTCGCGGCCGTTCTTTGAACTGCCGACTCCTTTTTTATGTGCCATTGTTCTTTTATATTAAGGATTAAGCTATAATTTCGTTGATTTTCAATTCAGTCATGTATTGACGATGACCATTTAATTTTCTGTAACCTTTTCTGCGTTTCTTCTTGAAGATAAGAACTTTCTCACCCTTAAGATGTGAAAGGACTTCGCAAATCACTTTGGCTCCTTCTATGGTAGGAACGCCAACTTTAATTTCTCCGTCGGTATCAACCAACAACACTTTTTCAAATTCTACAACAGAACTTTGTTCTGCTTCGAGACGGTGCACGTACAATCTTTTGCCTGCTTCGGCTTTGTACTGTTGTCCCGCAATTTCTACGATAGCGTACATTAACTTTTTCTTTTCAAGTTATACTCCGGAAGGTGGGATGCCACAGGCAACGCCTCTTGTTTACCTTAACGAATCAGGGTGCAAAAGTATAAAATCCGTTTTGAATCTACAAGTTTCAATCAAATTATTTTCCTATAGATTATGGGATGAAAGGTAGTCTCCAGCTTCAATAGCCGCCTTACATCCGCTTCCTGCAGCTGTTATTGCCTGCCTGTAATGCGGGTCTGCTACGTCTCCTGCAGCAAAAACGCCAGGAATTTTTGTCCTTGGAGTACCGGGTTCGGTAAGTATATATCCGGTTTCGTCTAAATCCAAATATTTGGCAAAGACATCAGAATTGGGTTTATGTCCGATAGCCAGAAATAAGCCGTCAATGGATAAATCATAGTTTTTTTCATCCGATTGTCCGCGATGCTTGACAAGATGTGCTCCTTCTACTCCATTTTCTCCAAAGAGCCCTGTGACTTCCTGCTCAAATAAAATAGTAATATTTGGCGTTTTTAAGAGTCGTTTCTGCATGATATCCGAAGCACGCAAATGATTCTTTCGGACAATCAGATAAACCTGTAAAGCTAAACCTGCCAGATAAATTGAATCTTCACAGGCTGTGTCACCTCCGCCAACAACAGCGACAATTTTTTTACGATAGAAAAATCCGTCACAAATGGCACAGGCCGATACCCCTTGTCCAGCGTAATTATATTCATCAGGAAGTCCAAGGTACTTTGCCGTGGCTCCTGTCGAAATAATCAATGTATCACAATAAATATCCTTTTCCGCATCAATTATGATATGATAAGGAGCCTTTGACAGGTCGGAAGATGTTGCAACTCCTTGCCGTATGTCGCAACCAAACTTTGAGGCTTGCTTGCGCAGATCTTCCATCATATCATATCCCGAAATACCATCCGGATAACCTGGGAAATTCTCAATAGCCGTTGTCATCGTTAATTGACCACCGGGTTGTATTCCTTCGTATAAAACAGGAGATATATTGGAACGGCCGGCATAGATTGCAGCCGTATAGCCTGCAGGACCGGATCCGATAATCAGGCAACGAACATGTTCTTGAGTTATAGACATAGCTTTTATCTTAAATCAATTACTTCTGAATTTGGATATTCTTTTTGCTGGAAAACAAAGAGTGTCTCTGCAAATTTTTGTTCTATTGCGTAGGAATTAATAGTTATACGTGTTACTAATTTGTTCTTATTGGTTATCGAAAGGAGTACCGGATGAAAATGCGTTTTGTCAAAAGAGGCTGTGATATTTTGAACCGTCTCATTCTTATCAGAAGGTTTTAGCTCAACCTGAAAAACTTTTTTGCCGCCTTCTGTTTTATCTCCCAATAATTTACAGGTATATCCATGTTTATAAAGCTCAAAAACATTGATGGGATTCACCATTAGAAGCTCTTTTTCGGTTGGTTTGCTAAGGTTGACTTCATTGTTTTTCTTGATATACACCCATTGGTTTGTACCGTCAAACCAGGTGGTCATGGATTCTGTGACCAACTTGAATTTTGATCCTTTTAGACTGATTGAACCAGTTATGACACTTTGAGCAACTCCGTGTGTGTTGAGGACTTTAGCGGTGAAAGTCGCCTTAACACCGCCAGCCTTGTTATAGGCAGCAGAAGCTTTATTTAGAATATCCAGTGCATTTTTATCATTTTGAGAAAACCCGTTAATGCTAAAAAGAATACCAATGATTAGTAAATAAGTAATTCGTTTCATTTTATTCATAAAATTAAATGTGTAATAAATAGGTCATTTTAGTCTGGCAAGAATGTTTTCCAACTGAAATTCGTCTCCAACCATTACCTGCCTTGCTTTGCTGCCTTCACTTGGCCCGATGATACCGGCAGCTTCCAGTTGATCAATGATCCGTCCAGCACGGTTGTAGCCAATGGAAAACTTTCTTTGAATCAGGGAAGTCGATCCTTGTTGGTGTATGACAATTAAACGGGCGGCTTCTTCAAACATTGGATCCCGTTCACAGAAATCTGTGCCAGACATACTACCTGAAGAGGTATTGTCCGTAGTTGCTTCCGGCAAAAAGAAAGCTGTCGGATAACCCCTTTGTTCTCCAACAAAGTTTGTAATATTTACGACTTCAGGGGTATCCACAAATGCACATTGAACACGAACAAGATCACTGCCTTGTGAAAATAATAAATCCCCCCGTCCGATTAATTGATTGGCTCCGGATGCATCGAGAATCGTACGCGAGTCGGTAACGGATATGACTCTGAAGGCTACCCTGGCGGGGAAGTTTGCCTTTATTGTACCGGTAATAATGTTTGTAGTCGGGCGTTGTGTGGCAATAATCATATGAAGGCCCACAGCCCGTGCCTTTTGGGCAATACGGGCAATCGGCATTTCAATTTCTTTGCCGGCTGTCATGATCAAATCACCAAATTCATCAATGACAACAACGATGTAAGGTAAAAACTTATGTCCTTTTTCAGGGTTAAGATGACGACTGATAAACTTGGTATTGTATTCCTTTATATTACGGACATTGGCCAGCATTAATAAGTTATAGCGGTCATCCATTTCTCTGGTCAGAGAGTTCAGTGTTTGAATTACCTTTGTGAAGTCGGTTACGATGGCTTTGCTGTCATCTGGCAGTTTGGCAAGGAAATGTTTCTCAATAGTTGAATATATATTGAATTCAACCATTTTAGGATCAATTAAAACGAACTTCAGTTCTGCCGGATGTTTTTTATAAAGTAGAGAGGTAATCATTGCGTTCAGCCCGACTGACTTTCCTTGTCCTGTTGCTCCGGCCACCAAAACGTGAGGCATCTTGCAAAGATCTATTATGAAAACTTCATTGGTAATAGTTTTACCAATAGCCATTGGTAATTCGTATTTCGAATCTCTGAACTTCTTGGAATTAATGACACTATACATCGATACAATTTGGGGATCACGGTTCGGAACCTCAATTCCTATTGTACCTTTTCCCGGAATAGGAGCGATGATACGGATTCCCAAAGCCGAAAGGCTAAGCGCGATATCATTCTCCAGACTCTTGATTCTGGAAATACGCACACCTGGTTCGGGAATTATTTCATATAAAGTGACGGTTGCCCCAACCGTTGCAGTAATGGAACTGATGCGAATGCCAAATTGTTCCAACACTTCCTGTATTCGTCTTTTATTACTGTTCTGCTCGTCTGTGTTAATGACGGTGTCAGTGCTTTCATATCTTTTCAGTAAGTTGATGCCGGGATATTTGTAACCTGAAAGATCAAGTTTTGGATCGTATTCTCCAATATAGGAGGCATCATAGGCGTCTTCATTGTGGCTCCTGAAATTATCAGTGGAAACAGTATCAGATTCATCAATTTCTTCGTCGGCTTCTTCATCCTGCCCAACTTTAATTTCAAAATCAACCTCCTTTTTCCCTATGCTTGCTTCAGACACATCTTTCTCAGGATTGTTGTTTCCGCTTTGTACCTTTCCTGCCGTTTTTTCATCCGTTGCAAGGCTTTCTGCAGGGACAGGAGCGGTAGATACTGACGGCGTCTTTGGGTAGGATCCGGTCCAGCTTTGTTCGAATTCTTCAGACACTTGACCTTCTTCCGGTTCTGCCGTTATAACTGTATCGTTCTTCTTTGCGTGACCCGGATGGAATAAATGCTGCAAAAAGGGAATAGTACTGGCTTTGACAAAGATGAAAAAAATCAGCAAAGAGGTGAAAATTACTAAAAATGTTCCTGGCCACCCAATGCGGTCTATTAACCATTTACTTAGGAAATCTCCGTGCCCGCCTCCAAAGGAGATAAAGCTGTCTTTGTAAAGATTGTAAAAGAAAAATCCCAAAAACAGCGAACTCCAAATCATGCCAAAACCACAAAGCAGGAAATATTTGACCATGGAAGCTTTGACGGTACGCAACAATCGCAGGCCAAGCATAAAAAAGAAAAAAATCATGAAAAAGGATGACACACCAAACCATTTGTTGATAATATAGTTTGATGCCCATGCTCCAAAGGCTCCACCAATATTTCTGGTTTGTCCTGCTATTTCATTCAACTTGGAAAAAGACAAAAGGTTAACTTTGCTTTGGTCTGATTCTCCGGCGAATAGAAATGAAATTAGGATAATGCTTAAATAGGTTGCAAAAACCAACAGGAGTACCCCAGCTGTGACACGGGTTTCTTTTTTCCTAAAAAGTCCCGTTGAAACAGCTGTTTCCCGATTGTTTTGGTTTGTCTTTCCGGAAGTTTGAGTTTTTGCCATACCTTTTTATGTCACACTTTTGAGCATACAAAAATACAAAAACAATAGAGAAAATGAGTGCGTCTATTCGTTTTAATCTATTCGGAGCAGTTTTTTGGTTTGTTAATGTTATTTCGTACTTTTGCGAAATCCTTAAAAAATTGCTTTATGTCAAAGATTTCACAGACTGAAAATTCTGTTTATACAAAAAGCACCATAGACTTTGTGACGGTCTCGAAGACTTTTTGTGACTTGATGGACCAGTTGGAGTCAATAAATAAGGATTTGTTTGTAGATTCAATGCTCCGTCTGCTCCCGTTGGTATATTTAAAGGCCGGTTTGTTGCCTGAAAATGAACTTATTTCTGACGATGATCAGGAAACTTTCGCAACGGAAGAACAGTACTCGGATTTATCTCAAACTATTTTAAATTTGATGGGGACGGATAATGCTTATCTGGAAGTTTTTAGTCCGGAAATATCTTATTCAGATACACCTGTAACATCGTTTATCTCTGAGAATATAGCCGATATATGGCAGGACTTATTTAATTTCATTTCTGTTTATCATTTAGGTAATGATGAAACAATGAATGACGCCTTATTTATTTGTCACACGAATTTTAAACAGTTTTGGGGTCAATCCTTGGTTAATGTGTTAAGGGCCTTGCATAGTTGTAAATATAGTATTTCCGAAAAAGAGGAGGGGAAAGAAGAATTTTAAATGGACACATATATACCAACTATTTCTAAAGATGACCTGAAAATGTTTCCTCTGGAGATTTTTCAGGGGCCGATTGCTGTGATTGATTCTGTTGAACTTCTTCAGGAGGCTTTGATTGTGTTAAATCAACAGCAGGTAGTTGGTTTTGATACGGAAACGAAACCTGTTTTTGCAAAAGGGGGGAAAAACAAGGTTGCGCTCCTGCAGGTTGCGACTGAAAACATTTGTTTCTTGTTTCGTCTGAATATTTTGGGTTTTCCTTTGCCGCTCATCGATTTCTTCAATAATGAAAAAATTCTGAAAATCGGACTTTCCATCAAGGATGATTTTTTAATGCTTCGTGCGAGATCCTCCAAACTTGATCCAAAGGGTTTCATCGAGTTGCAGTCTTATGTAAAGATATTCGGCATAGAAGACAATAGCCTGCAGAAAATATATGCTATTATTTTTAACAAGAAAATTTCAAAAGCCCAGCGTTTGTCCAATTGGGAAATTGAAGAACTAACTTCCGGCCAACAAAAATATGCTGCATTAGATGCCTGGGCATGCCGCAAAATATTCCTTGAATTATCTCAGAATTCAATCCCAAATAAGTAGAATAGCTTCCAAAACAAGAAATAGGAGATTTGATTTCTTGAAAAAGAAAGAGAATAGGCTTAAAAACATGTTTGACAACATTTTTTTACTTAGGACATTTCTTTTAGAAATAAATATGACTTTTACGCATATTTATATAAGATATTGATCCATAATCATATAAATATTTGCCTTACCTTGATAAGATGGGCAAATACACTCTTTCTGTTAAAACGTGTTAAACACTCTATTTTTTTTATCAAAATATTTGCATATAGAGTAAAGATGCTCTATATTTGCATTGTGTTTTTCATGGTATTAGATTTAAGGTTAAGGAAGATTGGTTGTCGTGAGACAACCTTCTTTTTTGTATGATAGTCTGTTCTCAAAATTACTGTCACTCTCAACCGTACCGCTTTCCTTTTCCCGCTTTTCCAGAATACCCTATGGTATTTCCCAAATCACCTTATGAATTTTTGAAATTAGAGACTGTGTTTCATGATTTAGATGTACATCTAAACTTGCTGAGACGTGCATCTAAAGGGTGCTGAGACGTACATCTAAATACTGCTGAGACGTGCATCTAAATAGCAAGTCACAGTCTCTGATTTAGCGATCCACCCTCTCTGTTTTTAAGCATCAAGATCTACTCTTGGCAATCAATTGTTTGTGTCTATGTCAACAAGACTTGCACAGAGGCAGCAGGCAAAGCTTTATCAGGTGATACGAATTCTTATTTTATCTCAACGAGGTCCACACCTTTTCAATTTGATTCACAAATGCTTCAGGAAAAAAATGTATTTTTGCAGCTCAATTCGTTTTATGCGCTGGATTTATGGCAATATTTTATGCACCGGATATTCTACAAAGTCTTTTCTTGCCGGAAGAAGAGTCTGTCCATTGTGTGCGGGTGTTAAGGCTGGGTGTCGGAGACGGGATTGAGCTTATTGACGGTTCTGGCTATTTCTATCGTGCACGGATCGTTCAGGCGCATCCCAAACATTGCCAGGTTGAGATTCTTGAAAAGATTAAAGATAAAACAGAACCTTTTTTAGGCACCATAGCCGTAGCCCCTACAAAGAATTCAGAACGGGTAGAATGGTTTGTTGAAAAGGCAACAGAAATCGGGATAGGCGGCTTTGCTTTTATCAATACACGGTATTCCGAACGTAAGAAACTTAATTTAGACCGGATCGACAAGGTAATCGTTTCAGCTATGAAACAATCGGTAAAAGCCAGGAAACCGGTGGTGAGGGCTTTGACTGATTTTGCACAGTTTGTTAATCAGCCTTTTGAAGGACAAAAGTATATTTGTCATTGCAACGCCGGCAACAAACCTTTGCTTAACTCCGTTTGCCAGCCGGGAACGCCGGTTTTGGTACTTATCGGTCCTGAAGGCGATTTTAGTCCTGAGGAAGTCGCCTTGGCTGAGTCGAAGGGTTTTAGCTCTGTATCTTTGGGTTATACCATATTGCGTACTGAAACAGCTGCTTTTGTTGCTGCCCATATTGTTCAGCTCAAAAATATGTCCGATTGATTTATTTATATAAAAGCTTCATAGTTGAAGCTTTTTTTGTAATTTTACAGTCTGAAAAGTAATAATTCAGAATCATCAAGAAATTTTGCGAATGTACAAATCGAAGCCTATTCAATTAGTGCTGGAAAATGGAATCATCTTCAACGGTAAATCTTTCGGCTATGAGTGTCCGACAGCCGGTGAAGTGGTCTTTTCCACAGCGATGGTGGGATATCCGGAGAGTTTGACGGATCCCTCTTACGCCGGACAAATATTAACGGTAACTTATCCATTGATTGGGAACTATGGCGTCCCGGCCGATAAAATAGAAAATCAGTTATCTGTATTTTATGAATCGGAAATAATTCATGTCAAAGGGCTGATTATTTCCGATTATTCGTTTGAATACAGCCATTGGAATGCCGAACGCAGTTTGAGCGAATGGTTGGTTGAGCAAAAAATTCCGGGTATGTACGACGTGGATACGCGAGAATTGACCAAGTTGCTCCGTGAAACTGGAGCAATGAAGGGAAAATTCGTTTTTCCGGACCAGGAAGATATTCCTTTTATTGATACGGACAATGTGAACTGGGTGGCGGAGGTCAGTTGTAAAGATGTTATTAAATATGGCAATGGCTCAAAACGCATTGTTTTGGTGGATTGTGGTGTAAAGCACAATATTCTTCGCTGCTTGCTTAAAAGGGATGTGACCATATACCGTGTTCCGTGGGATTATGATTTCAGCCAGCTGGAATATGACGGATTGTTTATTTCAAATGGCCCTGGCAACCCCGAACTATGTAAGGCTACAGTGGATCATATTCGTAAGGCTTTGGGTGAAGACAGGCCGATTTTCGGTATATGTATGGGTAATCAATTACTCAGTGTAGCAGGAGGTGCCAGAACCTATAAACTAAAATACGGACATCGCAGCCATAACCAACCAGTTATTATGAATGGAACCAACCGTTGTTTTATTACCTCGCAAAATCATGGTTTTGCAGTGGATAGTTCAAGCCTTGGTGCAGATTGGGAACCTTTGTTCATTAATTTGAATGATCAGACAAACGAAGGAGTACGTCATAAAACCAAACCGTTTTTTTCTGCCCAGTTCCACCCGGAAGCTTCAAGCGGACCAACTGATACAGAATTTTTGTTTGATGATTTCCTGAACATGATTAAAAAATAAGTGTTCTGAAAGAGGGAGAATAAGTTACAGTAGATATTCCAATTAAAATTACATATATTTCATGTCCGATAAAACCATCAAAAAAGTACTATTGCTCGGTTCCGGAGCTTTAAAAATAGGGGAGGCCGGAGAGTTTGACTATTCTGGTTCCCAAGCCCTGAAAGCCCTCAAAGAAGAAGGAATATATACGGTTTTGATCAATCCAAACATTGCAACGGTGCAGACATCTGAAGGTGTTGCTGATCAAATTTATTTTTTGCCCGTAACTCCTTTCTTTGTTGAGAAAGTAATAAAAAAAGAACAGCCGGATGGTCTGTTACTTTCCTTTGGAGGGCAAACAGCATTGAATTGCGGTGTGCAATTGTATAAAGCCGGCATTCTTGAAAAATATAATTTACGGATACTCGGAACTCCGGTACAATCAATTATCAACACGGAAGACCGTGAGTTCTTTGTAGAACGTCTTGCGGAGATTGATGTCAAAACGATCAAAAGCTTTGCCGTTGAAAGCAGGACGGAGGCTCATAAAGCCGCAGAGCAGCTGGGTTATCCGATTATCGTTCGTGCCGCCTATGCACTTGGCGGACTTGGAAGCGGATTTTGCAATGATGCTGAGGAACTTGATATTCTTGCGGAAAAGGCCTTCAATTACTCCTCTCAGTTACTGATTGAAAAATCGCTGAAAGGATGGAAGGAAATAGAATATGAAGTGGTTCGTGACTGTTATGATAATTGTATTACAGTCTGCAATATGGAAAATTTTGATCCCCTGGGTATTCACACGGGGGAAAGTATTGTTGTTGCACCATCCCAGACACTTTCAAACAGAGAATATCATAAACTTCGTGAAATAGCTGTTAAGATTGTCCGTCATATTGGAATTATCGGAGAATGCAATGTGCAATATGCCTTTGATCCGGAATCGGAAGATTACAGAGTGATTGAGGTAAATGCACGTTTGAGCAGATCTTCGGCACTGGCTTCAAAAGCTACCGGTTATCCTTTGGCTTTTGTGGCTGCAAAACTGGCACTTGGCTTTGGCTTACATGAATTGAAGAATTCAGTAACAAAAACGACAACAGCTTTCTTTGAACCGGCTTTGGACTATGTCGTTGTCAAAATACCACGCTGGGATTTGGCTAAATTCCATGGTGTGGACCGTGAGATCGGATCTTCCATGAAGAGTGTGGGAGAGGTGATGTCCATTGGCCGGACTTTCGAGGAAGCCTTTCAGAAAGGGTTACGCATGATTCAGCAGGGTATGCATGGATTTGTAGGAAACAAAGAACTGCAAACCGACAATCTTGATAAGGATTTATCTGATCCGACAGATCGCAGGGTTTTCTTTCTGAGCCAGGCTTTTGACAAGGGCTATTCTGTAGAGAGAATACATTCCCTTACGAAAATCGATTGTTGGTTTCTGCAGAAACTACAGCATATAATGAATCTTTCCAAAGATTTGAAAGCATGTAAAACATTGGAAAATATTCCGCTTGAATTGCTTGTAAATCTAAAGAAACACGGCTTTTCGGATCATCAGATTGTTCGTCTTATGGTAAAGAAGGAAGATATAGATGATTTGGTTGCCGAGTTAAGAGTATTTCGTAAATCAAAGGGAATAGTCCCTGTTGTAAAACAAATTGATACACTTGCCGGAGAATTTCCCGCAATGACCAATTATTTGTATCTTACTTACAACGGCTGTGCAAATGATGTCCACTATCTTGGAGACAAGCGTTCGGTTGTTGTTTTAGGCTCAGGTGCCTATCGCATAGGTAGTAGTGTGGAATTTGACTGGTGTAGTGTCAATGCCCTGAATACCATTCGTAAGGAAGGTTACCGCTCGGTTATGATTAATTATAATCCGGAAACTGTTTCGACGGATTATGATATGTGTGATCGCCTTTATTTTGACGAATTGAGTTTTGAAAGGGTCATGGACATCATGGATCTGGAAAACCCTATGGGTGTAATCGTCTCAGTGGGAGGGCAGATTCCAAATAACCTGTCGGTTGATCTTGATGCAGCAGGCGTTAATTTGCTTGGTACTTCGGCCAAGTCTATTGATAATGCAGAAGATCGTCATAAGTTTTCCTCCATGCTTGATCGTCTCCATATAGATCAGCCGGCATGGAAAGAATTGACGACACTTGGTGATGTCAACGAATTTGTTGAAACTGTGGGATTCCCCGTCTTGGTAAGACCATCCTATGTGCTTTCAGGAGCAGCGATGAATGTCTGTTCCAATTCTGAGGAACTGGAATTTTTCCTGAAACTGGCAACCAAAGTATCCTCCAAACACCCGGTGGTTGTAAGTTCCTTTATTGAAAATGCAAAGGAAATAGAAATCGATGCTGTTGCCAAGGAGGGTGAAATTGTTGTTTATGCCATATCAGAACATGTGGAATTTGCCGGTGTGCATTCCGGTGATGCCACAATTCAGTTCCCACCTCAAAAGCTTTATATCGAAACTGTCCGCAGAATCAAACGTGTTGCCCGTGATATTGCCAAAGCCCTGAATATATCAGGTCCTTTCAACATCCAATTTCTTGCAAAGAACAATGAAATCAAGGTTATTGAATGCAACCTGCGTGCTTCACGCAGTTTCCCATTTGTTTCCAAAGTTCTGAAACTGAACTTTATTGAAATGGCGACAATGATTATGTTGGGCAAAGATGTTGTTAAACCTGAAAGATCTGAGTTTGAACTGGATTATGTGGGCATTAAAGCTTCCCAGTTCTCATTTACCCGTCTGCAAAAAGCGGATCCTGTTTTAGGTGTTGATATGGCTTCTACTGGGGAAGTCGGTTGCATCGGCAGTGATTTCAATGATGCCTTGCTTACGGCGATGCTCTCTGTGGGATATCGTATTCCGGAAAAAAATGTGATGTTTTCTTCTGGTCCGGCAAAATCCAAAGTCGAACTTCTGGAACCTTGCAGACTATTGCAGCAGAAAGGTTTTAATATTTATGCGACAGATGGTACCTGCCAGTTTTTACAGGATAACGGTGTGAATGCCATTTCTGTGTCATGGCCTGATGAGGACGGAGCACTGAAAGTTATGGACATGATTCATAATAAAGAATTTGATTTGGTAATCAATGTCCCCAAGAATTTGACGAAACGGGAATTGACCAATGGTTATAAGATCCGGCGCGGATCAATTGATTTTAATATCCCGCTACTGACTAATGCACGTTTGGCAAGTGCTTTTATCTATGCTTTTTGTCGGGTCTCTATTGATGACATACAGATAAAGAGTTGGAGTGAGTATCATTAATTATTGATTAAACGAGAAATTCTTTTAATTTTGTAGTTCTGTCATATTTTAAAGAAGGGTTTTGTTTAAAAGAACTTTTAAAGTAAAATAATATGTGTGGAATTGTCGGATATATCGGAAACAAGCAAGCTTATCCCATTTTGATAAAAGGTTTGCAACGACTTGAATACCGTGGTTATGACAGTGCCGGTATTGCATTGATAACGGACAGTAATGATTTGTCAGTATATAAAACAAAAGGAAAAGTTGCCGATCTGGAAAGATATGTCCAATCAAAAGATATTTCAGGTACGGTAGGTATTGCTCATACAAGGTGGGCGACCCACGGTGAACCAAACGATGTCAATGCCCATCCACATTATTCACAATCAAAGAATCTGGCTTTGATTCATAATGGAATCATTGAAAATTATAAAATCATAAAGGAGGACCTTCAGAAACGTGGTTATACCTTTGTAAGTGATACGGATACTGAAGTTTTGGTTCAGTTGATTGAATATGTAAAAGTCTCAAACAATATCGATTTGTTCCATGCTGTTCAACAGGCTTTAACACAGGTTATCGGCGCTTATGCAATTGCTGTTATAGAACGGAACAACCCGGATTGCATTGTTGCTGCACGAAAGGCCAGTCCCTTGGTTGTAGGTATTGGTGATGATGAGTTTTTTTTGGGTTCGGATGCTTCCCCGATTATTGAATATACAAATCGTGTCATTTACATTGATGACGATGAAGTTGTTCGTTTACAACTTGGCAAGGAACCTCGTATTTGTAATTTGCACAATGTTGAGAAAAATCACAAGATTATAGAACTTGAGATGAGTCTCAGTGAATTGGAAAAAGGTGGCTATCCGTTTTTCATGCTGAAGGAAATTTTTGAACAGCCCAATACCATTCGCGAATGTATCCGGGGACGTATTAATGTGGATCGAAACTCGGTAGCGATGTCCGGTATCATTGATCACAAGGATAAGTTCCTGAATACCAAACGTATTATTATCGTTGCCTGTGGTACATCCTGGCACGCCGGGTTAATTGGAGAATATCTGATTGAAGAATTTGCAAGAATTCCAGTTGAGGTTGAATATGCTTCAGAATTCCGTTACCGGAATCCAATCTTAGATAAAGATGATATTGTAATCGCAATTTCACAATCCGGAGAAACTGCAGATACTTTGGCTGCCATTGAATTGGCACGTAGCCAGAATATTTTTGTGTATGGTATCTGTAATGTGGTGGGTTCTTCTATTCCCCGAAATACAGATTCCGGGTCTTATACGCATGCAGGGCCTGAAATTGGTGTTGCTTCTACAAAAGCCTTTACTGCCCAGGTTACTGTTTTAAGTCTGATAGCTTTGACGATAGCTAAGGAAAGAGGTTCGCTATCGAAGGAACAATTTGAAGAGAAAGTTGCAGAATTGGCCTCTATTCCTGACAAGATGGTGGAAACTTTAAAGCTGAGCACGAGTATCGAAAAAGTTTCGGGCATATTTACCTATGCAAAGAATTTTATATATCTGGGTCGGGGTTATAATTATCCGGTTGCTCTTGAAGGTGCATTGAAATTGAAGGAAATTTCATACATCCATGCTGAAGGTTATCCGGCAGCAGAAATGAAACATGGCCCAATTGCCTTGATCGACAGCGAAATGCCTGTTGTTGTTATTGCTACGAATAAAGGTCAGTATGAAAAAGTAATAAGCAATATTCAGGAAATTAGGGCCAGAAAGGGTCGGGTTGTTGCTGTTGTTACCAAAGGTGACAATGTGATTAGGGACTTGGCGGATTACTATTTTGAGATACCTGAGACTGATGAGTGTTTTGTGCCTTTACTGGCTGTTTTGCCTTTACAATTGATGGCTTATTATATTGCGGTGGTGAAGAGGTGTGATGTGGATCAACCGAGAAACCTTGCAAAATCGGTTACTGTTGAATAAACAATAAACCCGCATGCAGTCATGCGGGCATTTTTTTTAATATTCTTGTATGAGCGAAGCGATTAAACATGAGTGTGGTGTAGCAATGATTCGTTTGCTTAAACCCTTGGAGTATTATCAGATGAAATATGGAACCTGGCAATACGGATATCAGAAGTTGTATCTTTTGATGGAAAAACAGCATAATCGTGGTCAGGAAGGAGCTGGCATGGCATGTGTAAAATTGAATATGCAGCCGGGATACGAGTACATTAACAGAGAGCGCGCGCTTGGTTCAACAGCTATTGATGCTTGTTTCAGTGCTGTTAATCAGGTCTATTCAAGATACAAGAAGGATTTGGTAAGCGATCCTGGATTTGCGAAAGAGAACTTACCCTTTGCCGGTGAAATATATATGGGACATTTGCGGTATAGTACAACCGGAAAAGAAGGACTTCAATATGTGCATCCCTTTTTACGCAGGAATAACTGGAAATCCAGAAATTTATGTTTATGTGGCAATTTCAATCTTACCAACGTCTCTGAAATTATAGAACGGCTTGTTGAGAAGGGGCAACATCCGCGTGATTTCGGCGATACATTCTTAATGCTTGAAACAATGGGACATTATTTGGATCGTGAGGTTCAAAAGGAATATGATGCATTGGAAGCCAAAGGTGTTCAGAATATAGCAAGAGTAATTGAAGAACAGATTGATATTCCTGCCGTTCTGAGAAAATCATCCTCAAACTGGGATGGTGGTTATACGATTTGCGGTATGATGGGTCATGGGGATTCTTTTGTTTTCCGGGATCCATGGGGTATTCGTCCTGCCTATTGGTATGCAGATGATGAAATCGTTGTTGTTACGTCTGAGCGTCCTGTCATACAGACCGTTATGGATGTGTCTGGCGCAGATGTAAAGGAACTCGGTCCTGGGAAAGCCTTGATTATTAAGAAAAACGGAAGTGTTTCAACAGAGCAAATTCGTGAGCCATTCGAAAAAAGGTCCTGTTCCTTTGAGCGAATTTATTTTTCCAGAGGTAGCGATGAAGATATCTATAAGGAACGGAAAAAGTTAGGTGCATTGCTTACTCAGCCTATTTTGAAGGCGATTGATTATGACATCGAAAATACCGTTTTCTCCTATATTCCAAACACGGCAGAAGTGGCTTTTTTTGGAATGAGTCAGGGATTGGATCTATATGTGAATAATCTTAAAAAAGAGTATATAGAAAACAATATCGGGAATCTGGATGAAAAGAAACTGAAAAAGATTTTGGCTTTGCATCCCCGGACGGAAAAAGTGGCCATCAAAGATATTAAGTTAAGAACATTTATTGCTCAGCAAGGAGGGCGAAATGACTTGGCAGCTCATGTCTATGATGTTACCTGGGGTTCATTGATCCCTTATGAGGATAATCTTGTAATTATTGATGATTCTATTGTAAGAGGTACCACATTAAAGCAGAGTATTATTAAAATTCTGGACAGGTTGCATCCTAAAAAAATTGTTATCGTTTCGTCTTCGCCTCAAATCCGTTATCCGGATTGTTATGGAATAGATATGTCACGCATGAGTGAATTTGTTGCTTTTAAAGCTGCGCTTCAATTATTAAAAGATACGCATCAGGAAAAGATAATCAATGAAGTTTATAACAGCGCGAAGAGTCAGCAATTGAAGCCAAAGGATGAGCAAGTTGTCAATTATGTGAAGGAAATATATAAACCGTTTACGGTTGAAGAAATATCCCAAAAAATTGCTGAAATGCTAACTCCCAATGGGACAAAAGCTGAAATTCTGATTGTCTATCAACATCCGGAAGATTTAATAAAAGCATGCCCGGACAATACAGGAGACTGGTATTTTACAGGAAACTATCCTACTCCTGGGGGTGTCCGTGTGGTAAACCAGGCTTTCATAAATTATGTGGAAGGGGTTGATCGCCGTGTACAATAAGTAAATTAGTCTGATTTACCTTCGATGTCACTGCTTGTGGATGATGAAATCTTTATTGAGATACATCAGACATTAAACTACAACGCTTTATTGTGACAGGGTCCCATTCATTTTTATTACCTTTGTCCCTTTCAAAATAAACGTTTTTTTATGGAAATTGCGAGCAAATATAATCCTGCAGAGGTTGAAGACAAGTGGTATCAATATTGGATTAATCAGAATTTTTTTCGTTCAGTACCGGATGAACGTGAACCATATACGATCGTGATCCCTCCGCCTAATGTTACAGGCGTTTTACATATGGGACACATGCTTAATAATACCATACAGGACATTTTAATTCGTCGTGCCCGTATGCAGGGGAAAAATGCCTGCTGGGTTCCGGGGACAGACCATGCTGCCATTGCAACTGAAGCGAAGGTTGTTGCCCAACTGGCTTCTCAAGGCATCAAGAAGGCAGATGTCAGCCGGGAAGAATTTTTGAAGTATTGCTGGAAATGGACGGAAGAATATGGTGGCATTATTCTGGAACAATTGAAAAAACTGGGCGCGTCTTGTGACTGGGACCGTACCTGTTTCACTATGGATGATAGTATGTCAGCCAGTGTACTGAAAGTATTTGTTGATTTATATAGAAAAGGACTTATATACAGGGGTGTCCGGATGGTCAACTGGGATCCGCAGGCTCAAACAGCCTTATCTGACGAAGAGGTTGTCTATAAGGAAGAAAACTCAAAACTATACTATTTACGATATAAAGTGGATGGTGAAGATGGTTATGCTGTCGTTGCCACTACCAGACCCGAAACTATTATGGGTGATACAGCGATGTGCATCAACCCAAATGATCCGAAAAATGCCTGGTTAAAAGGCAAACGTGTAATTGTTCCATTGATTGGCCGTTCCATTCCTGTAATTGAAGATGAATATGTCGATATCGAATTTGGTACCGGTTGCCTGAAAGTGACACCGGCACATGATGTCAATGATTATATGCTTGGTGAAAAGTACAATCTGGAAACCATCGATATTTTCAACAATGACGGCACACTAAACGAGAACGGATTGCAGTATGCAGGACAGGATCGTTTTGCTGTCCGTAAGCAGATAGAAAAAGACCTGACAACCGCCGGCCTGATGGAAAAGGTAGAAGACTATACCAATAAAGTAGGTTTTTCCGAAAGGACCAATGTTCCTATTGAACCGAAACTTTCCATGCAATGGTTTCTGAAAATGACCGATTTGGCTAAACCGGCTTTGGATGCCGTAATGAATGACGATATTAAGTTATATCCGCCAAAATTCAAGAATACCTATCGTCATTGGATGGAAAATGTAAAGGATTGGTGTATTTCCAGGCAGTTGTGGTGGGGACACCGTATTCCTGCATATTATCTTCCGAAAGGGGGATTTGTTGTTGCTGAAACGCAGGAAGAAGCAGTACGTTTGGCCAATGAAAAACTGTTTAATGGGCAATGTCCTTCTTGTTCAGATGGGAAGTCTTTGACCATCAAAGATCTTCGTCAGGATGAAGATAGCCTTGACACATGGTTCTCTTCCTGGCTATGGCCGATTTCTGTGTTTGACGGCATTAATAGGCCAAATAACGAAGATATACGTTATTACTATCCCACGAGTGACTTGGTGACCGCACCTGATATCATCTTCTTCTGGGTGGCCCGTATGATTATTTCCGGCTTTGAATATCAAAAGGATGTTTGTTTCAGGAATGTTTACTTTACAGGTATTGTTCGTGATAAGAAAGGTCGCAAGATGTCCAAATCTTTGGGCAATTCACCGGATCCGATTGAACTGATCAATATATATGGTGCCGATGGTGTGCGTATGGGAATGATGTTGGCTGCACCTGCCGGAAATGATATTCTTTTTGATGAATCGCTTTGCGAACAAGGCCGTAATTTCAACAATAAAATCTGGAATGCTTTTCGTTTGGTGAAAGGCTGGAAAGTGGACGAGACGCTCGAACAACCTGAGTCTTCACGCATAGCGGTGGAATGGTTTGGACAGCAACTACAGAAAGTAGTGAACGACATGGACGACTTGTTCAGCAAATTCAGAATTTCTGAAGCCTTAATGACCCTTTACAAATTGTTCTGGGATGAATTTTCATCTTGGTATTTGGAATTGATCAAACCTGCTTATCAACACGATATTGATGCCAAAACACTGGCGGAAACGATGTCTTATTTTGAAAAATTGTTGTTGCTGCTGCATCCTTTCATGCCTTTTATTACAGAGGAGTTGTGGCAAAATATTTACGAAAGAAAGATAGGCGAAAGCATAATGGTCATCCGACAACCCCAATTGAAGCCTTATAATGAAACTGTTTTGAGTGAATTTGAAACGGCTAAATCTATTATTTCAGCTATCCGTTCTGTCCGTCTTGAAAAGAATATTCCCAATAAAGAAAAGCTTATACTCCATTTTATAGGTAATCATAATCCTGCATATAATTCAGTCTTGATAAAAATGGCTAATTTGGATACTATTATCCCTGTAAAAGAAAAATCCGCCGGAGCCACATCTTTCATGATTACTACTACGGAGTACGCCTTGCCGTTGGGAAGTCTGATCAATGCTGAAGAAGAAATTACTAAAATGCAGGTCGAAATAGATTATTTGCAAGGGTTTCTAAAATCGGTAATGGTAAAATTGAATAATGAACGTTTTGTTGCAAATGCAAAGCCTCAGGTGGTGGAAGCAGAACGAAAGAAAAAGGCGGATACGGAATTAAAAATCAAATCTTTGGAGGATAGCATTTTAGCCATGGGAAATTAAACTTATGCGTAAGATCCTTTTTTTTATTATTCTTGTTTTGATTGGACTTTGTTCGTGCAGCAAAGAATATCAGACTGAACCAATAACGAATTGGACACACTTAAGTGATTTCCCCGGCACGCCTCGTGCATCTGCCACGGGTTTCGTATCGGGTGATAAAGCCTATATTTGCCTTGGCCGGTCAGGACTGAAATATGGATTTTTAAAAGATCTTTGGGAATATGACAGCAATACAGGTGCCTGGACTCGTAAAACAGATTTTCCGGGCGCAGCCAGAGTAAAGGCTGTTGGTGTCGTCATTGGTAGTAAGGCTTATGTTGGAATGGGTTCTATCGGCCCTTATGCGGAAGCAAGCCAGTTTAATGATTTTTGGGAATATGACATCCAGCATGATAAATGGACACAAAAAGCATCCTTCCCTGGGTTAGGCATGAATGACCTCTCTTATGCGGTTGTCGACAGTTGTCTTTACACCACAGAAGGATACACCGGTACGGAGCGAGTTAAAGATACCTACAGGTATGATCCGAAAACCAATATATGGACGAAAATGGAAGATTGCCCGATAAATCACAGTGGTACTGCCGGTTTTGGCATTGGAAACTGTTTTTATGTAGGCACCGGTTTCTGCGGCAGGAATTATAAGGATTTTTATTGTTTTCAGACGGTAACCGGTAATTGGAGTCACGTAGCAGATTTGCCGGATGCCAGGATATTGTCGAATGGAATGTCTATCAACGGTAAAGGTTATATTTTATTGGGACGTTATTGGGCCGGTTCTCTGAATGGTGGTCGTCTGCTTGATGATATTGTAATGTATGATCCTTTGGAAAACGTATGGATCAAACGGGGTTACTTTCCTGGTGGAGCCCGTCAAAATGCCGTAGTTTGGTCTATGAATGGCAAAGGTTATATTCTGGCAGGTGAAGATGACAGTGAGCGTAAAAACGATGTCTGGATGTTTGAGCCTTAAAGATGAAACGAATGAAAACCCGATATTCCCTGATATTGATATTTTTGCTTGAGGCGGTTCTGCTTCAGGCGCAGAATCATACTGATACGTTGGATTACAGTATTAATGCACGTTTTACTCCAGGTGGTGGGTCTTATGCACCTTTCTTAAGTACGGCAAACGCGTATGACCGATATAGCACAACCCCCAATAGTCTGGCTATATGGGGAACACTGCAGAAAGATATTGATTATTCTTCCAAATATGATTATGGTTTTGGTGTGGATTTAAATGCCAATATCTCGAAAACAGAAAAGCGTTTTTTTCCGGAAGAGCTTTACCTTCAGGGCAAGGCATTTTTCTTGAATGCTTTTGTGGGGATGAAGCGCGAGGTTTTCGGGAACCAGGATCCGGAGCTTTCCAGCGGAGGCCTTATTTGGTCTCAAAACAGCAGGCCACTTCCCAAAATATCCCTGGAATCAAACGGTTATGTCCCTGTCCCCTATACAAAAGGATATATTGAAGTGATGGGTGGTATTTCACACGGATGGTTTACGGACAATACGGTGACAGAGCATACTTTATTGCATCATAAATATGCCTATATCCGTCTTGGAGGGTCATTCCCTGTAAATATCAGCTATGGATTGCAACATGTTTGCCAATGGGGTGGAACTTCTGCCCGATATGGTACGAGCGCAGTAACATGGCGTAATTTTAAGCGGATTTTCTTTGCGGAAAGTGGAAGCTCTTTTTCTCCCATGACTGAGCAGGAAAACGCTCTTGGAAATCATATTATTTCACAAAATCTGGGTTTGGATGTTAATCTAAATTCGGTGAAGGTCTCGTTATATTGGCAGGATATTTCAGAAGATCCTCCTGTTTTGAGAATGGACCATGCTTACAATGTAGCAGACGGGTTATGGGGAATGTCGGTACGTCTTCCGAAGTTTAGCCCTCTTAATGCTTTCGCAATGGAGTATATGAGTACGACAGACCAAAGTGGTCCATGGCATGATTTGGATGGTGTGATATATGGCGGAGCTGACAGTTACTATACAAATGGTGTATACCCAAATGGCTGGACATTCCATGGCATGACGATAGGAAATCCATGGTTGACCTCTCCCAAATATAATGAGAACGGGACTGTTAAAGTCACAAACAACATGGTCAGATTGTTTTATTTCTCGGGAAAGGGGGAGATCAGCAATTATGCATATAGGGCAACAGTAGCCTATTCCGACAATTATGGCAGTCCATCTCTCATGTATGAGAAATGTAAAAAACAATTTTCCTGGCAGGTTCAAGCTGAAACGCCTGCATCGTATCTAAAAAACACTAAAATTAGTCTTGGATTGTCTGGAGATCGTGGTACTATGTATGGAAATAATTTTGCAGTTTTACTTGGAATAACATATGCAGGAAAGTTTATGTATTGATTTTGATAATTTGTAATTATGCACACAAAAGAATCGAAAATGCAGGCTTTTGGGCGTCTGCTGGACATTATGGATGAACTTCGTGAAAAATGTCCATGGGATCATGAACAGACCAACGAAAGCCTTAGATCTTTAACCATAGAAGAAACTTTTGAATTAAGTGAAGCCTTGATACATCGGGATATTTCTGATGTTTGTAAAGAATTGGGAGACTTGTTGATGCATGTTTTATTTTATGCAATAATCGGGTCTGAAAAATCGCAGTTCGACATTCAGGATGTATGTGAAAAGCTGGAACAAAAGTTAAGGTATAGACATCCTCATATTTATGGAAATGTTGAGGTATCAAGTGCTAAAGAGGTATCACAAAATTGGGAGAAATTAAAGCTAAAAGAAAAAGACGGAAATAAGTCTGTTTTGGCTGGTGTCCCTGAAAGTTTACCATCCGTTATTAAGGCGTTCCGCATGCAGGATAAGGTAAGTGGGGTGGGTTTTGACTGGCAAAGAAAAGAACAGGTTTGGGATAAAGTTCAGGAGGAATTTTCAGAATTGATGACAGAAGTCGATTCTATGAATGCTGATAAGATGGAAGCTGAATTTGGTGATCTCTTTTTTAGCTTGGTCAACGCTGCCAGATTATATAAAATCAATCCGGATAATGCACTGGAAAGAACCAACGCCAAATTTAAGCAACGTTTCGATTATTTGGAAGAAAAAACCATAAAGCAAGGTCGTTCATTATTCTCCATGAAACTTGAGGAAATGGATGTTCTTTGGAATGAAGCTAAGCTCAAAGGACTTTAAACACTATAAATCAACCTATAGTTATAAAAAAGGAAGAAGCTTATTTGAACGAGCTTCTTCCTTTTTTTATAACTATTTTTTTCGCTGTGGCTATTTTCCGCCGCGTCTCTCAATATCTCTCAGTAGCTGCCCAGCCCAATCGCGTTCTGTGTTGTAGTATTTGAATAATTTTTCAGGACTGAGAATTCTTTTGAATTTCTCGTGGTAAGCTTTATCCAAAGCCACTTCTTGAACTTTCATGTTAATCATATCGTCCGTAACCTTCGTATAATTAAAGATCCGACAACCATTCTTATCTTTCTTTGCATTCTGGAATTGGGCAAAATTCTTTTTATGAATAGCATCTTTTTTTCTCTGGAGTTCATAATAAACAGGCCAGAATTTTCGGGCTTCGTCACCCGTCAAGCCTATATGCTCTGTGTAAAAGGCCGCCTGTTTGGCTATCAACTCTCCCCAACGTTGCTTATAACTATCCTGATTCGTATTTTGAGCGAGAAGATTGACTGCAAATAAGCCAAACATTAAGAATAATATATATCTTTTCATTTTTATGAATTTAATAATTATTCGAAACTTTCAGGATCAACATAATACTGCGAGATGCCATATGTCCCTACAGAATTGATCAAATAGTCTTCAGCTGTAAGTACTGAACTTTCATTTTGCGTTTTTATTACATTATGAGCTGAGGCAGTATATGTTGTAGTGGCTTTTTTAGAAGTGAAGTTCAAAACCAAACCTATGCTGAAAAGCAGTAAAACGAACATGGCTGCCATGTATAAAATGGGTTTTACACCATTCATTGTTAAAAAGGACCTCTTTGATTTTGTCTCTACCTGTGGTTCGATAGTATAAAGATTCTTTTCGCTTTCTATAACGTCCAGACGCTTGCTTAACTGTATACTAAAATCCTTAAAGTACTTTTCAGGTACCTTGAACATCGTTAAGTCTCCAACTTCGTTTAATGATAAATTATTCTTTTTCATTGTTTTGTCCTCCAATAATTTCTTAGAATCAATCTTAAATTCTGAGGCTAAATATTTCTTTATGTATTTGACTAACTGATTTGAAGATGGTTTAAATTTATTTTAGACTTCCAGCGTTAAAAAAGCTTCAATCTTTTTAACTGCATAATGATAGGAGGCTTTTAAGGCTCCAACAGAGGTCCCCAAAATTTCAGACATTTGTTCGTATTTCATTTCATTATAATATTTCATATTAAATACCTGACGTTGTTTGTCTGGTAATGTTAAAATGGCTTTTTGCAGTTTTAGAACAGTTTCATCTCCTGAAAACCACGGATCACTCTGAAGATTTTGTACCAATGTATCTTCAAGGTCAACAGAATTCATTTGGTTATTCTGACGTTCCTTATTTAAGAATGTATAGGTTTCGTTTATGGCTATCCTAAACAACCATGTGGAAATTTTTGATTCGCCTCTAAATTGATCAATATTCGCCCAGCTTTTTAGAAAAGTATTTTGAAGGATGTCATTGGCATCATCATGAGAAAGAACCATCTTGCGTATTTGCCAGTAAAGACTTTCAGAATAGGTTTTAACAATAAAGTCGAAAGCTTTGCGTCGTTGTTTTTCGTCGCTTAGCATTAGCAAAAGTTCAGAATCATTCGGCTTATCCATTGGCATTTTCAAATGGGATTATTAGACAGATTAAAAATCTAAAGGTTCAATACCAAAATCAACTTACAAACAAATAATAAATTACGACGGCTGGAGCAGCCAAAATGCTGCTATCAAACCGATCTAATATTCCGCCATGTCCAGGTATCATATTTCCTGAGTCCTTAACTTTAAGAGAGCGTTTTATCATGGATTCAAACAAATCTCCCCACGTCCCAAAGATAATTGTTATTAGTGAAAATCCTATCCATTTCCAGAAAGTAAGTTGCCCTGGAAATAGTTGAGATATAACAATAGAAACAATTACGGCTAGCAGTGCTCCGCCAATAGTTCCTTCCCACGTCTTTTTGGGAGATATGCGCTCAAAAAGTTTATGTTTCCCAAAATAACTTCCAGTTAAATATGCCCCCGTATCTGATGTCCAAATTAATAAAAAAAATGACATCAAAAAGATTTGATTATAAGATGGCTGCATCATCTCATTCGTTGAAAACCCCAGCCTACTCAATAACATAAAAGGTAAAGCAATGTAGATTTGTCCCAAAAAAGTGTATGCAATGTTCCGGATGATATGTTCTTCTTTCTTGTAAAGTTCACTGATATTCAAATACAACATAATAATGAACCACAAAGAAAGGTATTTGACAGGGGCGAGGCCTGCAAACCATAAAAAGCCTGTAACAAACAAATAAACCCCACCCAATGTTGCAATTGGTTTATTAATTTGAATATCCCCGTTTTTTTCAAGTAAAGAATAGAATTCCCACAAACAAAGACCTGTCACTATCGCAAAAAGCGAAGCATAAGTATATTGGTCGCAAAGAATCGAAAAACTAATTAATATAACATAAATGACACCGGAGATACTTCGGGTAACAATATTTTTCATTAAAAATGCTTTTCACGGTTTGAGATTATTTACTTTCTTCTGAAAATTTAGTCGCTGAAGGCTCATCTTTTGGCGATTTTTTTGTTTCAGACAGATCGTTCTCGGGTTTTTCAGGATTACTTGCTTCTTTAACCGCAGCATCAAGGGCAGTCCTGGCCTCGTCTACTTTCTTTTGAGCTTCAATAATTTCCTCAGATCGTGAAGTCCATATACGTTTTCCAAATATGTGCTCCACATCTTCGGAAAAAATCACTTCACGTTCAACCAATATCTTTGCCAATTCATTATGACCTTCGCTGTTATCTGCTAATAATTGCTTTGCCCGTTCATATTGTTCAGACACAAGTTTCTTGACTTCTATATCAATTGCTTCAGCTGTTTTCTCACTATATGGCTTTGTCAAAGAATATTCAGATTGACCGGATGAATCAAAATAACTGATATTGGCTAGGCTATCGCTCATGCCATAATATACAATCATTGAATAAGCCTGTTTGCTGACACGTTCCAGATCATTTAAAGCACCGCTGGATATATGATGCAAAAAGAGTTCTTCTGCTGCTCTGCCGCCAAGCAGGGCACAAACTTCATCCAACATTTGTTCCTTGGTCGTCAACTGACGTTCTTCAGGAAGATACCATGCTGCACCTAAAGCTTTTCCGCGTGGTACGATAGTGACTTTAACAAGTGGCTGGGCGAATTCCAGCAACCAGCTTAATGTGGCATGACCGGCTTCGTGTACCGCTATGGCATGACGCTCAGCCGCTGTAGTTATTTTATTTTTCTTTTCCAAACCACCGATAATTCGGTCTACGGCATCCATGAAATCTTGCTTCTGCACAACATCTTTACCTTTTCTGGCAGCAATTAGCGCCGCTTCGTTGCAGACATTGGCTATATCCGCTCCGGAAAATCCGGGCGTTTGACGTGACATAAATTCAGGATCAACAGATGCGTCAATTTTGATAGGACGTAAATGCACGTTGAAGATTTCACGACGTTCGTTGATGTCTGGAAGGTCTACGTTAATCTGACGATCGAAACGACCTGCGCGGAGCAGTGCATGGTCAAGTATATCCGCACGGTTGGTTGCAGCAAGGATGATGACACCACTGTTGGATCCAAAACCATCCATTTCTGTCAACAATTGATTCAGCGTGTTTTCGCGTTCATCATTGGCTCCCATATTTGGATTTTTACCACGAGCACGACCTACTGCGTCAATCTCATCAATGAAAACGATACAAGGTGCCTTTTCCTTTGCCTGACGGAATAAGTCACGGACACGCGAAGCTCCCACGCCGACAAACATTTCCACGAAATCCGATCCCGAAAGTGAAAAGAACGGTACATCTGCTTCACCGGCAACAGCTTTTGCCAATAAAGTTTTACCAGTCCCCGGAGGGCCAACCAGTAAGGCACCTTTGGGAATTTTACCACCCAATTCTGTGTATTTTGACGGATTCTTAAGAAAAGAGACAATTTCCTCGACTTCTTGCTTGGCTTCGCTTAATCCTGCAACATCCTTGAATGTAATGCGGTTATCGGCCCCTTTATCAAAAAGCTGGGCTTTCGATTTCCCGACACTGAAAACTCCGCCTCCTCCGGCAGAACCTCCGGCACCACCTGACATTCGTCTCATAAAGAATACCCAAAGGCCTATAAGCACAATGAAAGGAAGGACATTAATCAAAATAGATGTCATAATGCCGCGATTCTCTTTATATGTAATATCTCCTGAAAAGCCATATTCTTTTGTGGCTCTTTCTGCAAAATCCGAAAATTTATCTGCCGAAGGAATGGTGGCGATAACTTTTGACTTATTATTTGCCTGCTTATTCCCAAAAACAGAAGTAGCTGAAGAATCCTTAATATAGGCTTCAACAACATCTTTCCCCTTTTGTACAACCATTTTTTCGACATAGCCTTTCTTTACATATTGTTCAAGGTCTGTCATGGATACTTCTTTGACCGTATCCTGGTTGCTGAACAGCGAAACACCAATTATGCCAAGAAGGATCAAAGCATATATCCAATAAATATTGAAACGGAAAGATGGCTTATTGTCTTTTTTTAAAGGATTTTTTTCCATATTGAAAAATATAATCGTATTACTCCGGAACAGTCCGGATTTATATTAATTCTACATAAATCATTCCAAATCCGGAACTTCTGTCAATTTGGCATCATTCCAGAGATGTTCCAAATTATAAAAACTCCGTGCCTCATTTTCAAATATATGAACCATAACATCTCCATAATCCATGGCAATCCATATTGAGTTTCTTAAACCGTCTGTAGCAAGGGGTTTGGCATTGGCGTTTTTGTTGACATACTCTTTGACGTTATCAGCGATAGCTAATATTTGAGTGTTTGATGTCCCTTCACAAATGACAAAATACCGACAAATAGCTTCCAGATTTGTCATATTAATAATATTAATTCGTTTTCCTTTTTTTTCTTGAATTCCTTCTACAATTTTTTCAATCAGTAATTCAGTTTCATTCATATTAATTATTTTATAAAATAAAAAGATATAGCTATTAAGCATTCCATCTTGAATGTGCAAAGATATATTGAATATTTTAATTATAATAAATTTCCGGCAAGTGAAATTCATTAAAAGAGTATCTCTTAATGAATTTTTTAACTTTATTCATTCTTATTCAACTTGAGCATATAGATTATCCGGGTTTATTTACCGGATGACAATCCGTTCTCCAAGATCTTTTGAAAGATCTTTTTTGATTTCCAGCAATTCGAGCAAGTCTTTTGTGAGTTTCTCAATTTCAGAATCATTTTTGTCCCGTTGTGCAGTCTTTAATTCTTCCTCTACCAATCTTGTCTGATGTTGTATGATTGCATTTTTAAAATCTTCAAGAACATGCGGTATGAGCTCGGGCAGTTTGTCCTCATCTTTTTCTATGGTTTGGTATTTGGAATGAATCTTGCTTAACTCATAGGGTTCACTCTCCAAATCAGCTGCCAGAAGGCTGATCTCCGGGTCACGGTGGTTTAAGAAATAACGTTCAGGTTTGAACCCGGGCATTTTTTGCTGTTTTTCCGCTTCATCAAGAATTCTTCTGTATAATGGATTTTCCAATTCTATTTCATCTTGTCTCAGATCTGACGCAATATATTCAATAACGGAAATTTTACGTATTTTACCGTTCATCGTCTTTTCTTCACTAAAAGCATGGGCACCAAAGCGAATGACTTGTTTGAGAATATTCCGTTCAAATTGATCAAAAATGCCAATCTTTGGTCTTTTTTCGATAGATTGAGCAGTATTTCCTAAAAGAACAGATTCCGTTTGTCCTGAAAAAAAAGATTGATTTCCTGAATTATATTCTTCAGTGGGTGAAAATGGTGGGAATAAGTCGGAGGGTGGGGGGATAACCTCTCCTGAAATCGTTTTGTATTCTGATTTCCAACCATTTAATTGAATATTCCTATCTATGTTTGTGTGACCGGCCTGTGTACCAAGACTTTTCTGTTGTTCGCGTTGAATCTGGATATAACGTTTCTTGTTTATTTCTTTTTGTAGTATTGTTTCGTCAAAATCCATCTGATTACCGCATTCTTTAATGTAAATTGAACGCGTGATATTGTCTGAAATCAATGAAATACTTTCTACCAGATCCTGAATCAGATTTGCCCTTTTTATAGGGTCATTGCCGGCATCCTTGAGCAATATGTCCGTCTTGAAACGAATGAAGTCGGTCTCATGTTCTTTCAAATAGTTAGCGAAGTCAGAAGCATTTTGTTTTTTTGAAAAAGAATCCGGATCTTCACCGTCGGGGAGTAACAGGACTTTGATATTCAGTCCTTCTTCCAAAAGAAGATTGATCCCTTTCAAGGAAGCTTTAATACCGGCAGCATCTCCGTCATAGAGGATGGTTACATTTTTTGTAAAGCGATGTATCATCCTTATTTGCCCGTGGGTTAAGGCGGTACCCGATGATGCCACTACATTCTCTATACCTGCCTGATGCATGGAAATGACATCCGTATACCCTTCAACCAAATAGCATTTATCGTTTTTGGCGATAGACTGTTTCGCAAAGTAAATGCCATATAGTTCATTACTCTTATGATAGATTTCTGATTCGGGGGAATTGATGTATTTGGCAGATTTATCATCTTTTTTCAGAATCCGTCCGCCGAACGCAACAATCTTTCCGGACAAGGTAAAGACGGGAAACATGACACGGCCTCTGTAACGATCACGCAGTTCACCCTGATCGTTGGCAAGAGAAAGCCCCGTTTTTAAAAGAAACTCTTTTTGATATCCTTTGCTTAAGGCTTCTTTGCCCAACCCATCCCTGCTCTCCAAACTAAAGCCGAGCTGGAACTTTCGAATAATATCCTCCCTGAAGCCGCGTTCGCGAAAATAGCCCATACCCAAAGATTTTCCATCAATATGTTCATGAAGAATGCGAACAAAATAATCACGGGCAAATTCATTAAGGATAAACATGCTTTCACGGTCATTCCGGACTTGCTGTTCCTCAGAACTTAATTCTTTTTCAACAATTTCAATGTTGTATTTGTGTGCCAGCCATTTAAGAGCGTCATAATAACTAAGCTGCTCATGTTCCATGATAAAGTGCACGACGTTGCCTCCTTTACCACAGCCAAAACACTTGCAAATGCCCTTGCTTGGAGAAACCGTGAAGGAGGGTGTCTTTTCATCATGAAACGGACATAGACCTATTAAATTCACCCCTCTTTTCCGAAGTGTGACAAATTCGCCAACCACTTCTTCAATATGGGCGACATCCATTATCCTGTCTATTGTAATCTGGTCAATCATTGCTATAAATCAAATCTTATATGGATACGAAGGTAATAAACAAAATATAAAGTTCCGAACTAAATGCCGTGAAAGAATTCTAATTCGGTAAGACTTTGAAAAATTTCTATGTACATTTGTAAATCATATTCATCATATAATAAATGCCACGTAGACAGAAAGATAGGTTATTTACTTCAAGCTTTATTTATACTTGTATTGGCAATTTTATGCTTTTTCTGGGTTTTTATCTTTTATTGCCTGTCCTTCCTTTATATTTAATAGACAATTTTCATGCGTCAAAACCAGAGGTGGGGATTATCTTATCCTGTTACACTATTGCAGCTTTGGCCGTCAGGCCTTTTTCCGGATATCTGGCCGATATGTTTGACCGAAAACCTCTTTACTTGTTGTCCTATATTTTATTTATTTCTGTGTTCATTACATATCCGTTGGTTGAAACTCTTTTGTTATTTGCCCTGATGCGCGTGCTTCATGGACTTACGTTCGGAATGGTTTCAACCTCAGGCAACACGTTGGTGGTAGACATTATGCCTGCATCCAGACGCGGAGAGGGGTTGGGCTATTTTGGCATTTCCGGCAATCTGGCAATGGCAATAGGTCCCATGATTGGTATTGTGTTGCATGAAGCAACAGGTTCTTATAATATTATTTTTTATACAGCGATTATAAGTGGTCTGATCGGCTTTTGTGCTGCTTGTAAAATTCATACTCCAAAGAAGCAAAAAGCGGTCAGAGAGCCTCTCTCTCTTGACCGCTTTTTTCTTATCAAAGGTTTTAAAGCCAGTATTTGTTTGTTATTGATGGCTTTTCCATTTGGTATCACAACATCTTATGTGGCACTTTACGCCAGAGAACTTGGCATAACAAGCAGTGTGGGGCTATTCTTTTCCCTTTTGGCCGCCGGATTAATTATCTCAAGAACATTTGCCGGAACCATGGTCGATAAAGGGAAATTATTAAAGGTTATCACCTGGGGTTCTGCCATTGGGTTAATAGCCTTTTCCCTTTTTGCCTTTTTAGGACTTGTCGCTCCGTTTCACTTGTTTTTTGCAACGATTCTATTCTTCACCGTCGCCTTGTTAATCGGCATAGGATATGGTATGATTTTTCCGGCATACAATACGCTTTTTATTAATTTAGCTCCACATAACCGGCGGGCAACCGCCAGTTCAACTTACCTGACCAGTTGGGATTTAGGTATTGGAGCCGGCTTGATCTTTGGTGCAGATTTGGCCGAAATAAGCGGCTTTAGTTTGGCTTATTTTGTCGGTTCTTTTTTGATCCTTATATCGATAGTCCTATTTGTCGCAATAGAAATACCCCATTATAACCGGAATAAACTTTGTTGAATATTTTCGGCTTTGATAGCTAAAATAGTGAATGAACAAGGCTTGTGTACGTTTTCATGTTCTGACATTTCTTGAATGCCTTGGCTAATTTTGGCGTATCCGGGAAAGCGATATACATGAAACTCCAAAGCTCTTTCATTTTAAGGAGAACTTGTTTTTCACCACCTGTATATGACTCCGTATATTCTTCCAATAGATTATCAATAAATGTTTCCAGCCTCTTTTTTTCAAAGATTGGTTTTCCGGCAAGAATGCTTTCAGGTAGAAATGGATTCTGTGCAATGCCCCGCCCAATCATGACTGTGCCATTATTAATGATGTCGTCATCCCACCGGCAAATATCTCCGTTATAGATTACCGGTGCCTTTAACTGGGCGGCATAATAATTAAAAGCCGTTCTGTCAGCTTCTCCTCTATACAATTGTTTTCCTACCCGTGGATGAAGAATAATCTCAAAAAGCGGATATTTGTTTAGAATGGGCAAAATCTGTTCAAACTCTTCAGGCTCACGTAGCCCAAGGCGCGTTTTGACCGAAATGGACATTTCCGTATTACTGAAAAGCCTGTCAAGTATTTTATCAAGAAGTCCGGGGTAAGGTAAAAGTCCGGAACCCATCCTTCGAGAAGTTGCCGTCCCTTGTGGACAGCCCAGGTTAAGATTTATTTCCTGAGCACCCATGTCCTGTATTTTCTTACATAAGATGAATAATCGTTCAGGGTCGTTTCCCATTACTTGCGGAACAGTTTTTAATCCTGTTTCGAATGTCATTTCCTGAAAGGTACGGTTTGTATAGAGATCTTCACCATGTGTAACGATGTATGGCGTGAAGCACTTGTCAATGCCGCTGAAATGTTGTGCAAACACTTTTCTAAAATGGGCATTAAAAACGCCTTGCATGGGTGCCATGTATATAGCCATATAGAATATTTGAATTTGTTGTTACCGGTCAATCCTTGATAAGCATGATATTTCCGCCATTAGGCACAACATCAAATGTTATATAATGCAATGTTCCATTTTGGGATAAACTCACTTTTACCCCCTGTCCATTTTGCATTACCGTCGCAGATTTCCACTTTTTAGGCAACACCCTTCTGATTGTTATAGGATAGTTGTAGATTGAATCATTCAGATTATCTGATACTTGTAAGGTAATGCCAGCCTTATCGTCTGATAATTCCTTAATGGAAACAGCATTGCGTTCCCGGATATAACGGACAACTTCTCCGAAAGTAGCAACCCAGAATTTGTCGCTGTGCTCTTTAACATAACTCAGATGAGCCCGGAGTGCGGATGATTGAGTAGGTGAATAGCCTCCATCCTTATCAATGCCATGTATCAGAAATACACACCATCCGTTTGTGGAATCAGCCTTTTCGATTTTATGATTGAAATCCCGTTCAGTTTCGATCAATGAAGTCTTTCCGGTAACCATTGAACTAATATTCATAAAGTCCTCCGGCGTCTTTGACTCCGCATAACCCTGGCAACCCCTTGCGGCAATATAATAGCTCGAACAGAGTGAATCATTTCCTTTGGTACAATATGGATAGGCCAACGTGATACACGAATGACCTTTAATATGGGCATTGATGCTATCCCTTGAGTTCTTAAGTTCGGCTAATTGCCGGGCAAGGCTTATTTTACCAAAGTCTGCATGAGTAACCGTATGGCTTGCTATTTCGTGTCCATTGTCAGCTGCATTTTGCAATTCGACCCAATCTTTCTCTTTAACCCAGTCCGAAGGGACAAACATGGTCAGTTTGAAACCTAATTTATCAAACATAGGTACGGCAATTGCCAGTTGATTGGGGCAATTGTCATCAAAGGTGTAACTAATCGCTACTTGACGAAACCCCTGCCATGTTGCAATTTCATAAGGGTTAACAGTTGTTTTTGAAAAACTTTTGCAGCAAAACAGGTTAAGGACCAATACTGCGACGATAAGGCTAATTCTTTTCATTGATATAATTAATTGGATTAAAAGTTCTCTTTAAAGAAGAGGTTAAAAATGTAAAAGCCCTTGTAAACTCCCGAAATATTTACGCTTTTCCATAGTTATTTGAAAAGAAGCGAAGCAAATTCATGTAATGACTTTCTCCATGTTTGCCATTCATGTGCACCGGGGAACGAGCTAAAAGTAACCTTCAGATGATTCTCTCTGAAAGTAGTTACAGCCTTTTTGGTATACTCGAATCGAGGATCCTGTTCGCCAACCGATAAATAGAATAGCTTCAGATTTTTATTAAAAGAATCAGATTTGGTTAATATTCCTGGAATTTGCTTCTCTGCATCGAAATTGGCACCGGCAATGCCTCCGAAAATCCCGCTGCTGAAAACCCCGATACTTGAAAAAGTTCCGGTATTCCGCAATCCGGTGTAAAATGCCTGTCCGCCACCCATTGACAAACCGGCGATAGCCCTGTTTTCCCGATCGGCTATTACACGGTAATTCTTTTCAATAAACGGAATTACATTTTTTATCATCTCATTGGCATAATCGTCCATCGCCTTATCGTTATAACCATTCGCATTCGTGACATTTCCGTTGGCTATTACAACCAGCATAGCTTTAGCTTTGCCCTCGGCAATCAAGTTATCAAGAATGATATTGGTTTTACCCTGAGTCACCCAGCCTCTTTCATCTTCACCGCCACCGTGCTGGATATACAGGACGGGGTATTTTTTCTTTATGTTCGAATCATAGCCTGGCGGAGTGAATAAATACATCTTCCGCCAGGAATTGGTTACATTTGAAAAATACTGTATGAGCCTTATATCACCATGCGGTACATCCTTGATATTATAGAAATCAACACCCTTTTCCGGAATCTCTATACCACTTGCCATCCGACCCATTCCAAAGAAAGATTCACTGGCGGGATCAGCAACAGCCACTCCGTCAATAACCAAAGAATAGTAATGAAAACCCGGAACCTGTGGATCAGTTGTTACGCTCCATGTACCCTGATCGTCTTTTATCATATCAAATTTCTTCCCCAGGTCGATCTGAACGCTTCGCGCTTCCGGTGCCTTAATCTTAAATATTACCTTCAGGTCGGATGTGATTTTTGGATATTTGGCATTCAGAACATTTGACGAGGCAGGTTCTGAACCCGCCGGTTCTTGTGCCAGACATTGAACACCCATCAGAAATAAACTGACAAATCCTGCAAGAATTAGTTTTGTCAATCTTGCTAAAGTTTTCATTTTCAAATATTTATTATTACATGGCTATTGCTTTTTATCATTCTGTATTAAAGACAAATTTAATGCGAATGTATTGAAAAAACGAATGGATCAGGCTTATTTTTTGTAATTTTGTGTACTAAACTCTTAAGAAAAATGAGAAAGTTGAAGTATGCTGTTATCGGAACCGGTGCGTTAGGCGGTTTTTATGGTGGTATGTTGGCTCATGCAGAAAATGAAGTTCATTTTCTTTTTCACAACGACTATGATTATGTATTAAAAAACGGATTGAAAGTGGATTCCGTGCTTGGGGACTTTCTTGTAAAAGAAGTAAATGCCTACAACGACACCACCAAAATGCCTGTGTGTGATGTCGTTCTGGTTTGTTTGAAGACAACCAACAACGGTATCTTAAAAAAGATACTTCCACCGATTCTCCATAAGGATACTTGTGTCATTTTAATCCAAAATGGTTTGGGCATTGAAGCTGAATTGGCTGCAGCTATTCCCGACTTAAGTATAGCCGGAGGGCTGGCTTTTATTTGTTCCAGTAAGTTGGGAAGCGGACATATTCAGCATTTGGATTACGGCAGACTTACATTAGGTTCTTATCAGGGAGACAATCAGGCAATACTTGAACAAGTTTGTGCGGATTTTGCTGCTGCAGGAGTGCCTTGCGATTTTTCCGACAATCTGAAAGTGTCCCGTTGGAAAAAGTTGGTTTGGAATGTACCTTATAATGGTATGTGTGTGGTAATGAACACCACGACCGAAAATCTGATGGCACATCCGGCTACAAGAGAACTGATACACGACATTATGCTCGAGGTCATCGGCGGTGCCAACGCCAGCGGGGCTCCTGTAGGTGAGGCCTATGTGCAGAACATGTTGGATATGACGCTCAAGATGAAGCCCTATGCTCCGAGTATGAAGCTGGATTATGATTTTAAGCGCCCCCTGGAAATTCAGGCGATCTATTCAGCTCCTTTAGCTGAAGCAAGCCGTAATGGTTATGAGATGCCTAAGATTAAAATGCTTGAACAACAATTGAAGTTCATAATGGATGGCTATCTTAAATGAAGTAAGTGAATAAAAAAAGAGGTTTTCCGGCATCAATAAAAATATCTTTCTTACGGGTTTGACCAGCTTCCTGACTGATACTTCAGTCAAGATGGTGTATTCCGTAATGCCCATGTTCTTGCTTTCTATCGGAGCTTCCAAAACCAGCCTTTCTCTGATTGAAGGAATTGCAGAAAGTACCGCGTCCCTCTTAAAATCAATTTCCGGTTACTGGAGTGACAAAATCGGAAAGAACAAACCTTTCATGTTAATCGGTTACGGACTTTCATCCCTCATTATGCCCTTGTATGCTTTTGCAATAGCACCTGTACAAGTATTGTTCCTCCGCTTTGCAGAACGTGCAGGGAAAGGCATCCGGACAGCACCAAGGGATAGTCTTATAGCTGGTTCGGTGACCAATGGAGAGACCGGAAAGAGCTTTGGCGTGCAGAAGGCGATGGACAATATGGGCGCCATTGTTGGGCCAATGCTGGCGTTTATCATATTGCTGTTTTTTTCAAATAATTACAGGCTTATTTTTCTTTTATCCGGTATCCCTGCTTTGTTCGTGTATTTCGGCTTTGGCATGACCAAAAATGTTGGTGTGATATTAATGCTTTTTGCCATGTATGGATTGTATTCGGCTATGACAGACGGTGTGCAAAAAGCATTTATATCAGATATAATAGATGAAAACAAAAAAGGGACAGGCCTTGGCATTTACAATGCCTTGCTTGGAATAACATTGCTTCCGGCCAGTCTGTTAGCCGGCTATTTGTATAATCATGTAAACTCGAATGTTCCGTTCTATTTTGGCGCATGTATGGCCGTTCTTTCTTCTATTTTGCTACTTTTGTATACCGGAATGGATTTCAAATAAAATAGTCGGATGTTATACGACTGGAATGTAGCATCTTGCAGATTAAATATTTATACTAAATAAAGTGTAAAAAAATTTGAATAGACCGGAAATTGTATGTAATATTGAAGGCTGAACATGCAAAAAATACAATTATGGAACGGTATAAATTCAATTAAATGTTTCTTGTTATGCCAACCATAACTAAAAAATACAGAAAGCGATTAGTCCATAGTCGCTGCAATTATTAACAATTTAAATCTTTTTTTGTCATGAAAAAAATTCTTCTTCTTTTAACACTGTGCTGTCTTGGTACTATTCATTCTTTTTCACAAAACCTGAATAATCTTGAAAAGACTGTAGAACTTCAAAATTCAAAAGCCAATTTGTTTTCGAATGCACAAAACTGGGCCACCACCAATGCCTCTGGAATTGTAACAAAAGTTGATGACAGCGGCAAGGATAATGGAACGCTCGTTGCCGTTATCGATATGTTAATGCCGAAACTTGAAAAATCCAAAACAAAATACATTTTATATGAACTTAAATGTAGTAGTAAAATTGACTGTAGTGACGGGAAATATCAACGCACTTTTTCATCTCCATCCGTGATTTTGGGTATTGATAAAAAAGCCGATCTTACCCATGTCCCAACCAATCAACTTTTTCAAATGAAAGATGAACTGAAGCTGATTCAAGATCTATCCATGTCTAATTTTAAGGAAATTTTTGAATGGCAATTGGATGACGTTGTCAAGTTTTATAATGAGAACAAAACGCAGCTTGATTCTTTGAAAACAAAAAGTTCGGATGCCGCTATCAATAAAAAAGACAAAAGACAATTATCCGTTCAAATCGACAAACTTACAGCTATAAACGATATTCTTGAAGAAGTTATAAACAGGGTCAATAATTCGTTTAACATCCTGGCAAAAGAAATAGACAGTGCCATGCTGGTAAAAAAATAATCAAAAACCTTGCCTTGGCTGGTTTGTAATTGATTCAATTTACACCTGAAATATAATACGCCCGTAGGTCACAAACCTACGGGCGTATTATTTAACTAAAGCGGAAGGAGGGGGATTCGAACCCCCGGTACCCTTACGAGTACGGCAGTTTAGCAAACTGCTGGTTTCAGCCACTCACCCATCCTTCCGGGAGCTTAGCTAAATCATTTTTCGCGGTGCAAAGATAGGAAAGACTTTTTATACTCCAAATAAACAGAACTCATTTATTTTGAAAAAAACCACTACTTTTGAGGTCTCAAACGATAGCTGAAAAATTAAAAAAAGTGCGGTTATGAAAATAGAAAATGAAGATATGAAATCAGAAACGGAGGGCGCTGATGTCAAAATGGAAAACGCTAAACCCGAAGGAGAGAAAACGACGGCTGCCAAATCATTGAAGTCCCGTTATATCAAACCAGCTTTGTTGATTGCAGCCCTTTTATTCGTGGGCTATTTTTTTACCCTTTTTGTGCTGTCACCCTGTCATATCAGAAAGTCAGTCAGTGTCTATGTCTATAAAGATGATACCCAGGCGGAGGTTCTTGAGAAAGTAAAAAAGGCGGGGAACATGAAAAGTACCAAAAAACTGGCTTCAATTTTGAACACGTTCGATTACAAACATCATGTTCGTGAAGGTAGATACGTGTTGAAGCCTGGTATGTCAAATTTTAAGATTGCAAGAATTCTTAAATCCGGACTGCAAACACCTGTAAGAGTTACCTTCAATAATGTCAGGACTATTGAAGACTTGTCCGGCCGGTTGTCAAAGCAACTGATGGCCGATTCTGTTTCACTGCTCCAGTGCTTTCAGAATACAAACTGGAGAAATGCAATGGGATTTACGCAGGAAGACTATAAATGTGTTTTCATACCCAATACCTACAATATTTACTGGAATACATCTCCACAAAAAGTGTTGGATGTTTTTCAAAAAGCATACCTTAAGTTTTGGGACAAAGACAAACAAGATGCTGCAAAAAAGGTTGGTTTGACACCTGCCCAGATTTGTATACTCGCCTCCATTGTGGAAGAAGAAACAAACAAGACCGATGAAATGCCAAAAGTCGCCGGCTTGTACTTGAACCGTTTGCGCATAGGTATGCCATTGCAGGCGGATCCGACAATCAAATATGCCGTCGGAAATTTTACCTTGAAACGCATACTTAAGGAACAAGTGCAAAAAACAGGGTCTTCTCCTTACAATACCTACAAGCATACCGGACTTCCTCCCGGACCGATCCGTCTTCCGTCCATCAAAGCCGTAATGTCCGTTCTGACACCGGCGAATCATTCTTATATATATATGTGTGCCAAAGATGATTTCTCAGGATATCATGCCTTTGCCACGACTTTGGCCGAGCACAATCAAAATGCCGCGAAATATCATCAGGCATTAAACGACAATGGCATCTTACAGTAAAATTTGTATATTTGTGATATAATAAGGGAAAAAATAGTTTTACAAATGAATAATAAATTGCTTTTACTCGGAGACGAAGCCATAGCTCAGGCAGCGTTGGATGCAGGCCTCTCAGGAGTCTATGCATATCCTGGTACTCCATCTACAGAAATCACCGAATACATACAGTCTTCACCTAAATCCCAAGCTGAGAATATACACTGCCGTTGGTCGGCCAATGAAAAATCCGCCATGGAAGCAGCACTTGGTATGTCTTATGCCGGGAAACGTTCCATGGTATGCATGAAACATGTCGGAGTCAACGTTGCAGCTGATGCATTCATCAATTCCGCAATTACCGGTGTTGTGGGCGGTTTGGTATTTGTAGCTGCCGATGATCCTTCGATGCATTCTTCCCAAAACGAACAGGATTCCAGATATTACGGCGACTTTGCATTGATTCCCATATTGGAGCCTTCCAATCAGCAGGAAGCTTATGATATGGTCTATGAAGGTTTTAAACTTTCGGAGGAATGTGGCGTACCGGTCATGTTACGCATCACCACACGTCTGGCACACTCCAGGTCAGGTGTGGAACGCCGGGCGGAACAACCGCAGAATGAAATGCATTTTTCCGATGACCCCAAACAATTTGTATTGTTGCCGGCGGTCGCACGTCAACAATACAATCGCTTGCTCAGCAAGCAAAAAGAGTTTCTGAATTATTCGGAATATTCGGCATTCAACAGTTATAAAGACGGACCGGACAAATCCAAAGGCATTATTGCCAGCGGTATAGCCTACAACTATCTGATGGAAAACTTTCCAAATGGCTGTCCTTTTCCTGTTATGAAAATCGGTCAGTATCCATTGCCCGAAACGTTTATTCTTAAAATGGCCGGAGCTTGTGAAGAGCTGGTTGTTATAGAAGAAGGCTATCCGTTCATTGAAAATGCGTTGAAAGGTCTTCTAAGTATTGGTCTGAAAGTCCATGGAAAGAAAGACGGTTTTCTGCCGAGAACCGGAGAACTCAATCCGGATATTGTCGGAAAAGCTTTCGGCTTTGAAATACCTCAGATGCAGGAAGTTCCCGATGTTGTAAAAGTCCGTCCGCCTGCACTTTGCATGGGTTGCGGACACCGGGATATGTATGATGCCCTGAATATTGTCGTGGCCGAAAAAGGCAATGACTCAAGAGTCTTCGGAGATATTGGCTGTTACACCCTTGGCTACCTGCCTCCTTTTAAAGCAATCAATTCCTGTGTGGATATGGGTGCTTCCATTACCATGGCAAAAGGAGCTTCAGATGCCGGTCTCAAATATGCCGTTGCCGTTATAGGAGACTCGACATTCACACATTCGGGCATGACTTCCTTGTTGGATGCCATCAATGAAAATGCGCCGATTACCGTTATTATTTCAGATAATGAAACGACCGCAATGACAGGTGGTCAGGATTCTTCTGGAACAGGAAAGATTGAAGCCATTTGTTTAGGTCTTGGCGTTGATCCGGCTCATCTACATGTTCTTGTCCCTCTGAAAAAGAATGAAGAAGAAATGGTTCATGTTCTCCGCGAGGAAATGAATTACAGGGGACTTTCGGTTATTATTCCCCGTCGGGATTGTCTTCAGACACTGAGCCGCAAAACAAAGAAACATTGAAATTTTAGCATAATGAAAACAGATATTATATTGTCCGGTGTGGGAGGACAAGGCATTCTTTCCATTGCAGCAGTTATCGGGGAAGCAGCCCTCCGCCAGAATTACTATATGAAGCAGGCCGAAGTACATGGCATGAGCCAGCGCGGAGGCGATGTCCAATCCAATTTGCGTATATCCGATCAACCCATTTATTCGGATTTGATAGCAAAAGGTCATTGTGACCTGATTATCTCTCTCGAACCGATGGAAGCATTGCGCTATTTGCCTTATTTATCAAAGGACGGCTGGATTGTCACCAATTCCACGCCCCTGATCAATATTCCCAATTATCCTGATATTAACGACTTGAACAGCGCTTTGGAAAAAGTATCCCATAAAGTGATTCTTGATGTTGACACCATTGCCAAAGAAGTTGGTTCCACCAGGGTTTCAAACATTATCCTGCTGGGCGCCGCAGCTCCATTCCTTGGCATCTCCTATGAAGAAATCGAATATGGAATCCGTCAGATATTTGGCCGCAAAGGAGACGATGTTGTCAATATGAATCTAAAAGCTCTTGCAGCAGGAAAGGCTATTGCAGACAATCATATCCGTCCCTGAATTCGTCCCTAAAAGGTATATTCCCCGACTCTTGGCCGAAATCATGGCTCAGGGTTTGTCCTGGGGGTGGGGTTCATACCTTTTATTCTTTCTGCAACAGTTTTCCCGTAATGGATTCCGGGAAATCATTCTTCAGTTGATCCCTGTCTGAAAAGCCGGCGTCAAGGGCTTTCCTAAGCGTGGAAAAAACAGCCTCATTGTTTTGTTTCCAGAGATAGGGGAAGGCCGAGAAGTAAAACATATCCGGGTTCTGAGGTTCCAGCATGCGGTAAACGGAGAGGATCTTGTTCAGCGCTTCCGGGTTGCGGGCCTTTACAGCCTGCTTGCACAGCGAGTAGCTTGCGATCCCGAGGAACCCTTTTATCCGCAGGTACATATCCTTTGTATAGAGGTCGCGCTCCGTCTTTATTTTCGCATCTGTGGTACTAATCTCGTTTTTCCACCAACGCTCATCTTTTGTCTGAAAAGCATCTATATAAGGTTGACGCGCCCGTATTTCATATTCGAGGTTTTTTTTCAGACGATCCAACTGGCTGATGTATTCGGGACTGGTTTTTAGATTATTGGTGGAGGTAAATAGCTCATCCTGGTTGAAAGGTTTGGTCGAAGACATATTATCGGCAACGAGGGCGGCTTTCAGAAAATCCCCCTGTTGCTTCAACAAATTGATTCTGGCTTGCTGTTTCCGGCAATATGTTTTCAGTTGTGACTGGGAAGGAGCGGGACCATCTTTCGTTTGGCAGGATAAGTCGAGGAAGCCAAACGCATTGGCCAACATCAGGCTGTCCGGCCAACTATGGGAGGCATCGGTCAGCTCAATTTTCAGGTTGCCCGGAGCAGGTTGTCCCGAAAACAGGTATTGGGCGGTCTCAATAAAATTAAAATCGTCCATGCCGGAAATTGAAATGACCGGGCAATGAACAGCATTAAGCTGATCTGCATTTGCCAATGCTCCGCACAAGATCAATCCGTTCACGGGATGAGCAAGCGCATATCCGAGTGCCATCCGCGCTCCTCCTGAAAAGCCGGTTATAAAGACTACTTTCCCCACGGGGTATTTTTGGTGCACATCGTCAATCAAGGTCTGAATAGCTCCGTCATATCCATCAAAACCGTTTTTGACAAGATTGGAAGCGACGAGTACGGTCGGGTATTGGTTGGCTGCCTGTTTAAATTTATCCAAAGCGAATTTGCCGCTTCCATGGGAGTCAATAATCACAAGCAGCGGTAATTTCTCAATGGATTTGTCCCTTTTTGGTATGTAAACCTCATACGTATTCTTCGGATTCGACTTGCAACTGTCTGTCGCTTCAACCGCCATTACCGTCTGGTTTGACTTAACGGTCGTGTGGCAAGATGCCAGACCACAGAACAAAAGGGAAAAAAGAAGTAGGGGCAGCCCCCGTTTGGTGAAGGTATACAGGGTATTCATTTGTATCGTATTTTCTTCGCCAAATATAGAGATTATTTTCTTTTTTATCTGAATGAACCGGCTTAATTCAGGTAACCCGCTATTATTTCAACCAGTTTGTCTTTGGCTATGGGTTTTGATAGATAGTTGTCAAAATCTGCATGTGGTGTTTTCTCTTCGTCAAGATTGAGCGCAAAAGCTGTCTGGGCAACCACCGGCAATTCCGGCCTGATTTGTTTAATAAGCCGCAAAGCCTCATAACCATCCATTTTTTGCATTTTTATGTCCATTAATACCAATGCGATATTGGGGTCGCTTTTAACATACTTAACCGCTTCAACTCCGTCCCAGGCATGAATTATTTTGACATTTGAGGCGGACAATACTTCTTCCAAATAGGCATAATAATTTACTTCATCTTCTGCAATAAGGATTGTTTTTCCTTTTCCATTAATCGATAGTATCTCATTAATTTCAGTTTTAGTTAGGGTGTTTTCTTCCCCTTTTTTCAGGTAGGGAATCCTGAAAATAAATGTAGAGCCTTTCCCCAGATCAGACTTGAGTGTGAAATCACCACCCATTTTTTCAACCAAAGCTTTTGAGATGGATAAACCCAGACCAATGCCGAAATTTATGCAATTTTCAGTAGCCGCTGCTTGTCTGAAGTTTTCAAAAATGATCTTCTTGTCTTCCGGTGCGATGCCAATACCCGTATCTGAAACAAAAAACTCAATAAAATTGCCTTTGATTGTGTATCCAAAATCGACTTTTCCTTCTCTGGTAAATTTAAATGAATTACTCAGCAGGTTGCAAAACACCTGTTTGATTCGCTCTCCGTCTGTTATGACTTGAATGAGATCGTCAGGATACGCGCAATGGCAAGTGAAACGGATATTTTTAAGCTCTGCTGTTTTACTGTAAATTAAATATAGCTTTCTCAGCATTTTGTTGACATCCACCAACTCTGCATTCAATACAATTTGGCTCGATTCGATTTTTGACATGTCGAGAATGTCGTTAATCACAGTAAGCAGTTGCTGGCAGCTTGTATGAATAATCTGAGCAAAATATATCTGTTTTTCGCGGGAGAATCCCGGATTCAAAAGTAAATCAGAAAAACCCATGATTGAATTCATCGGGGTACGGATCTCATGACTCATATTCTCAAGAAATATGGTTTTGAGCCTGTCTGATTCTTCG
>Ga0302286_10000047_pt1 | contig 105329 bp, 83 predicted proteins | sample III_Fen_E2_3_FD_198765 | JGI IMG/M metagenome (GOLD analysis project Ga0302286, IMG submission 198765) | Peat permafrost microbial communities from Stordalen Mire near Abisko, Sweden - III_Fen_E2_3 | ecosystem: Environmental > Terrestrial > Soil > Wetlands > Permafrost | place: Sweden: Abisko...
ATTGTCGGACCAGTTACTGATTTATTTAAAAATAAAACCAAAGCATTATTCGATTACGATCAGGATTACCATATTCTTACAACAAGCCCTGCCCACAATGCCGGAACCGACAAAACCGACCTTGGAATTTATGGAACTGCAAGTCCCTGGAAAGAGGGTTCTGTGCCCGACAATCCACATATTCAGAAATTAATCCCCCAATCTGTTTCTACTGCAGCCGGTAATTTGGATGTGAAAATTAAAGTCGCCGCACAAGACTTTTAACGTAAACAATTACACGAATTTACACAGAGAAGTTCTATGTGGTTCTCCTTGTTTTCTCTCTATGGCATTCAGTAGAAGAAAACACAATAAAAAAAATCAAAAAAAACAACGATATGAAAAAACTTATTTACCTGTTCGCAATTGCCTTAACTCTTTTCATGGCACAAAACACCAAAGCCCAATCACCGATTGCCGTGCAAAACGATAACGGTACATCGTTATTTGCTACACTCGATTTAGCCATTACCAACGCAGTTGCTGGTGACTATATCTATTTGCCTGGCGGAAGTTTCAACATTTCTGTACCTATTAATAAACCACTTCATATCGTTGGTGTCGGTCATAATCCTGATTCATGCGCGGTTACTGGTATCACACAGGTAACAGGATCTTTCTATTTTAATAGTGGCAGCGATCATGGTTCGATTACTGGACTTAAGATTTCGGATGGAGTATGCTTTAATGTAAGCGCAACAGAACCGATTCTTAACTATTTTTCGGTTGAACGATGTAGTTTTCGATGGTTGAATTTGTCAACCAGAACTTCGAATATTTTGATTAACGAATGTGTAATAAATGGAAGTATTACGGGAAATAATACCCAGAATTTTCAACTGTCGAAATGTATCGTTTTTGTTGGTATTATTGGATTTCAATCAAATGCATATTTTATAAATAATATTTTTCCCTCAAGTACGACAACTTTTCGTGTTGTAAACGATTGTTTTTTCAGAAATAATATTTTTATAGGAAAACTGGTTGATCCAGCATTTATAGATTATAATCCACCACCATCTTCGATAAATAATTTGTTTCAGAATAATGTATTTAATAATGGATTTGATCTTTCAACTACCTCTGTAAGTGGTACAACTACTTATGTTTATAACGTATTTCAAAACAACATCACTGGCCCGGTCTCCAGCCTTTTCGTAAACCAATCAGGTACAGAATTCGATTACAAGCAGGATTACCATATTAAAGCAGATAGCCCGGCACACCATGCAGGTACCGATGGCACTGATTTGGGTATTTATGGTACCGATAACCCATGGAAAGAAGGCTCTTTACCCAACACCCCGCATATTCAATCGAAATCGATTTCAACAGTAAATGGCAATTTGAATGTAAAGGTTAAGGTGGCTGCACAGAATAATTGAGAACAAACATAGAAGACTTAAATCAGACGAACTGGAAATTGATTTAAGCTATAAGGTACAGTAAACAAACAAATGGAATAAATTCTACATCGAATAATCCTCGAATGAGAACAATACAACTAAAAAAGTGCAGGTGCATTAAAATATTGGCTTTGCTGGTGCTGATGGGTATCGTAAGGATGCAGGGGTATGGGCAAACACAAATCGCTCCGTACCCGATAATATTTGTGCACGGTTTAAATAGTGGTTATGATACTTGGGAGGGCATAGCAAATTTTCTTACAACTGGAGATGGTGGAAGTATTCATGACATGAAAGTTATGGATTTTTGTCTTAATCATGATGGTCACGATAATTCATCACTTTTGGAAGAAGACGTGTATTTAACAGGGTGGAGTTTACAGAATAATGGAGAAGATTACTCAAAATATGGAATTTATGCAATCAATTTCAATACTGATATTGCTCAGCCAATTTTCCCCGATTCCCATAAGAGGAGCAACCAATCAGCTATTTACAAACAGGGATGTGCTCTTGGAAAAATGATTAGTTATGTATTAAGTATAACACATGCAAAAAAAGTTATTCTTGTTGGTCATTCAATGGGCGGACTTGCTATTCGGGAATATCTACAGAGAGTTGAGCCCGGTTCATTAGGAATTTTACAACACAAATGGTGGTACGATCCTTGGGATAAAGTAAATGGACATCGGGTTGCAAAAGTTGTTACTATTGGTACACCTCATGGAGGTAGTGACTGGTACGCAAGTGGTGGTATTATTTTTGGTGATAATCTTAAATCAGAAGCCATGAGGGATATGGATCCTAATGAGATCTATTTAAATGGCGGTTCTGAGAATAGTGTAAATACTTTCTATTATAATAGTGATATAAATTGCGATAATGAAACGAATGATATTATAGGTATTAATAGTGGAAAAAGTATTAATCCAAATATGCCTTTGCCAACTAATATAGCTTATACTTGGGTTAACTCGAAAGCCAAAATCCTTGGAGGATTATGGAGTGATGGTGCAGTAAGCTTTAACGATCAATTTCCTCATACCGGTGTTAACTCAGTTAGGCCAAATGACGGAAGTGCGGACACTCTTACAACAAACAAAAGGCATGACTTTGAAACAGCCGATTATTATTCACTTATTAGAGGACTCGACGAACCAGATGATCCGAAATTGGCTTATGAAATAGAAGCAAATACCCCAACAAAGGGATTCATTACAATTGTGCCTCGTAACGAAATGCGTGATTATGATAGATTTAAAATTGTATTAACTTCTGATGCAATAATAACTGTTAATTTGACTGGGGGTTCAAATACAGCTGTCGACCTTGTCCAACTATATGATGAGAAGTCTGCTGATGAAAATCCGTTAGTAGAGAACTTTTATCCGGAAAAACCATTAGAATTTCTTGCTACAAAAGGAACTTATTTCATTCGAATAAGCGGTAGAGCAACAACCGGTAAACTTGCATCTTATCAATATCCATATACTTTAAATGTGACTTTATCCCCTCCACCTCCACCAGCTGCAATGTCCTTATTCCCTGGAAGCTTGCAGTATTACGATGTATTGATAGGTAGTCCTAAATACAAAACTGTAACACTAAGCAATAAAGGCGATGCCAGCATTTTAATAACCAGTCTGGCATTAACAGGAGCTAATGCCAATCAATTTACCCGGGAACCTTTGCCCCCATTGGCTATTGCACCAGGAGCAAGTCTTGATATTTCTGTTGGCTTTAATCCCACAAGTATAGGTGCCAAGGTGGCAGCACTCGAGATTACCACTAACAGAGCGGATATTCCGGTTAAAACCGTTTCGTTAAATGGGGTTGGAACCGACCACGAAACGAAATTTTTATCCATAAATAATCCGATTACATATTCATTTCCGGATACGAAAATAAATCTCAGTAAGACTAAAACCTTTACATTACAGAATACCGGTTCAACAATACTTACGGTTAGTGATCTGTCAATTGGAGGATTAAATCCAGATCCTTATACCATTACTTCCGCTCCAACTATTCCTCTTGATATCGGAACAGGTGAAATAAAATATGTCACTGTAAAGTATTCGCCCACTGCAGTAGGTTCAACAATTGCCGACTTGCTTATTACCAATAATTCTGACAATCGGAAACCAATACATTACATCGAGCTGAAGGGAAATGGACTTGAAAATTACTATACAGGAAATACCTACAACAGTCTATTGGCTTACGAATATTGGTTCGATGATCAATATGGAACTAAAGTGAAAAATAGCATAGTGCAAGATGATGTTTCTCTGCTAGATGCTCAGATTTCAACCGATGGTCTCGAAACAGGCCTGCATAGTATTCACATTCGGTATCAGGATATGAATGGCAAATGGAGCGGTATTGTCAGCGACTTTTTCCATAAACTACCAATTACACCAGTTGGTTCGCCTAAAATTGTGGCTTCAGAATATTGGTTCGATACTAATTATGCTTCTAAAGTTTCGGCCACAATAACTCCGGGACAAACGATTTCTGCTAATGGAGGATTTGATGTGGGTTCGTTGAAAAACGGCTTACACAGTTACCATGTTCGATACAAAGACGATGCTGGTCAGTGGAGTTCGGTGGTGAGTGAGTTTTTCCAGAAGTTACCCGTTGCACAGGCTGGTTCACGAAATATTACGGCTAGTGAATATTGGTTCGATGACGATTTTGCCAATAAATTTTCGTCCGCTATTAGTCCGGGACAAATCATCTCCACAAGCGGTGGATTCGATGTCAGTAAATTGGAAAGCGGCTTGCACAGTTACCATGTTCGATACAAAGATGATGCTGGTCAGTGGAGTTCGGTAGTGAGTGAGTTTTTCCAAAAGCTACCGGTTACCGCAGACGGTTCGCGTAAAATTACCGCCAGCGAATATTGGTTCGATACGAATTATGCTTCTAAATTTTCGGCCACAATAACTCCGGGACAAACGATTTCGGCCAATGGAGGATTTGATGTGGGTTCGTTGAAAAACGGGTTGCACAGTTACCATGTTCGATACAAAGACGATGCCGGTCAGTGGAGTTCGGTGGTGAGTGAGTTTTTCCAGAAGGTTCCAGTTAATCCGCTACAAAATAATTTAATAATTACCTATCGGTATTGGTTTGATTCGAATGATCAGTCGATGGTTACAATCGATATACCAACTTCGGTTAATCCGTATTTATTGATCCGTAATATTAACGCTTCAGGATTAGCCAAGGGTGACCATACCATCCATTTTCAGTTTAAAGATTCGAATCAAATATGGAGTTCGGTAATAACCGAAACGATTACAATTACCAATACAGCTATAAATGTTGTTCCGGTAGCCAATGCAGGAGTCGACCAGTCGGTAAACGAAGGAACATTAGTTACCTTAGATGGTTCCGGATCTACTGATGCCGATGGAAATACATTAACTTACAAATGGACAGCACCAAGCGGAATCACGCTAAGTTCAGCAACCGATGCCAAGCCAACGTTTACAGCACCCGAAGTTTCATCGAATACTCCTTATACCTTTTCGTTAGTAGTTAACGATGGCAGTATAGATTCGCCAGCTGATCAGGTTGTTGTTACCGTAAAACAAGTTAATAAAGCGCCGGTAGCGAATGCCGGAGCCGACCAGTCGGTAAACGAAGGAACATTAGTCACTTTAGATGGTTCCGGATCTACTGATGCCGATGGAAATTCATTAACGTACAAATGGACGGCTCCATCGGGAATAATGCTAAGTTTGGCAACTGTAGCCAAACCTACTTTTACAGCACCCGAAGTAAGTGCCGATAAAAATTATACTTTTTCTTTGGTTGTTAATGATGGACAGCTTAATTCAATTGCTGATGAAGTGGTGATTACCGTCAAAAATGTTGATAAAGCTCCATACATTAAGGAATCCATTAAAAATGTTTCGGTTGACAAACGCGCGCCTGCACAAACAATTGACCTGAAAACTGTTTTTGCCGACGACGACATTCTGGATGTGTTAGCTTATCGTGTTGTGTCGAACACCAATGATAAGGTTGTTACGGCAACAATAACAGGGACTAACCTGATTTTAAGTTTTTCTGCCGAAAATGTAGGTTTGTCGGAGATTACGATTAGTGCTGGTTGCAATGGGAAAGAAGTCCAGTCAAAATTCAATGTTGAAGTGAAAATTCCAACCGGAATTGATCCAATAGCCGACAGTCAGGATATTTTGGTTTATCCAAATCCAACAAAAGGAAAAGTTCTGATACGGTTTAATCAAACGCCAAAGGCTGATACCTGGATAACTGTTTATAGCCTTACCGGAAATGTGATCTCCAAGTCATTGGCAGAAAAAAAGGAGGAATCTCTGAACCTGAAAGGTAATTCTCCGGGATTGTACTTTATCAACATCAATTCGAAGGGTTCTAAAACATATAAAATAGTTTTGAACTAGCCGTAATAAAATTTCACAATAGGTTGCCCGATACCTTGGGGCAGCCTATTGTTATTTTCGATGTCATGTTCTGAAATAAAGCCATAAAGATTTTCAATTTTTCCACAACTTTATTTGCCGAATATCCGCTAATTTTTACCGGATATTCGGCTATACGACCGAATATGCCGAAATGGCCATTTGGTCGTTTTTTTATCTTTTTTTTTTTATCGTAATTTATAATAATAATTAGCGGTGAAACTATTAGTTGATTGCGATAATGATTGTTTTTGGGGTGAAAATGTATAGTTCATTCCGAATAAAGCGATGAACTTCTTGATTTATTGGTCTTGAATAGTGTTGAATGTATGTAAATAGAAACTTCACAGGTGAATTCTATGACTTTTAGATTAGGCTAAGTTCCGACATCTAAAACCAATTATCTACGGGTGAAATAGCCATAAGAGCAAAAGCTCATGCAAACCGAAAATGATCCGCCAGCTGGCGGATGGCTATTCCATTAGTACGTACCCAACATTCAATAAAACAAAACAATATATACGAATGAAAAAGTATTGTGTTTATTTTATGGTTTTGTGTTTCTTACTTCTGAGTTGTGTGTTTGCGCATGCACAATCGCTCGAAGAATATCAGAAACAAGAGAAGGCAAAGTTGCAGCAGTTTAGCAAAGATCAAAAAGAAGGGCAAGAACGCTTGAAAAAAGATTATGCTGATTATGTGGCAAAACGTGATCGGGAATGGGCTGACTATCTGAATCAGGAATGGGAAAATTATTCCATTTTTTCTGGCAGTAAAGTTTCTCAAAAGCCAAAACCTCAAACGATACCGGTTTATACGCCGCCAACAGGAGCGGCGACAAAACCTTCGGTGAAACCAGAAACCGATCCATCCATTAAACCGAAAGGAAATCCGGTAGTTATTCTTCCGGAGTCATTACCTCAGCTGGTAGTCCCGATTCGGAAACCTGTAGCGAGAGAGTCCAATACCCGCATTGCAAGTTTTAAATTTTATGGACGTTCTTTTTCTATTCCTTTTGATGTCGCGTTTGGACAATTCAATTCAGCTATTGTTAATCAGAAGTCGATAAGTACTTTTTGGGAAGAAGCGAGTAATACCAATTATACACCCATTGTTGAATGCTTACTCGAAGCTAAAGCTGATCTGAATATTAATGATTATGGATATTATTTATTGGTACAACAATTTGCAAAAGAACTTTATCCTACCAGCAAGAGTCAGTCTTGCCTGATTGCCTGGTTTATACTTGTCCGGTCTGGTTATGGTGTCCGTGTTGCTTTTCAGGATTCAGAAGTAGCGTTACTACTTCCTTCTGTACAAGAGGTTTGTGATGTTGATTATCTGACTTTCGAAGGAATGAAGTATTATATTTTTCCTAAGCTAAGGGGAACAACAATTCAGACTTATGCTCAGGATTATCCATCGGCTGGCCGTACAATTGATTTTACAATTGGTTCGCCTATTAATTTTTGTGGACGAAAGGCCAATCGTGAACTGACTTTTGATTTTGAGAACACTCCTTATCGTCTTAATATAGCTTATGATCCTGATCTAATTGATTTTTATAAGGAATATCCATCAGTTGAGTTGAATACTTATTTCAACGCTGCCGTTTCTGTTCAAACCAAAGAATCATTGGTGTCTGCATTGAAGCCACTTATTGCGAATATGGATGAACTAAAATCGGTTAATTTTCTTCTTCGTTTTGTACAAACAGCTTTTGGGTATAAGACAGATAATGAACAGTTTGGTCGTGAAAAATACTTTTTTGCAGATGAACTTTTTTATTATCCTTACTGTGACTGCGAAGACCGAGCTGTACTTTTTTCCTATTTAGTTCGTGAGCTTGTAGGACTGAAAGTTGTAGGATTGGAGTATCCTGATCATGTTGCAACAGCTGTTGCTTTTACTATCCCGAAGACAGGTGAATCTTTGGTATACAATAAAGATCGTTATCTGGTTGCCGATCCTACATATATTAATGCTCCTGTAGGTATGGCAATGCCCCAATATCAAACGGTATCTCCCATTATCCATGAAATTAGTAATCACTCTGCAGAAGAACTATTGGCAGGTAAACAATGGCTGATGGCAGAAAATGCCGGATGTCACAAAGGTAGTAACCAGAAAAACAGCAAAATACTTTCGGATGGGACAAGCCTCTTAACGGGTTATTTTTCGAATTCGGTTCAACTGGGAGAAATTTCACTTTCAGGTATTCCAAATACGCATAATTGTTTTGTTGCAAAGATAAGCCCTAATGGACAAGCTTTGTGGGCAAAGGCTATTTCCGCGACTGGAAATGCGGTAGGAATGTCAGTCGAAACAACTCCATCGGGGAATGTTATTGTTGCAGGGACCTTTACTGATTCGATTCGTTTTGCGGGGAAGTGTATTTCAACAGCCAAAGGGAAAGCAGATCTTTTCATTGCTAGTTTTTCTTCAACAGGTACTTTTCAATGGCTTCATCGTGGCGATTTGGAGACATTACCACAAAATGTCACTACTGCATTTTCAGTGTCGATTAATTCGAAGGGGATAAAAAGTGATACAAAGTATGCAGATCAACAATTAGATGATCAGTCACAAGGATTATTCGTAGATGAAAAAGGTGAGGTACTTTATTCCGGAATGATTAGCAATACTTTGGCATTGGCTGGAAATAATAAACTTGCATCATTGGCTTCTACTTCTGCCGTAGATGTAATTGAACTATTGCGTAATGAAAGTGAAAAATTTGTTTCCAGGCAGGCGGATCAAGCAATCGCCGGATTGTTGGCTGCAATCTGTTTAGTAAAAGACATGGGAATTAGTTTTACCGGAATACAAACGCAACAAGCGTTAGATAAGAACAATCCAAATTTTAGAAAAAACTGCCCAAATATTTATAAGAATTTGGGCAAAATAAATTTTGTAAAAAATGCAAAGGGAGTTATTGCCATTCAGACTGAGAATGGGAAAGACATTTCTTTCGATAAGGTATGTATCTCAAATAATAGTACAATATCTATTTCTGAATTACCCGAAGGGGACTATAAGGTGGATGTTTTATCCGGAATAAAAGTTGGGAAGATGGTTGTATGGTACAATTTAAATTACATTAAAATGCTCACTAAAAACGGCAATTTGATGTTCGATTATGCTTCCGACCATTCCCATGCATCAGTCAATATCCGGAAGGATATTTTGAATTAGCAGACAATAAGAGTATTATTCAATGAACTAAACTCATTTTCCCAAAGCTGATTCTTAAGTGTTATGATGTAAAAACAAAAATAATCACATAAAATGAAGAGAATTTGTTTAATCATTTTTATCATGTATGCCTTTATTGTTTCTGCACAGGAGAATAACAAAAATATTGGTTCAACAATTTATTTTTATCGGCCTTGGATGTATTATGGAGCATTAGTCAAATTAGATATTTATGACAATGATAAATTGATAGGAAATATTTCCAACAATGGAGAATTCGCATATTGTGTTCCTAATGGAGGAATGATACATTTAAAATCAAAAGGGAAAGGTAGTTTATATAAAAAATCAACAGAGATTGAAATTTACATAGAACCAGGGAAATGTTATTTTGTAAAAGTTTGTTGGGATACATCTTCTCCTTTGAGTACAAGAACAGCTATGGCACAAGTTCCATATAGTGAAGCCCGAGAACATTTTCCACAGTTAGCTCAGAATAACTCGTTAGATAATACTCGTAATCAAGTATCTTCTTCAATAAAGTCGGGACAGGAAGATGTAAGTTCATCTTCAATAAATCCAACCGTGGAAACAAGAAGTGATGTCATTATTTCAAATGATGTTGATCTTAATATTCCTGTTAGTATGAAAAAAAATGACCATGCTTATGCCCTGATAATAGGTAATGAGGATTATAGTGCTTATCAAACAGGATTGAGTTCAGAATTAAATGTTGAATATGCTATAAATGACGCTAGAATTTTTAGAAAGTATTGCACTGACATGCTTGGTATACCGATAACGAATATTCAATTTCTTACTAACGCAACTAGTGCGCCCATGAAACAAGCAATATCAAAAATTAGCAAGATTATTCAACTTGAAAATGGGAAAGCTGAAGTGGTATTTTATTATTCTGGACATGGTTTACCTGATGAACAGACACATGAATCTTATATTATTCCGGTTGATGTTTCCGGGAATGATACAATTAGTGCAATAAAACTAAAAGATTTGTACTCTAAATTTGCCCAATATCCATCGAAAAAAGTGACTGTCTTTCTTGATGCTTGCTTCTCTGGTGGCGGGCGGAATAAAGGTTTGGTTGCTGCTCGTGGAGTAAAAGTAAAGCAAAAGACGGATGTATTAAGTGGAAACCTTGTGGTGTTTACTTCTTCGTCAGGTGAGCAGTCATCGTTAGGCTACAAAGAAAAGCAACACGGCATGTTTACATACTTCCTTTTGAAGAAGTTGCAAGAAACAAACGGGAATATTACTTATTCTGATTTATATGATTATTTAAAAAGAGAAGTTGATTTGAATTGTGTGAAAATTAATAGTAAAAGCCAAACCCCTTCTTTATTAATTCCTGACGGTTTGGGAGAGCAGTGGATGGGATGGAAATTGAAATAATAAAAACGTATGAGTTTTCTATCAATAGAGATTCATAAAATCATGTTTACGGTTTTACTCTTGATCGCCGGTAGAGCATTGTTGTTTGCACAACATGACGACAAAACGAATTTTGAGCGAATATTCCTTCGTGAGCTAAAAGTAGGAGGCCACCAACCTTTGAGAAAAGAACAGTTCTCGATGGGTGTATCTGAACTTCCCAATTGGTTTTGGAATATTCCAGAGTCGAATGATTCTGTTTCTTATACGATTGGTATATCAGATCCAGAAATGGAGGATAGTATTAAAGCCGGTAGGCAAGCCTTGGATAGGGCTTTAATGCAGCAGAGTCTGATGTGTGGTGCAAAGGTTTCTGGTGTTTCAGATTTATATAACAATAATGAACAGAATAAATACGAGGAGTATTATAAGCTTATCTCGAATGCGTTTTTTGTTGGTACATATTGTGCCGTAGATAGTTTTATAACTCGTTATCGTGAAAAAATAGTATTAGTTAAGCTCGATAGAACTTCACGCGTTCAGAATAATTTATTCGCTGGAATTGAGGTGTATAAGTGTATTACTAAGGCTGAAATAGGTTGGTTTAATTCAGAGAAAATAAATTATTTGCTAACAACGGATTCCGATAAGATGATGTATCAATATGTTCAGGATGAAAATCGTTGTCAGCTTTTGTCTGAATACAATACTGATACAATTTCTATTCCATCATATCAATATGAGTATCATATTCTGAGTTCAGAAAATATTAATGATAGCGAAGAGCCTGTTATTAAGTTACACCAGAAAGGTCTTTGGACTGGTTATTTTCAGGCTTTTATTGAAGGACTGCAATTATTCTCAGAAAATAATAAGTTGAGATTGAAATCGTTGGATGAGATCTGTAATAATTATTCTGGGAGAAATAGTACTAATTCATTAAACCGACTGACTATGAATAATAGAATCTTATTTAGAATACGCAAGATTGAATCACAATACAATGAACTGAATATGACATTTTATTTATCAAAGCAATAGGTCTAATTTAAAAATTATCTAAAATGAAAAAAGTAGTATGTTGGGGGATGGCGTTGTTGGCATCCCTTGTGATCGTTAGTTGTAGCGGAACAAAAAAAGTAGTAAGAGAGGAAGCTCCAGGAACTGTTGATGTTATTTTACCGTTGTCAGGCAAAGAGTACCAATCAGACAAGGAGTTTTATCGTGCAAAATCGTCTGGGAAAAGTCCGGATATTGCAACTGCGAAGAAGATAGCCCTTATTAATGCGCAAACTGAAATTTCGAGGTTAATTAATTCCAGAATAAAAGCGGTTGCAGAAAATTATACAAACCAACGATCATTATCGAATTCACAAGATTTTGAAAATAAGTTTGAAGATCTGGCAAAATCTGTTGTTAGTCAGCAATTAGTTGATGTTTCTATTATAGGAGAAAAACTATTGAAAACAGGTACAACATATGAATATTGGATTGCTATCGAGGTCTCCAAACAGGCTATTTTAAATGGTATAGACAACAGTATTTCAAAGAATCAGAAGCTGCAGATAGACTATGATAAAAAGAAGTTTGAAGAAAGCTATGATAAAGAAATGGAGAAACTTGAAACCGGGAAGTAAAAAAGACTAATGATTTGTAATATTTTAAACCGATTGATGTTTGCTGTAATTTTTATTACAGCAAACATTTGCTTTTGTAATGCTCAAGATATTATTCAGGTAAGAGAAGTAAAAGGAAGTGCTTTCATTTATGGTGATGTAAGTGAGAATCAAGCACGAGAGCGTGCTATTGGTGAAGCAAAAAAGGAAGCTCTTAACAAAGCACACATTGCAGAACATATCAATGCTTATGAGCAGCTGTTTACGGTTCAGGGGAATAGTGATTTTGCTCAGTTTTTTAACTCGGATGTGCAATCCGAAATTCAAGGGGCGGTAACTGCATATACCATTGTAAGCGAAGATAAAAAAATCAACTCGGCGATTAATCAAATTGAGTATTCCGTGATTATCAATGCTGAAGTTATTAAATATAATACTCAGGTAGACTTTAGTTTTAAGGTTTTGGTTGATAGTATTCAGCCGTTATATAAAAATGGAGATAAACTCACATTTAGTGTCAAAACTACACAAGATTGTTTCCTTACAATATTTAATGTCACAGATCATGATGCTTCAGTAATGTATCCAAATATCATTGAAAAAGATCAGTTTATACAAAAGGAAGATTTTTATCGGTTCCCTCGAAAAAGTACGTTTCTTGATTATGAACTCGAAACCAATAAGAAAGATGAGATTAATCGACTCATTTTTGTATTTACAAAAAAGCGAATTCCCTTTCTGGAAATGAACGGGAATGATCAAAATACAAATAATGAACAGATAATGACCTGGCTTTATTCTATTCCTCCAGACCAGCGCTGTACGTATTATCAACAGTTTCACATTTTAAGAAATTGAATGTAGAGTTAACGCGAAACGGCGGTTATTGCGATTCTGTCTAATTGTATTGTAATATGATTTAAGTCAAGAAAGTTGGAGAAGAGATCTTTCTTGATTCACTATAATAAATTAATACCTATGAAATGCCATTCTTTTAAAAAAGTGTTTGTTGTGTCAGTAATGATGCTTTTGTGTTTTACTCAGGCTAAAAGTCAGACGGCAGAACAAAAAAAACAATCCCGCAGTTTTGATTTTTTTAATCGAATTTCTTCAAAATCAACTAAAGAAATAATTCCGGAAAGCTACTTTATCCCAGATGAATACAAAGAAAATGTTTTCTTCGATGATTTTTCGACCAATAAAAATAATTGGACAATGGTCATTGACGAGCGATCGTTTAGAAAGATTGAAAATGGATATCTTAACTATTGGTCTTCTTTTACTAATGATCCTAAATATTGGAGAAGTGCATTCTGTTTAAAAAATATTGATATCGATGAAACTAAAAATTTTGAAATTGAGGTATCTATAAAATGTACTCAATATGGTGTTTCGATTATTCCTTTAATTTGGGGTCGCAATACCGAAAATCTAAACACTTATTATTTCGGGTTCTCTTCGAACGATGAATTCCAAATCATGAAATATGAAAATAATGATTTTTCTCCTTTCACAAAATTGAACAAAACAACAGCTCTTCTTACCAATGATTTTAATAAACTTACAATTCGGAAGTTTGGTGATAAACTTTATTTCTTTATAAATGAGGTGCTTGTTCATCAAATGCCTGTAGTAAAACTTCCAGGAAATGAATTCGGATTTCAGGCACCATCAAATTCAACGGTTATCGCTGATTATATCCGATTGTCTTATATCGGAGATTTAAATTATGAAAAGAAAATTAAAGCAATTGTTTTAGATAGAAATAGAAAATGGTTGCTTAAGGGAAAGTTTGAAAAAATGGCAGATTATGAGCATCGGGTTAATCCATCTACTAAAAATAAGATGATTGCGAAATTGGTGCAGGAAACAATTGACAGTATAGGTAATACTGTCAATAAATTTGAATTACGGCAGAATGAATATAATCCAGAGTTAGAGCAATTTAAAATATATTTTAATACTAATGATACGCTTGCTATACATGTGCCAATAAAAGAGGCATCGTCATTCGATCAGAATTTTTCAAATCTGATTGTGAGGCCTCGGTTTACTCTTGAAAACAATACATTCCCGCTTGTGTATATGGATTTAATAAATCCAAGGAATAATAAAACATATTCTTATCGGAATCAGATAGAACCTTTTGATGTACGAAGACTCTTCCCGGAAATTGGGCAAATTGATACAGTAATAATTCCAAAGGAGATAATAATTCAAGAGATTGCAAAACAAGAAGTTGTTTTCCAAAAACAGTTGGCTGATTTTACGAATAAAATGGTTGAATCAAAGGCAATAACTGATAATGTTAAAACGAATGTAGTGGCCACAGTCGTTGAGGAAAAGGATGAAGAAGGAAAAGCTGAGCTAAATTATAGGGTAACCTATAGTTACGAGGTAATAAAAGCAATCTTTGAGCGAGAGACAGATGATTTTCCATTAGGTAAATATAAGGTGTCGAGTTCTAATGCGGCAAAATTAACGCTTGAAGTGCTTAAGGAAACGGTTGAAAATAAATTGTATAAATTTTTGAATTCCGGGACTAAAGTGACCATAAAGATCACAGGTTCTACAGATGCAACTCCTGTCAATGGGGCAATAAAATACGAAGGTGAATATGGTAATTTTCAGGATGAAGATTGTTTTATTAATAATCATCTGTCGACGGTTACTATAAATAGGGAAACGGGGATCTCGTCAAATGATCAATTGGCGTTTCTTCGTACATATAGTGTCCGGCAGTTCATTGAAACATACGTTGATGCATTACGAAATACACAGAATGTCTTCCAACATTACTGTGTCGTATCAAAAGAAACAGGAGGTCAATATAGAAGAGTTTCTATCGAGTTAACTATTCATAAAGCATTTGAGGGGAAAAAGGCAAGCGAGTTATTTGCTGAGCCGGAAGCTGTTCCGGAGTTATTGTCGGATGTTGATACTGATATTCCAAAAATTGATGTGAAAAACGATAAATATTTTGCGTTGATCATTGGAAATGAAAACTACAAAAATGAGATTCAAGTTCCATTTGCTATTCATGATGCAAGTACATTTAAAGAATATTGTCTGAAAACATTTGGAATGCCGGAAAACCAAATTCATTATATCAAGAATGCAACTTTTGGTCAGATGCAGGGAGAAATAAAATGGTTATTAGACATTATAAAAGCATTTAAGGGTGACGCGAAAATCCTGATTTATTATGCTGGCCATGGGATGCCTGATGAAAGCACAAAAAATCCCTTTATTTTGCCTGTTGACGGAGACTCGTCGATACCTGCAACCGCGTTGGGATTAAATGATTTGTATGGCAAGCTTCAGGAAATAAAGACAAAATCGATTACCGTATTTTTAGATGCCTGTTTTAGCGGAGCAAGTCGTGAAGGCACTTTAGCTCAGGGAAGAGGAGTTGTGATAAAACCCATACAAAGCATTCTAAACAATAATATTGTTGTTTTTAGTGCAACCAGTAATACCGAAACGGCACTGCCATATAAAGATAAATATCATGGGATATTTACCTATTTCCTTTTAAAGAAAATGAAAGAAACCCAAGGAAATTTCTGTTACGATGAATTGTATGATTTTGTCAAAACCAATGTTAATCAGCAATCCATATTGATAAATAAGAAAACTCAAACGCCATCACTAAACATTAGCCTTGATTTTATGAATAGTTGGGGAAAGATGAGAATTGATAACAAATAAAAACAGGTACATGAAATTGAAAATGATACTAACTGTATTTCTTTTGCTTTGCTTGGGGATGACCCGGATTCAGGCGCAGGAAGTAGAAATTATTCCAGTTAAGAAGTTCACACATTTTTTTCTTAGCGGAATATCCGTATATCCATCGCATACAGCGTATTCTATTTCGATTGGGAATGTGAAGAAATTTGGATGGTATGCTAAGGTAAAATCGAATTTTAATTTTGATACAAAATATGATTATTTGACATATTCTGAAAATAGTGAAGTATTTTGGAATGGTAATACAAAAAGAGGACTTTATTCTGCTGATCTTGGACTTGTTTGGAATGTATCAAGACCACTTCTGGTATACTGTGGTGGTGGGTATGGACAATATTGGCAAAATGGGGTAACAATAAGTAACCAACAAATCAGGCTTTCAAAATATTCTGCTCATGGGTTTAATGGAGATTCGGGGATCCTTATCTCTGTTAATCGATTTTTAGTTTGTGTTGGAGCCAATATTATTGATTTTGATTATATAGGTGCAGATTTTTCTTTAGGGTTCAAGTTTTAATTTTAAAAAATGGAAATACGAATTAATATAACAATGGTGTTTTTACTTCTTTTCCTTTTTGTCGGGTGTGAAGAAGATCTTAATTATTTATATTTGGCAAAAGTTCCTGAAGGTGAGGTTGTTGTATGCGGTAATACTTCTGTGACTATCAATTGGGATATGAGTCCTTTTAGTTGCAATTATTGCGCCAAGGGTATTATGTATAGTCTAAATCCGACTCCAGTTACCAATAATTCTGTGTATTCAAATAGTAATTCTATTACAGGACTTAAAAGTAAGACAATCTATTATTATCGTTTTTTTGTTTCTGATAAATATGAAAATTATATCTATGGAGATTTAAATTCATTCACCACTCTAAATGTACCAGCGAGTGTTACTACATATAATGCAGTTAATACTGGACATTTCTCTAGTGATACTTATCCTTATCATTTTTCAATGTCGGCTTCAATTTTCGGGCTTGATAAGGTTAAAGAATGGGGGATAATGGTCTCTTCAGATTCAGATTTTTCTTCATATAATTACAGTGCTATGACATCTGCTAATTGTGTTGAAGGCCAGGTGTATACGCAGTCAAATTGGGGGGCTAAATATAAGGGAACTCAATATTACCGTGCATATGCTATATTAACAAGTGGAACTTATATTTATGGTACAACAGGATCAATATATGTGAAGTAATGTAATCTTTTATCGAATTAATTGCATTGTTACATATGATAATCAGCACAAAACAAATGTCTGCACATGAGATTTAATAGATCAATATTTGTCGTTTCTTTTCTATTCTTTATAGGCATGACTAGCTTACAGGCGCAGGAACTGGTAATTGGATCTGCCAGAAAAGCAAGGCAACGGGAAAGTAATAAACCCACACGGATTTATTTGGGTTACGAATTATCTGTACCCATGATTAAGGACTGGGATGTCTCCAATAATTTTTCACATGGGGTCATGTTGGGAGTTGTTAAAACAGTAGGTGTTTATTGTAAGGTGAAATTTTATTCGCCAGATAAGGATTTTAGGGTTGATTATACGGTCAACACTATTCCGAGCTATTTGTATTACAAAACAAGAAGTTTTCAGGAGTCTTATCGCCGAATGGGAGCCTCTGGAGGACTTATGTTAAAGTTTAGACCAATTACGTTTTATGCAGGTGCTGGCTGGGGTTATTATTGGCGTTATAAGGATGCCGACCTATATGATTATGCTTATGACAAAGTAGTAGACTCAATCGTATTGGGTGATAAAAATTCAATTGAAGGAATACAGGGCGATGCCGGAATCATTATTAACATAGGCCGATTTGGCTTTTCTTCGGGTATTACTACAATCGAAATGAAATATTATGAGGTAAGTGCCGGAATTGGCTTCTCTTTCTAAAATAAACGGATGTGTTATGAAGATGTTCTATAAATTTTGTTCTCTGGATGTTCTGTTAATAAGAAAGAACAGTGCATTTTTACTACTTTTTTTGTGCTGCACTTTATCTTGCCAAACAGATGATGTAATTCCCGAAACCAATTATGAATCAATAATTGTAGAAACTTCGACTCCAACTGCTATTTCGGCTTATTCGGCCAAAGTTGGAGGGATACTGTCGGCCTCTCAAGAGCGTAAAAATATTATCTATGGTGTTTGTATTGACATTAAGCAAGAACCTACCATTGCAAGTAGTAAAGCACTGGGAGGGTTAGGAACGTTTACTCATTTGTTAAGTAATTTAAAACCGGCCACTACTTATTATGTTCGGGCTTATGCTACAAACAGTGTTGAAACGGTATATGGAATCCAACAGATATTTACGACTCTTGCTACCTATTCGACCCTTACAACCAATAGCGTGAGTAATGTTACATCGACTACAGCTACATGCGGTGGAACTATAACCAGCGACGGAGGTGCAACGGTTACTTCTCGTGGAGTTTGCTGGAGTGCAAGCAATAACCCAACAATAAGCTTATCAACAAAAACTGTTGACGGTAGCGAAATAGGTTACTTTACCAGTTATTTAAGCGGATTACAACCAGGAATTACTTATTATGTGCGTGCTTATGCTACAAATAGCGTTGGTACAGTATATGGATCTCTGCAGGTCTTTACCACGGTATTGCCTACTGTTATATTAACAACTACTGAGGTAATTGGTATTACTTCTTTTTCGGCTAGCTGTGGAGGAAATATTGCCAGTGACGGTGGATCTATGGTTCTTTCGCGTGGATCTTGTTGGAGTACAATAAGTAATCCAACCGTGAGTCTCTCTACAAAAACGATAGATGGTAGCGGAACCGGATCTTTTAACAGTTCCTTAACTGGGTTAAAGCCCGAAACAATCTATTATGTGCGAGCTTATGCCACAAATAGTTTTGGAACTGTGTATGGGCCTCAACAGATATTTACAACAACCAGTGTGGTGACTATCGAAACAGGTTCTGCAACCAATATTGCAGCCGGATCATTTATTGTTTCAGCAACGCTCACGAATTCGGGTCTGGTTAGCGAATGGGGTATTGTTATGGATATATCAGATCCATCAGATCCGTCATCCGGGCATTACGATAAATTTTCGATAGTTGCAGATGGCAGTTGTACCCTGACTTACAAGAGTAGTGCAAACAGTAAATATTATTACTCAGCTTATGTGAGGTTAAAAACAGGAGCTTACCTATATGGAGACATCTGTTGGGTGAAAACAAAGGCTTATTAGCAATCATGTGAGTATAACATGAAAATTTTTCTGTAAATCAGACAAATAGCTAGGTTTTAACCGAAGTGTTGAAATCATGAAATTGGTTTTATTAAAACAAATAAGGTTGGTAGAGTAACTCTTTTGAAATAGTTGATAATCGTAAAAATTAGTAGTTGAACTTATGAAGAAATTTATCCTTTTTTCAATCGGTTTGTTTTTTGTTTCAATACTTAGTGCTCAGGTTTTGAAAATGGCAATATCTACTGGCAATTATTTGTCTTCGAATAATTCGATAAAAGAATATGAAATTGTAGAGTATCCTGCCCCATTTCAAACGATAATGAAATCGGCTGCTTTATCTACCGGAAATGCGGTATTATCACAATTAAGTATCACAAAATATGTCTCCGCAGGAGGTTTATTTTCTGCTTTCACCTCAGAAGAGCTAGCAACAGTAACCAGGCTGACTCTTATAGGTACTATTGATGCCCGCGATTTTAAAACCATGCGCGACAATATGCCTTTATTAGCTGAAATCGATTTGAGCGGGGTTGTGATAGTGGCCTACAATGGGCCAGAAGGTACTACTCTCTGGGTCAATAATAATTATATGGCAAATGAAATTCCAGAATATGCGTTCAATTATAAAATGAAATTAACTTCTTTTGTTTTTCCATTAAGCGTAACATCGATTGGGCAGCGTGCCTTTAGCGGATGCTCCGGATTAAGTGTCGTAACATTACCTGTTTCTGTTACTCAGATCAATGGGGGCTTTGACGATTTTTCAGGATTGATTAACGTTGATAAAAATAGTACGGCATTTTCAAATTTGGATGACATGCTGTTTAATAAAGACAGAACTCAGCTAATAAAATGTCCATATTCAAAAATAGGTACATACTCAATTCCGTCAACAGTAACATCAATTAAACATTATGCATTTGAGCATTGTTCATTTACCTCAATGACGATACCGGCATCGGTTACGTTAATCGAAAATTCTGCCTTTATGGGATCTGCTGGCGACAAAAATGTAGATGAGAACAATCCCAACTATTCGAGCCTTAACGGAGTCTTATACAACAAGGCCAAAACATTGCTGATTCATTGTCCAACATCCAAATTAGGTGCATTCTCGATTCCCGAAACGGTTAATTCAACCGATTTCAATTCATTCTATGGTTGTAGTGGGTTAACTTCTATTCATATACCCTCATCAGTAACATCAATTGGAGTTCAATCTTTTGGGGGGTGTAGTGGACTTACTTCTATAGAAATACCTTCATCGGTAACCTTTATCGGCGGCTTTACATTTACATCTTGTACTGGCTTAAGTACATTTAGGTTTTCTCCATTGGTTTCTTCTATTGAAAGATATACTTTTCAATGTTGTTCGGGGTTAAAGTCAATAACAATTCCAACAACAATTACATCAATCGGGGAGTCTGCATTTATCTATTGTACGGGATTAAACTCAGTTTATGTAAATTCGGTTATTCCTATTGATTTAAGCAATAGCCCAAATGTTTTTGAAGGAGTTAATAAAACTACTTGTAGCATTAATGTACCCATTGGCTTAAAAGCAGGTTATGTTGCAGCAAATCAGTGGAAAGACTTTACCAATATTGTTGGAATGCCGGGTTTATTTTTATCGGCAATAACTGCGACGATCGCAGCGGCACAAGACAGCAAGGTTACCATTGAGGTTACTTCGAATGTGGACTGGACTGCCATTTCCGATCAGACATGGCTTACTGTAGGTTTTGCTTCTGGGGGGTCAGGTACCCGACCACCGACCTTACCGCTTACACTAACGGCAGCAGCGAATACTTCTGCGTCCCGAACAGCCAAAGTAACTGTTTCGGCAACAGGTGTAGAGCCACAACTAATTACGGTAACACAGGTGGCTGGAAATACATCGATTTCAGTTACTGCCGGAGGTTTAAAAGCTCTTTTTACAGCCAACGAACTTGCGATAATAACCAAACTTACCCTTACTGGTACTATTGATGCCCGTGATTTTAAGACCATGCGCGATGATATGTCTTTGTTGAAGGAGTTGGATTTAAGTGGAGTTACTATTGCCGCTTATACAGGCACAGAAGGCACAGTAAAAGGGAGCAAAACTTACCCGGCAAATGCAGTTCCTGAAGATGCTTTTTATAATTCAACTACGTACCAATCGAAAGCAAGTTTAATTTCTGTAGTACTTCCGCAATCGCTTACTGCTATTGGAGATTATGCTTTTAATCTCTGTCTGAATTTGAAATCATGCGCAATTCCTTCGTCGGTTACTTCAATTGGGGATTGTGCTTTTTCTTGTTGTGAAGGGTTAACGAATATTAGTATTCCTTCATCAGTTGTTTCGATCGGAAGGCTGGCCTTCAATGCTTGTCTCGGTTTAACTTTGGTTAATAGTTATTTACTTATTCCTGTTGATTTATCATCAGTTCAAGATGTTTTTACCAAGATAAATGAAACTACTTGCATCTTGAATGTACCTTATGGAACCAAGTTGCTTTATGCCGCTGCTAACCAGTGGAAAGATTTTGTGAATATTGTTGAGCGGCCTGGTTTTAAACTATCGGCAACAACGGTCAATATTGCAGCAACACAAGGAAGTAAGGCAACTGTTGATATAACATCAAATGTTACCTGGACTGCCAGTTCCGATCAGGCATGGCTTACGGTAAGTCCAAATTCAGGAACAGCGAACCAAACACTTACTTTTACAGTAGCAGCGAATACATCAGTATCCCGAACAGCAAAAGTAACGGTTTCGGCAACAGGTGTAGAGCCACAACTAATTACGGTAACACAGGCGGCTGGAAGTGCATCGATTACAGTTACTGCTGGAGGTTTAAAAGCTCTATTTACAGCTAACGAACTTTCAACAATAACCAAACTTACTCTTGCTGGTACCATTGATGCCCGTGATTTTAAAACGATGCGTGATGACATGCCGTTGTTGTCCGAAGTAGATATTAGTGGAGTTACTATTGCCGCTTATACAGGTACAGAAGGCACAGTAAAAGGGAGCAAAACTTACCCGGCAAATGCAGTTCCTGAAGATGCTTTTTATTATGCATCTGTAGATTATGGTAAAAAATTGACTTGTATACAGTTACCATTAAATCTTGTTTCTATTGGAGATGAGGCCTTCGAATATTGCACAAAATTATCAGGGACATTGACGATACCGTCGTCTGTTACCTCGATAGGAGAATATGCATTTTGGGGATGCAAATATTCTTCGGTTTTTATCTCTTCTGCTGTTCTTCTTATTGGAAATGGAGCGTTTAATGGTATTATTAATTCAATAACCGTAGATCCATTAAATCCTAATTATTCGAGTATAGATGGTGTGCTGTTTAATAAAATACAAACAATTATATTGCAATGTCCCACTTCTCGATTGGGAAATTATACAATACCATCATCGGTTGCTACTATCGGTAACGGAGCTTTTGCCCTTTGTGAGGGATTGACATCGATTATCTTACCACCGTCGGTTCAGGTAGTTGGATTTGATGCTTTTGAGGGCTGTGTCGGGTTGTCATCTGTAATTATTCCTTCGTCGGTTATATCTATTGGCGGTTATTCTTTTTCCTTTTGCACTGGGTTAACAACCCTTAGCATTCCTTCGTCGGTTACGTCAATTGGCTATGACGCTTTTGCTAATTGCAGTGGATTAACAACCCTTAGCATACCTTCGTCGGTAGTTTCAATTGGGGAATACACTTTCGATGGTTGTACTGGTCTAAAATCGATCGATACTTATTCCCTAGCTCCGGTAGATTTAACTTCAGGTCAAGGTGTTTTTAACGATATAAACAAGACTACGTGCATCTTGAATGTACCTTATGGAACCAAGTTGCTTTATGCCGCCGCTAACCAGTGGAAGGATTTTGTGAATATTGTTGAGAGACCGGGTTTTAAACTTTCGGCAACAACAGTCAATATCGCAGCAGCACAAGGAAGTAAGGCAACTGTTGATATAACATCAAATGTTACCTGGACTGCCAGTTCCGATCAGGCATGGCTTACGGTAAGTCCAAATTCAGGAACAGCGAACCAAACACTTACTTTTACAGCAGCAGCGAGTACATCAGTATCCCGAACAGCAAAAGTAACAGTTTCAGCAACAGGCGTAAGTAATCAATATATTATTGTAATTCAGAAATTGGGAACTGTTGTCAACTGGAATAATCCTGCCGACATTGTAAGTGGAACGGCATTAAGCGGAATCCAATTAAATGCTACGGCAAATATTGCAGGAACTCTTACCTATACGCCAGCTATCGGAACCATATTGAATGTGGGGAATAACCAGCCGTTAAAAGTTGTTTTCACCCCAACGGATGCTGCGAATTATGAGACTGTTACAAAAACGGTATATATTAATGTTACTAAGCCTACCCCTGAAATAACCTGGGCAACTCCGGCAGATATTGTTTACGGTACATTTTTAAGTTCCACGCAATTAAATGCGACTGCTGATGTTCCGGGTAACTTCGTTTACAAACCAGGAGCAGGCAGCTTGTTAAGTGCGGGTACTGCTCAGTCTTTATATGCAGAATTTGTGCCAACCGATTTTGCAAATTACGAAATAACCGACAAATCGATTTTTATCGATGTCGTTCCGGCATTTTTATTGATTGCAAAATCTTCCGTAAATATTGCTGCAGCTGCCAATAGTCGAGCTGCAGTAGATATAAGTACTAATTTATTATGGACAGCGAGTTCTAACCAAGCATGGTTAAGCGTAAGCCCTGCAAGTTCGGCTCCTGGAAATAAGTCGCTCATTTTTATTGCGGATGAAAATGTCGGAGCGATTCGTACTGCTGTAGTAACAATAAGAGATTCCTCGAATAGTTTAAGTGATCAAACCATTACCGTAACGCAAGCAAAAAGCACTACTGCTGTGGGTGACGATCTGAAAAAAGTAATAACTGTTTTCCCAAATCCAGTAACTGATGCTTTCCAAATAACAGGAATAAACGAAACAGCGGCAATTTCCTTAGTCGATGTGAAGGGGAGGTTGTTATTAACCAAAGAGATTGTAGAAAACGAATCAATTTCAATGAATTCTTTTACCTCAGGAATATATATTGTTAGAATTGTTACATCAAATGGAGTCACAGAGAAGAAGCTGGTAAAGAAATAATTATTGATTCTTACAAGTCATTTATTTTCTCATCCCTAATCTTCTGATACTGTTTATTGGCAAATACAAATTCCTGAAGTTTTTGGTTTCCGGAGTGGAGGATTTCTTTGCGGTTGCCTTCCCAGCACATTTCGCCTTCGGAGATAAACAGAATGTTGTCGCCGATTTCCATTACTGAATTCATATCGTGGGTATTGATGATGGTCGTAATTCCCAAATCGACGGTGATGGAATGAATAAGTTCGTCAATAACCATAGAGGTTTCCGGGTCGAGGCCTGAATTGGGTTCATCGCAGAACAAATATTTTGGATTTAGTGCAATGGCACGGGCAATAGCAACACGTTTCTGCATTCCCCCAGATATTTCAGAAGGGTATAGTTTATTGGCATCGGTGATGTTTACCCTTTCGAGGCAAAAGTCTACTTGTTTTTGTTTTTCCAGAGGAGAAAGTTCCGAGAACATGTCGAGTGGGAACCGTACATTTTCTTCAACTGTCAGGGAATCGAACAGCGCACCACCCTGAAAAACCATGCCCATTTCCTGCCGCAGTTTTTTTCGCAGTTTTTGTCCCATTGAGGTGAAATCGCGATCATCATAAAGGATCTGGCCTTTATCTATTTCATGTAATCCAACGATAGATTTTAGCAGAACCGTTTTCCCCGAGCCACTTCGTCCGATGATCAGATTTGTTTCGCCCTTGTTGAACACTTTCGAGATGTTCTTCAAAACGTCTTTGTTTTCGAACGATTTGTATACGTTTTTAACTTCGATCATAGCAATAATTGAGTTAGAATCAAATCCCAAACCAGGATCAAGATGTTGGTATTTACTACTGCCCGAGTACTGGCTGCTCCAACATCAAAAGCTCCTCCTTCGACATTATATCCAAAAAAGGCGGCGATTGAAGCGATCAAAAAACCAAAAACCACACATTTGATTAACGAGAACGTGACATAGTAAGGATTAAATAAATGCTGAATGCCATTTAGGTAATCGGTTACAGAAACTGCATTAACGGCTGGGCCAACAATCATTCCGCCGATTAATCCGAAGAATACGCTTAATATGTATAAAAGAGGGAAGATAGCAACCACTGCAATGATTTTTGGTAAAATGAGATAACTTGCCGAATTAACGCCCATAATTTCGAGGGAGTCGATCTGCTCGGTTACCTTCATACTGCCAATTTCAGAAGTGATGTTCGAACCTATTTTACCTGCCATGATCAAAGCCATGATCGTCGAAGAGAATTCAAGTATCAGTGTATCACGGTTTCCAAGACCAATCAAGTAGACAGGCAAAAGTGGATTACTCATGTTATAAGCTACCTGAAGGGTGGTGATGCCGCCCATAAAAATGGAAATGATGACTACGATGCCCACCGATTTAACTCCAAGTTTATCGATTTCATTAAAAGTTTGCCGGGTATATAAACTATATCTTTCCGGTTTACTGAACACTCTCATCAGTAAGGCAAAATATCTTCCAGCTTGGGTAAAAATGTTCATTTCGGGTACTGTTTTTAGGTCGCTAAATAAATATTTATACTGAATGGTTTATTATACAAACGATTAGAATTCAAAGCCTTAGTATGTATTTTCGTGAGTTAAACTTTTCATTTGCGGAGGTTAAAGGTACAAATATTCCAAAAACAGGCATTTTTTCGTGTGTTTTAATTTTAATCTCATTATCTTCAGATAAGATTTGTAGGGGGATCAAGGATGCTGTCGTGTAGACCGTACTTTCCCGTAATTCATTAATATACACTTAGAAAACCAGTTACAAGATGAATAATACGTATTGTGTAATAATGGCAGGTGGTATCGGAAGTCGGTTTTGGCCGTTGAGTAAGGCAACTATGCCGAAACAGTTTCTGGATATTCTAGGAACCGGCCGAACCTTTATTCAGCAAACATACGATCGATTTAAGTCGGTTTGTCCGGACGAGAATTTTTTTGTAGTAACCAGTGTTGATTACAAGGAGCTTGTAATGGAACAGCTACCCGAGTTAACCGAGAACCATATTTTGCTTGAGCCTTTGCGTCGGAATACGGCTCCCTGTATTGCTTATGCCTGTTATAAAATACAGACAATCAATCCGGATGCCAATATTATTGTAGCACCCTCGGATCATCATATTCAACAGGAAGAGGTGTTTGTGGAGGTGATTAAAAAAGGGCTGGAATTTGTTAAGGCAAACGATGTTTTATTGACGTTGGGGGTTCCTCCCAGTCGTCCGGAAACCGGGTATGGATATATCCAGATTGAGAATTCAACATCAATTTCGTCTTTTGAAAACCTTTATAAAGTAAAAACCTTCACTGAAAAGCCCGATTTACAGCTGGCCAAAATTTTTCTGGAAAGTGGAGAGTTTTTCTGGAATTCCGGAATTTTTCTCTGGTCTCTTAAGTCAATTTTAAAGGCGTTTGAAACTCATCTGAGTTCGGTGGACGAGCTGTTTAAAAAAGGAAATAAACTTTATGGAACTGCTGATGAAATTCCATTTTTGAATAAGACTTACTCCGAATGCCAAAATGTTTCTATTGACTATGGAATTATGGAGAAGGCCAATAATGTATCTGTTTTATGCGCCGATTTTGGTTGGAGTGACCTGGGAACCTGGGGATCGTTGTATGAAAATTCGAAGAAGGATATTCATGGAAATGTAGTTGCAGGTGAGAAGGTGATGCTTTATGGTGCTGAAAATTGCATTATAAATATGCCTGATGAAAAATTAGTGGTATTGCAAGGTTTGGAGGGATACATTGTTGTAGAGTCGGAGGGGGTGTTGATGGTTTGCAGAAAAGAAGATGAACAACAAATCCGTCAGTTTGTGAATGATGTTCGAATGAATAAGGGCGAACAATACGTATAGGCTTTGTTCTTATTCCTTATTCGAAATAATTGGGTCTGAAGGTGCTGCGTACGCAGCGAAATCCGACAAACGATTTTGCAGAATCTTGATATTCAAAGCTTCGGGTTGAAACCTGAAGATAATATGCAATATCTTTCCATGATCCTCCTCTGATAACTTTTCGTTTTAAAGCCGGGGGATCGTCTTTTTTTGCGTTATATTGAAAATCAGGATTGAAGTCACTGATGATTTCGTAGCTTCCTTCGTCGTATGCATTCGAAGTCCATTCAGCTACATTTCCTGCCATATCATATAGTCCATATGCATTTGGTGGGTATGTTGCAGTTTTTTGTGTGGTAATATTTGAGCGACTGTCGGAAACATAGTTTCCACGTAGAGGTTTGAAATTTGCAAGAAACGATCCATCATCAGATCTTGTGTAATAACTGCCCCAGGGATAAAGGGTCATCTGGTGTCCGCCGCGGGCTGCATATTCCCATTCCACTTCCGAAGGTAAGCGATAGTCCATAACCCGTTGAGCTTTGATTATGTCCTGAAAATCATTGAGCTGCCGGGTTCTCCAGTGGCAGAATGATTTAGCCTGAGCCCAGGTTACGCCAACGACCGGATAATTATCGTAAGATACATGTGAAAAGTACTTTTTTGTTAGTGGTTCGTTGTATGAATAAGTATAGTCTCTAATCCAAACGAGCGTATCGGGATAAATTGGGGTGGATTCGCGCATCAGAAATGAAGACCGGTTTTGAATGGCGGTTTCTTTTCCATCAGCATCGGAAACACTTCCTCCATAGCTTTGTGTTTTGTAATTGTAACTATTGGCGCGTTTTGCGGCTTGATGGTAATCAACCCAATAATATTCATAAATCAGTTTTCGGGTGTCGAGTTCCTTTTTACCAAAAAAACGGTCGGATTCCGGAACATACATTGGTTCCAGCGCTGATTGATAGTCTTCGTTTCTCCAATCGATTGGTTCCAACCAGTTAAGTAGGGGATATTCCAGAGGATCACCTTTCTTGCTTGCCGTGACTGAAAATTCAGGGAACGATTCTGATAATAACTGTCGTGCAATGGAATCTCTTACCCAATATACAAATTGACGGTATTCATTATTGGTGATCTCTGTATCGTCCATCCAAAATGAAGAAACAGAAACCGTTTTTGATGATGTATTGGAATGATCAACCTCTTCTTCTGTAGGGCCAATATTTATGCTCCCCTGATTGATAAAATGCATCCCATAAGGAATCGGTTCAAAGAATGGTTTTCGGTTCTGTATGCTGGTAAGCTTATCTGTCCAGCTTTGAGAACAAGAGCTGAGCAGCAATGTGACGAATAAGCTTATGATCAGATTTTTGTACATACGTTGAATGCCGGTTAACATCTTTTAATAGGGCAGGTGCTAAATTTCCTGATATCAGGAATAGTCAGAAAAAAAAAGCCTTATCAGGAAATTCCTATAAGGCCTTCTTTATTATTTTTAAGTCTTAGTATTCCCATAAGTTTTGTTCGAAGTCGAAGATTGATTTCTCAATTTTTTTACTTTCGAGCATTGCATCTTTGCCACTAAGATATTGGCTGATAGCACGGTTGTCGTAAATATTTTCTTCTTTTATGATATAAGAATTAAATCTTCTTTTCAGGAAGACATCATCAAATGAGGTATTATTTGCTGTATTTAAAGGATTGAATATGGCACTTGTAGCAAGAACGTCACGAGCTTCGCGATAATAAATCCAAAAGACCTGACTGTGTAGTACGTTTTCCTGATTTGTGTCATCTTCGCGGTAGAATTCTTTAATTGGGCAGATCCCAAGAATCTGGACATTCATGGTTGACGTTTGTTTGTCGAAATACCATTCTTCTTTAATCATGAATTGTTTCACCTCCTGAGTCCTGATTTCGCCGTTAACGGGTTTTTCTACCAATTCGCCGGTATCCGGATTTCGAACTTTTAAAATCTTGTTCTTTGCCCCAAGAGCTTCCCTGACTTGTTCATAAGTCATTGGTGTTTTGAATTCATCTTCACTATAGGCAGTTAGTTTTGCATTTTTTATGCCTTCAATTAAAAGGTTAACCAAACTAAATCTTCCTTCAGTTTCTTTGGTAGGGAAATATAGTGGTTGGTTCATCTTTTCGCGAAGGTCGATAATCCGCCATACTTTTTTTCGCCACATCACATCTGCTTCCCGAACGCTGGGAAGAGGAGTTGGTTTGCGGTTCGAAAGGTCGACTCGCTTATATGCGCCATCAATGATTTGCGCTTTAACCTCGATTTTGGTTGCTCCAACCAAAAGAGCCAACACTCCAATGAATACGATTACCTTTTTCATGACTTATCTTATTTTAAAACTGATTGGGGCTAATTGGCGGTTTGTTCCATCATCCCCTTTCGCCATAATATTATCAATATAAATAAAACTTCCTACAGCCAATTTTCCTAACTGACTCTTTTGTTCAGTGGTGAATTTATTGTTTGTTGATTTGTATAGATTCACATACCCACCAGATCCAGATATACTGAGATCAAACTGGGTGATTTTGAATTTTAAATCGAAATCGAAATCTTTTAGCTCTGCAAATATTCCATCTTCAGCTAACAGCTCTTCTTTCTTTATGTTTCCTGAATTTTTCCCGGCAATAGTGGCAATAGGATTTGGTACCTCTTTAACGCGGAAGGACATTGAACCCATTGATTTTCGTTCACCGTGGATATTGGCAACAACAGAAATTGACGTGTTTTTTGCTGAAGCGTCAACTTTTGTTGGGTAAACCATAAATTCTTCTCCACTTTTTTCATATCGACCATTGCTTACCGTAATTTCCAGATTTTCGCTCGGAATGCCGGGAGCCGAAACTTTAATTGGATTTGGAATACCCAAATACAACACGTTCATTTTTGTTGGAGATATGGTTACGCCTGGGCGTCCCACCTGATATTCGCCATCAAATTTGTAGTCTTTAACATTTCCATCCGGAGTTTTGTATTTGATTAACCCTCCCCATTTGAATGTACCTTCCTTCGATGTTTGTACCCGATAAATTCCTTTACCATCGCGCATCGATAATTTGCTGTTGTTAACAAATATCTCAGGTTGTTGAGTAGAATCTTCTGCTGCAAGGAATATTTCAGCTTCAAAGGGATCGCCTTCCAGTACGTAGTTTGATTTTGAAATAACCCTGGCTACTAATTTATTGAATTTGAATGATGAAGCATCGATTTGACTATAGAAGTTTGATATAATTGTTGTTTCAGCATTCTGAATGTCAATCTGAATTTTAGAAAGAATAGTGAGTACTGCAATTAATGGTTTGCTCTCAAAATTCAATGATTCCCAGGTTTTTCGTTCGCCACCTTCTTTTAAATTTATTTTGGGATCAGGAGTTTCCAGCTGTTTAATGATGCTTTCGCGCTGAGGTGTTCCTTCAGGTAGAAAGGATGCCAGAAAATTCCGGTATTCTTCAATATCGCTTTTTAACTTAGCTGCCTTTTTTGCCCGGATCATGATTTCAGAAGGAGTATTCATATCATCTTCCTTTTGGATCAGGATGGTATCGCCTTTGCTATTGATCGTATATGGTGTTCCGGGTGAAAGCGTAAAGCCAGGATCCGCATTTTTTAAAGGAAAACCACCGGAACCTAAAGCAAGCTCTTCTTTTAAGTCTTTTAGTTTGGTAATTAATGCAATGGTACGTTGTTTTACCTGTTCAGCTTTATCTTTCCATTCTTTCACCTTGGCCGGATTTTGAATGGCGGCAGCATCGAATGCCCCGTAAATCTGCTGATTCTTCAGGTTGACATTGTTCAGTGTCTGGGTTAAACTGGCATCAACCACCCGAAATGATTCAAGCACTTCAGATGCCACGTTTAGCGCCAACATTGCTGTTAGCACCAGATACATCATATTTATCATTTTTTGCCTGGTGGTTTCCGGGCAATTCTTACTCGACATAGTATTCGCTCTATTAGATTACTTCTTTTTATAATTCATGGCACCCAGCATATTTCCATAAATTGAATTAAGAGAATCAAGGTGTGAATTTAATTTTTCTGCATTTTCCTTATATTTCTTCATTTCCTGTACCGAAGACGCAATGATCTGGTTCATTTGATTCAGATCTTCGAAGAATTTTGAAGAAGCATGTATTTGATCACTTGTTCCTTTCAATTGTTTCTCGTAGGAAGTATTAAGTGATTCAATGTTTTTGTTTAATTTCTGGAGATTTTCTCCATAGTTCATCGAATTGGTATCCAGATCTTTGAATCCTTTTTCGAGGTTTGTAGATAGTCGCTGATAGGAATCAACCAGTTTGCTGCCTGAATCGTCAATCTGTTTAGTAAAACGAGCGCTTGATTCATTTAGTTTAGAGAGCATCCCTTCGCCAGTCTCCGAAATTTTCAGCGCGGTATTACTATATGAATTCACCAGTTCACCAATAGAATTGTTCAGTGAAGCATTCGCCTGTGCATTTGCATCGGAGAATGAACTCATCGACTCAGAAGCAGAATTCAAATTTCTCACGTACACGTCGGTTGCCAGTGTTGCTGCTGAGATATCGCTGATTCCTGAAGCGGTATTCGATAGGTCGGTTAAGCTCTTCCCGATTTTAGTTAAAAGCTCGGGTGTAATACTTGTTCCGTTCAGAATTGAATCAACGTTATTCTTTTGTTTCTGAAAGTCTTCTGCAGGTTGTGCTAATTCATAATCCTCCTGAAGTTCCGGATAGACTTTTGTCCAATCAGGTTGTTCCATTGGTGGTTCGAAAGCTGAAATGAAGAAGATAAAAGCTTCTGTCATTAGCCCGATGGTAAGCATGATTCCAGAATGATTCCAATGCTGAAGTTTAAACAATGCACCAACGAGAACCAAAGCAGCACCCCAGCCATACACATACCCCATTAGTACTTTCCACCTTCTTGACTTAAGTATTTCGCCAATATTCATTTGATCAAAATTTTAAACAGTAATTATTTTTCGTTTCCAAAAGATGAACGAACACAACGGAATCCAATGTATGATTTTGCAGTGTCCTGATATTCATAGCTTCTGGTTGACACCTGTAAGTATGCAGAAATGTCTTTCCATGATCCTCCTCGGATAACTTTACGTTTCATTGAAGGAGCTTCATCCTCTTTTGCGTTGTATTCAAAAGTAGGATTAAAGTCGTTCATATACATGTAGGCTGACTCATCATACGCTGTACTTGTCCATTCAGCCACATTACCCGACATATCGTATAATCCAAAATCGTTCGGATTGTAACTTCCAACTTTCATGGTGGCCATACCACCGTCAGCCACATAGTTTCCTCTTAGCGGTTTAAAGTTTGCAAGGAAATCGCCATTTTGTTCCCGAACGTAATATCCACCCCAAGGGTACATCGACGATTGACGATCGCCACGAGCTGCATATTCCCATTCCACTTCAGTAGGTAAGCGGTAGTCTTGTAAAGTTGCTTGTCTGCGACTGGTTTGGAAGTCGTTATGAAGTTTTGTTCTCCAGTGACAGAATGCTTTTGCCTGCTTCCATGCTACTCCAACAACAGGATAGTCGTCAAAGCCAGGATGCCAGAAATAACGGGTTGCCCATGGTTCGTTGTATGAGAATGTGAAGTCTCTGATCCAAACCAAAGTGTCGGGATAGACAGGAGTCGTTTCTTTCAGAATGAATGATGACCGGTTCTGTATTTGTTCTTCTTCTCCTTTAGCGTTAATTACAGTTCCGCTATAACTTTGAGTCTGATAGTTGTACATGTTTGCTCTACGGGCTGCCTGTTTAAGATCAATCCAATGATATTCATAGAACAGCTTATGAGCATCGATTTCTTTTTTCTTGAAGAAACGTTCGTTTTCAGCGACGTAAAGGGGTTCAAGTGCTTCAGCGTAGTCGGGATTTGTCCAATCCAATTTTTCGTTCCAATTAATTCTTGGCGGATCAACCGGATTTCCTTTTCGATCTTCACTAATCATGAATTCAGGAAATTGTTCTCCTAAAGCGGTGCGGGCAAGAGAGTCTCTAACCCATACAACGAATTGTCGATATTCGTTGTTGGTGATTTCAGTGTCGTCAATCCAAAAGGCATCGATTGATACTGTTTTCGACGGCATATCTGTTGCCGTCACATCCTGATCGTTTGGCCCAAGATTGAAAGACCCTCGGTGAACAAAGTTCATTCCGAAAGTGTTTGGTTCAAACCATTTTCCTCTGCCACTAACTCCTGTTAGTTCACCATTACCTGACTTGTTACAACTTGAAAGAGTAACAATGGTCAAAATAACGAATCCAATAGAAAAATACTTTTTCATAGTACAGCTGTATGTTGCTTCTGATAAATTCTTTATAAAAATCTCACACTCTTATATTTCTTATTTCTGTTTTTTCCCAAGTCGATGCTATAACTTAGAAAAACCTCATGAGAACCACCTGTATACCCCGACAATGCCGAGGTTATTATATCGTAGGCATAACCTACACGTAATCCACTATTCATTTCAGCCCGGATAAGAATTCCCACCGAATCATTGATGCGGTAGTTCAAACCGGCAGAGAACCTTTTTTTATAGACCAGATCTGTTAAAAAATCGATCTGATAGGCAACTGCATCAGTTTTAAAATAAACTGAAGGTTGCAATTCAAATAACGGGTCAGTCAGCTTAATATTGTAACCTCCTGACAGATAATAGTGCCGTGCCAAATAATAACTCACCTTTTCATCAAGAACAATAGGAGCCTGATTAACATGAGTAACCGAAGCTCCAACAAAGTAATCAGGTGTATTTAAAAATGCACCTATCCCTAAATCCAGAGCCGACTTGCTAACCTTATCTGCCGGCATTGATTCGGGTGATCTCCAGTTTATGCCGGTTGGAGCATGCCAGCGGGATCCTCCATTTATCGACATATTACAAAATCCAAGACTTGCGCCAATTCCCAAATTCCCCAATTCTGTCTTTTTCCGGTATGAATAATCAAAACGGACGGAAATATTATTTTGAAACCCTAATTCATCACTCATAACATTGATGCCAACACCGTCATCGGCACCTATAAGATGGATTGATGATTCAGCGCTCAGCAACATTGTTTTTGGCGCTCCTTCAATTTCAACCCATTGATAACGATTCAGTATGACTCCATTCATTCCTCCTTCGCTACCTGCATAACCCGGATTCACAGACAGCAGTGTTGCTTTGTTAAACGTGAACTGCGGATCCTGTTGGGCAATTGCGGCTAAGTTAGCTATTATATATAAAAATAAAAAGCAAAATATTTTTTTCATAAAAGCACTGTTGCGACTAGGTTTTTCCAATAATTGTGCGGTAAAATAATGAAATAATATTCAATGCACAAAAAATGGGATAATCTATAAAGTCAATGAACGCAGGTTTATATTATTTATTTTGTCTTTTATGCATTTTGCGAATGTTTTTCCACCATCGGTCGGGTATATCTCCGTGTGATGCTTTTTTGTAATCGTCTTCTTCGCATGGAATGATATACATTCCTCCTTTTCTGTTTTCAAAATCTGAAATTTCCATCCACCATCGGCCGGTAATGCGACTTTGGAAAAATACCATTGTCATTCCGATGTCCGACATATCGACGATGAATTGATTAAAGTCTTCAGAATCATCCGTAGGATCTTCCGGTTTTCGATTGATGAAACCTTCGATAAAATGCCAAACGATCTGAGCCATCAGATTTGATGAGTTCGTTGTGGTATCCATTTCCGGAATAAGGTTAAAAAAACCTGCAAGCTTCAACGCATCACTGGCTCCGGCATATCGGGCAAGCTGACAGGCTTCCTCAGCGTAAAGCCCGTTTGGCGATCCCATGGATTGCCCGGGAGCATCCATATTCCGGATGGAGTTAATGTCAAAGCTAAAGATTTGAGCATCACGAACAACCGGTTCAATAGAGGTTAAGTCGTATCGAATCTGCCCGAGTCGTTTCACATCCCAATGGTAGTTATTAAACTGATCAATGTCGGTAGCATCGACAAAATAGTTTTGATATGCCAATGTCGTGTAAGAATATAAATTCTTTTGTTTTTCAAAAATAAGGTTCAGGTAATTTTCTGAAGTAATGTTTTTGATGCCTTTTTTGAAGTCAAATTTGGGGTCGATAGTTACCATGTTAAACAATCGACCTTCATATGCTTTGGTCATTCCAAAAGTCAAATCCTGACTTCCACCTAAAACGATCAAGGTTTGGCCATGCTCAAGGATGTGCTCACAAATATCGCGTAAAGCAAAATAGGAATCATTAACAGTGCTTCCTATTTTAAGATTTCCCAGATCCAAAACTTTAAGTCTGGCACTAATCCGGTTAAGGTTATATAGGTGTTTTCTGATTTCGTCAGGCGATTTTGCGGCACCCGGAGTGCATGCATTTCGATCTTCACAAATGCCAATGAGTATCAAATCTGCCTTTTCGGGCTTTAGTTTCTCCCTGTTTTTTTGCAAAAGGGTACCTAGAGTGTGTTTTTTATTTGCCCAGGTACTGCATTCAAACTTCTCGAAATCAACAGGGTCGAAATAATATAGCAAGTCCATCAGTTGTTTTTTATCAGAAGATGAAAATACGTTTTTAAATAAATTGGGCAAACAAAAATATGTTTACCCTTAAATTTTATTTTTTCCTTGATTTCTTTGGTGCCGGTTGCTTTTCAATTAGCGTCATACAATCCTCCAGAGTCAGGCTTGAAGCATCAGTACTTTTCGGGATTTTATAATTATTCTTTTTGAATGAGATATAAGGGCCCCATCTACCATTCAGTAGTTTTACTTCCAGGTTTTCTTCAAATACTTTTATAACTGCATTTCGGTCTTTTTCCCTTTTTCCTTCGATTAATTCAATTGCCCGGTTTAGTTCAACTGAATATGGATCATCCACGTTTTTTTCAAGCGAAATGAATTTGTTATCATGTTTGATATATGGGCCGAAACGACCGATAGCAACTGATACGGTTTTTCCTTCATAATCACCTAGTGTGCGTGGTAATTTGAACAGTTCCAGGGCTTCTTCCAGTGTAATTGTTTCGAGATGTTGGCCGGCTTGTAGACTTGCAAACTGGGGCTTTTCGCCTTCTTCAGTAACTTCGCCAAGCTGTGCCAATGGACCAAATCGCCCGATTTTTACCGAAATTTCTTTACCGGTAACCGGATCAACGCCAATGATTCTTATCCCATTGGTCCGTTCTGCCTCGTTTAATGCATTTTCGACCTTGGAGTGGAACGGTTCGTAGAAACTACGAATCATGTCGTTCCATACAATTTCTCCTTCCGCGATTTCGTCAAATTCTTTTTCAACTTTGGCGGTGAAATTGTAGTCCATAATCAGGTCAAAATACTTGCATAAAAAATCATTGACAACCATCCCTATATCAGTTGGGAATAGTTTTGATTTTTCAGCTCCTGTATTTTCTTTTTTAACTTTTTCTGTGATTTTTTGTCCTGAAAGGATTAGGTCTTTGAATTCACGTTCAACTCCAGATCGGTCTTCCTTTACTACATATCCGCGGTTTTGTACCGTCGTAATAATTGGGGCATAGGTTGATGGCCGTCCGATTCCTTGCTCTTCCAGTTTTTTTACCAGACTTGCTTCTGTGTATCGTGGTGGTTTTAGTGTGAAACGTTCGGTTGCCTGAATCTTATCCCAGCGCAATAGTTGGTTTACGCTTAACGGAGGAAGCAACCCTTTTTGTCCGCCATTCTGGTCTTCTTCGTCATCCGATTCAATGTAAACGCGTAGAAAACCGTCAAAAATCAGGACTTCACCAGAGGCTACAAATTTCTCTGATGCATTCGACATGTTAATGGTCACCGTAGTCTTTTCCAGCTCAGCATCGCTCATTTGTGAGGCGATAGTTCGCTTCCAGATTAGTTCGTACAAGCGTTTTTCCTGATTTGTTCCGGAAATTTCTTCCTGATCGAGATAGGCTGGACGAATAGCTTCGTGAGCTTCCTGAGCTCCTTTTGCTTTTGTTTTATATTGACGAACCTGATGGTATTTTTCTCCAAGGTCGCCAACAATCTTTTGTTTTGCAGCATTGAGGGCCAATCCTGAAAGACTTACGGAATCGGTACGCATATAGGTGATCTTACCTGATTCGTAAAGTTTTTGAGCGATACTCATAGTCTGACTTACCGAATAGCCCAATTTACGGCTAGCTTCCTGTTGCAGGGTTGATGTGATAAATGGTGGAGCCGGTGATCTTTTCCCGGGTCTATTAACGACATCTTCAATTTGAAATTCGGCATTTTTACATTTTTCCAGAAAAGCATAGGCTTCATCCCGGGTGTCAAATCTCCGGTTCAGATCGGCTTTAAGTTCTACGATTTTTCCATCTTTTTCAGGAACCATAAAACTAGCTGTAACCCGAAATGCTGAACTTGAGGTGAAATTGATGATCTCGCGTTCGCGTTCAACGATTAACTTAACAGCTACCGACTGAACTCGTCCTGCGGATAGGGACGGTTTTACTTTTTTCCACAATACCGGAGATACCTCAAAACCGACAATTCGATCAAGTACTCTTCGTGCTTGCTGCGCGTTTACCAAATTGATATCAAGAGGACGAGGATTCTGGACAGCGTTAAGAATGGCGTCTTTTGTAATTTCGTGAAATACAATTCGTTTGGTCTTTTCGGGATCCAGATTTAATGTTTCCATCAGATGCCATGAAATGGCTTCTCCCTCGCGGTCCTCGTCGGATGCGAGCCAAATCGTATTCGATTCCTTCGCCAGTTTCTTTAGTTCAGTAACTAACTTTTTCTTATCAGATGAAATCTCGTATTTAGGAGTAAAATTGTTCTTAATGTCAATTCCAAAATCTTTTTTCTCGAGATCCCTGATGTGCCCCATGCTAGAGGTAACAAAAAAATCTTTTCCCAGAAACTTCTCAATTGTTTTTGCTTTAGCAGGTGACTCAACAATAACCAGATTTTCGTGCATATATTCGGTTTCTTTTTTCGTACTGAATGTGAAATTTTGTGCAAATTAAAGAAAAGGAAACGCTAAGTTCAAAATTTAAATCAATAAATTTTCAAATTCTATTTATTTGAAAATGATTAATTTATTCCAATATATGGGCTGTAGCCGTGGATTTTAAGCCTGTTTTTTGTGTGAATCTTGTGATGAATAATTCAGTAATTGTTGTTTGTGTAAGGTGTAGTATAACAGCTTGTTGTGTGTGTTTTTATGAGGTGCTGTTCTTTTTTTTTGTATTCGTGGTTTTTGATTACTTTAAATATTCGGTTTTCCTTAAAACTCATTCAAAAGGAATTCTATTGGGTTTCATTATCTTTGCCCGCACAAAACGAAATCAATTTTTGAATGGAAAAGGATATTTCTACCTATAAAAAATACATCCGAATATTCTGGATTGTATATGCATCAGGCGTTGCAGCTGTATTTCTGATGTTTTTTATGATTGCGCAAGGGTGGTTGGGGTATATGCCCACTTTTGAAGATCTGGAAAATCCGGAAAGTTTACTTGCTTCAGAAGTCGTTTCGGCTGATGGGGTAATTTTAGGTAAATATTTTAAAGAGAACCGTAGTTTTGTGCGGTATGAGGAAATAAGTCCGAACGTATTGAAGGCATTGGTTGCTACTGAAGATGTACGTTATTATGAGCATTCCGGGGTTGATGCCCGTGGGCTTGTTCGGGTGATAAAAGGGATCCTGACCGCAGACACAAATTCAGGCGGTGGAAGTACAATTAGCCAGCAACTGGCTAAAATGCTTTTCCCACGCGATAACCTGAGTAATAAAATACAGCTCATATTTCGGAAGTTCAAGGAATGGGTGATTGCGGTCAAGCTTGAAAAGAGTTATACCAAAGAGGAAATTTTAACGATGTACCTTAATAAGTATGATTTCCTGAACCTAGCTGTTGGAATTAAATCAGCTGCTGCTATTTATTTTAATACCACTCCTGATAAATTGAGTGTTGAGCAGGCTGCCATGCTGATTGGAATGGCAAAAAATTCATCGTTGTATAATCCGGTACGACGTCCTGAACTTACTCTCCAGCGGCGTAATGTGGTACTTACTCAGATGGAAAAATATGGATATCTGACAAAAGCCGAATATGAATCATTAAAGACACGTTCTTTGGGTTTGGATTTTCACAAGGTTGATTTTAAAACCGGTCCAGCTCCTTATTTTAGGGAATATTTACGTCAGGCAATGAATGCAGTGAAACCAATTAAAAGTGACTACAAAGCCTGGCAGATGCAGAAATATCGTGAAGACTCAGTGGAGTGGGAGGCTAATCCGCTCTATGGATGGTGCAACAAAAATAAAAAGACTGATGGAACTTCGTATAACCTGTATCGCGATGGAATCCGGATTGTAACTACTATTGACTCGAGGATGCAACGTTATGCAGAAGAGGCGGTAACCTTGCATTTGAAAACCAACCTACAACCGGAATTTAATAAACATTTGCGGGTTTTAAAAAACAGGCCGTTTGCGAACAGTTTATCCAGTGAGGCAGTTACCGAAATCATGGATCAGGCGATTAAGCAGACCGAACGGTATCGGCTTGCAAAACAGTCAGGAAAATCGTGGGACGAAATCAAACGGATATTCGACCATCCATTAGAAATGACGGTGTTTTCCTATAAGGGCGACCGTGATACACTCCTGTCGCCACTCGACTCCATGAAATATTACTATAGTATTTTCCGTTCCTCGCTGATGTCGATGGAAGTGAAAACCGGTTTTGTAAAAGCTTATGTGGGAGGCCCGGATTACCGGCATTTTATGTACGATATGGTGAAAGGTGGTAAACGACAGGTTGGATCTACCGTGAAGCCATTTTTATATACTTTGGCAATGCAAAATGGCCTGTCGCCATGTAGCAAAGTGCCCAATGTGAAGCAGCAGTTCATTTTGCCTGATGGCCGTATTTGGGAAGCGAAAAACTCATCACCTACTAAATTTGATGATAAAATGGTAACCTTAAAATGGGGTTTAGCTCATTCTGTTAATCAGGTTTCTGCCTGGGTAATGAAACAGTATAATCCGCAATCGGTGGTCGATATCATGAAAAAAATGGGTATTTACAGTCCAATTGATCCGGTACCTTCGATGTTTTTAGGAACTTCGGATGTTACGCTGGCTGAAATGGTTGGTGCCTACGGTACTTTTGCCAATAATGGGGTATTTACGCAGCCCATTTTTGTAACCCGTATTGAAGACCGTCATGGAAATGTACTTGCTTCTTTTATTCCTGAAAAGCATGATGCAATTGATGCTCAAACTGCATTTTTGATGATTAGCTTGATGCGTGGTGTGGTTGATTATGGATCGGGTGGACGATTGCGCTGGAATCCGAATTATGGTGGTTTTAAAGGTCAGATTGCCGGGAAAACCGGAACTACACAAAATCACTCTGATGGTTGGTTTATCGGGATTACTCCTGAACTGGTTAGTGGATCATGGACTGGTGCCGAATTGAGAAGTATCCATTTCGACGATCTGCAATTTGGACAGGGAGCCAGTATGTCGCTCCCAATCTGGGGATATTATATGCGTAAAGTATATGCCGACCGCACATTGCCTTATCGTGATTTTTCCGAATTTGAGCGTCCTGCCGGTTTCTCGGTCGATGTTGATTGTAATGACACGGAAAGTATCGAACAAAATCAGGATAACTCAGAAGAATTCTTTTAGTGGTAAAACTATATCCGACAATATAAAGCGACAGTCCCGGCCAATTTGGTTGGGATTGTCGCTTTTATGTTCTATTGTTGGAGGACGGGACAGATGATTTATGTATAATCTGTCGTGGATTGGGCAGATCATGAAAAATCGCATAATCGCTAGTGTATATAGCTTTGTATTTCATATATTTGGAGTTATCATTAACCAAATACCCATACGATATGAAAGGAAAAGATAGCCTAATTCGTGTATATTCCGGAACAGACATAACCGTAACCCTGCTTAAGGATGAACTGGAAGAATCCGGAATATCTGCAATGATTCAAAATAATTTTAATTCAGGAGTTTCAGCCGGATTCTCCGGAGGATTTACCTCTGCGGTTGACTTGTTTATTCAGGAATCTGATCTAACGGCAGCAGAGCCGATTGTCAAAGAATTTGTAAAGATCAACAATGGGGATGCTTGATCTGAGTAACTGTTTCGTTTTGGATATTTCTTAGAAATGGGAAAGAGTTATTGAAATGAATCCAATAACTCTTTCCCAAAAATGGAGGCGGTGAAATTTTTACTTTCGGTTTAATGCTTGTGCTATTGCAGCTTCAACCAGAGGTTCCATTACTTTGTATCCTGCGTCGGTAGGGTGAACGCCATCCTTAGTGTATTCTTTTTTTAGTCCTTTTCGCTCATCAACCATTGATGAATAGTAATCAAGATATATAATCTTGTTTTTGCTGGCATATTCCTGAAGCATTTTGTTTAGGCTAACAATCTTTTCTGCCGGATTGAGACCTGGTTTCCAGGGATAATCATAGGCTGGTAAAACCGATGAAATGATGACTTTTATATGATTTGCTTTGGCTAATTCAGCCATGGAGATTATATTGCTGGCAATCATTTCAAGTGTTGATGGGCCGGTATTCCCGGCAATGTCATTGGTTCCGGCCAGAATGACCACAACGGCAGGTTTCAGGTTAATCACATCAGGTCGGAATCGAACCAGCATATGAGGTGTTGTTTGCCCACTAATACCTCGGTTAATGTACGATTTTTGTGAAAAGAAAGCTGGGTGTAGGTTTATCCACCCTTCAGTAATAGAGTTGCCCATAAAGACAACTCGTTTTTCACCTGCTGAAGGATCTCCGATTTTAGCATTTTCATTTTTGAAACGATCGGTATTGGCCCAATCCTGAGCCTGTAAATTTCCCCCCACAAACAGGGATAAGAAAAATAAATAGAATGCGAATTTAGATTTTTTCATTGGTCTTATTGTTATAGTAAAATTTGCAAATCAGGATAATGTCTGGAGTATTAAAATAGATTCGTGACTTTTGAATCTATTGTCAAAGATATGTTTTTCGTTTGAACTCATGTTATTTTTGTAAGTTTTCATTTTACTCCGGAGTTATTGAGGAGGGATTTCTTTAATGCTTTTGAATGAATATTAATGTGTGTACTTATAAAATTCGAATTATTATATTTGCTGGCATCAAGCGTGTTGTCTGAGGAACAATAAACAACATTGGGAACTTGATAGAATCTCCGGCATAAAGGCAGATACTTTAAGAAAAACACATGTTCAAGCAGAATTTCATAAGCGATACGGAAGCCTTGTCTCAAATGGCCGATGGCGATATTGAGGCATATCGTTTCTTGTTCGACCATCACTTTTCTGACTTATGTAATTTTCTTCTGATTTATTTGCATTCAAAAGAACTCTCTGAGGAAATTGCGCTTGAAATATTCACGTACGTTTGGGAAAAGCGCGAAACGATTCAAATCAAGGCTACTTTTAAATCCTTCCTTTTTTCCTCTGCCAAAAATAAAGCGATTAGTCTTTACCACAAAGAACACAAGACTATATTTACTTCTATCGAAGCCGGAGAATCAATAATCTCTGATGATTCAGATATGCAGAATCAGATGGAATGCAATGATCTTCGGGAAATTATAAAGGCGGCTATCGACAAACTTCCTGAAAAGAGTCGTCAAGTCTATCAGATGGCCTGGGAAGAGAATTTATCGCACAAAGAGATTGCAGAACAATTGGGAATAACTCCTAAAACGGTGGAAAACCATATTGGAATAGCTTTGCGTAAACTTCGTGAATCATTAAAACCATATTACAAACAGATTTTTATGATTTGGATGGTTTGTTTTTTGCGGAATTAGGTAAGAATCGATTTGAAAATCATCCGGAGAATTGTAAAAGTTTCCAAAATGCAGATCATTTGCAGACTGAGCTGAGATTCTTATATGGCCATCTAAATTTATCTGAAATCCAACGCCTAAGCGTGTTGTCCTAAATTCTTTATCCGAATAGCTCAAAATTTAAACCGGGGAAATTATTCTCTTCTAAAAAATCTCAATTTCGATTGAGGGATTTTCTTTTTTTTCAAGACTAACATATGAAAGACGATATGATGGAATCACAAAATATACCTTGGGATGCGGTTTCTGCGAGTTTAAAAAACGAGGCAGATCAGGAACAAACGCAACAAATTCAGGAATGGCTGAATTTATCATCTGAACATCCGATGATTCTTTCAGAGATCATGAATGTCTGGTCTTTCAGTCGAAATAAATCTGAATTTTATCAGCCCGATTTAACAATCAACTGGAAGAAACTGATGAAAAGAATTGATTTACCACAGAAACCAAAGATGATTCAGCGTCTGTATTTTCGATGGAGCGTGGCTGCTGCTATTCTTGTTGTAGTTTTTCTGGCAGGAGTTGGATTGGGTAATGTCTTTATGGATAAATCGGCTAAAGTTTTCTATGTTAAAGTCATAGCTCCTGAAGGCAATAAGACACAGCTTGTATTACCTGACAGCACACATGTCTGGCTAAATTCAGGTTCTGAATTGCAGTATCCTTCAGATTATTCGGTACAAAACCGCACAGTTATCATGAAAGGAGAGTGTTTTTTTGATGTAGTGAAGGACTCTAAACATCCGTTTCTGGTGTGTGGTTCGAAATTTCAGGTTAAAGTATTTGGAACTCGTTTTAATGTTCATGAAGATGAACGTGCTGATATTGCAGATGTTACTCTGGTTTCAGGTAAAGTTCAAGTGTTAAATCTGTTTAATAAGCCGATCTCTGAATTGAGCCCCGGAGAGCAGCTGATATATTCTCAGGGTGAGTATTTGGTGCAGAAAGCTGAAAATGTAGAAGCTCTTACTGCATGGATGAACAACATGCTGATTTTTGAAAATCTCCCATTTGAAAAAGTGGTTCATTATCTGGAGAAATGGTACGGAGTTAATATTCATCTCGATCAATCACTTTACAATAGTCATAACTATACGTTTAAAGTAAAAACAGAAAGTTTACGTGAGGTACTGGAGCTTATTTCAGTAATCACACCTATTCGGTATAAGATTGAAGGAGATCAGGTTTTCATTAATAATAAGAAAGATGAAGTAATTCGAAAATAAAAAAACAGGAAGTGTTCGAGACTCCCTGTTTTAAGTTAGTTTATTGTTGAACCGAATTTTTCATGCAGAAAAGCTTTCTGAAAAAAGTGCTGCATAAAAGATTCAAAAAACTAAATCATTCAAAATTATGAAAAAAAAACTAATGCGTGTGTCCTGGCGAGATCCGGATGTGCAAAAAATTCTTTTAGCTATGCGACTAACGCTATTTTTAATGGTTATAAGTGTTTTTAGTGTTTATTCAAGCACTTATGCACAGAAAACCAAATTAAATCTGAAGGTTCAAAACAGCCAGGTAAAAGAAGTTCTTAACGAGATTGAAAATCAAAGTGAGTTCTTTTTTATGTACGACAACAAGCAGGTGGATGTTGAACGCAGGGTGAATGTGGAAGCCAGTTCTCAAACTATCGAACAGGTACTTCAGAAACTTTTTGATGGAACCTCCATTAATTATAAGGTGGTGAACCGACAAGTTCTTCTTTTCCCGGAGAATAAAAATGTTGGTTTATCTGAACAGTCGGTAAAAATATCAGGTAAAGTGACTGACTCAACAGGTTCTTCATTACCCGGTGTTTCTGTATTGGTAAAAGGAACCTCAAACGGATACATTACAGATGCTAACGGAAATTATTCGATTTCCAATGTTCCGGCAAATGGAACCTTGGTGTTTTCGTTTGTGGGCATGAAAACACAAGCGATAACTGTTTCAGGCAGATTGACGTTGAATGTTGTTCTGGCTGAAGATGCGATTGGCCTTGAAGAAGTCGTTGCCATTGGATATGGGACGCAGAAAAAGTCAGATTTATCAGGAGCATTAAGTACAGTATCTTCGAAGATAATAGGCAATAGGCCGATCATGAGCGTCGGGCAGGCACTTCAAGGTGCTGTAGCCAATTTAACTGTATCTGTTGGAAACGGTCGGGCAAACTCGTCTCCGGGCTACAATATTCGTGGTTTTACATCAATTAATGGAGGGTCGCCTTTGATTGTTATTGACGGTATTACTGCTGATCAGGATCGGTTGAGTGCGATGAATCCTGCCGATATCGAGAATATTACTGTGTTAAAAGATGCAGCATCTTCTGCTATTTATGGATCGAGGGCCGCCTATGGGGTTATTCTTGTAACAACCAAAAATGGAAATGATAAAACTACGTTCGAGTACTCTAATAATGTTAGTTTTCGTACGCCAACGTTCAAACCGCAATATCTTTTAGATCCCGGACAAGTTGCTAAAGATTTAAACACGATGGCTTCTTTATATGGTGTAATATATACACAGCAGGCCTTAGATTATGCTGCCAGCAGATCAAAGGACCCTTCACTTGCTCCAATTCTGTTAGATCCCAGCGGTAATAGCTGGGTTGGATTGGGAAATACAAATTGGTATGATGAGATATTTAAGGATCATGGCACATCGACTCAGCATAATCTTTCAGTGTCGGGCAAAACTGATAAAATTTCGTATTTAGTTTCAGGTGGATTTTTGTATAACAATGGGTTGACCAAACCGGCAAATGATACTTATAGGAAATACAACTTATTGATGAAGTTGAATATGAAGATTAATGACTGGTGGTCGTTGTCAAATATTACATCATTTGTCAGAGATACATATGACCGACCGAATGCATTGTCTGACGATGCATTCTATTTTTATCCTACAACGCAGGGAACATTAGAGGTTCCACGTACTCCTAATGGAAATTATACTGGTTCAGGAGCGCAGACAATAGGTAAATTAATTGATGGAGGGCGATCTAATTCTTTAAATGGTAAATATCAAACCCAATTTGAAACGAAACTTGACATCCTGAAAGATGTTTTATCGATACAAGGTCATTTTTCCTATTGCCGGATTAATAATCTGACAAAAAATTTCTCTTTACGTGTTCCTTATGAAGTCGGGCCGAACCATATTGAGATGTGGGGATCCAACTCCAGTGCCATGAGAAATACGGAATTGTCAGAGCAATATTATGAAGATGTTTATGCCAATTTCAATAAAACTTATGCGGGGAAACATGCTTTGTCTGCAACCTTGGGGTTTAATCAGGAAAAATTTAATACTGATTATATTTCTATTACCCGATTAGATTTGACCTCTGGTAGTTATCCAACAATTCAATTGGCAAATGGAACAATTTCTGCATATGAGTCGGCTCCATCATGGGCTATGCGAAGTGCTTTTGGGCGGTTAACCTATATTTTTGATCAGAAATATATTGTTGCGTTCAATGGACGCTATGATGGAACTTCCAGATTTCCAAAGAACGATCGTTTCGTATTTAATCCATCAGCTTCCGGAGCGTGGGTAATTTCGAATGAAAAATTCTTTGAGCCGGTACATAAGATAATCGACTATTTAAAATTGCGATTGTCTTATGGCACCTTAGGCAATCAAAATGTTGACTATTTTGCTTATTTGCCTACGATGAACAGTTCCCGTGTTGGCGTGATTTTAGATGGTGCAAGGCCAAATTATGTCACTACGCCGGGGTTAGTTGCCGGAGATCTGACCTGGGAAAAAGTAACAACCAGGAACATTGGTTTTGATATTAATTTCCTGCAAAACAGGTTTTCTTTAAATGGAGATGTTTATCAACGTGATACAAAAGGGATGTTGTCGAAAGGACAGGTGCTTCCTTCCGTATTAGGTGCATCACAACCGTTGGTTAATGCAGCAGAGCTAAGAACCAAAGGTTGGGAACTAAATGTGTCATGGAATGATGATTTTGTTCTTCTTAATAAATCATTTAAATACCATGCGAGTGTTGTTTTATCTGATAATACCGCAAAAATCACAAAATATAATAACCCGACGGGTACGTTAAGTGATTATTTTGAAGGACAGAAAATAGGTGATGTTTGGGGCTTAACTACTGAAGGCTTTTTTACCTCAGCTGACGACATCGCTCAACATGCTAACCAATCGCAGGTTACCAAACGTATTGGGGTTACTCCGATACAGCCGGGTGATCTTAAGTTTTTAGATCGGAATGGCGATAAGGTTATTTCACGGGGGCAATGGACTGTTAACGATCATGGCGATTATTCAGTAATTGGGAATAGTAGTCCACGGTATAGTTTTGGAATAACTCTTAGTGCAGAGTGGAATAATTTTGATGTGAGCATGTTTTTTCAGGGTGTAGGGAAAAAGAATTATTACCCACGAACCGACGGGATGACTACCGATTATACATTTTTTAGTCTGTATGCAAGTCCCTGGGCAATGGAAACCAAAGGGTTCACCAACCATTGGACTGCTGATAATCCCAATGCATATTTTCCTCGGATGAAACCTCAAATTGCAGAAAGTAGCAGCTATGATCTTGGAATACCTCAAACAAGATATCTTCAGGATGCATCTTACATAAGACTAAAGAATCTAACATTGGGGTATAGTTTACCCCGATTAACAATTAAAAAATTGAATATTGAGAAAGTTAGAGTGTTTTTTAGCGCTGAAAACCCATGGACAAAATCAGGATTAATTAAAGATTTCTCTGTTGATCCGGAATTGGTTGGCGCTGGTGGTGGTGGATTAGCTTATTCCATTCAAAAAGCATACTCTCTTGGCCTAAACCTTACGTTTTAAATCTAAAATATTTCAGTCATGAAAAATCAGATGAATATCTGCTACATTTTGGTTCTCATTATAGCAATGGGGATAGCCGGATGCAATGATTCATTTTTGGATCGCTATCCTGAAACATCAATGAACGAAGGATCTTTTTTTGCGTCAGCAGGCGATCTGGAATTATATACAAATGGGTTTTATGGAATTATTCCAGCTTCGATAACAGATGTCGTTTCCGATAATATATTATCTACAGCCGATTCTTATACATACAGCCTATTAAGGGGTGAAATTACTCCTCAAAATGTTGGATCATGGAGTTACTATTGGTCAACAATCCGTAGAATTAATTTCTTATTGCAGAATGCCTCGAAGGCAGTGGGGAAATCGGACGATATTAAACATTATGTTGGTATTGCCCGCTTTTTTCGAGCTTATGTGTATTACGAAATGGTAAAGGAGTATTCCGATGTCCCTTGGTTTAATCACGCATTGACAACATCTGATCCGGAGTTGTACAAGACTCAGGATAGTAGGGCTTTAGTTGTTGATTCGATTATGGCAGATTTAAATTATGCCGCAGTAAATATCAAAGATGGAACCAGCAAAACCCGCATTACAAAATGGACAGCTTTAGCCGGATTAGCCCGAATAGCTTTGCATGAAGGCACAACACGGAAATATCATAAAGAATTGGGACTTAATGATTACTCTCGTTTTTTACAGGCTGCCAGAGATGCTTCATTACAAATTATGAACAGTGGTAAGTTCAGTATTTATAAAACAAATGGATCTGCCCCTCATACTCAAGCCTACGAGTCACTCTTTAATAGCCCCGACCTTTCAAAGAATCCGGAAATGATTATGATAGCTGCCTATGATATCAACCAAAGTGTAGGTTTCTCATTCAAAGGTGTGTTTAATAATACCAGTGGACTTTCACGCGATTTAATGGAAGATTATCTTGCATTGAATACCAATGGGGACGCAATTCCATTTCATGATGTTCCCGGCTATGGAACAATGACGTTTTTGAACGTTTTTAAAAATAGGGATCCTCGTTTGATTCAAACATTTATGCAACCGGGATACATTGCTCCGGGTAGTGATAATCCAACTGTTCCAAAGCCAGAAATTGGCTATGTTCAGGAGAAGTTTTATCCTTTGACTTCTGATCAGATTCAACTGGGTGGAGGATCAGGGTATAACGATATTCCTATTTATCGATTGGCTGAGACATACCTGATATTAGCTGAGGCTAAAGCTGAGCTTGGCGAATTGAATCAGACAGATTTGGATCAGACAATCAATATTCTTAGGGATAGAGCTCATATGCCTCATGCAATTTTAAGTAATTGGATGGCAAATGTTGATTCACGCTTGTCTGGCCATTATCCTAATGTTCAGGGTAGTATGAAGGGAGCGGTTCTTGAAATCCGGAGAGAACGTAGGGTTGAACTTGCATGTGAAGGTTTTAGATGGTCTGATTTAATGAGATGGGGTGTTGGCTCGTTAATAAACAATACTCCGCAGGGATGTTATATTCCTGATTTAGGATATTTCGATTATACTGGTGATGGAGTTCCTGATATCTTTATTTCTAAAACAAAGGCTGATTTTGGTTCTGTTACGGATAAACGCATCATAAAATACAGTCTGGATGATGCTTTGTTTTCTCTTTCGAATGGAACCAATGGTTATGTCCAGTTAAAATCGCAATTGAATAAATATAATTTTGTTGAACCGAAATATTACTACAAACCGGTTTATGATCAGGATATTTTAATTAATCCGAAACTGATTCAGAATACTTTCTGGAAGTAGGATTGTTTCATGTATTTAAACAAGTGTCATCTGTTTCCCTTGGAACAAATGACACTTGTTTTTGATTTTATCAAAGCTTAATTGTACACATCAATGAATAGACGAAATTTTATGCAGTTTTTAGGAGGTGGTGCTGCCGGCATTTTCTTGTTCGACAGATTACAAGCCTCAACTAATGGAATACTTGATCTCAGAATGAATAAAATAAAACCCATCACTGGATCTTGGATTGAATTTCAGCACAATACAGAAGGAGAAGCGAAGTATTGGAATCGAACGCTGCAATCATTTACTGCCGGTGATTGGCGTGCAAAGATCAGGGAGATGAGCGAGTTTGGTATTGAATATCTTGTATTGTTGGAGGTCGCCAACAATGGGTCAGTTTTTTATCCTTCAAAATTGGCTCCTCAGATTAAATATAATTGTGATGATCCATTGGAAGCAGTCCTTTCCGCAGCAGATGAGTTTGGCATTCGCTTTTTTATTGGCAATGACTTCTGGGGTGATTGGAGAGATCAGCACAAGCTTTTTACCGATCCTGATATATATAAACTGAGGCAAAAATCGATGGAGGAAATTGCCCTTAATTATGGACATCACAAAAGCTTTTATGGTTGGTATTTTCCCAACGAATCTTTTTTATTACCCTATTTCGAAGAAATATTCATATCTTATTTGAATAAAATTTCGAAAACCGCACACGAGATTACTCCAAATGCAGTCAATATTATAGCACCGTATAATGTAAAAGGAGAAAGGGCAACCGATTCTAAATTCTTAAATCAGTTAGAGCGAATGGATATTGATATTATTGCTTATCAGGATGGAGTCGGGGTTAATTCCTGTTCTGCAAGTGAAGCCGGAAAGCATTTTGAGCAGCTTTATAACGCGCATCAAAAAGTTGGAAAATCAAGAATTTGGGCAGATATGGAAGTCTTCTATTTTGAAGACAAAACGCAGGGTGCATTATGTCCTGCCGATTTTTCCCGGATTATTCAACAGATGACAGAGATTTCCCCATTTGTTGAACGAATACTTATATATCAATATACGGGCATTATTGATAAGCCAAATTCAGAAGCTTCGGTCGGACATCCAAACTCTTCAAAGCTTTATACAGATTATGTGAATTGGCTTACGAAACAGTAATAAATGATTTTTAAATTAATAAGAATAATGAAAATGCATTCGCATATTTTAGTAATGGTATTTGTCTTTGCAGTTTTTGGCACAAAGCTTTTTGCTCAAAACAATACCAGTGTTACATCTGAGATTGAACCGCCAGTAGTTGTTCCTGGCGAAGGATCAACAGCTCCATCGGATGCTATAATTCTATTTAATGGAACTGATTTTTCTCAATGGACCGGAGAAAATAACGGGGATGTAAAGTGGGAGCTTTCGGATGGTGTGATGACCGTAGAAAGAGGGACTGGTTCGATTTACACGAAACAGTCTTTTGGTGATTGCCAGTTGCACATTGAATGGCGGAGTCCTGAAATTGTTGAAGGAGACGGTCAATTTCGTGGAAATAGTGGAGTAATCTTTCAGCGAAGGTATGAACTACAGGTGCTGGATTGTTACAACAACAAAACGTACATTGATGGTCAGGCCGGGAGTATATACCGGCAGTCTCCTCCTTTGGTTAATGCATGCCGCAAGCCCGGAGAGTGGCAAACCTATGATGTTGTTTTTATGGCTCCACGTTATAGCTCAAACAGCCAGCTTGAAATCCCTCCCCGCATTACTGTTTTTCACAATGGGGTATTGATCCAAAATAACTTTATTATCAAGGGCGTGAGTATGCCAAATGTAACTTTTGATGCTTATTTAAATGGGCAACTTCAGCTACAAGACCACAATAATCCGGTTAGTTACCGAAATATCTGGATCCGTAAATTATAGAAACAACAAAAATCCTTTGGGAAAAAATCTATCTCAACTTGTTGATGAGATCGAATAATAAAATAGTCAAATTCGCATCGGAGTAATAGTACTTCGATACAAATTTGACTAAAATATTATGTGCATATTCTATTCAGCAAACTCTAACACATTTAAGCCTAGAGTACCGCTAATGCTATTAACAAGCTGCGAATATCTTAGATACGAACTTGCAATAACCGGATTGACATGTATTACTTTTCGATCTTTTCAGAACCTTTTTTAACCTCGTCATCAGTTTTAGAGGCTTCTTTGAATTCTTTGATTCCTTTGCCTAAGCCTTTCATTAGTTCAGGAATTTTAGCTCCTCCAAACAAAAGTACAACGATAACCAGAATAACAATCAGTTCCTGAGCACCAATAACACCGGCAATAATTGATAAATTCATACTATTAGATTTTAAATGGTTTTTGCAAAAATAATAACAAAAGTTACAACTTGGGATTTTTTTCGAAGAGTTTAAAAATAATGTTTGATGAGTTTGAAAACATCATTCCCGTTAGCATAGAGAACCAGTGCAAGGATAAATACCATTCCGGCGATTTGTGCGTATTCCATAAATTTATCGCCTGGTTTTCTTCCGGTTATCATTTCATAAAGCAGAAATGTTACATGTCCTCCGTCAAGAGCCGGTATTGGAAGAAGGTTCATTACTCCCAAAATTATGGATAAGAAAGCAGTCATGCTCCAAAATGCATACCAACTCCAGGCCCCGGGGAAAATATTCCCGATAGCAATAAATCCACCTAAACTTTGATATGCTTTTGTCTTGGGAGAAAATAAAATTTTAAACTGTTTCAGATAGTCAGTTATGGTAGTTATCCCTTTGTTTATCCCGGCAGGTATTGATTCCAGTAGTCCATATTTAATGGTTTTGAACTCGAATAATTTTGCCGGATCCAGATCGATCATAATTTCCAGCATGCCAGATTTTGGGATAACCATTGGAATGGTCATTTCTTTTTTGTCGCGGATGATATTTAAATCAACTTTTTTTCCAAGACTGTCTTTTAATGCAGTTTTGAATTGATCGTTATATTCATATTTTTGATTGTTCATACCAACGATTACATCGCCTACTTTCAACCCAGCTTTTATTGCTGGTGAGGTTTTTTCTATTTTTGCGATTTTATAATCAAATGGAGTACGGTACGACAAAACGCCTTTGCTTGTAAGTAAAAGAGCCAGATCTTCATCCGAAATTTCAACGTCTACTTTTTGTCCTGCACGTTCAACCTGAACAGCAGAAGCTTTCTCAAGAACAATTGTTGGTATAATTTTGTGAAAATCTTCAACCGGTATATTTGCTACCGAAAGAATTTTATCGCCATTCTGGAATCCGATTTTTTGTCCTACAGAATCAACTTCAATACCATATTTTACATTGGCTGTTGGTAAATATTGCTCGCCCCACGCATATAAAATACCTACATAAATAATGAAAGCTAAGACAAAATTCATGATTACACCGCCGGTCATGATTAACAGTCGCTGCCATGATTTTTTTGCACGGAACTCATAGGGCTGAGGAGGTAACTTCATGGCTTCAGTATCCATTGATTCATCAATCATCCCCGATATTTTGACATATCCGCCCAGAGGAACCCAACCAACTCCATATTCTGTATCTCCTTTTTTCACCTTGAAGAGTGAGAACCAAGGATCAAAAAACAAGTAAAATTTTTCGACTCTGGTTTTGAATGCACGGGCGAACATGAAATGTCCAAACTCGTGAATAATAACTAACAAGGATAGGCTTAGCAGGAGTTGAGCTGCTTTTATTAAAAATACTTCCATTGATCTATTTTTCTTTTTTTATCTTTTTTGTTGTCACTATTTAATGGCGGCAGATGTCATGAATCGAACTTCCTGATCGGTTTGGATATAATCATCCAAATTCGGATTCTTAATGAAATTTGCTTTGTCCATTATTTGTTCGATAATCTCCGGCATTTGAAGGAAACTGATCTTTTCATTCAGGAATGCCTGTACAACCACTTCGTTTGCTGCATTCAGAATACAGGGCATATTACCGCCTTGATTTAGTGCTTCAAAAGCGAGTGCAAGGTTACGAAAATATTTTGTATTTGCTTGTTCGAAAGTAAGCATTGGGTAATCTAAAAAGCTGAAGCGTTTGAACGTAGATGGTATCCGTTCCGGGAAGTTTAGTGCATAATGAATCGGAAACTTCATGTCCGGAAGCCCCATTTGAGCTTTCATCGATCCGTCGCGAAACTGAACAATGGAGTGAATGATGCTCTGTGGGTGTACAATCACGTCAATTTGTTCCGGTTTTAATCCAAAAAGCCATTTAGCCTCAATAATTTCGAACCCTTTGTTCATCAATGATGCTGAATCGATGGTGATTTTTGCGCCCATATTCCAGTTGGGATGTTTCAAGGCATCGACCCTGGTAACTTTGGCGAGCTGCTCCATTGAATAACCCCGGAAAGGTCCTCCGGAAGCAGTTAAATAAATTTTTTCAATCTCGTTGTTAAATTCACCAACCAGACATTGAAAGATTGCCGAATGTTCGGAATCAACCGGGAAAATGCTAACCCTGTTCTCGATAGCCAATTGGTTTATTATTTCACCGGCAACAACCATTGTTTCTTTGTTCGCCAAGGCGATGTTTTTACCGGCTTTAATGGCATTGCAGGTGGGGATCAGTCCGGAATAGCCAACCATGGCCGTTACAACAAGATCAATAGAATCCATCTGCACCACTTGCTCAAGAGCATCTTTCCCGGCATAAACCTTTATGGGTTCGTCTTTCAGGGCTTCTTTCAATGTTTCGTAATGACTCGTATTGGCAATTACAACTACATTGGGTTGATGACTTTTTGCTTGTTCAATCAGTAATTTAACGTTGTCGTTAGCGGTAAGCACTTCGACTTCAAACTGATCAGGATTTTGAGAAATTACTTCAAGAGTTTGGGTTCCGATAGATCCGGTGGATCCCAGAATTGCAACACGCTTCTTCATAATAAGACTTAAAAATCGATGTATGTTTCCGGATCAAGAGCAGTGCCATTGTGCCATAGCTCGAAATGAAGATGAGGACCGGTAGTCAGTTCTCCACTGTTTCCCATGATGGCAATTACATCACCAGCTTTAACCCGGTCGCCAACGGCTTTTAGCAATTCTGCATTGTGTTTGTAAGCCGAGATGATGTTGTTTTCGTGTTGAATATAGATGGAATAACCAGTATCCATAGTCCATCCGGCAAAAATAACGGTACCGTCAAGAACACTGGAAATATGATCATTCTTTTGTCCAACGACATCAACGGCCAGATGATCAGTTTTTGTATTGAATTTGTTGGTAATTAGTCCTCGTAAAGGAACAAAAAAATGAACATTGGCAATGCTGGGCAATTTTTTTGAGTTTTGCTGAATCGCCAAATTTTCTTTTTCTTCCTGAAGTTTGTCTTTAAACATTGAATCCGCATTGAAGTATTTGAATTTTGCCTCTTTTACTTTCCTTGTAGAGTCAATGACTATTTCATCTTTCGGAATTTCGCCCTTAAATAAGAGGGTAATCTTATTAAGGTAATTATCCCGATCCTTAATCTCATTTTCCAATGAATCGACTAAAACATAATTCCGGATAATCTGTTGGCGAACCTTAGGACTGGGATACCCTGGTATATTTTCGCGTAATGGCGTATAAGCGATGATAATGGTGGTAAGAAGAATCAATAAAATAGCGATTAAACTCCCCTGAGTCAATACTCTCTTGGGTGTAAGCTTTACGCTCCAGATTGTTTGAATCGTTGAATCATTGTAAATGATCAGCCGATAATGATCTTTCAACATCTGAGATATCTTCTTTCGTAGCTCTTTTCGGTCCATTGTTTATTTTTTCGAGCAACAAAATTAGAAGAATTTAGAGAAAACTAAACCGATATGCTGTTTATTAATGCAGGTAGGCCTGCTTAATTTGAATCAGTTTAAAATATGGAGTGATAGAATTATAGTTGCGGCAATGTTTTTCTTCGATTGCTGTATATTCAACGTGTTGGTTATAAGTGTATTTTTTTGATCGATGTGATTTTTGTTGAAATATTTTCCGTCATGATTAGGAAAATCTAAAAGTATCGTCTATATTTGCAGCCGCTAAGCAGAAATGTGGATGCGATAGTTCTAAGACGATTTATTTCAAAAGATACATTGCGGGGTGGAGCAGTTGGTAGCTCGTTGGGCTCATAACCCAAAGGCCGTCAGTTCGAGTCTGGCCCCCGCTACTTAGGAAGCTCTGGTGAAAATCAGGGCTTTTTTTATGCAATTTTGTTCAAACAATACCTTTTCGAAGCCATCGGGTAAAATTCTTTTACATAGCCATACTTTTTTCGGTAGCTCTCAATAGGTTCCTTGTCAAGTACTTTCTCTATAAAAAAAGTCTTTTTCAAAAATCTTTTTCAACATTTCAATTTTCAGCGTAAAAATTCTTGTCTGTTTCTGTTAAAACTTGTTAAATTTAGGGTCTCCTATCTTAACCTAACGCAAGAATATGTCTAACGATTCGTTCGAAAGAAGAAAGTTTTTGAAATTGCTTGGCGTTGGCCTTGGTGCTGGTTTTGTCACTTTGCCGAAATTGTCTCAAGCCTTTCCTATTCCATCTACATCTGGTCATCTGGATTTTGTACTCGGCAAGCCTGAATGGGTTTTGCACGAAGATGGTACGTTTGATATTTATGCCGGGACCATTCGTTTAACGAATTGCCGCCCATCAATTAATGGACAGAGTATTTTTGTACGGAATACTTTTATGGGTGATTCTCCTAAAGGTAAACGTATTATTTATGAGGTCGATGGTGGTTTTGTAATGCTCGACTTACGTACACATTCGAATACGATTTCGATAGGTGCGGAAATGAGTGGAATGAAAAATGCACCTATTTGGTTTAATCCGCTTGGGGAAGGTTATATTTCAGGTGTCAATCGTTTTTATAAACAGGGATTAGGAACAGGTGGTCATTCCGGAATTTTCGATATCCGAAAGTCGTCTGTAAAAAAAACGTTTGATTATCCGCAGGAAGAAGCCTGGTCGTATGACAGCTTTATGATGACCGGTTTAATCGCTGAGAATGGGGATACGCTTTCTATTGGAGCATATGATCAATCTACTTTTATTCAGCGAAGTTCAATTTTTAATCGTCCCCGGCGGAAAGGATTAAATGATGTTGGGGTTGCAAATGAGGCTGTGTTTTTTGAAGCTGGTTTTGCTACCGAAGGAATTCCATTGAAAGATGAATTCATTAAGTTGCCTGATTTATTTATTTATTCCGGGAATCAACCATATGGGACGATGCAGAATCTGGCATGGAGTATTTCTGAGTTAAATCAGGCACGTCGCGATACAAACACCAATTATTTTTGGACTTCTTACCAGGACTTTCATACTTCTTTTAGTTACAATTATTTGCTGGAGCAACTAAAGATCCTTGACGAGATGAAACCTGCCGTACCGGTACAAACGGTGCATGTTGGCCCTGGATATTGTGTTCCTGGAGATTGGCTTGATACTCTTGATTCATGGCCTAGAACGATGGAAGATGTTGCCCGGCAGATTTTTCAACGTAAATATCGCGCCGGAATATATGTTGCTCCATTTGTTGTTCATGAAAAGAGTAGAATCTTCAGAAATCATTCGCATTGGATTTTAAAAGATCTGAATGGCAATCCAATTGAGATGGATGAAGATGCCAATGGTAAGCTTTATGCATTGGATGGAAGTCACGATGATGTTCAGGATTATATTGCTAAGGTCTTTAGTACGTTCCGAAAATATGGATTCCTTTATTATGAGCTTGACTATTTAAATTGGGGTTTGCAGGATGCTGCTGATGTACAACGTTCGAAGAAAGGAAAATCTTCGGTTCAGGTTCTTCGGGAGGTAATGGATATTATTCGCGAAGAGGTTGGTGCAGGTAGTTTTATTGCAGCCAATAGAGCTCCATATTCGCCACTGATCGGGTATGCCGATTCCATGCGTATTGATAAAGACCACATTTGGAAATGGAATGAAGGGACTACCCACCATATTGTGCAGGAAAGTTTTAATACTCAGTTTTTCAATAATGTATTCTGGCAGAATGATCCGGATGTGGTGTTTTTGCGTAACTACAAATTAGGATTTACAGAAGACGAACAGCGAAGCCTTGCGCTATGGGCAGGTTTTCTGGGCGGAGTGGTTGGTTCATCTGATAATTTTAAGCTGATGGAAAGTGAAAAGCTTCAGTTGTGGCGTTTTCTCGAATCCAGTGAACGACCTCAAAGTGCTATCCTTCCTTTTTGGGGAATGGATGTGAAAAATAAGGTGGCCGTCAGAACTTATAAAAAGGGAAGCAGTTGGGGCGTTCTGGTTTTTAACGATACTGATCAGCCGGTGACTGAAACCTATCAGATTTCAGATTTGACCGGAGAAAAAGACGTTTGGGTTTTTGTTTGGGAACCTGGGTTTAGCCTCGGGTTGGGAAAAGGAAGCCGTTTAACGGTCAGTTTGAAAAGTCATGAGTCAAAACTCTATTATCTTGCAGAAGAAAAAGAAAATCCATCGTTAAATATGACGATCTCAGGAATGAAATATTCGTCAGATCCGGAATAAATGTTCGTTAAAATTAGCTGTCAGTAGGATTGTTCGTATCTGAACCACTATTTCACTTATATTGACTTTGTTTTATCCGAAGATTAAGAGGATTCCCCGATAATGGCAATTTTGGTTTTAAAATTGGCTGCTTCATTGCATTTTCCTAATTTCACCCTTTTAATTTAATTCGGATGGAAATACCAAAACTTACGCTTTCAACCCCGGTTGAAATGGTCGATCTGTACATGAAAAATACAATGATCGAAAATCTTGGGATTCGTTTTACTTCGTATGGAGAAGGATGGGTGGAAGCGACAATGCCGGTTGATCACCGCACTTTTCGTCCTGGAGGGATGTTGCATGGAGGAGCAAATCTTGCCTTGGCTGAAACGATTGCCGGTTTTGGATCGATGCTTGCCGTCGATTCTCAGGAATATGACGTTCGTGGTGTTCAGGTGAGCTCGAATCATACCGGGAAAGCTGATGGAGACATGGTCTTTGCCCGTGCAGAAGCATTGCATCTGGGGAAAAGAACTCATGTCTGGAATGTTGATATACGAACAAAATCTGGCAAATTGGTTTCAACAGGAAGAGTGACCAACATGATTGTAAAGCGAAATGGAAAATAGTTTGTCGATTACTTCTATACTTGACCAATTCATTGAAAAGAATATAGCTTTTGCTACCTGGTATAACCCGAAGGAATCAAAATTGGGTTTGGTGGTCGGAGATGCTTCGGATGTGAAATTTCTGGAGCATTCGGATCAGCTAAATGGTGAGACTGGGTTTGTCTTTGCACCTTATCGAATTACGGCAGAAAGTCCGGTGATCTTGTTACGGCCCAAAGTTTATCTCGAAAATTTTAACGGACAAGAACTTTTAAATTCGTTAGATTTTGAACCATTTGAAAGATCTGATGACGATTGTTCCACTCCGGTTTTATCTAAAGAAGATTACCAAAATCTAATTGCGGAAACAGTTAATACGATTAAAGAAGGTGTGCTTTCGAAAGTTATTATTTCCCGTCAGATTCCGGTAGAACGGATGGATACTTCATTGGGATCGATGTTGTTGCAGCTTCATGAGCAGACTCCCAATGCTTTTTGTTACCTGGTAAATTTACCTTTGGCCGGAACCTGGATGGGAGCAACTCCTGAGGTTTTGATTAAATCATCCGAAGATAAGTTTGAAACCGTTTCATTAGCTGGAACTCAGGTTCGGAAATATGGGGTGGAAGATTATTACTGGAGTACAAAAGATATTGAAGAACAGGCCTTCGTTTCACGGTATATGTTGGATGTCTTTTTTAAATTTGATATTCATCAGTATAAAACGACAGGTCCCGAAACTCTTGAAAGTGGGAAGGTTGCACATTTAAAAACCTCTTTCTTTTTCCCAGCTGAAAAGATTACGGATTCGTTGGGTAGCTTTATTGACGAGCTGCATCCTACTCCTGCTGTTTGCGGGTTGCCAAAGGATTTGGCCTCTAACTATATTGAGACTCACGAAACATACGAAAGACGATATTATACCGGATATCTGGGACCCTGGCTTTTGGATGGGCAGGTTTCCCTTTTTGTGAATCTGCGTTGCATGGAGATTACTCCGAAGGAGCTTGTACTCTATGCTGGCGGGGGAATAACTTCCCGTTCTGTTCCTGAAAAAGAATGGGACGAAACGAGCCAAAAGGCCAAAACATTATTGTCTGTTATACAACCCGAATTCGAATGATTTCAACTAAAAAACATATTCAGCAGCTGGCTGCCTTACTTCTGAAGAAAGGAATTACCGACATTGTAATTTCCCCGGGAAGCCGCAATGCCCCGTTGATTAATACTTTTTTCGGTATTTCAGACTTCAATTGCCGGAATATTGTTGACGAACGAAGCGCAGCATACTTTGCGCTGGGTTTGTCATTGGTAACACAAAAGCCGGTAGCGCTGGTTTGCAGCTCTGGTACGGCAACATTAAACTATGCTCCTGCTGTTGCTGAAGCGTTTTATCAGAATATTCCATTGATTGTACTTACAGCCGATCGCCCTGATTATTGGATCGATCAGGCCGAAAGTCAATGCATCCGCCAGAAAGGAATTTATCGGAACTTCACTAAAATGGAGGTGAATCTGCCTTTGGGCGAATCCGAAAAAGAGCTTTGGTTTGCCGCCCGACAAATTAACGAATGTCTTAATCTGGCTGTTTCCGGAAGTCCGGCTCCGGTACATATTAACATTCCGCTGGAAGAGCCGCTACACCAGCTGGTTGATGCCGAACTTCCTGCAGTGAAAGAAATTGTGGCTGCCAACGTTCAGTCGACGATTACGAATATAGAAATGCAACGATTGTCGGGAATAATCCGGCAGTCACCTAAAATATTGGTTTTGGCCGGACAACTTAATGCAAATCCGGCATTGGATAATATTCTGTCTGGGTTTGTATCTCAAACCGGGGCGGTAGTTCTGCACGAACATTTGTCGAACCTGACCGATCCTCAGTTTTGTGGAAGCATCGACTCTCTGATGGCTGCAATTTTGGAAGAAAAAGCAGAATCTTTTCAACCCGATTTGCTGATAACTTTCGGAGGACAGTTTGTTTCCAAATCGCTTAAGCAGTTCATTCGGAAGAACAGACCTGCAGAACACTGGCATTTGAGTCTGGGGGGAGAACATTACGATACCTATCAGTCACTTACCAGCGTGATAAAAACAGATGCCGTTGATTTTTTTGAATCATTGGCGGATCAAGAGTTAACGGTTCATCCTGATTATTTGCAAATTTGGAAAGATAAGGAAGTTCGTGTTAATCAGCTTCGCGACGAATTTGTAGCGGAGATTGAATTTTGCGATTTAAAGGCTTTTGAATTGATCACAAAACATATTCCTGAAAATACGGTGCTTCATTTGGGGAACAGCTCGCCGGTTCGATATGCTCTGATTCATCATCGCGTGGCGAATGCAATGTATTTCTGTAACCGCGGAACTGCCGGAATTGATGGTTGCCTATCGACTACCGTGGGCTTTGCCTGCGAATCAGAAAAGCTTAATACTATAATTTTAGGTGATCTTTCGTTTTTCTACGATTCTAATGCTTTGTGGAATAAGTATATCGGATCAAATTTGCGGATCATTGTTATTCATAATGGAGGCGGAAATATTTTTGGAATGATTAAAGGTCCGGGCGATTCACCCGCATTTGCAGAACATTTTTTTGCAGGAAATACCCACAAAGCCGAAGTTCTGGCTAAGGCATTTGGACTGGATTATTTTAAGGCAGAAAACGAAGCAGAACTGGCCGGGGCTTTGGTGAAATTTTATTCGCCCAACCAACAAAAGGCCGCTTTACTCGAAATATTTACCAATGCCGGGGTAAATGTGCAGATGTTCCGGGAACTGTTTAGAAAAGTGAAAGGATGATTTTCCTATCTCAATGGGATAGCTTAATTCAGCCCAATGGCAACGCCTTGGGATATATGGTCGATGACCTTTGTGTTTCGCCCTGAAAGGGCAGTTTAATAAGATTGATATGGAAATAGATTTTACGATTAACGAAGAAAAAATAGAAGAAGATTTTCAACGAATTGCCAATGATCTTTTAAATAATTGGATTTTAAAGGTTGGAAATGCTTTGTATCGGATTACAGAGATTGAATTTTACTATTCCGGAAATAGTCACAAGGATTCCTATATTCATGGTCATGAACTTCAACAGCAGAAAGGCAAATGGTATTTTCATGGTTCCGGAATAGACATAACTTTTGGTGATGGAAATACTTATGGAGGGATACTCATCAGAGCAATCTACAAAATAAATAAGGGAGAGGAAATCTATTTCTATGGACCTTTAAATTGTGTGCAAGAACTATTTGTAAATTTCCCGACAATTTTTAATACTGAGATTAATTTTGGTTTGATTCCAGTAAACGAGGATCAAATTGTCAAAGAAAAGGTTATTTGTGCTCCACGTGTTGGATTGAATTCGACAAAAAATCCAGAAATGTGGAATAAATATTACCGGTTTCTGGTGATGCCGAAACAAAAACATGCTGATAAAACGGGAATTATCGAAGCGATGAAAAACCAAGATTTTACTGAAGTTGAACGAAATAACATTTGGGGATAATGATTTCTGACAACCAAACAAATAAAATTTACTTTTCCGAACTTCTTAGAACCGATTCGAAGTTTGCTTCAACATGTAATGCGATCACCAAAATACTGGATTCCTTTGACGTTCATTACGAATTTCTTGAAAAAACGAAAGATATTTGGGCAAGGGATTATATGCCTATTCAGGTTTCAGAAGATAAGTTTGTTGAGTACAGATACGACCCTGATTATTTACTAAGCCCAGAAAAGGGGGATAGAAATTCAAAGACATATCCTGACATGGTCTGTGATTGGCTCAACATAAAAACTATAAAGACCGATATAATTCTGGATGGCGGTAATGTAATAAAGTCGAAGAACTGTGTTATTCTTACAGATAAGATTGTTTCAGAAAATAAATTTGGGTACGACAAAAACCAACTGATAAATCAACTGGAAGAACTGTTTGAAGTTGAGCATATCATTCTAATTCCCTGGCCAAAAGCTGAAGAGTATGGCCATACCGATGGAATGCTTAGGTTCATTGATGAAAAGACCGTTTTAATTAATGAGGTTGAAAAGACAACAAAACTTGAAAAAGCATTAAAAGAACATGGATTAAATTGGGAATATATCCGATACGAAGTAAAAAATCCAAATGTTGATCTCAATTGGGGTTATATCAATTTTCTGCAAACCAAAGATTTGATTCTGTTGCCAAAATTCGATATTAACGAAGACGAGCAGGCTCTTGAAAAGATGAAAGATTATTTTCCGGATTACGCTCGGAAAAACCATATTGCCATGGTAAATATGAACAATATTGTAGTACATGGTGGAGCCTTAAATTGTATTAGTTGGACGATTAAAGCCTAAATGATAAAAATGGAGTTGCGTACCATTTTTATATGATGTTCTCTCGTCCCGAAGGGACAGCTTAATTCAGCCCAATGGCAACGCCTTGGGATATATGGTCGATGACCTTTGTGTTTCGCCCTGAAAGGGCAGTTTAATAAGATTGATATGTCACAGTCATTATCGAAGTTGTACATACACCTTGTTTTTCACATTAAGAATCCCCTTGTTTTTATACGGAGAGAGGATAAAGATATTTTGTATGCCTATATTGGGTCAATAATTAAAGACAATAGTTCTATTCCGGTTATAATAAATGGAACGGGCGATCATATCCATATTTTGTGTGTAATGTCAAAAAATATCTCGCTTGCCGGATTAACGGAAGAAATAAAACGACATAGTAGCCGATGGATAAAAACATTGGGCAATCATTACCGTCAATTTGCCTGGCAGGGAGGCTATGCCGGATTTTCAGTTAGTCAATCGTTGCACAATAAAACGGTATTGTATATTCAAAATCAGGAAGAACATCATAAAAAGATGACCTTTCAGGAGGAACTGATCATGTTTTTAAAAGAATACGGAATTGAATATGATGAACGATATTTGTGGACGGATTAAGTTGCCCTTTCAGGGCGTTTCATCTGTTGATACTTCATCGGAGACCCAAGGCGTTGCCGTTGGGCTGAAATTAATTGGGCTTTCAGCCCGGGAAAAATAGAGACAATTAAATACTTTAGAAGAGATTTTTTTATAACAATTATAGATAATTGTAGAATATGACAACAAAACGTACCTGGGAAACCATCCGTGAATACGAAGATATCTTTTTTGAGTATTTCGATGGAATTGGGAAAATAACCATTAACCGCGAACGCTACCGGAATGCGTTCCGTCCAACTACGGTGAATGAGATTTCGGATGCATTGAAGATCTGTCGCGAAGATCAGGCAATCAATGTGATTGTGCTTACCGGTGCTGGCGATAAAGCATTTTGCTCGGGCGGCGATCAAACCGTAAAAGGAGTTGGTGGGTATATCGATAAAAACGGCATCCCTCGTTTGAATATTCTGGAGGTCCAGAAGCAAATTCGTTCTATGCCGAAGCCGGTGATTGCCATGGTGAACGGGTTTGCCATTGGTGGTGGTCACGTGTTGCACGTGGTTTGTGATATCAGCATTGCCAGTGAAAATGCCATCTTCGGACAAACCGGTCCCAAAGTGGGAAGCTTTGATGCAGGACTAGGTTCCTCCTATCTGGCTAGCATTGTTGGGCAGAAAAAAGCCCGCGAAATTTGGTTTATGTGCCGTCAGTATTCGGCTGCTGAAGCTTTGGAAATGGGATTGGTAAACAAGGTGGTTCCATTCGATCAGTTGGAAGATGAAGTTGTGGCATGGGCCCAGAAAATGCAGGAACATAGCCCATTGGCTTTACGCATGTTGAAACTTGGATTAAATGCTGAACTCGATGGTCAAATCGGGATTCAGGAGTTTGCCGGAAATGCAACCTTGTTGTATTACCTTACCGAAGAAGCACAGGAAGGCAAACATGCATTCCTTGAAAAACGCAAACCAGACTTTAAGAAGTATCCCAAATTCCCTTAATATCAATATTTTGAAAAAGTAACAAGTTTGTTACTAACAAACTTGTTACATCTCCTGCAAACATTAATTGAACTAAAAATCACTTGAGATAAGGAGATTGTTGACATTCAGACCGGAAACATCATAGCACTTGATCTGATGTATAAAAGCTGGCTGAAAACATACTACTATTGTGTTAATGATCTTTTGACTGAGTGTCAGGCAGAATTTCCAGCCCACTCGCTTGGATCGCAGGAGCTCGGCATCCCTTTACTGGGTGAGACCCCGAAATAAATTCGGGGTGACGGGAATCTGTCAAAATCAAGTTAATACAACACTACTTTAAGAATTAGAAAATGGCATCATTAAAAAGTTGGATTAAAGCAGCACGATTGAGAACCTTGCCATTGGCGGTATCGGGTATTTTAATGGGAGCAGCAATTGCGGTATTAAATCAGGGGTTTAACCTAACTGTAACTATTTTGGCGATTGCAACGGCTTTGCTGATACAGGTATTTTCGAATTTTGCCAACGACTATGGCGATTCACAGCAGGGAACTGATAACGAGAATCGGGTAGGACCAAAGCGTACCGTTCAGGGAGGGGAGATTACACCTTCGCAGATGAAAGTCGGGATGATTGTGCTGGCATTGTTAAGTCTTGGGAGTGGTGTCTGGTTGGTTGCTGAAGGGACCAAAGGCCTTTCGTTGCAGGTGTTTGGAATTTATATTGTTCTGGGAATTCTGGCACTGGTTGCAGCATTTAAATATACCGCAGGTCGAAATCCTTACGGATATGCTGGTTTGGGTGACTTAGCCGTGTTCTTGTTTTTTGGACTTTTACCCGTTGTTGGAGCCTATTATCTGAATACACATCGGTTTGATTCTCTTGTTTTTCTTCCGGCAATTTCTATCGGATTGTTTAGTACCGGAGTACTGAACCTGAATAATATGCGGGATGTGGAGAATGATCGAAATTCAGGAAAGAATACGGTAATTGTGAGAATGGGGAGTTCTCATGGAAAAACATACCACTTTTTGTTGATCGTTTTAGGAATGGCCGCTGCGGTAATCTTTACAATACTATCGCAAAAGTCTGTTTATCAATGGTTATTTCTTTTGTCGTTCCCGCTTTTTATTCGTGATTTAATCCAAATTAGCCAGATCACTGAGCCACGATTATTAGATCCATTTTTGAAAAAGCTATCGCTTACAACACTGCTTTTCACGGTGCTGTTTGGTGTTGGAGTGTTGTTGATTTGAGAATAACGAACTGATGATTAACGATTTTTAAAAGAGAAATCGTTAATCATTATCGTAAATTCTAATGAGAGTCGATCTTCGCACCAAAAGCTAAGTCGCCTGCATCGCCAAGTCCGGGAACAATGTACGACATGGAAGTCATTTCCTGATCAACAGCTCCAATCCACAAGGTTACATTTTCGGCAGTGATATGTTCCTTTAGGTGGTCAACTCCTTGTTGGCTGGCAATAATCGCAACCAGATGCACATGTTTCGGACAACCTTTTTGCAGCAAAGCATGATATCCAACTTCCATGGACGCACCTGAAGCAAGCATCGGATCGGAAAGAATCAGATCTTTGCCATCAAGCGATGGTGTTGCCAGATATTCGAATTCGATGTGAAATTCACCAGCTTCATCATATTTTCGGTAAGCCGAGATGAATGCATTTTCGGCACGGTCGAAAACATTAAGAATACCTTGCTGAACAGGTAATCCAGCACGTAAAATAGTTGCTAAAACAGGGTGTTGAGCCAGAGTGGAAACTTTTGCAACTCCGAGTGGGGTTTTTACATCAGCCTGTTGGTAATCCATTTCTTTGCTGATTTCATAAGCAAATATTTCGCCTAATCGTTGAAGATTTCTCCTAAACCGCATTGGGTCTTTCTGAATTGCTTCGTCTCTTATCTCTGAAATGAACTGATTGAAGATGGAATTTGATTCCCCAAGTATTTTTACCTTCATGATTTAAAAAGTTTCGGCGAAAGTAATTAAAATTCATAAATCAAAAGAATGCTTTACAATATAGAATAAGAATTTTGGGTTAGGTAAAAACTACATCTCCGTCTCCATCCTGAAATCGGGTATCTTTCAGAAAAAATTGGTCTAATGATTTTGATATTGCAATTAGTCGACTGATCTTTTTCCTGAAAATAAACGGATGTTTTTCTGTTTGCATCTTCGAAGTGAGATTCTGATCAAATATTGTCAGGGTTGTAATGTTCTTTTGGAGTGCTTGCTGATAGATTGCCAGAAGCATTTCCGCTGCATTTACATTTTCAAAATAAGCATATGGAACTTTCATGTGTCCATCCCGGATTGAAATCATCATTAGTCCCAGAATTTCATGGTGTGCAGAGACTTTTATCAGGTATTGTTCAAAGCTTTTGACATGGCGAGAGAATGGATAGCTATACAATTCGGTGGTATTTGGGGTTGCGGTAATCCAGGGGAATTTCAAAATCCATTCAAGTTCAACTCCTGAACGGCGAATAAATTCATTTTTATTATGAGTGTGAATAAACTGAAGTAGTTCATCATCTATTTTGGACACAACAGTTGTTGTGATTTGTTTCCCGCTGAATCGGAGCTTACAAAAGCTAAGATAAGGAAGTCGCAAAAAATTAAGGATTGAGTCAGCGATCTTCAGTAAATGTTTGATTTGAGCTCCGGTTTTTATTTTTTGAGGAATAATTTCGTGAAGATTAAATTTCAAAAAACCACGGATTCCATAAGGCGTATCCGGAAAGTTGAACCAGTTTGTTTTTTGCAGGATACTGATGGTGTGTGGTGTGCAGTCGGTCATAAACATCCGCTGATTGCAAGCGGAAAAAGCTTTTAGAAAAAGAGGAATAGCCAGTTGTTTTCCTTTTTTTTGATCGACCCACCAACAGGTATTTGAGAAGACTGGAAGTTCCTGATTCCCGTTAATGTAATCCGGAAGTAATCCGACCAAAGCGATCAGCTGATTATCCTCATGGGCAATAATTAGTGCCACATCTTCAGGATTAGCCCGTGGATTACGAAACTGAGAAGTTGCGCGCAAAGCTGTGATTGGTTTGGGCGAGAGATTTTGCCAAATGTTGCCTGAAACAAAATCAGGCAATTCACCAACGGTTATCGAGCTAATCTGTATCAATTTTGTTTTTTTTCAATCAGATTGATAAAGTGGCCAATGGTATTGATTTCAATGATTTCCATAATGTCAAACTTGACTGCAAATTCATTTTCGATTGCAGCAATCAGCAGAACATGGTTCATTGAGTCCCATTTGTCGATATCAGTTGAAGCGGTTGCTTCCGTAATCAGGATTTCTTCTCCAAAAATACGATGACAAATTGTTTCAACCTTTTGAAATATATCTTGTCTGCTCATGATCTAAAATTTTAGGTGTCTGAATAAAAAGAACCGGTTAACGGGAATAAATCCCAGCTTGTTGTATAGGATTTCGCCAGCCGGTGTGGCTTGTAAAATTACAGGTTTTTTAGCTTCATCAACAAGTCGATTTATTACGGAGTCTATCAGCATTTGCCCAAACCCTCTTCGTTGAGCTGTTTTTGTGGTGGCAATCAGGTATAATCCGTAGGAGTATTCGGTTTTAAATACCATTACAGTTGAGACTCCTATCCCGTTGTTTTTTAGGATGAATGCTTCAAAGGATGGATCAATAAGTAACTTTTTTAGAAATGTTTTTTTTATCAGGATAGGATTTAGCAACTCTTCGGATATAATTTTTATCCATTGTTCGAAATCTGAATCAGTGGTAATTTTTTCTATTGTTACCGAATCAGGAAATTGAATTTCTTTTTTATCAAATTCGTTAATAATCATACCTTTCCATGCTGCGAAAGGGAAGAATCCAAGTTTCTGAAGAACAGGTGATGTGTGTTCGATATCATCATCTTTAGCTACTAAAAATCCGGGAATTTCTTCCGAATTAGTCTGTGCTGCAAGTCTGCCTGAATCTTCTGCGAATGATAAGTCTGCGCCAACTCGGTAAATAACTCCGGGCCAAAATCCAGGCTCATTTTTCAAAATCGACCAATGATCGCATATTTCCAAATCTAGTTTTCCAGTTCGGGCGAGTTGGTCATAGAACGAGAAAAGGTTATTTTGAATTAATTCCGGATCCTTATTCATATCAGTTGAGTTGAATAATCTTGAAACAGTTGCGATTTATCTATTTTTCCATTGGTATTAAGCGGGAATTGACTGATGACAATAATCTTTTCAGGAATGAATGCAGAAGATAGCAGGCTTCGGAGTGCTTCTTTTAATTCGTCAGGTCGTTTATCGTATTTCTCAACGAATGCAACCATCGTATCCATTCCATCTTTCTTTTTAAATCCAAAAACCCGATTTTTCAGTCCATCTGTTGCCAAACTGATGGCACGTTCAATTTCTGCTGGTTCAATGCGGTATCCGTTTATTTTTAGCTGTTCATCTTTTCTTCCGCAAAACATCAAAAATCCGTCTTTGTCGCGGAATACAAGATCTCCACTCCGGTAATATCTTTCATCTTCATTAATCAGAAAATGGGAGATACTATCCGATTGTAAGTAACGCTCCATTACTTGTGGCCCTCCAATACAAAGTTCTCCCGTCTCCCCGTCAGGCAAAATCGCAGAGTTTTCATCAACAATCAGAATTTTTACCTCTTTTAGGGGTTTGCCTATTGAAACCTGTCCGTTGTGGGTATGCAAACAAAGTTGATCTAAAGTCGATCGATAAATAGTGCAGGTTATTGTAGTTTCGGTTGGGCCGTAAATGTTTGAAATTTCAGCATTTGGAACGCAGTTGCTCCATTCTTTTACCAGGTCTAAAGGCAAAGATTCTCCGCCAAAATGAGAATGCTTTAATTTTTCGAACCGAAGTGATTTCATGTACGGACGGAGGTAGTTCATTACAGAAGGAGTGAACTGAGTCCAGGTAATCTGATATTCTCCGAGCTGTTTGACGATGGCAAGATATTTAATTGCTGTTGGTGAAATTGTAAAAACAGTGGCTCCAATAAATAAAGGAACTAGATAGCCGGTAAACGCAGCATCCGAAGTAAGGTCGTAGGTTTGTAGAAAGCGGTCGTCGGAGCTTAAATCAGGATAAATGTCAAGAAATCCATTGATAAAAGCATGCAGATTTTGTACGCTTATTGGTACTCCTTTGGGGTTTCCGGTACTTCCGGAGGTGAATAAAATGTAAGCCAGATGTTGCTCCGGAAAAATCTGTAATGGAGTTTTACTTTTATTTTCCTTGTTTATAATTAGTTGTGCTTTTGTGGAATCGTATTCTGTTGTTGTTTTGGAACTAAAAACAATCGAGATTTTGGCATCTTGAATTTTTTCGTTGTTGACAGCGATCGGATGATAAGGATGAAGCGGAACAAAGTGACACCCTGAAAACCAGATGGCAAAAATAGCGGCAAAGGTTTCGATCGAATCGTGGCATACCACGCCAATCGGAAGTCCGGATTCTCCTTTTAGTGCTTTTATCAAGAGCTGCTGACTTCCACTAACCAGTGCTGTAAAGTCGCTGTAGGTGTAGGTTCTGTTTTCGATACAGAAAGCCGTTCGTGAAGCATTTATTTGAAAGCTATTGAGATATTTCTGCCATAGAATCATAAGAAAATGCAAATATTAGCTTGTTGAAATTGTGTTGTAGTCATTTCTATACATATTTGTTTTATTGGCGGCGCACTTTATTTTTTCTTACTGCGATTTTTAGAAGATAAGACAGGTACTCCGTTCGAATAAGCTGTCTGGCATCTTTAAAATCAAATGATTCCATCGGGATGCGCTGCACGTGATTTCTCCATCGATCGTCTTTTATTCCGGCAGTTCCAAAACTCAAATCACATAATCCGGATTGATGAATAGTGTCAAAAACTGAATCAGGAACCCGAAAGTCGGTAAACGGAAAAGCAAACGATTTAATTGTTGGATGAATTTCGTTTATCAGGAATTTAAGACTGGAAATTATTTGGTCGCTCATCTCATCTTCTGTCGCGTTAAAAAATTCGGGATGAGACATGCTGTGCGCACCGATGAGGAATCCGTCGGCTTGTAGTTGTTTGATCTGATCTAATGTCATATAAGGTTTCTTTTGCGCTAAAAATTCCCCAAAATCGATTTCGAAAATAGTTGCAAGCCGATCTAACAGGACATGATCTGAAAAGCTGGATTGGTGTAAAAATTGCTCCAGCGATTTGTTTGTATCTTTTTGATGAATAACAAGTTCGGCTTCTGTTCTTGTGGCGTGATTAATTCTTCCGGAGCTTAACCGATTTAAAATCAGGCTGGCTTTGTGCCGATGGAAAAGCATTTTATTATCAACGAATTCAGGATTGATAAAGAAGGCTGCACAGATTCCCTTTTCTTTAAGTATTGGTGCAATCTGGTAAAAACATTCGGAAAGTCCGTCATCAAATGTAGGGAAAAAGTATTTTCCTGAACGTGAGTTTTTATCATTTATGAAGTCGACAACCTGACCGACAGATGCCGGAGTAAAGTTTTTTTGAAAGAAGTCCAGATCACGAACAAAATCGGATGTCGAAGGAACTCGATAAAGCTGAGACAGATGAGTTGGAGGAATATCTGAAACAACATGCCAGAATGGAAAAATAAACCGATGGCGTTTGCTGAAAATGAGTTTTTCCATAGGTATTATTTCTGCAACAGACGATAATATGTGCTGAATTTGTGATAGACTCATGATGATGTCACTTTTTGATCCATCGGAATGGAATTGGAAGTCTGTTCATTTTTAGTGCGTAATAGATTTCCTCCTTTGCGCCAAAACCTTTGTAGAATCTGGCAATCCCCAGGATTGAAGAACCTTCAAAATCCAAAGTTAATGGCAATCCTGCATGCTTGCGTATAAAGGTGTCTATAATCTGGTACATTGAACTGTTTTGTTTTCCTTCAGCTGTTGAGGCGGCATTAAGATAGGTAACGCGCCGGCCATCATTCAGGAAAAAAGCTGCAGCGCAAAGAATATTTGTTTCATCGTATGCTCCGTAAATTGTTCCGGTTCCGGTTTTGTATCCATATTCAATCAATTGAAGCAAGGTTCGCATTGATTTTCTTTGAAGCTTATGCGCTGTTGCCAAATTTTTTAGCCGAATATATTCGTCGGGGAGTATCCCTTTTACGACTGAAATGTTTTGACTTATTGTTTTTTTTATTTGCCGACAAGCATGTTTGGAATACTGTGATCGAATTTCGGGGTAATCGGCATTTAACTGCAATACTAGATTCTGACATTCAGTAACCTTAAATTCTTTTGGAAAAGGTGGAATATGAGCGGTATTTAAATGAATGGCTATATAACTATAATGGCTTTGTATATAGGTCAAAAAAGCAGTCTGAATTTCGTAAGGAGCATTGGGGAAAATGCCATGTTGCTGGCCAAAAATAGGTTGAAGCAAAAAGAACATTTTTAATTTCTGACGAACAATTAGTGGCATAACAAAACGATAATCGTCACAAACAAGTCCATCCCAATTGGGTGAAATCAGATCAAGGTAGTCTGAAGATGCATAGATCTGCGGACCCGTCGAACTTTTGATACATTGATCCCATTTTGTCCGATCGATATTTTGATTCATTACAAAACGGATTTCAGGATTCTTCATGGGTGTAGTTTAATCCTGTTTCCTGAATTTGTTCGAATATTTTGCGCCAGCCTATCCATTGACCAGATTCTTTCAATGATTCATTGTGCCATAAACTGATAAATGTCCCATCAACATTTTTCACTTCAAGCATCAGTTCTAAAATAACTTGCATGGCTTTCTCCGGAGTCAGATGCAGTTGGTTTTTGAGTGTCACATCCATCGTTTGAAACGGATGTATCATCAATTCGGTTGCCTGATTACGGCTTAAGTCGAAGAACGGGAACGAAGTGCAGGTTCCGGCTCTAAACCCGGCTAAACTGGCGAATCCCATGGTGTAATCTTCTGTAATACCCGTTTTGATTAGGTTTTGATAAGTTTTAGGGAACCTTAGTTTCAGGTAGTGCTGGCGACTTTGTGTGACTGGTTTTTTGATGATTGATTCCAGTCGGTCTTTTTCTTTCTCAAACAGCCAGGGCTTTTCGTTTGAGGTGTACGAAGGATGAATTCCGACCTGACAAATCGACGACAGGCTGCTTATTAATTCCCGAAAACGTTTATTCTTGTGCGAAATATTTCTGTCGTAAGAATTCCTATTGCCAATCAAAAAGAAAAATAAGACATGATCTAGCCTTCCGGCATACGTTTCGAGGATATATTTATAGGTATCGTATGGATCTCTCTGCAAGCCCAGCGAAACAACGAGGCGTTGCTTGAGTTCACTCCATTGCCCATGAATAGCGGCTTTTAGAGCTGCTCCCACAGAAATTATCAGACTTTTGTTTTTGAAAGCCCAGGCGTTATCAATATCAATGGTTGTTAAAAACCGGAAAGCTCGCTTTTGTATTTCGAACTCCTGAATTTGATCGGATATTTTATCTGCAATCCAAAAGGCCATCAAATCGACAAGCGGTTTCTGATGCATTTGCAGTTTGTACAGAAGATTTTCGGTATCGGAGAATCGTTCGTGTTGGTCGGTACTTTCCGAAAGATATTCTTCGTAACGGGTAATCAGGTAAAATGTACAGGCAAACGGATCGAAAGGGAGAAATGAATCTTCTGATGTTGGAAAAAATAGTCGGTATCCATCGTATTCAACTTCAACGATCTCCTGAAAATCAATTTTTTTCTCAAATAATAGTTGGTGCGATTTCAGAAATAATCCGGAAGACAAATTGGTTGGCGAATAGTTAATTTTTGCTTCTACGGATTGTAAAAAATTGTTCGGATTAGTCGTGAAGGAAACCTCTACTCCCAAAATTGTTTGGAAGATAAATTTGGAGGTGTATTCAACCCGTGGTGTTATTTCAGGAAGAAAAACCAGAATCGTTGATGGGTGCGTTTTTTCCACAAGCTAAAGATAGTTTCAATTGCCAGATATTACAATGTTTTTCTGAACTTCAGATCAGACCTTCATCGGCGAAGCTAAAATAAGCATCATTTGCTATAATTAGATGATCCAACACTGGAATATCCATGTGCTTTCCGGCTTCTTTGATTTTTTTCGTAATATCTTTATCTGCTTCGCTGGGGAGTAGATTCCCCGACGGATGGTTGTGGCATAAAATAATAGAGCTGGCCAGTTTATCGAGAGCTGTTTTTAGAATGATGCGTACATCAATAATTGTTCCGGATAAGCCTCCCTGACTAATCATCACTTTATCGATAACCAGATTGTTACGGTTAAGCAACAAAATCCAGAATTCTTCGTGTGGAAGGTCGCTAAGCAGGGGTTTGAAGATGGTGGCTGTATCATGACTGGTTGATACTTTTGGTCGTTCTTCGGGCTCCGATTCTTTACGGCGACGTCCAAGTTCCAATGCTGCCATGATGGTGATTGCTTTCACCTCGCCAATTCCCCGAAATTTTCGTAATTCATTAATGGTTGTTTTTCCCAGCTCGTTGAGGTTGTTATTCACCGAACTCAGTATTCTGCGCGATAATTCAACCGCTGATTCCTCCAGATTCCCAGAGCTAATTAAAATTGCGAGTAGTTCAGCTTCTGATAATGACCGGATTCCTTTGGAAAGCATTTTTTCCCGAGGACGATCTTCAACAGCCCATTCTTTGATGCTTAGTTTCTTGTACATCGCTGTAGGTTATTTAGCATCACTAAGTTATGAAACAGAACCGAAATCTGCAAGTGGGGGCGTTGAAGCTTGTTTTAGTTTAGTGGTTGCAAATGTGATCTTCTCCATGGTCTTCATGGCTTTTACACCCTTCTCCTGAATCTGTAATTGTTCCGTTTACAAAATTTTCTACCAGTTGACGGACATCTCCGGAACATCCACGATAAACCGCAATATTTTGATTTTGAAGAACATTTAGTGCGCCGTTGCCCATGTTGCCGGCAAGCATTACGCTTACTCCTTTTTCCTTCAGGACAGAGGCAATATTACTTTTGCAACCACATCCTTGTGGCGATGGTAACATCTCTGTTTCAATTATCTGCTGATTTTCATCGATGGTAAAAACGGTGTAAGCTTCGCAATGGCCAAAATGGTCATCCACAACATTTTCCCGGGTTGGTACTGCTACTTTCATGATTAATTTCTCCTTTTTTTAGTAAATATAGTTGGTGATGATAACTTCCTTCGCGCATCATTTTATGGCCACATTTCGGGCAATCGTTTGTCCGGCAGGGTTCTCCTTTTGCATGAGGAATTTTGGTGTCGCAATACACACAAATGCAATTACCTGTTGAATCAGATGTTCCCATTTTTCTCGGGTGTTTTGTTTAGTCGTCGTAATGTTTGTGCATGGCAATAATTACAGGTGCTGGTCTCTGTTTTGCTGATGTTCAGTTTCATACAATGCTCACATTTGTACCAGCAATCGTCGGTGTGGTAATTTCCACCTTCTATAAAGATGGCTTTCCCTTCTACGAAAGCCTGGGCGATGGTTCGTCGGGTTTTTTCATAAATCCGGGTAAATGTTGGGCGAGAAACATTCATTTTTTCTGCCGCTTGTTCCTGTGTTAGTCCCAGATAGTCAGCTAACCGCATCGATTCATATTCTTCGAACAACAAAATCGCAGGTTCTAAATCAGTCATTGAAATTCCAAAAGGCTTAAATCCCTCCATGATTGGCGGGTTCTCAATGGTTCGATATCGTTTGGGACGTGGCATTATTTAGTAGCAATGAGAAAAAAGACAGAAAACTCTTTAATCCCATGCGATTCAGTTTGTTTTTTCATTACAAAGCATGGTTCGTGCCGAATATTTTTGAATCCAATTTGCTGGAGTATCTGACTTAAATTTTCGATATCAAAACCAAGGTGCCCGGTAAAATCGCTGCCGTGAAATGATCCGTCTTCAGGATAAAGGTCAGCAATAACAACATGCCCGTCGATTGTAAGCAAATCATGGAATTTAGTGAGTATTGCTTTTACATCGCCAACATGATGCAAAACCATTTGAGTAAATACGAGGTCAAAGCTTTTTCCTTGATATGCTGTTTTTTCGAGATCGAAGAATAGTGGTTTTAAATGGGCTACCTGTTCGACTTTGATTTTTTCTTCCATCACCCGAACCATCTCCATGGAGTTGTCCATCAAGGTTATTTCTTTCAACGAATCTTTCAACAGAAAACTAAGTATTCCGGTTCCTGCTCCAAATTCAAGTGCTGTTTGATCGGTTGGTAACTTGAGGTATTGCTTCATTTTAGCAGCAATAGCAGAGGAACGTTCCCAATGGATAGGATTGATATCCCAGGTTCTTGCGCGTTGATCAAATTGATTCATTGTGTCTATTTTTATGATCCAAAAATAGAAATAATAATGAACAAATGTTCAAAACGAAGTTTTATTTTTTTTGACAGTTTTTTTGTGGAGAATTGAAATCAAAACAGAGATCGATCCTTAACGACCTAAACCAACGAATCGAGAACCAATGAAGAAGCTCCAAGGACGGCCATATTGGTGTCGTCGGATATTTCTATTTTCAGATTTTGGTACATTTTCTGAAAAGGGAAATCTTCAAATGCTTTTCGCATGCCTTTTTCGAATAATGGGTATGATTTACTGACAGAGCCTCCAAGGATAATAGCTTCCGGAGCAAGGGCAAATAAAATATTCGAGAGTCCCTGAGCAATATGGTATCCAAGCTCATCAAATAGTTTCTGGGCATCAGCATGTCCGGCTTTGGCTTTTTCTGCCATTTCTTTGCCATCCAGGTTTTTATTTTTGAAGAACTGCCCGCTACAATAGCTTTCAACAGTGCTTTCTTTGTAGAATACGCATCCAAATTCTCCGGCACCGCCCAATTGTCCGGAGTAGAGATGATCGTTAATAATGATACCTCCGCCAAGTCCGGTGCCTAAGGTTACTCCAACAAAATTGCGGTAAGGTCTGCCTTTTCCAAAGTGTTTTTCGCCTAAGGCAAAGCAGTTTGCATCGTTGTTTACCAGAACACGTTTCTGGAAACGAGCTTCAAGCATTTGTTTTAACGGCACGACTTTCCACGACGGAATATTGGCGACATCGAGAACGGTGTTGTTTTCCAAATCAACCAGTCCAGGCACACCAATACCGATTCCTAATATTTCAGCATCGTAAACCTGAATAATTGCATTTGAAATAGCATCAACTACTACGTTTTGTTCCTGATCAAATGGAGTTGGACAGGTGTATTGTTTGATGATTTGTTCGTTTTCAATCAGGGCGGCAGTAATTTTTGTTCCACCAAGGTCAACACCAATTAGTTTCATCGCGTCGTTGTTTAGAAAGTATTCGAATTTGGTTAAAGCTTATTGTGTAATTTTAACTGACTTCCCCCATCTTTTAGATAAGACGGGGGAAGAAAGATGTTTCATTACTATTTTGAAGATTATAGTACTAATCCTTCCATCGATTTTTCAAGCTCTTCTGCTTGTTTAATAAATTCATCAACAGTTAACTCTTTGAGGTAAACCAGTCCATGAGTTGCGCGAACCAGTGGTTTTTCGTGTTGATAGAAGAAGTTTTTACCAAGCAGGAATTGAATTTGCTTCAATTGTTCGACCCATATTCGTTGGGTTAGCTGGCTGAATTTTCCATCCAGTTGATAGCTAGGAAATGATGCATTAACCTGGCTTAAGTAGCACTGAGTAAATGAAGAATCGAGAATTGAAAGTGAATTTAACGAAACCGGTACGATTACTTCAGCATCAGCCGGATGGTAACGGAACCAAACATTTCGGTATCCAATCACTCGTACGTTTGATAAATCTTCTTCTTTTCTCCACTCTTTTACTGCTGCTGCAATTGATTTTAACACTTTGTAATGTGTATCCGGGCCACTACCTTCAGGGTCCATAGCCAAACTAATCCGGGTTGGTTTTAGTTTCCTGAATTGTTCCAGAATTGGCAATACATCGCGGTTTATATCAGGGGTCGATCCAACGGTTGAACTTTGATAGAAGCCTAGTCTGACGTGGTGTACATTTTTTACAGGTACACCAAAATGAGCCCAAACTAATTCTTCTTCCATTTCACGGATCATACCTTTCAAGGTCTGAATTTTTGGTGGGTTCTTCCCTCCGTCATAGGTATTTTTCAGGCTTTCCAGTATTTCAAAAATGGTAGCAACCAGTTGTTCTTCATTTTTTACCTCCCAGATCTGAACAATGGCACGGATTACGCGATGGCAAAAACCACGACGTTTTTCATCTTCGTTATTGGCTGCAACACTATCAAGATAATGATAGATATCTTTGTCCCATTTGTATTTATATCCTTCTTCGAAGAAATCCGGATATTTTATCATTTCAATTTTATTGTCACTGATCAGGCTAAGAGTTTCGGTGAGCAAACTAATAACATAAGGATTAATTACCGAAGAGAACCCTGAGGTCATAACAGCAAAATGGACATCGTTGCTGGCATCCCTTAATTGACGGTTTATATATGGCATAATACCAAGCATAATATCATCGTGGTGAGGTCCCGTGTGGTAGTAATTCTGCTTGGTCTCACGTTCCATTCCTTTGTCAAGCTTGGCTGAAATGGAATCAATTACGGATTGGACTGTAGTCTCATCCAGATTTGGAATCATGCTGCAATACTTGTCAGCTTTCAGGTCTTCTAATGTTAAGCGGTGACCGAATTTGTTGATCTTTGGACAAAGGTCAATGACTGCACGTTCTGTTTTCTGATGTGTCCATTCGCCGGTTTGGTAATATTTATCGACGCTATCAGTCAGTTTTACAGCAGCACCGTTGGTTAAGTAAAAACGACTGTTTGGCAGTTTGAACAATGCACTTGCAGGGTATCGATTTGAAGCTTCATTTTCAAGTGAGTCCTTAATAACATCGGCAATTGCTTCGCCGGCAGCAAAGATGATGGCTACATTATTTGGATTATAAGCAATTGTTTCAAGTCCTATTGTGATAACCAAACGGTTTCTGGAAATTTCAATTCCACCTAGATCGGCAGCTGCAACAGCCTGCGTTTCGAAATTGGTGGCAGTAAGGCGGGTTGTCGAAAAATGATCGGTCCCACGAGTGTTGAATGCAATATGACCATCAGGGCCAATGCCTGTCATGAAGAATCCGATACCACCTAAATCGTGAATTTTCTGTTCATATGCAGAACACCAATCATCGATCATGAAGATAGATTTTTGCTGTAACCGTTCAGCAGGTGACTTGGCATCGCGATACCGCAATGATAAATCAATTCTTAAATCCGGGAAAATTTCGTTGTATGTTTTTCCTTCAGCTAATTGAATAAGATCTGAATTGATCAGTAAGGCTTTGTTGGGATCAAGTCCAAATCCTTTGATGTAAGAATTTTCAACAAAATTGCAGAAACTGTTATGTTGTTTGGTCGAGATTGGATAAAACTCGTCCATTTGAACAAAATACAAACCGCTTAAATCAGGTTTTTTTACGCCGGCAAGTCCGTATTCATTCAGAATACTTTGTGCTTTTGGAGTATCCCAGTTATCGAGGAAAAAATGAGTATAGGTAATGAAATATTGAGCTGATTTACTTGTTGGGAGGCTGGCCACTCCATTAGGGTTTTGGCTTACCCATTCCAGAAATCGAAGGGACGCGAGCATTCCCAGTTTTGGAAAATTCTCGACAGTAATATAGGGCATCTTTGTGCTTATCTGATCAATTTCTGCCTTTTGCAGAAAGACCTTCTCTACCTGACTAAACTGATTTGTTTTCATATCTATTTTTTTGAACGTTTATGTTTCTTTTTTGATGTTCTGTTGATTAAACGATTAATTTTTATCGAGTAAATGTTCCAGTAACAAGCATACAACACCTTGTATTCCAGCCTGGCTGCCAAGTTCTGATACTTTGATGTCTATTTCATTACCCAATTCCGGATTACAAAAGATCTGGATTGATTGCTGGATAGGTGGAAGAATAAACTGATTTGCCTCAGACATACGGCCACCTAAAATGATTAGTTCCGGATTGAAGATCTGGATCAGGTAAGCAAAACCTTTTCCAAGCCAGTGCCCTACATTCGCCAAAATCGAGATGGAATACTGATCGCCCATTGTTGCGGCCTGTACCACTTTTCTGATTTCAATATTTTCAATATCATCATTGATCAACTGAGAAAGGAACGAGGAACGGCCGGCTTTCAGTTCTTCCTGAGCCATTCTGGCAATAGCGGTTCCCGAGGCAATTGTTTCAAGGCATCCTTGTTTCCCACATTTGCATAAAATTCCGTTGTCAACCATCGGAAGATGTCCGAATTCTCCGGCAAATCCATCTCTCCCTTTATAGAGTTTCCCGTTTACAATAATCCCAAGGCCGATTCCCCAATCGAGGTGGATGACCAATATGTTACGTTTAGAACGAGCGGCACCTAAACGAAGTTCAGCAAATGCACGGGTTTTAGCATCATTCTCAATGAGTACTTCCAGTCCAAATTTTTCGCTGAATATTTTGGCAACAGGAATGTCGGAAACCATATAGGTTTTATTAATGCCGGTTTGGGAGTCAACCATTCCTGGCATTTCAATCCCCACGCCTATAATTTTTTCCCTTGGAATTTGTTTTTCTCGGATGATCGATTCTGTAAATTCAACGATTGGGTCAATAATTGCTGTTCCGTGCGAAATCGTTAATGGGAGAATATGATCATCGGTTATCTTCTGATTTTTAGCATTGAAAATAGATACGATAGTTTGGTAAATGTTGATTGAAATACCAACGATGTAAAAAGCATCTTCTCTGTTCCCATATAAATTAGGGCGTCTTCCTCCGCTCGAATTACCCGGACCAAGTTCTTCAATTAGGTTTTCGTTTTTTAATTCGCTAAGCAGGCTTATTATTTTTGGGGTGCTCAGATTGACATATTTACCAAGCTCGGTATTGGTCATGACTCCATACAGAAATAAATGTTTGATGATTTTTAGTTTCTGGGAGTTATTCTTTTGCTCTACGACATTCATGTCGTTTGACTTTGAATATTTTACTGGAGAAAAACCCATGGATTCGATTTTTATTCCTATTGTTGAAACAACGCAAAGGTATTTTATATTTTTAGCAATTGCACCAATACTTTTGTTAAAAATTTAAAAAGTTTTTCTGTGTTAAATAAAAAACAATTTAAACTAATAACAACGGATCTCTGATTTTGATTAATTGATTTAGAAAAAAATGGAGCGAGGTAGTTGTTTTTGCATATTTGGGATGAATTTTGAGATTCTATTTTGCAAACAGCCTCGTTAATTAATCAGAAACAGGTGTCTTTATGAAAGCGAAAAGCGGTGTATTAGCACCGCTTTTCCCTGCACAAACAACAGAATTACCATATTGACTTTGCGTTACACCAAAAACCAATCAACAAATGTAAGTTCAAAAATTATATCACAAAGTCGGTTATCGTTACGTTGTGGAAAGCTTCATTGTTTCATTTATTCCCCTTATTTTATTTTGCACTTGTTCTAATTTCGAGTTACATTTGAAACGGTCTAAGTTTATTGTACCGTAGTCATAAATTGGAATCTCTGAGCAGAAGGAATATTTTGGGGTGACCAACATAAAGTAGAAATAACCCATCGTGACTATTTCTACCATTAATAACTTAATTATATCCGGGTGAAATTTGTTTTCACAATATATTCTGTCTTTTCATTAGTGACAGCACTAATCTCATTCTTTGTTGTTTCTTTAGCATGGCAACGACGATTAGTTAAAGGAGCAAAGGAGTTAGTTTTACTGATGCTTGCTGCTGGCTTGGGGTCTTTTTGCCTTATATTTGAGACAGCCTCGACAACAATTGCAGAGAAAATACTCTGGTCAAAACTCGAATATATCGGTGGAGTTTTCACGCCTATTTTGTATTTGATTTTTGTAATGCGCTTTACCGGGAAAGATAAGATTATCTCGTTGAAAAATATTTCCTTGATGTTTGTTGTTCCGGTGATTACCTTGATTCTGGCGCTAACCAATGAAACTCATGGTTTGATCTGGTCCGGTTTTTCGGATATTTTTGAGGAAACGAATCTTGTGGAATATTCTCATGGGATCGGCTTTTGGATAGGTTATATCGGTTATGCTTATCTCACTTTACTTTTGGCTACAATCTGCCTGATTGAGTTTATAATCAGGCAAAATAGACCGTTTCGTTCTCAGGGATGGGTTGTGCTGGTTGGAGGTGTTTTTCCATGGATTGCCAGCATCGTCTATTTGTCTGGTAGTAATCCTTTTCCTGGGATGGATTTAGCACCAATAAGTATTACAATTAGTGGTGTTTTAGCAGCTTATGCAATATTGAATGTTCGGTTTCTTGATCTGATGCCTGTTGCCCGGGAAATTCTTATAGAAACGCTGGAAGATGGAATTCTGGCGCTTGATGGACAAAATCGTATTCAGGACATTAATGGTGCCGCATTGTCTTTTCTAGGTATCGCAAATCGGAAAGTTATAGGACTTTATGTATTAGATTCTTATGCCGGGGACGAAAGGTTGTTAAATGCTGTTGTCAGTCCGGAATCTGTTGATCAAATAGAAATCACAACGTCCAATGAATCCCGGATATTTAAGATTATCAAGCAGCCAATTAAAGACCCGGCTGGAAGTCGGCTGATAATTATCAGGGATATAACCGATCAAATAACCTGGCAAAGAGAGATCGAGTCAGGAGAGGAACGTTATCGGAATATGTATAACATGTTTAGGCTGATGGCAGATAACTCTGATGATTTTTTATGGGCAAAAGGTGTTGACAAAAATTATATTTTCTGTAACAGAACCTTGTGCGAGAGGTTACTAATCGCAAAAGATGTTAATGAGCCAATCGGGAAAACGAATGAGTATTTTGCGGCAAGACAACGTAAATTACACCCGGAAGACCCGGAATGGTTTACCTTTGGCGATATTTCGGATACCGATGAGTTAACCATCGGAGAAGGGAAACCCACTCAATTTGACATTTTTGGAAATGTAAAGGGAAAATTTCTATTTCTCGATGTTCACAAATCACCTATTCGTGATGAACAGGGTAATTTGTTGGGGGTGGTTGGAATGGCGAGAGATGTTACGCTCACGAAAAAACTTGAACGTGAGAATTATATCGCATTGGAGTCGTTGCGAAAGAGCGAAGATGAATTAAGAAAAACAAATACTGAAAAGGATAAATTTTTCTCGATCATTGCACACGACTTGCGTAATCCTTTTACTGGTTTTGTTGGATTGACTCGAATTATGGATGAGGAATTGTCGAATCTTTCGATGGAAGAGCTTAAGGATCTAGCCTCGACTATGAAAAATTCGGCTGCTAATCTCTTCCGTTTACTCGAAAATCTTTTGCAGTGGTCTCGAATCCAGCAAGGGTTAATCCCTTTCAATCCGGAGAAAATAGAATTGTTTGGAGTGGTTGATGAGGAAATTAAAATGATTGAGGAAGTTGCTGATAATAAGAAAATTGAGATTTTCAATGAGATTGTTCCCGGGATGCTTGTTTTTTCAGATAGTAATATTCTTCAAACGGTAATCCGTAATCTCTTGTCTAATGCGGTGAAATTTACTCCCAAAGGAGGACATGTAAATTTGTCGGCTAAACCTGTTGAAAATCAGATGATCGAATTTTCGATAACTGATACTGGTATCGGAATGAATGAGAATATGGTCGAAAATCTATTTCGTGTTGATATTCAGACGAATCGGGAAGGAACCGAAGGTGAACCAAGCACCGGACTTGGATTGTTGCTGTGTAAAGAGTTTATAGAAAAGAATGGTGGTAATATCAGGGTTGAAAGTAAAGTCGGAAAAGGTAGCACATTCATCTTTACCATTCCAGACCACCCCTCGGTGAATTGATTACTAAAACCATTTTCTCTTTTTGAAATATATAGTCAGCGAAATCGTTATGATTATCATTAAGATCCAAAAGTATAAATATCCAAACTTAAGCTTAGTTTCAGGTAGGTATTCAAAGTTGGTTCCATAAACACCGGCGATGAAGGTAAGAGGAATAAAAAATGCCGAAAAGACAGTTAATACTTTCATGATCTCGTTAGCCTTCAGATCCAGATTGGCATGGTAAATATTCATCTGGTCGTTTAGCATGAGCTGGTATATTTCAATGGTCTCGGACGCTTGCATAACCAAATCTTCCAGATCACGGAAGTATTTCATGTTCTCATCGGTAACGAAGCCTGATTCGTTTTCAATCAAATGGTGCACAATTTCTTTGACCGGACGGATGTTTTTTCGCAAGAAATTGATTTCCATTTTGTGGTTGTATATTTCCTCAATTAATCCTTTCTGTTTGGGAATAAAGATTCTGGCTTCGGTTTTTTCGATGATATCGCCCAGTATCTCAATGTTGACAAGGTAGTTGTCAACGATGGTGTCGAGTAAAGCATATGTAAGGTAATCAGCACCTTTTCTTCGGACACGGCCGGTTCCTTTTCGAATTCGGTCACGAATGGCATCAAAATAATGCCCTTCTTTTTCCTGTAAAGTAATGAGGAATGAATCGTCAAGGATTAAAGAGATCTGGTCGGAACTCAGACTTTTGGTTTTCTCATCATATTCCAGAACTTTCAGAATAATAATCAGCAACTTATCGGTTTCAGTTATTTTCGGACGTTGCCCGGTGTTGAGCATATCTTCGAGTAAAAGGCCATGGATGTCAAATAATTCACCCAGTTTCTGAATCATTCCGGTATCGTGCAATCCGTAGGCACTAATCCAACTGACCGAATCTTTCGAAATAAAAGGTATGCAATCTTCCAAATGCTGAGGTTCTTTTTCTGTCAGTTCTTCAGGTGTAAAATTGATAAATTTGATTAGCGTATTTTCAATCTTTTGGGTTCCCAGATGGATGAGCGAACCCGGTATTTTGCCCGATGCTTTCCTTCGGTCGTTTATAAACCGTGCCATAAATGTTATTTAGATGGATGTCAAATTGATGAACAGGATTCAAAAATACATTTTTTAACCAGACTGTTCTTGTTTTAGCTCGACTGATTATCTTCTTTTCTCTTCCGGCAATACCGGTCGGATACAAACTTTTGTTCTGACATCGGAGGTCTGATGTAGGATGGATGCTCTTTCCGTGGAGAAAGAATAATTGGCTCGTGGGGGAGTTCCTTATAAGGTATTTTGCTGAGCAAGTGGTTGATGCAATTTAGTCGTGCAAGTTTTTTACTGTCGGCAGGAACAACATACCACGGAGCCTGTTCAATATCTGTTTGTCTGAACATCTCATCTTTTGCTTTGGAATATTCTACCCATTTTTCCCGGGAAGCAATATCCATAGGACTTAATTTCCAGTTTTTTGTAGGGTCATTTATTCGTGCCTGAAACCGATTTTCTTGCTCTTCGTCGGATACTGAGAACCAGTATTTAATTAAGATAATTCCTGAACGTACCAGCATTTGCTCAAACTCGGGACAACTTCTGAAAAATTCCAGGTACTGTTCGTCGGTGCAGAACCCCATCACGTGTTCAACGCCGGCACGGTTGTACCAGCTTCGGTCGAACAGTACAATTTCGCCTCCAGCTGGCAGATGCTCGGAATATCGTTGAAAGTACCATTGTGATTTTTCTTTTTCGGTAGGCGTACCTAAGGCTGCAATCTTGCAAATACGAGGATTTAGAGGTCCTGTTATTCTTTTAATGACTCCACCTTTTCCGGCAGCATCACGGCCTTCGAACAAGACAACCACTTTTAATTGTTTGAATTTTACCCATTCCTGAAGCTTAATCAATTCAATTTCCAACTTTCGAAGCTCTTTTCTGTACCTTTTCGATTTGATCGATTTATGGTTTTTCTTTTCCGATTCGATATGCTTTAGGCCTTTTCCCGGGCTTTTTGAATGTTTCTTTTCAGATTTGTTATTCATCGCTATTGTTTTATGAATCAGGTTTTGAAATTTACAAAACATATTACAGTATAACAAGTTTGATCGGAATTGTCTTTTCTCTGTTTTTGTTTTGCACGAACACTTTCGTCTATTATTGTTTACATTTGCAGCCAAATTAGTTTGATTTTGGAGCGGAAGGATTTTAGGCATTTGTTCAGGAAGCACGAATTGACAAGTCAATTGTGCGATTTATTGAATAGGCCGGGTGAAAAGATTCACCTGCAGGGACTTGTTGGCTCTTCCCGAAGCATCTTAGTTGGTTATCTCTCGGAAGAACTATCCAAAACTTTTGTTATTTGCTTGAATGATAGGGAAGAAGCTTCTTATTTTTTCGACGACCTTAATACCTTAAAGCCGGATGCCCCGGTGCTGTTTTTCCCTTCATCGTATAAACGCTCGTTGCATTACGAAAATATTGAGCAGGAGAATATTATCCTGCGTACCGAGGTTCTTAATAAACTGAAACAAGGAAGTCAGTTGCTGATTGTAACCTATCCTGAGGCATTGGTAGAAAAGGTTATTTCGGAAGAAGGCTTGGCATCGCACACGTTTCAGGTTACCAAGGGCGATAAGCTATCCATTGAATTTGTAAATGAAGTGCTTTTCGAGTATGGGTTCGAACGGGTCGATTTTGTATATGAGCCTGGTCAGTACTCGATTCGTGGAGGTATTGTGGATATTTATTCGTTCTCGAACGAAGATCCTTATCGGCTCGATTTTTTTGGTGATGAGGTGGACTCTATCCGTTGTTTTAATATCGACAACCAGATTTCCAAAGAGGTTCTGAAGAAAATCAGCATTATTCCCAATATTCAGGAAGAGCTACAAGGAGAGGAGCGAATCAATTTTCTGGATTTTATTCCGACGGATTCGTTGTTGTTTCTGAATGACATTCAGTTGATTGCTGATCAAATTGAACATAATTTCGGATTTGTAATTGAGAAATCAGGCTCGGATGATGAAAAAGCAGCGTGGTTCTCCAAACTATCTTCCGGGAGCGATTTTACTACAGGGATTGAACGGTTCTCCTGCGCTGAGTTTGGACAAAAACCATTTTTCAAAAATTGTAAGGTTACGCTGTTTCAAACCGGACTACAACCGGTATTCAATAAAAATTTTGATTTGCTGGCCGAAAACCTGATGGGGCATCAGAACAACGGTTACACCAATTATATTTTGTCAACCAATGTGTCGCAGACCGACCGATTGCGGGCGATTTTCGATGATAAGGGATTGAATGTAAAATTCACGCCTGTCGATTTTACGGTGCACGAAGGGTTTATTGATCATGAACTAAAGATTTGCTGTTACACTGATCATCAGATTTTTGAGCGTTATCATCGATTCGAAATAAAATCACGCAAAGCCGAACGCGACAGTCTCACGTTTAAGGAACTTAATAAGTTGCATCAGGGCGATTACGTGGTTCATGTAGACCATGGGATTGGGAAATTTGTAGGGCTGGTAAAAACCGAAGTTGATGGAAAACTTCAGGAGGCGATTCGTTTAACCTATCGTGATAACGATGTATTGCTGGTGAGTATTCAAAATCTGCACCGCATTTCGAAATATAAAGGGAAAGAAGGATCGGAACCGAACATTAGCAAGCTGGGCAGTGGAGCCTGGCAGAAGCTAAAAGATCGTACCAAGTCAAAAGTCAAGGATATTGCCAAAGATTTGATTGAGTTGTATGCTCAGCGGCTTCAGGAACGAGGATTTGCGTTTTCGCCAGATTCGTATTTGCAGAAAGAGCTGGAAGCCTCGTTTATCTATGAGGATACGCCAGATCAGCTTAAATCGACGATTGCGGTGAAGGAAGATATGGAAAAGGAAGTTCCAATGGATCGCTTGGTGTGTGGGGATGTTGGTTTTGGAAAAACCGAAATCGCAATTCGAGCTGCTTTTAAAGCAGTAGCTGATAGCAAACAGGTTGCGGTGCTTGTGCCAACGACGATTTTGGCGCTTCAGCATTTTAAAACATTTGCCGATCGACTTAAGGATTTTCCAGCTCGGGTGGAATACATCAGTCGTTTACGGAAACCTGCTGATTTGAAACAAGTTCTGTTAGATACAAAGGCCGGAAAGGTTGACATTCTTATAGGAACTCATAAGCTGGTGGGAAAGGAAGTAGCCTTTAAAGACCTGGGGTTGTTGATTGTTGATGAAGAACAAAAATTTGGAGTTTCGGTGAAGGAAAAGTTGAAACAGCTGAAACTGAATGTAGATACGCTTACGCTTACCGCAACGCCAATCCCGCGAACACTTCAGTTTTCGATGATGGGAGCCCGCGATTTATCGATCATACAGACACCACCGCCGAACCGTTATCCGATTGCGACAGAATTACATACGTTTAATGAGGAGATTATTCGTGAGTCTATTCAATATGAGATGGCTCGTGGTGGTCAGGTTTTCTTTATTCATAACCGGGTATCGAATATTTTTGATGTAGAAGCGGTTATAAACAAAATTGTGCCGGGAGTTCGCACGGTTGTGGGACACGGACAAATGGAAGGGGATAAGCTTGAAAAGGTGATGATGGATTTTATCAATGGCGAATTTGATGTGCTGATTGCTACAACGATTATCGAATCGGGGTTGGATATTCCCAATGCTAATACGATTATCATTAATCATGCACAAAATTTTGGGTTGAGCGATTTGCATCAGTTGCGCGGCCGGGTTGGACGTTCGAATAAAAAGGCGTTTTGTTATTTGCTGGCTCCACCTCTTTCATCCTTGACCAACGAAGCCCGCCGGCGGTTAAAGGCTATCGAAGAGTTTTCGGAGCTTGGAAGTGGTTTCAATATTGCGATGCAGGATCTGGATATTCGTGGTGCGGGGAATTTACTAGGCGCTGAACAGAGTGGTTTTATTGCTGACATTGGGTTCGAGACTTATCATCGGATTTTGAGTGAGGCTATTTTGGAATTGAAACAAACTGATTTTAAGGAATTGTTTAAAGACGAAAAAAGCAACTCGTCGGATGCTTTCCTGAATGTGAAATATGTTACCGATTGTCAGATTGATACTGATTTGCAATTGTTATTCCCGGATAAATATATTCAAAGCATTTCTGAACGAATGTTGCTTTACCGCGAACTCGACAATATCGAATCGGAAGAAGCTTTGGTGCAGTTTGAAGCCGGACTTGTCGATCGTTTTGGAAAGTTACCTAACGAAAGCGTGGAACTAATCGAAGTTGTCCGTTTGCGCGGAACAGCTATTCCGCTGGGAATGGAGAAGATTATCCTGAAGAATCATAAGATGGTTTGTCATTTTATTTCTGATCCACAGTCGGTTTATTACCAATCTCCAATGTTTGGTAAAATCTTAAACTACGTGCAAACCCATCCAAATACTTGCCGCATGAAAGAAGGTAACAATAAATTATCTCTAACCTTCGAAAAAATCAAAACCGTTAAACAGGCCAATGAGGTTCTGGTGGGAGTTGGGAAAGAATAGACCTGTATACTAAGAAACCATGAAGAATTAACTTTTAGGGAAAATTTTTATCGAGAATCTATTTTCTTTGCAATTCGTTTTTTGAGTGTTAAACAATTTCAAACTAGTTCACATGAAACTTTTGCAATCTATAAAAAAGAGTAAGTACCATTTGTTTTTTTCGGTATTGCCTGTTGTTGTTATCATTTGTGTGTTTAAATGTGGAATGCATTTTTTAGATTGGGAAGTTATTCCAAAAGAAATGGCCTCTTTTTTCCCGAGCATTCTGACCGGAATCATTTTCATCCTTGGATTTTTATTAGCAGGAGTCGTGACTGATTACAAGGAAAGTGAAAAAATTCCAAATGAAATTGCAGCGTCATTGTTTGCGATGTGGCAAGAAGCTGATTATATCCGAAGTAGTTCAAATTCGAAATCTGCAGCACAATTGATGGAGAAGATCAAACTGTTTGTTCCGACTTTTAAAAATGACTACTTTCTGAAACAGAATGACAAGTTACAGAAGTTGCTGGATTCGTTTTCGGCAGATATCATTGAAATTGGTAGAGAAGGCGCGGCTCCCAACTATGTTATGAGAATGAAGACCGAAGTTGCTGCGCTGAAAAAAACAATTAACCGGATCTCGGTAATTAAAAATACGGACTTTATTCCTTCTGTTTTTATTTGTATTAAAGTAATTTCAATCGTTTTTCTAATTGTATATTGTTTATTGAACGTTAATCCTTGGTGGGGTGGTTTGATTCTGGTTGGTATTTTTGGATTTGTAATTTTCTCTATACTTTTTCTGATTAAAGACATGGAAGATCCGTTTGAATATGACGGTAGTGATGTGATGAAATCAGATGAGATCAGCCTGGAAGTATTAGATAATCTGCATAGCGAGTTTGAAGGAAAGATTTTACATTAGCATATCCAATGTTGTTTGCGAAAGTTTATTGAATGTATATTCCCGAATATCTTTAAAAGTTCCCCGGATAGAACAAGTTGCCTCATCTTTACAATGTTCACAAGGTTCATAAAACTTTTCTGAAGTACATTTAAGCATGGCAATACTCCCTTCAAAAAGTCTGACAATCTCAAGCAAATTAATCTCGTTGGGTTGCTTGATTAAAAAATAGCCTCCGTTTTTCCCCAGTTTGCTACCTAAATACCCATTTTTTTTCAGTTCCAGCAAGATAGATTCGAGGAATCGCTTGGGAATACGTTCACTTTCGGCAATTTCGTTAATCATCAGAGTTCCGTTGCCATATTGCCGGGCCAATCGGGTTAAGGCAAGCATGGAATATCTTGTCTTTTGTGTAAGCATGATTATCCTATTTTACTAATATGTTTTAATTTTTCAATATCTTCTATCACAAGCTTTTTGCTTTCTATTGATATAATTTTCTCGCTTTGCCATTTTGATAAGGTCATGATCACATTCTCGGTAGAGCAACCTGCAAATTCAGCGATTTCTTTTCTGGTAAGTGAAAGCTGAAAGGATACATCATGATAAACTTCGCCTGCCAGAAATAAAATAATATCAGCAATACGTCCTTCTTTTTGCTTGTGAGCCAGGCTGATAAAATTGATAATCGATTTTTTGAACATCTCAGAAGCCACCTGAAACATCATCATGGCAAATTTCGAATTATCCATTAACACCGTTTCAGTAACCTTGGCATCAATCATGATAACTTCACAATCTTCAACAGCAATAAACGAAAAAAGATTATTGTCTTTATAAAACAGGTTAGCACCTCCCAGAACCTTTGGTGCCGAGACGATGGTTAGAATCAGGTTTTTATTCGACTCATTTTCGTAATTAAACTTGACAATTCCTTTTTCCAGAAAAATGATATGCGTTGGAGATCCACCTTGCTTTAAGATGGTTTCTCCTTTTTTAAAATTGAGTCTCACCGATGTTTTCACAAGTTTATCGAAGTCCTTTTCAGGAATAAACTGCGATGAAAGCCTTTTAAACCAGGAATATTCCTGTCTGAGTTCATTCTGAAGCATAATTGAGAGATTATGAGTGATGAAATAATGAATCTATCTTTATTAAAAATTTCATGTGTACGCATCAAAAGATCCATACAAATATACACTAAATCGGTAGACTTTGTAGATATTTTTGAGGAAGTAGAAAATTAATAGAAAATAGAAATGGAAATAGACAAAATTACGATCCGGGGAGGCCAGGGAAAAGATGGCAATCCCGAGAAAGTGGAGCAGTTTGAATTGAAAATGGGGGATATTGTTAGTATTGTTGGACCTACCGGATGCGGAAAGACAACATTAATTAATGACATTGAATTATTTGCAAATCGAAACACTCCTTCGGAACGGCAGATTTTAATTAATGGCGAGCCGGTACCGGATGATTTTTCTTTCGATCCTTCGAAACATCCCATTGCCTTGATCTCGCAGCACACTAATTTTTTAAGTGATTTGCCGGTCGGTGAATTTTTAACCATCCATGCTACCGTGCGTGGTGCAACCGATGTGAATAAAGTTGTCGACGAAACAATCAGTTTTGCTAACCAACTGACCGGGGAAGCTATTATTAAAGGGACTGCCATGACTGAGCTTTCCGGAGGACAAACCCGCTCTTTATTGATTGCTGACGCTGTAATCATAGGTAATTCACCAATTATTTTGTTGGATGAAATTGAAAATGCAGGTATTCACAAAACCAAAGCTCTTGATTTGCTGAAGAAATATCGCAAGATTTTTGTGTTTGTGACTCACGATCCTACCATTGCTTTACTGTCGGATTTCCGCATTGTAATGAAAAACGGAGCAATGCAAAAACTCATTTATTCTAATTCAGAAGAATTGAAAGCAGCAAATAAACTGAAGCGTATCGACGATATTATTCTGCATTATCGCGGACTTGTTCGTGCCGGTGAGGAACTGTCGATTGATTTGTTGGAAGAAGAACTAATCAGTTTAAACTAAAAACAGAAAAACAATTTTAAAGAGAAGTTATGAAACTAGTCATATTTGCAGGTCCACCAACCTGCGGGAAAACAACGGTGATCAGGCAGGTAATACGTCGAATGATTGCAGGGAACCACAAACCATCGTACATTAAAATCGACGTGCTTTTTGCCGACGAAGACGAAACTATCAATAAAGAATTTGGCATTCCGACGAGAAAAATTTATTCCGGCGAGTTGTGCCCGGATCATTGTAATGTGGTGGTACTCGACGAAGCTGTGGAATGGGCCGAAAAAGTAGGTTCCGATTACCTGTTTGTAGAAACCGCTGGTTTGTGTCTGCGCTGTTCTCCGTATGTCGAAAATTCACTTGGAATAGTAGTATTGGAAGCAACCAGCGGGATGAACCTTCCACGCAAGATTGGTCCAATGCTCACCTTAGCCGACATCAGTGTTATCACAAAAATTGATCTTATTTCTCAGGCCGAGCGGGAAGTGTTCCGTTATCGGGTACTTGAAGCTGCCAAAGAAATAATGGTAGTAGAAAGTAATGCACTTTACGGTATTGGCATTGATCCGATTGTCAGACAAATTCTGAAAACAAACGATATTGAATTTCCAATGTATTTGCGGGGAAATCCTCCGGTAGGAACCTGTACTATTTGTGTTGGGAAGAAAGAAATCGGAGCAAAAAATCATTTCGGGGTACTGCGCACCATGGAGCAGGAGCTCTTTTATGTAGGGGAATAAGCACTAAATAGTTGGCTATGCAAAAGAGAATCTATCTTGATAATGCAGCGACCACCTGTCTCGACGAACGTTTGTTAGAGGTAATGTTGCCTCTTTTCGATAAACAGTTTGGGAATTCGTCGAGTTTGCATTCCTATGGGGTGGAAGCAAAGAATGTACTTGACAGTGCACATGAACAGCTTGGCGGATTTATTAACGCTTCAGCCGAAGAGCTTGTTTTTACTTCAGGCGGGACTGAATCCAACAATTTTGCAATTAAAGGAATTGCCTTTGCCAACAGACACAAAGGGAATCATATTATTGTTTCGGCAATAGAGCATGATTGTATTATGAATGCCTGCAAATGGCTCGAGGAACAGGGGTTTTACATCACTTATCTTCCGGTTGATTCGGATGGTCTGGTTGATCTTGATTATCTAAAACGGGCGATCAATCCAAAAACCATTTTAGTTTCGGTGATGTATGCCAATAACGAAATTGGTACGATTGAACCAATTGATGAAATCGGACAGATTTGTCGTGAGCGGAATGTATTTTTTCACTGCGACGCCTGCCAAAGTTTCGGAAAAATTCCTGTTGATGTGGTTCAATCGAATATTGACTTATTGACCATTAATTCGCATAAAATCTATGGGCCGAAAGGAGTTGGTGCACTGTATGTCCGGAAAGGAATTCCGATTACACCACTATTACATGGTGGCGGACAAGAGCATGGATTACGCTCAACTACAGAGAATATTCCGGGCATTGCCGGTTTTGCTAAGGCAGCTGAATTATGCATGGACGAAATGGAGTCAGAAACAATTCGATTATCACGGCTTCGCAAAAAATTCACCAATTTTCTGTTTGATGAGTTTGAGAATGCTTATATCAACGGACATCAGAAACTACGATTGCCCGGGCACGTAAATTTCAGTTTTCATGGTCTTGAAGGAGAAACAATCCGAATGCTTCTATTGCTTGATGAGCTAGGCATTGCTGTTTCTGCAGGATCGGCTTGCTCGTCGAACGACAAATCGCATAATGCCTCACACGTATTGCAGGCTATCGGATTAAATCCGTTTGAGGCCAGAGGTGGAATTCGCGTTAGTTTTGGCCGCTTTACACTCGATTCGGACATTGACTTCTTTTTGAATGCACTGAAACAATGTGTCCCTGAGTTAAATGCAATCTTTTCTTAATTAAAAGCTGCAAGACATGGCAAACCATGAAATTGAAATAACAGAATCTAAAATGAATTTGTTTACCAAACATCCGCAGGAAGTCGGGATGAGCTATATTGGACATGCATGTTTTGCCTTGTCTCTGGCCCGAAAAACTTTTTTGATGACATTGGCTTCGCTGGTTCATGCGTTTCTTCCGTTTCTATTTGTCACCTATACCAGTCAGCGAACCAAACAACTTTATGAACGATTAAAAAATAGAACAATAAACGATTAAAAATGGATACACTAATTACAGAAAAACCAAAATTAATTCTTCCGAACCTGAATTGCGGAGCGTGTGGTTATAAAACTTGTTCCGACTTTGCTTTGGCTGTTGATGATGCCAAAGTGGAAGTGAAAAAATGCATTCATGCAAAACAGGTTACCAGTACTGAAATAAACCATGGGAATTGCCTGAGTTGCATGGGGTCTGAAAATCTGGGTGAAAAAGTAGGTTGGAAAGACAGTTTGAAACGTGACTTCGACTTCATCCTCGATGTATTTGAAGGTGAACCCGGACCAAAAGAAACCATTCTACCTTATAATCCGGCACTGGTGAAAGATTTAGGTGTGAAAAAAGGCGATGTGATGATTGGCCGTCCAATGGGAATGTCGTGCGGTTGCCCGGTAACACACTGCGGAGTCGTTTCGGATGTAGATGCCCGTAACGGTGTTATTTACTGGAATGTTACAGGTCCTCTGCGTCCTCGTTCCGAAGGATTCATTGATATTGGGTTCTACGTTTCTCAGGCCTATGAAGGGATTATCAAAGAATCGCGTGAACCCATCCGGTTAGGACAACGGTATTGGTTTTTACCTCGTAGGTGTATGTTGCAATGGCGACATAGTGGATTGGTAAATGCTGTAACGAAAATGAAAGACGGAAGCTATAAAGTTCGTATCGAGGGACTTTATATTGGTTAAAATATTTGCTTGAGTTGCTGTAAATCAGGTGGCTGTCTCAGAGATCAAAATATTCATGTTCCCATAGCGCGAGATACTAATTCGCCGGGAAACCGAATTGGAATATATGATTTTTGAAACACCCACTTGTTTTGGCCAAAATCTTAAAATATATTGGTGTGAAAATACTTTCTGAAAGGACAGAATGATTGCGTTAAGAAGGATTTATTGATTCAATTGTTAAATTTGAAGGTTGATTCCTGTTTTTAGTGTTTGAGAATAAGGATGTTTACTTACTTTGCAGACAGACCTTCGTGAAAATGTAATTCAGAGTAGTCAGATAAAGCTCGAATCAGAAAAATAATAACTATGGATAATCAGGTGAAAAATATACTAATTGCAGATCCTCAGTTTCTGATTGTGGAAGCTTTGAAATCAATTTTGGGTAATGATGAGCGATTTCACATCTCCGGAGTTGTAGATACTCCCTATGAACTTCGGAAAACACTTGATACTGAGGTTTGCGATTTACTTATTACCGACATTGCTTTTTTTGATTCGAACAGTTCCAATGAACTTCAGAAAATAAAACTAAAATATCCGCAATTATCTGTTTTAATTCTGACCAATCTTGTCAGTAAATCGGAATTCAATGATCTTACCAGAATTGGAATCAAAAATGTTATTTATAAGATTACCGATCGGGAAGAATTATTAGCTGCAACAGATGCTTCGTTGAAAGGGAAAAAGTATTATGCTGAGGAGATTCTGGACATGATCATGGAGCAGAATGAAAGCAGGCAGATACCAGAAGAATCAACACACTTGACCAATTCCGAAATCGAAGTTGTTCGTTTAATTGCCAGTGGATTAACGACCAAGGAAATTGCCAGCCGAAAGAATATTAGCTTTCATACTGTAAACACCCACCGGAAGAATATCTTCCGTAAAATGGGTGTCTCAAATACTTCAGAATTAATTATTCTTGCTATCAAAGCCGGTTGGATTGATAACATTGAGTATTACATCTAAACCATGGCCCAAACTTCTTGAATTTGCCGACTTTTTATTGCCGCTAAAAACAAAACGAGACTGCTACCAATGGCAACAGTCTCGTTTTTATGACCGAAGTAGTTAAACTACTAGAAACGGAACCGAGCAGATAAAGTCCACGGACTTACCTGACGAATGTTTTTAACTTCAAATTGAGTTCCTTCAGCTTCGCCCATTGCAGCAATAGTAGCACCAATTACAGCAACAACTTCATTGTCGTTAGTGGCTGGTTTTTCTGATTCTGCAGGTTTTGGTGCAGGAGCCGCAACTTCTACAGGGAATCCGGCTTTACGGGCTTTGAAGAATTTTTCAGCAACCTGAGGAAGCATTGCATAAGAAAGTGCGTCTTCCGGTTGTTCTTCATATTCTTTAACGGCTTCTTTTGCTGCTTCTAATTCAGGAGCAATAAGATCAGCAGGACGACAAGTAATAGGTTTCTCGTCACCAAGAATTTTTTTAAGGATTTCTTCCTTAATAGGACTTGGAGTCTTTCCATATTCACCTTTTACCAATGCCTTCGATTCTTTAGGAACCATTTTGTAACGTTCGCCCATCAACACATTAAGTACAGCTTGTGTACCAACGATCTGACTGGATGGAGTTACCAATGGAGGAAATCCGAAATCTTCGCGAACACGAGGAACTTCCCGCAATACTTCTTCATATTTATCAGAAGCGTTTGACTGTTTCAATTGAGAAACAAGGTTTGAAAGCATACCTCCTGGAACCTGATAAATCAATGCATTTACATCAACGCCCAACATCTTGGTGTCAAGCAATCCACTTTTAATATAGTTTTCACGAATCGGCCTAAAATAATCAGCAATCTCGCTCAATTTACTTAAGTCGAGCCCAGTGTCATATTTTGTTCCCTTCAAGGTAGCAACGATCGATTCGGTTGGTGGTTGCGATGTTCCCATTGCCAATGGCGAAATAGCGCAGTCAACAATATCTACACCGGCTTCAATAGCTTTCAAAATAGCCATCGAGGCTACACCACTGGTATAGTGAGTGTGCAATGCGATTGGAATATTGATATTTTTACGGATCGCTTTTACAAGATCATAAGCTGCATAAGGAACTAACAACCCTGCCATATCTTTGATACAAAGAGAATCTGCTCCCATTGACTCTAATCTTTTGGCATCTTCGACGAAAAGATCAAGAGTATGAACCGGACTGGTTGTATAACAAACAGTAGCCTGAGCATGTCCACCTTCTTTTTTACAAGCTTTGATAGCAACCTCAACATTTCTTGGATCATTTAACGCATCAAAAATACGCATGATGTCCATTCCGTTTGCGATAGCTTTCTGAATAAAATATTCAACAATATCATCTGAATAATGCTTGTAACCTAAGAGGTTTTGTCCTCTCAGAAGCATTTGTAGCGGAGTTTTTTTAGCTAATTTTTTGATAGTCCGCAGACGTTGCCATGGATCTTCGTTCAAAAAACGTAAGCAAGAGTCGAACGTTGCTCCACCCCAGGCTTCCAGTGAATGATATCCAACTTCATCAAGTCTCTCAATAATTGGAAGCATTTCATCAAGTCTCATTCGTGTTGCAATCAATGACTGATGTGCATCGCGTAAGACAGTTTCGGTAATTTTAACTTTAGACATAATAAGCAGTTATTTTATTCCAAAATGATAATTGGTTGACCTGCATCTACCGTTTCTCCTACTTTTGCTTGAATACCTGCAACTTTACCTGCAGCAGGAGCTGAAATTTCGTTTTCCATCTTCATTGCTTCAAGAACAAAAACAGTCTGTCCTTTTGCTACTGTATCCCCAACTTTTACATTGATTTTTAGAACGTTTCCTGGCATCGGAGAATCGATACTAGCCCCTCCTTTTACTGCGGCTGGTGCAGATGCAGCTGGTGCCGAAGCGGCAGTTTTTGGTGCAGCTGGTGCCGATGCTTTTACAGCAACAGGAGCAGTCTTCCCATTCGTTACTTCTTCTACCTCAACTTCGTATTGTACGCCACTTACTTTAATCAAAAATTTTCGCATCTCTCTTTTTGTTTATGTTGAAAAAATATTTTAAATCAATTACTTATGAAAAAACGTTGTGATTTTTTTGAGTTTTCAAAAGCTGCGCAATGTTATAAAATTCTGAGTAAAAAATTCTGAATTTTAGTCATATATTTCTAAGTAAGAACAAAATAAATACTTTACAGTGCGTTATCTGAATGTTATTGTTTAGAACAAAATACTTAAATAATTGAAAATTTGATTTTTAGAATCTAAACTATTATGATAATAGTTTAAGTGTAACTTATCTATCTGATTTTAAATTTTTTGATTATTCATCAAATCGTATTTTTAGTTCTGATCTCAACATTCGAAGTTCACATCATACTTCATCGAATTTACCAACTTCAGATGTTTTATTCCGTTAGCGAAAAATCTAAGGACTACATTCAAGTATTAGCTTTTAATTTTTAGTGTATATTGCGAATAAAATGAATAGAACTTGTACTTACAGAGTACCTGTAATCTATTGAGATCTTGATTTTGCTGTATGAAAAAAATAGCCTCTTATTTAAATCTTGCTTGTGTAATCACTTCTGGCATTACGGCTCTGATGTTTATCCTGATTTCGTATCAATTGATTGAAATCGATCCTTCCTTTTTTACCGGGATTCGGATATTCAACGAAATCTTATTACTATTCCTGGCTTTCAAGCGTAAATCGCTTACTGTCTGGATTCTAATTAGCATTGTTCTGGGAGCTGAGTTTGGCTACAATTTTCCGGAGATAGCAAAAAACATGCAGTTTTTAAGTGATATTTTCCTTCGTCTGATTAAGACAATTATTGCTCCATTGATTTTTGCTACGCTGGTCAATGGGATTGCCGGTCATAACGATTTAAAACTCATCGGGCGATTAGGTTGGAAATCCATTCTTTATTTTGAAGTTGTTTCTACGTTTGCCCTCTTTATTGGACTTCTGGCTATTAATATCAGTAAGGCGGGAGAAGGATTGGTTTTACCGGCTGATGCCAGTGTTCCGCTAGCTGCAGTAAAAGGACATAGTTGGTCTGGCTTTTTACTAAATATGTTCCCCGAGAACATTGCAAAATCTATATTTGATGGGAATATCCTTCAGGTTGTGGTATTTAGCATTATTTTTGGGATTGCTGTTGCTCAGATTGCTGATCGTTATCGTGGTTCAATGCTTCGTTTTACCGAAGGTCTGGCTGAAACGATGTTTAAATTTACTGGAATTATCATGTATTATGCTCCGGTAGCAGTATTTGCAGCCATTGCATTTACCATTGGGCATCTGGGGTTCGATGTATTGGGCAATTTGCTGAAATTATTGGCAACTCTCTATGTCGCGCTGATTGTTTTTCTACTGGTTGTAATTCTTCCGTTGCTTATTTTCTTAAAAATCCCAATTAAGAAGTACTTGCTTGCAATTAGCGAGCCGGCTTCGATAGCTTTTGCTACAGCTAATTCCGAATCAGCACTTCCTTCGGCACTCGAATGCATGGAACGCTTTGGGGTTCCCCGTAAAATTGTGGCTTTTGTGATACCAACCGGCTATAGTTTTAATTTGGATGGGACGACTCTTTACCTTTCGCTGGCCTGTGTTTTTGTTGCGCAGGTTGCCGGAGTTCATCTTTCAATATCCGAGCAAGTGGCAATGTGTTTGGTCCTAATGTTGACCAGTAAAGGTGTTGCAGGGGTTTCCCGAGCTTCGCTGGTTGTATTATTGGGAACCTTATCCAGTTTTGGGCTTCCAACGACTCCGGTATTCTTAATATTAGGTATTGATGTTTTGATGGATATGGCACGTACAACAGTTAACGTTATCGGAAACTGTACTGCAACTGTTGTAATGGCAAAATGGGAAGATGCTTTTGACATGGAGAAGGCTGAATGTTTCTCAAATAAGATCTAATTGCACATTCAATTATATTCTGTCTGGTAATATATTAATGACCAATTAAATTTGCCAGAAATGTAGATTCAGATACCTATTTTGTGGTATATAAATTACCCGAAAACAGGTATTCTTTGGCGCTGTTTTCATTCTCATCTTTGTAATGTCATTAATTGATAAACGAAATGAAAGCAACGCAAAAAATAACGAATCAGATATTACTAATAATGATGAAATCTTTCATTATTAGTGATAGTTTGTGTTGTGTTTTACAAATCTCCAGGTCAACATCCCGAATGCGAATGTGTTGCTGAACGCATTTTCTAATCTCCGCTTATTTTTATTATCAGATTCGGATAGAGTATATTTTATCTCGTGATCAAATCGCATAAACTTTTTTGGAAATATTAATTCATATAAATAAATCTCATGTCAGAACAAAAATTAAAATTCGAGACGCTGCAATTGCATGCAGGACAAGTAGTAGATGCAACCACTAATTCAAGAGCCGTTCCAATCTACCAGACATCTTCCTATGTATTTAACAATGCAGATCATGCTGCCAATCTTTTTGGGTTAAAAGAATTTGGTAATATTTATACCCGAATACAAAATCCAACTACAGATGTATTTGAAAAACGCGTTGCTGCATTAGAAGGTGGAGTTGCCGCAGTTGCTACGGCTTCAGGATTGGCAGCTCAATTCATTGCCTTAACAAATATTTTGCAGGCTGGAGATAATTTTGTTTCTACTTCTTTCCTTTATGGAGGAACGTATAACCAATTCAAGGTTCAGTTCAAACGATTAGGCATTCATGTGAAATTTGTGGATGGTGATAGTCCGGAATATTTTGAAAAAGCTATCGATAAAAATACCAAAGCTATCTATCTGGAGACTATAGGTAACCCGGAATTTAATGTCCCCGATTTTGATGCGATTGCTGCAATTGCTAAAAAACATGATATTCCATTAGTCGTTGATAATACGTTTGGGGCAGGTGGATATCTTTTCCGTCCAATAGAACATGGAGCTGCGGTTGTTGTTGAATCGGCAACTAAATGGATTGGCGGTCATGGAACCAGTATTGGTGGTGTAATTGTAGACTCTGGTAAATATAATTGGGGTAATGGAAAATTTCCTCAGTTTACTGAACCTTCCGAAGGTTACCACGGATTGGTATTCTGGGATGTGTTTGGAACAAACGGACCTTTTGGAAATATTGCATTTGCCATTCGTGCTCGGGTTGAAGGACTGCGCGATTATGGGTCTTCGTTAAGTCCGTTCAATGCTTTTTTATTGATACAAGGGTTAGAAACTTTATCGTTGCGTGTTGAACGTCATGTCCAAAACGCCCAGATTATTGCGGACTGGTTAGCCGGGCATGCTCAGGTAAAAGCTGTAAATTATCCGGGATTGAAGGCAAGTCCTTATCATGATCTTGCAAAACGGTATCTTAAAAATGGATATGGGGGAGTTCTTTCGTTTTTGATTGATGGGGGAACAGAGGCTGCTGATGAATTTATAAATAGTCTGGGTTTAATCAGCCATCTTGCCAATGTAGGAGATGCAAAATCATTAATCATCCATCCAGCATCAACAACTCATCAGCAATTATCTGCAGAAGAACAAGCTTCATCAGGTGTCGTTCCTGGCTTGGTTCGCTTATCCGTAGGTATTGAACATGTAGAAGATATTATTCAGGATTTGTTCCAGGCTTTCGATAAAGTAAAACACTTGGCTAAAAAATGATGAATTTGGGTTTATCTGAATGGCTGGATAAAAATAGATATTTCTGGGTATAGCTATAAGGGCGTATTGAGAAACCACACTTGGGGTATTAGAAAGTAATTGAAGAGATCTTCAGTTACTTTTTTTGTTTTGGGAGTAGTGATGCTGGAATATTTTAAATAGAAAAGGCTGTCCTCTGACAGCCTTTTCACCCGTTACGACGGGAAACTAACCTAAACCAACTAAACCTAATAAACCATGAGATTGCCAAAAACTAACTATAAACAGCTATTGGAATAGCTGCTAAAGAAAGACCTTGGTTCGCCAAGTGTATTATATTTTAAATATTTTCAGAACGAATAATCTTTTAAACTTAATGGGACAAAGATATCTAAAAATAGGATATCACCAAATGTTGGTTGGTCGAAAGTCTATTAATTTTTTGTTTTTTTATTCGCAGTTTTCTTTTTGTCTTTTAATTTAAAAGACTTTAAACTAGGGTGTTACTGGTATTCTTGGTTCTTAACTATTGTGTGGTAGTCTTTTTTTATAGAATAAAATGTTTTTAACAATCATCTCTTAATAAAATTGTCTTCACTCTATTAAATCTTAATTGGTATACCTGTAACTTGCAGTAGTTTTCAATTTTGTTGTATGTACAGATTTTTTCTTGCTTTACTAATGATCTTTTGTTTTAATGTTCGGGCTCAGGTAATGCCTAAACGCGAATTTCGCGCGGTCTGGGTTGCTACTGTTAATAACATTGATTGGCCATCAAAGTCTGGTTTGCCAACCGAAATGCAAAAGAAAGAAGCAATCGATCTTTTGGATAAACAAGTTCGCAATGGGATGAATGCAATCATTATGCAAGTCAGACCAGCTTCCGACGCTTTTTATCCGTCGGAACTTGAACCTTGGTCGCGATATTTGACTGGAATTTCGGGAAAAGCTCCTGAACCATATTATGATCCGCTCCAGTTCTGGATTGAAGAATGTCATAAACGAAATATGGAGTTTCATGCCTGGTTGAATCCCTTCCGTGTTGCTCAGAATGCTAATGAACCTTTATCCGCTACTCATATTGCATTTAAACATCCGGAGTGGATAGTCAATTATGGTGGTAAACTTTATTTTGATCCGGGATTACCTCAAACACGCGAGTTTGTTGTTAAAGTTGTTAATGATATTGTAGCTCGTTACGACATAGATGCCATACACTTTGATGACTACTTTTATCCATATCCGTTGAAAGAAGATTTCCCCGATCAGAATTCATTTGTGCAGTACAATCGAGGTTTCATGTCTGATCAGAAGGATGCCTGGAGGAGGGATAACGTAGATTTAGTCATTCAGCTTATTTCTGAGAATATTAAAAAGATCAAGCCTTGGGTGAAATTTGGGATTAGTCCATTTGGCGTTTGGCGTAATACTGCGGACGATCCACAAGGTTCTGAAACAACTGCCGGAACAACGAACTACGATCATCTGCATGCTGATATTCTGAAGTGGCAGAAAAAAGGGTGGATTGATTATTGTCTTCCACAATTGTACTGGCAGATTGGACATCCGTCGGTTGATTTTGTCGTACTTAGCAAGTGGTGGGCTACTCATTCCTACAACAGGGGAATGTATGTCGGCCATGCTTTGTACAAAGTTGATGCGAATTCAACGGTTCCCGAATGGCGGGATGCCAATCAGTTGGTTAAACAAATTCAACTGATTCGACAGATTCCTCAGCTGGGAGGAAGTGCTTTTTATAGCAGTGTCCATTTTAATAGGGATTTGCGTGGTTTTGATAAAAGCTTACAGGGAAATCTCTACAAATATCCGGCTTTGGTTCCCACCATGCCTTGGATTGACAACAAAGCTCCTGAAAGTCCTGCCCGGTTTCGAAAAAGAAGGAATAAATTGACCTGGGAATCAACTAATGCAAAAAACGAGATGGATAAAGTGACTGGTTATCTGGTTTATCTAAATCCAGTAGGTAAGAGTTTCGATGCCAATAATCCAGAGAATATCTTCACAATTACGCACGACACTAAAATAGTATTTAAGCCCAATGTTCGAAAGTTGCGGAGAAAATATGAAATTCGTGTTTCAGCACTAGACCGTTTGCACAATGAAAGTAAGCTAACGAAGGTTAAGGTGATAAAGCTTTAGCTAGATGTTGTGTATAATATAATAGTATAGGTTGCTTCTTTCTGGATATCACAGTCTAACGAAACCTGCTTTCCTTCCTTTTCAGCTCCGCTGCTATTTGAGTCAGTAGTCGGTCAAAATCATTTTGCGTTATTCTTCTTTCTTTGCGCTCTGGAAACATTTTATGAAATGGGAATTTATAGTTTAGATTGAATTCTAGCTGATAAAAGCTATTTAAGGGTTCTCCGTCTGAAGCAACCTCTGGGACTTTTAATTCTGATGTTTCTACATTCAGGCTTTTCCAGCCGGGAACAAGCCAAGGCTGCAAACAAGGATAGACCTGAAGCTGACGTTGTAGTAACACTTTACTACTTGGTAGTTTTTTATCTCGGGTCCACCAGATATTCCGGACAGCTTCCATTGCTAATATGGTCTCTGCTTTGTTCGACACAACATCTAAATTGCGAAGTGTTTCTCTAATAATGGTGGTTACCGCTTCTTCATATGGCAGATCGCTTTGAATTGCTTTGATTCCGATAGTTACTCCTAGTAAATTGGAGTAGGGGTCTTCAATTGAAAAGCTGGAGTATCTCTCCGGAACAAATGGAATGGTTGACGCACCAAACCAGGTAGCAATCTCGTGCCAGACAGAAAGGTCATAAGCAATTTTCCCGGCTAGTTGAATAAGGTCTGAATTGGTAAGAGATGCCGGAAGATTGACATTAAGTGTTTTTTCACCACCTTCTCGCCCAATAACCATTGACATTTCCCCTTTTGATTTGTTCTCTTTCAACTGTGTATAAAGGTAGGCTGTCCAGTCTGCCTGGTCGCGTAAGTGCCCCATATCAATAAAACCTCCTCTGCGAGAATAGATTATCCCATTCTCTTCGCTCGGAGCTCCCAGATAATGATGTGAACCAATTTGATCAAATCCTGTAATTTCAGTAAGCTTAACTCCGGGAATAGCAAACATTTGCATTTCAGTACCAAATGAGCAGCAGGTACGTATGATGCGATGTGGTTTATGTTCAGGATTATTGAGGGAAAAGGAAGGCCCTTTTGCCTGAAGGCTAGACACAATAAAAATGGTATTTGCAAGGAAAAGTATGCTTGTCAACAGCTTCATATTAATCTATTTTGGTACAAATGTATAAGAATTTCGACTTTTTAATTGAGTTGCCATCAAACAAGTGTTTATTCAAGCATATGTGCAGAGAATACAACGAGTCTAGTAGAACAAATTACATTAAGCGTCAGGTTTGGTTTGATGTTTTTTATTTTGATGCAACTGTAACGCTCAGTTAATCAGAAAGGGAGTATAAAAGATATAAATTAGGTTTTAAAAAAGTGACAATAATGTTTGGAAAGGGTTAAAAGGTGTCTATATTTGCAGCCGCTAAACGGAAAGGGAATAAAGCTTGAAGTTATGCGATAGTTCATTAAAAAGCTTGGTTAAGCAAGGGTTTAAAAGAATCTAAAAATAAGTTTAAAAAGATTTGGATGATTCGAAAAAAGGTTATTTCTTTGCAGCCGCTTTCAAAGGGAAGTATGTTACTAAGAGAGGTAGCAAATGAGTTGAGAAGGTGCTGAAAAAAAGATGAAATAAACTCATAAAAAGTTTAGGAAGTTAAAAAAAGATGTTTACCTT